>Ga0207419_1000226_pt1 | contig 46735 bp, 41 predicted proteins | sample ElkSloMetagenome_4_FD_184723 | JGI IMG/M metagenome (GOLD analysis project Ga0207419, IMG submission 184723) | Hot spring microbial communities from Elkhorn Slough, Monterey Bay, USA - MD2A (version 2) | ecosystem: Environmental > Aquatic > Marine > Intertidal zone > Estuary: Microbial mat ...
CAGCAGAACGACGGTCACCGGGTCCACGGTCTCGGCGACGGCCATATAGCCGATGATGGCGGTCAGCGCGATGATGGTGCCGATGCGGAACTTGCACAGCTCCATGTAGTGGGCCAGGGTCATGGTCGGGCCTCCTCGGGCGTGGCACGGCCAGGATCGGCCGGCGGCCGGCTCCCTATACTCACCCAAAAGAGTAGGCTATTTAACCCTGAAATTCTGGCGGGATTGGGTGTGTTGCCGAGAAACCGAGTCGGGACGCGTTTCGGCTGGTCAGGCAGCCGACCCGTAGAGCTGATACAGCATCAGGTAGACCACCACCCCGCTCACGGTCACGCACAGCCACAGGGGCAGGGTCCAGCGGGCGACGGCTTTGTGGCGGTCGAAGCGGCCGCGCAAGGCCCGCCACACGGTGAGCAGCACCAGCGGCAGGATCCCGGCCGCCAGCACGACATGCACGAACAGGATCGTGTAATAGACGGGCCGGATCAGACCCTGCCCGGGAAAGGTCAGCATCGGCGCCGTGGCGTGGTAGATCAGGTAACTGACCAGGAACGCGGCCGAAACCGCCAGGGCGCCGATCATGACGGCGCGGTGCGCTTTCCAGCGGCCGGCGCGGATGAACCCGTACCCGACCACCAGCAGGATCGTGGACAGGGCGTTCAGCGACGCGTTGACGTGCGGCAGGACGGCGGCGGTGTCCATGGCGGGGCTCAGAACCCCGCCACGATGATCTTGCCCACCATCGACAGGTAGAGCAGCAGGCCGACGGCGGCCAGCAGCCAGGCCAGGGTCCGGTTGGTGAGCGGTTTCATGGTGTCTCCCTCTTCGTCTGGCGCGCCGAAGGACACACGAGCCGCCACGCACCGGGTTTCCGAGCAGGATACTCGACGTGAGACGCGAGACAAGCCCTGTGCGAAAGAGGTGGAAAAAGCATTGTCTGCCTACCCGAACGGGGAGGGGTATTTTAATGCTTTGTTATATAAGAACGATTTCGCCAGCCGCACATGGCACGCGACGTCCGAGGCGACGCTTCAAACGCGAAAAACGCGGTGAAAAGTGGTTAAAGACTTTGGTGAACGCGTTTTAAATGCCGCGCCCCCGGACCAAAAATTGCCGATGGGGGTTGTCGGATTTTATGGAATTGGTCATCATGGCCTCGAAATGGTCCGGCCGGCCGGTCGATCGGGCCACCCTCTCGAGGTTCTTCGGCCGTTGGGGAGCGCCATGACGTCCCGATACCTTGTCCGGTCAGTGTGCGCCCTCGCGGGGCCGGGTGGCACAGTCATCGCCGTTGCCCTGTTTGCCGCGTGGGCCGCCCTTGCTCCGTCCGAGGCGCTCGCCGCCCAGCCCACGCCGTGGCAGATCTGGAGTCAGGCGGCGGCGACGCCGACCATGGAGCGCATCGACGCGCTGACGCTGTACCTCAACGTGCTGATGGTGGTGATCGTCATTCTGGTGACGGCCCTGATCGTGTTTGTGATGTGGCGCTTTCACCACCGACGCCATCCCGAGGCCTCCAAGCGCGGGCACAACACGGTGCTTGAGATCGGCTGGACGCTGGTGCCCATCGCCATCCTGCTGACGGTGGTCGGGCCGTCCCTGCGCCTGCTGTATTTCATGGACCAAACCACCGAGGCCGACATGACGGTCAAGGTGATCGGCCACCAGTGGTACTGGTCCTATGAGTATCCGGACCATGGCGGCTTCGGCTTCGATTCGTTCATGAAGTGGGAGGGCGAGTTGGCGCCCAACGAGCCGCGCCTGCTGGCCGTCGACCAGCCCATGGTCGTGCCGGCGGGGGCCACGGTGCGGCTGCTGCTGACCTCCACCGACGTCATCCACAGTTGGGGCGTGCCGTCCCTGGGCATCAAGACCGACACGGTCCCCGGGCGCATCAGCGAGACCTGGTTCCGCACGAAGGAACCCGGCGTCTACTACGGACAGTGTTACGAGTTGTGCGGCGTCAATCATGGCTTCATGCCCATCGAGGTGCGGGCGGTGTCGCCCGAGGACTTCGAGCGCTGGGTCGAGGAGACGCGCGCGGCGTTCGCGCCGACCCTGCCCGACGACCCGGCCGCTCCGTCCGTCACCGTGGCCGAAACACGGCCCGATGCCTCCAATCCGCTGCGATAATCAAGAACACACGTCAGGGAGGACCGGACCGTGAGCCCCGAATCGTCCGCCGCCGCCGATCATCAGGGGGACGGCGCACACCCCGATCACCCCGCGCCGCGCGGCCTGACGCGCTGGCTGTTCTCCACCAACCACAAGGACATCGGCACGATGTACCTGGTGTTCGCCGTGATCGGCGGCGTGGTGGGTGGTGTGATGTCGCTGTGGATCCGCATGGAGCTGGCCGAGCCGGGCGTGCAGGTCTTCGAGAATGACCACCAGAGCTACAACGTGTTCGTCACCTCGCACGGCCTCATCATGATCTTTTTCATGGTGATGCCGGCGCTGATCGGTGGGTTCGGCAATTGGTTCGTGCCGCTGATGATCGGCGCGCCGGACATGGCCTTTCCACGCATGAACAACATCAGCTTCTGGTTGCTGCCGCCGGCGTTCGCGCTGCTGATCCTCGGGCAGTACACCGGGCTGGGGCCGGGCACGGGCTGGACGTTGTATCCGCCGCTGTCGACCTCGGGCGGTCATGCCGACGCGGCGGTGGATTTCACCATCCTTAGCCTGCACATCGCCGGCGTGTCGTCGATTCTCGGGGCCATCAACTTCCTGGTGACCATCTTCAACATGCGCGCGCCGGGCATGGGTCTGCACCAGATGCCGTTGTTCGCGTGGTCGATCCTGGTGACCGCGTTCCTGCTGCTGCTGACGCTGCCGGTGCTGGCGGGCGCGCTGACCATGCTGCTGACCGACCGCAATTTCGGCACCACGTTCTTTGATCCGGCCGGCGGCGGCGACCCGGTGCTCTATCAGCACCTGTTCTGGTTCTTCGGCCACCCCGAGGTGTACGTGATGATCCTGCCGGCGTTCGGGATCATCAGCCACGTCATCTCGACGTTCTCCAACAAGCCGATCTTCGGCTACCTGGGCATGGCCTACGCCATGGTGCTGATCGGGGTCATCGGCCTGGTGGTGTGGGCGCACCACATGTACACGGTCGGCCTGGACGTCGACACGCGGGCCTATTTCATCCTGGCCACCATGCTGATCGCCGTGCCCACGGGCATCAAGGTGTTCAGCTGGATCGCCACCATGTGGGACGGATCGATCCGGTTCACGGTGCCGATGCTGTTCGCGATCGGGTTCCTGTTCCTGTTCACCATCGGCGGGGTGACGGGCGTGGTGCTGGCCAATGCCGGCGTCGATATCGCCTTGCACGACACCTACTACGTGGTGGCGCACTTCCACTATGTGCTGTCGCTGGGGGCGCTGTTCGGCCTGTTCGCCGGGTTCTACTACTGGTTCGGCAAGATGACGGGGCGGCAGTACAGCGAGCGCCTGGGCCAGATCCATTTCTGGCTCACCTTCATCGGGGTCAACCTGACGTTCTTCCCCATGCACTTCTCGGGCGTCGCCGGGATGCCGCGCCGCGTGCCCGACTATCCAGATGCCTTCGCCGGCTGGAACTACGTGTCCTCGATCGGCGCCTACATCGGCATGGTGGCGATGGCGTTCTTCTTCGTGGTCGTCATCCACGCCTTTGTCGCCGGGCGCAAGGTCGGCGCCAATCCGTGGGGCGAGGGCGCGACGACGCTGGAATGGACGGTCAGTTCGCCGCCACCGCTGCATAGTTTCGAACGCCCGCCGGTGATCAGGAACCCGGCCGCGACCGCCGCCGAGTGACCGCAACGGAGGTGCCGCCATGGCTCCGCACGAGACCGCCCCCACCGCCCCGGACCGGCGCCGCGCCAACGGCCGCATCGCCCTGATGTTCGGCGCCGTCGCCGTGGGCATGGTCGGCTTGGCCTTCGCCGCCGTGCCGCTCTACCGCGTGTTCTGCCAGGTGACCGGCTACGGCGGCACGCCGGGCGTCGCCTCGGCCGGGACACAAGTGTTCCCGGGGGGCGTGGGCGTGGACATGACCGTGCGCTTCGACGCCAACGTGGATCCCGCCCTGCCGTGGCGCTTTCGGCCCAATGACCGCGCGGTCACGGTGCCCATCGGCGCCGAGGCGCTGTCCAGCTTTCGGGCCGTCAACACCTCCGACCGGCCCGTCGTCGGCACCGCCAGTTTCAACGTCACCCCGACCAAGGCCGCCCGCTACTTCACCAAGGTCGACTGCTTCTGTTTCACCGAACAACGCCTGGAGCCGGGGCAGGCGGTGGACATGCCGGTTCTGTTCTATATCGATCCGGCCATCCTGGACGACGAGCACGCTGGCGACATCCGCACCATGACGCTGTCCTATACGTTCTTCGACATGGAAAGCTGAGGCGGCCGCGAGGACTGGCCTCGGGCTAGGGAGGACCTTCGCATGAGTTCGATGGACACCGGAGAGGCCCGCGCCCATCCGTTCCACCTCGTCGATCCCAGCCCCTGGCCGGCGTTGGGCGCCGTCGGTGCTTTGGTCCTGGCTTACGGTGGGGTCGAGTACATGCACGGCGGTGCGCCCTGGATCCTGCTGAGCGGGCTTGGCGTGGTGCTGCTGACCATGGCGCTTTGGTGGCGCGACGTAGTGCGGGAATCACGCGCCGGCACGCACCACACGCGGCGCGTCCAGATCGGCCTGCGCGTCGGCATGGGCCTGTTCATCGCCTCGGAGGTGATGTTCTTCGCCGCCTTCTTCTGGGCCTATTTCCACAACGCCTTTCTGTTCAGCCCGATCGTCGAAAGCTGGCCGCCCGGCGACATCAAGACCTTCAGCCCCTGGGGCCTGCCGCTGATCAACACGATCATCCTGGTCGCGTCTGGGTTCGTGCTGATGTGGGGCCGGGGCGGCCTGGAGACGGGCGACCGCCGGCGGCTGATGCTCGGCATCGGCGGCGCGGCGGGGTTGGGCGCCATCTTCCTGGTGCTGCAGGTGATCGAGTACGGCCACGCCGCGTTCGCGTTCACTGACGGCATCTATCCTTCGGTGTTCTTCATGGCCACCGGCTTCCACGGGTTCCACGTCTTCGTCGGCGTGGTGTTCCTGACGGTGTGCCTGCTGCGCGCGCGGGCCGGCCACTTCACGGAAGAAAAGCACCTGGGCCTGCAAACCGCCGAGTGGTACTGGCACTTCGTGGACGTGGTCTGGCTGTTCCTGTTCGGCTGGTTCTACGTCTACATCGCCCTGTGACGGAACCGCTTGGGATAGGCGCCTCCACGCCGCCGCCGCGCGTGGCGAGTTGCGCCGGTGGCGCGAACCCGCCCGACGAAGCCCCCTACATATGCAGCGGCCGGCCGTGCACGGCGAGGGCCGCTTCCTTGATCGCCTCGCCCATCTGCGGGTGGGCGTGGCTGGAGCGGAAGATATCCTCGGCCGACGCGCCGAACTCCATGCCGACCACGACCTCCTGGATCAGGTCGCCGGCGGACGGGCCGACGATGTGGCAGCCCAGCACCTTGTCGGTGCGGCCGTCGGCCAGGATCTTCACGAACCCGTCGGTGTCGCCCTGGGCGCGGGCGCGGCCGTTGGCAGTGAACGGGAAGGTCCCGACCTTGTAGTCGGTGCCGGCGGTCTTCAGTTGTTCCTCGGTCTTGCCGACGGCGGCGATCTCCGGCCACGTGTAGACCACCGACGGAATGGCGTCGTAGTTCACGTGGCCTGCCTGACCGGCCAGGATCTCGGCCACCGCGACGCCCTCTTCCTCCGCCTTGTGGGCCAGCATCTGGCCGCCGATGACGTCGCCGATGGCGTAGACGCCTTTCGCGGTGGTCTCGTAGCGCTCATTGACCTTGATGAAGCCGCGCTCGGTGCGTTCGATGCCGTTCTTGTCGAGCCCCAGGCCCAGGCTGTGCGGCACGCGGCCGATGGCCACCAGCACCACGTCCGACACCACGGAGTCGGAATCGCCACCGGTCGCCGGCTCGACCGTCAGGGTGACCCCCTTGGTGGTCTTCTTGGCCGCCGTGACCTTGGTGCACAGGCGGAACTCCAGGCCCTGTTTCTTGAGGATGCGCTGCGCCTGCTTGCGCACCTCGCCGTCCATGTACGGCAGCACGTGATCCAGGTACTCGATCACCGTGACCTGCGAGCCCAGCCGGCTCCACACCGAGCCCAGTTCCAGGCCGATGACGCCGGCCCCGATCACCGTCAGGCGCTTCGGCACCTTGGGCAGCGCCAGCGCGCCCGTGGAGTCCACGATCATGCGTCCGTCGATGGAAACCCCCGGCAACGGCGCCACCTCCGCGCCCGTGGCCAGCACGATCGTGTCGGTGATCAGCGTCATGTCGCCGCCATCATGCAGCGCGACGCCGACCTCGCCCGGATGGTCGACGCGGCCCATGCCGCTGATCCAGTCGATGCGGTGCTTCTTGAACAGATAGGCGATGCCGTCCGTGTTGGCCTTCACCACCGCGTCCTTGCGGGCCATCATGGTCGGCAGGTCGGGACGCACGGTGCCGCTGATCTTGATGCCGTGCTCGGCCGCTTCGTGCTTGGCCTGGGCGAACAGATGCGAACTGTGCAGCAGTGCCTTTGACGGGATGCAGCCCACGTTCAGGCAGGTGCCGCCCAGGGACTTGCGCATGTCGACGCAGGCCACCTTCATGCCAAGCTGGGCGGCGCGGATGGCGCAGACGTACCCCCCCGGGCCGCCGCCGATCACCACCAGATCATACGGATTCTCGCTCATCGGATTCGGTCCTTCCCTTTCGGTCTTCTTGTCCCCCGGCGGCTCCGGTCTATTTCGCGGAACCGTCTCGCATACTCTCAGTCACGATCCCGGTCCCCGAATGGAAACGGGGCGTCCGACGCTCGGACGCCCCGCACCGGGACCAGGTCACATATCCAGCAGGATCCGCTGCGGATCCTCCAGGCATTCCTTCATCCGCACCAGACTGCTCACCGCTTCCTTGCCGTCGATGATGCGGTGGTCGTAGCTGAGCGCCAGATACATCATCGGCCGCGCCTGGATGGAGCCGTCAGGCATGACCATCGGCCGCTGCTGGGTCTTGTGCATCCCGAGGATGGCCGACTGCGGCGGGTTGAGGATCGGCGTCGACATCAGCGAACCGTACACCCCGCCGTTGGAGATGGTGAAGGTCCCCCCCGTCATCTCCTCCATCTTCAGGGCGCCGTCGCGCGCCTTCTTGCCATAGGCGGCGATGTCGGCCTCGATCTGGGCAAAGCTCTTCGTATCGCACTCCCGCACCACGGGCACGACCAGCCCCTGAGGACCGCCGACCGCGACGCCGATGTCGTAGTAGTTCTTGTAGACGACATCGGTGCCGTCGATCTCGGCATTGACGGCCGGGAACTCGCGCAGGGCCACGACGGCGGCCTTGATGAAGAACGACATGAAGCCCAGGCGCACGCCGTGCTTCTTCTCGAACGCATCCTTGTGCCGGGCGCGCACGTCGAGAATGCCGGTCATGTCCACCTCGTTGAAAGTGGTCAGCATGGCGGCGGTGTTCTGGGCCTCCTTCAGGCGCTCGGCGATACGCCGGCGCAGGCGGCTCATGGGCACGCGTTCCTCGCGCGGGTCGTCGGACCGGGAGGGTTCCCGGGACGCTGCTGGGGTGGCGGGTGCGGCCGGCCCCTTGGCCGTGGGCTTGGCCTGTTCCAGGAAGGCGAGGACATCCTCCTTGGTCAGGCGGCCGTCCTTGCCGGAGGCGGGAATCTTGCTCGGGTCGAGGCTGCGCTCCTCGACCAGCTTGCGCACGGCGGGCGACAGCGGATGGTCGAGATTGGCCGTGCGGCCCTCGGTCGGCGCGGGCGCGGATTCGGGTTCGGGCTTGGGTTCGGGCTTGGCCTCGGGCTGTTCGTCCTTTTTGGGTTCGGGTTCCGGTTTGGGTTCCGCCTCCGACTCCTTTTGCGCTTCGGCCTTGGCCGGTTTCGCTTCGGCTCCCGACGCGCCTTCCTTAATGCGGCCCAGCAGCGCGCCGACGGCCACCTCCGCGCCCTCGTCGGCGACGATCTCCGACAGCGCGCCGGCGGCGGGTGCGTTGACCTCGACCGTCACCTTGTCGGTTTCCAGTTCGACCAGCGGTTCGTCGGCGGCGACCGCGTCGCCCGCCTTCTTCAGCCAGCGGGCGACGGTGGCCTCGCTGACGGATTCACCCAGGGCGGGCACGGTGATGTCGGTGGCCATCGGTGGTCCTTTCATCCTTTCATATGATCTGGATCCAGGGCAGTCCCGGCGCGATCAGGCCAGCGTAGTCGGCGCGGCGCCAAAACCAAAGGATCGTCTTGCCCGAAGCCGGACCGCCTCGGGAGAGAAACCGGTGTCGGGGGAGGCCGGTTCCTGGGCTCGGGGCCGGCGCGAAACGAACTGCACGGCGATCGCCACCCTCATTTCACCCCGGCCAGGCCGGTTGCCCGCTGGAACGGGCGCGGCAGGGCATCCCGTGGCCAGGTCAGGGCCTGTTCGACCAGGGTTTCCTGTTCGTGCTTGTGGACGCTGGCCACGCCGGCGGCCGTGGAGGCGGACGCCTTGCGGCCGACGAAATAGGCTTGGCGCGCCTTGTGGTGGGCTTCCTCCAGCGCGTATTGCAGGCGCCGATCGACGAACATCCAGGCCCCCATGTTGGCCGGTTCCTCCTGGCACCAGATCACGTCGGCGTTCGGATAGCGGGTGAGTTGCGCCTGCACACTGTCCTTGGGCCAGGGGTACAGCTGCTCGACCCGCACCAGCGCCACGTCGCGGATGCCCTCGTCACGCCGCGTCTGCAGCAGATCGTAGTACACCTTGCCGCTGCACAGCACGACGCGGCGCACGTCCGCGTCGGGTACCAGCTCGTCGGCTTCCGGCAGGACGCGGTAGAACCGGCCCTGGTCGCCCAACTCCCACAGGGAGCTGACGCACAGCTTGTGGCGCAGCAGCGACTTGGGCGACATGAGGATCAGCGGCTTACGGAAGTTGCGCCGGATCTGGCGTCGCAGGGCGTGGAAATAGTTCGCCGGCGTCGTCAGGTTGCAGACCTGCAGGTTGTCCTCGGCGCAAAGCTGAAGGTACCGCTCCAGCCGGGCCGAGGAATGCTCCGGCCCCTGCCCCTCGTAGCCGTGCGGCAGCAGCATCACCAGCCCCGACATGCGCAGCCACTTGTACTCGGCCGCGCAGATGAACTGGTCGATGATGACCTGGGCGCCGTTGGCGAAGTCGCCGAACTGGGCCTCCCACAGCACCAGGGCCATGGGATCCTGCGAGGCGTAGCCGTACTCGAACCCCAGCACGGCGAATTCCGACAAGGGGCTGTCGAGGACCTCGAACAGGGCCTGGCCGTCGCGGATGTGGTTGAGCGGCCGGTAGCGCTTTTCCGTGGTCTGGTCCACCAGCACCGCGTGGCGCTGCGAGAACGTGCCGCGCCCGCTGTCCTGACCCGACAGGCGCACGCGGTGGCCTTCCAGCAGCAGGGTCCCGAAGGCCAGCGCCTCGGCCGTGGCCCAGTCGATGCCCTCGCCGGTTTCCAGCATTTTCGCCTTGGCCTTGAGCTGGCGGGCGATCTTGGTGTTGAGATCGAAGGAGTCCGGCGGGGTCGAGATGGCCTTGAAGACCTCCCGCAGCACGTTGTCCTTCGCGCCCGTGCTGTACTGGCGGAATTCCTCCTCGCCGAACGCCGCTTCCAGGCCTTCCCAGATGCCGTGCAGCCAGTCGGCCCGGTTCGGGCGGTAGGACTCGCCGGCCTTGAAGGCCGCCTCCAGCCGATCCACATAGGCCGCGTCCATGGCCTTGATATCGGCCTCGGTCAACAACCCCGCTTCGACCACGTGTCGCGCATACCGCGCGCGCACGGTCGGGTGCTCGCCGATGCGCTTGTACATGCGCGGCTGGGTGAACGCCGGCTCGTCGCTTTCGTTGTGGCCGAAACGGCGGTAGCAGACCACGTCCAGCACCACGTCGGTATTGAAATGCTGGCGAAACTCGATGGCCACGCGGGCGGCGTGCACCACGGCCTCGGGGTTGTCGCCGTTCACATGCAGGATCGGCGCCTGGATGGTCTTGGCGATGTCGGTGCAGTACTGGCCGGAGCGGCCGTACTGCGGGCTGGTCGTGAAGCCGATCTGGTTGTTGATCACCAAGTGGATGGTGCCGCCCGTGCGGTAGCCGATCAGGTGCGCCAGCGAGAAGCATTCACCCACCACGCCCTGGCCGGCCATGGCCGCGTCGCCGTGCAGCAATAGACCCAGCACCCGGTCCCGGCGCGTGTCGCCGATCTGGGTCTGCTTGGCCCTGACCTTGCCGAGCACGACCGGATCGACCGCTTCCAGATGCGACGGATTCGCGTTGAGCGTGACATGCACGGTGCGGCCGTCGAACTGGCGGTCGGCCGAGGTGCCCAAGTGATACTTGACGTCTCCGGAGCCCTGCACGCTTTCCGGATTGGCGGCGTTGCCTTCGAACTCGCTGAAGATGGCCTCCAGCGGCTTGTGCATGACGTTGGACAGCACGTTCAGGCGGCCCCGGTGGGCCATGCCGATGACCACGTGTTCGAGCCCGAGTTGGCTGCCGCGTTTCAGGATCTGTTCGATCGCCGGGACGATGCTCTCGGCGCCCTCCAGCCCGAACCGCTTGGTGCCCACGTACTTGCGGTGCAGGAACTGCTCGAACGTTTCGGCTTCGACGATCCGCTCCATGATGGCGCGGCGGCCGATGTCGGTGAAGGCGGTGCGGTTCAGTTCGCTTTCCACCCGGCGTTGAATCCAGGCCTTCTGGTCCGGGTACTGAATGTGCATGAACTCGACGCCGATGTCGCCGCAGTAGGTTTCGCGCACCACCTCGATGATCTTGCGCAGCGTGGCTGTTTCCAGCCCCAGCACATTGTCGATGAAGATTTCCCGGTCGAGATCGGCGTCGGTGAAGCCGTAGCTGCGGTAGTCCAGCTCCGGGTGCGGTTCCGGCTCGGTCAGGCCGAGCGGGTCCATGTTCGCTTCCAGGTGGCCGCGCACCCGGTAGGCGCGGATCATCATCAGGGCGCGGATGGAATCCAGCGTGTGGGCGCGCGCCTGCTCCTCCGTCAGGCCGGCTGTGGGGGCCTCCTTGTCCCCGTCCTTGCCTTTACCCTTGGCAGGCGGCGGGGGGGCGTCCGGATCGGGCGTCCCGATGACGGCGCGGCCGTTGCGGTTCCACGACGGACCGCGCAGTTCGGTGTGGATGTCGTCGGGGCCGTCGCGCAACTCGTCAAAGAACCCGCGCCAGCCGGAATCGACGCTGTCCGGCGCCTCCAGGTAGCGTTCGTAGAGTTCGGCGATGTAGGTGGCGTTGGCACCGGAGAGGAAGGAAGCGGCGAGGCGGGGGTCGAGAGCGGAATCCATCGTGGCGCGGTCGAACACGGCCTTCTGGGCCGTGTTTCCTCCTGATTCAGGCCCCGACCCGATCATGGTGGGGCGACGGCGCGACGATCCGGATCATGCGGTCCCGGTCACTCGGGACGGTATCTGGGGTCCAGCCCCCGGCAACCGAACCGCCGCTGGACGGCGGCCCAGGCGCCGTGGCACCCGGACCGCCCAATGCAACCGCTTTAATCTAAGCGCCCGCACCGTCTTGATCCACCACCTTCTCGCAACAGAACCGCAAAGAATAGGGGGGAACGGCACGGGCACCGTTTCGGAGCCGTCGGCTAGCCCTTCATCGCCTTCAGCATGGTCTCGCCCAGGGCGGCCGGGCTGTCGGCCACCAGGATGCCGGCGGCGCGCATGGCCTCGATCTTGGCGTCCGCCGTGCCCTTGCCGCCGCTGATGATGGCGCCGGCGTGGCCCATGCGCTTGCCCGGGGGCGCGGTGCGCCCGGCGATGAAGCCGACCATCGGCTTCTTGACCTTGGACTTGGCGATGAACTCGGCGGCCTCTTCCTCGGCCGAGCCGCCGATCTCACCGATCATGATCATGCCCTCGGTCTCGTCGTCGGCCAGGAACATCTCCAGGCAGTCGATGAAGTTGGTGCCGTTGACCGGGTCCCCGCCGATGCCGATGCAGGTGGTCTGGCCCAGGCCGGCGGCCGTGGTCTGCGCCACCGCCTCGTAGGTCAGCGTGCCGGAGCGGGAGACGACGCCGATCTTGCCGCGCTTGTGGATGTGGCCCGGCATGATGCCGATCTTGCACTCGTCCGGGGTGATGACGCCGGGGCAGTTGGGGCCGACCAGCCGCGTGTTCGAGTTCATGAGGGCGCGCTTGACCTTGACCATGTCCATCACCGGGATGCCCTCGGTGATGCAGACCACCAGGTCGAGTTCGGCGTCCACGGCCTCCAGGATGGCGTCGGCGGCGAACGGCGGCGGCACATAGATCACCGAGGCGTTGCAGCCGGTCTTGTCCTTGGCATCGGCGACGGTGTCGAACACCGGCAGGTCGAGGTGCTTTGTGCCGCCCTTGCCCGGGGTGACGCCGCCGACCATCTGGGTGCCGTAGGCCACGGCCTGTTCCGAGTGGAAGGTGCCCTGACTGCCGGTGAAGCCCTGGCAGATGACCTTGGTGTCCTTGCTGACGAGAACCGCCATTATTGCGCCTCCTTCACGGCCTTGACCACCTTGTCGGCGGCGTCTGCGAGGTTGTCGGCGGCAATGATGGGTAGGCCCGAGTCCGCCATGATCTTCTTGCCCAGCTCCACGTTGGTCCCTTCCAGGCGCACCACCAGGGGCACGTTGAGGCTGACCTCCTTGGCGGCGGCGATGACGCCCTCGGCGATGACGTCGCAACGCATGATGCCGCCGAAGATGTTGATCAGGATGCCCTCGACGTTGGGGTCGGACAGGATGATCTTGAAGGCCGTGGTCACGCGCTCCTTGGTGGCGCCGCCGCCGACGTCCAGGAAGTTGGCCGGCTCGGCCCCGTACAGCTTGATGATGTCCATGGTGGCCATGGCCAGGCCGGCGCCGTTGACCATGCAGCCGATGGAGCCGTCGAGCTTGATGTAGTTGAGGTCGTGCTTCTGCGCCTCCAGCTCGGCCGGGTCTTCCTCGTCCTCGTCGCGCATCTCGGAAATGTCCAGGTGGCGATAGAGGGCGTTGGAATCGAAGTTCATCTTGCAGTCGAGCGGAATGACGTCGCCCGTGCCGGTGACCACGAGCGGGTTGATCTCCAGCATCGAGGCGTCGGTCTCGACGAACGCCTTGTACAGCGCCAGCAGCATTTTGGTGGCACTCTTGACCTGGCCGGCGTCCAGACCCAAGGCGAAGGCGACCTTGCGGCAGTGGAACGGCATGATGCCGGTGGCCGGGTCGATGTCCTGCAGGATGATCTTTTCGGGGGTCTTGGCGGCGACCTCCTCGATCTCGACGCCGCCCTCGGTCGAGGCCATGATGGTCACCCGGCTGGTGGCGCGGTCGACCAGCATGGACAGGTACAGCTCGCGTTTGATGTCGCAGCCGGCTTCGATGTAGACGCGCTTGACCTGCTTGCCGTCGGGCCCCGACTGGTGGGTGACCAGCGTGTTGCCCAGCATCTGCGAGGCGTTCTCGCGCACATCGTCGATCGACTTGACGACCCGCACACCGCCCTTGTCGCCGGCCTCGGACTCCTTGAAGCGGCCCTTGCCACGGCCGCCGGCGTGAATCTGGCTCTTGACCACGAAAACCGGACCGTCGAGCCCACGCGCCACCTGCTCGGCCTCCTCGGGCGTGTAGGCGACCCCGCCCTTCAGCACCGGCACGCCGAATTTGGCCAGCACCTGCTTGGCCTGATACTCATGGATGTTCATGAATGGCTACCCCGTTGTGACGGAACCCGCGCGCCGACCCGGCGCGGCTCCCAATCCTTATTTCGGCATCAGTTCCTTTGAGGCGGCGACGAGACCGCGCACGGCCTCCACCGAGTGGTCGAACATCGCCTTTTCGTCGGCGTTCATCTCGATCTCGACGATCTTCTCGACGCCGTCGGCGCCCAGCACCACCGGCACACCCACGTAAAGGCCGTCGAGCCCGAACACGCCGTCGCACCAGGCGGCGCAGGGCAGCACGCGCTTCTTGTCCTTCAGGTAGGCCTCGGCCATCTGCACGGCCGCCGCCGCCGGCGCATAGAACGCCGAGCCGGTCTTCAGCAGGCCGACGATCTCGGCGCCGCCGTTGCGGGTGCGGGTGACGATCTGGTCCAGGCGCTCCTGCGTGGTCCAGCCCATCTTGACCAGATCCGGCAGCGGGATGCCGGCCACCGTGGAGTAACGCACCAGCGGCACCATGGTGTCGCCATGGCCGCCCAGCACGAAGGCGGTGACATCCTCGACCGAGACCTTGAACTCCTCGGCCAGGAAGTAGCGGAAGCGCGCGCTGTCCAGCACGCCGGCCATGCCCACGACCTTGTTGTGCGGCAGGCCCGACAGCTCCCGCAGCACCCACACCATGGCGTCCAGCGGGTTGGTGATACAGATGACGAAGGCGTCGGGGCAGTTCGCCTTGATGCCCTCGCCCACGGCGGCCATCACCTTGGCGTTGGTGCCGATCAGGTCGTCGCGCGACATGCCGGGCTTGCGCGGCACGCCGGCGGTGACGATCACCACGTCGGCGCCGGCGATGACGCTGTAATCGTTGGCGCCGCCATAGACCCCGTCGCAGCCTTCGACCGGGGTGGATTGCGCGATATCGAGGGCCTTGCCCTGCGGCACGCCCTCGGCGATGTCGAACAGCACCACATCACCCAGTTCCTTCAGGCCGATGAGATGCGCCAGCGTGCCGCCGATATTGCCGGCGCCGACAAGAGCGATCTTCTTGCGTGCCATGACCGTCCTTTCGTCCGAAATGTGTGGGAAAGCCCCGAATACCGGTGTCCGGTGGATGGGGAAACGGGGGGCGCGCCTTGTGTGCGGCGCGGCAGGTGGTTTTTTAGGTAACGCGATTCCGACGCGGGAGCAAGGGCCGACCCCCGCGTACGACAACGAGTCGTCGCCCGGCCGGCCGGTTTCCGCGTGACACGTCCATGACAATTGTCAAACCGGCCGACTCGGGCTCTTGCGGCAAACGCGGCGGGTGCGGAAGAGTGCGGCGCCACACCGCCCAAGCGGCACCGAGACGAGGGACCAGATGACCGCGACCAACGCCGCCCCACCAGCCTCCGCCTGGACCGTGTTCCTGGTGTTCCTGCGCCTGGGCCTAACCAGTTTCGGCGGGCCGGTGGCGCATCTGGGGTACTTCCGCGCCGAACTCGTTGAACGCCGCAAGTGGCTGTCGGACGCCGCCTATGCCGATCTGGTGGCGCTGTGCCAGTTCCTGCCCGGCCCGGCGAGCAGTCAGGTGGGGATGGGCCTGGGGCTGCATCGCGCCGGGCCGTTGGGCGCGCTGGCCGCCTGGACCGGGTTCACGCTGCCGTCGGCGCTGGCGTTGGTGCTGGCGGCGCTGGGCGTGGCGGCGCTGGACCCGGGCGGGGACAGCGGCTGGTTGCGCGGACTGAAGATCGTGGCCGCCGCCGTGGTCGCTCAGGCCGTGTGGGGCATGGCAAAGACGCTGGCGCCGGACCGCCCGCGCGCCACCCTGGCGCTGGCGGCGGCGGCGCTGGTGCTGGTGTGGCCGCTGACCGGCCTGCCGCTGGTGGTCGGGCAACTGGCGCCGATTGCCATTGGTGCGCTGGTGGGATGGTGGCTGTTCAAGGGCGAAGTCGCCGAGGCCGCCGAGCACCTGCACGTCGGGTTCAGCCGGCGGGTGGGTGTGGCCTGTCTGGGGCTGCTGGTCGGCCTATTGGTGCTGCTGCCGGTGCTGGCGCAACTGACACACGCCGACGGGGCGCGGCTGGCGGACGGCATGGTCCGCGCCGGCGCGCTGGTGTTCGGTGGCGGGCACGTGGTTCTGCCGCTGTTGCAGGCGGAAGTGGTGCCGACGGGCCTCGTGGACCGCGAGAGCTTCCTGGCCGGCTACGGCCTGGCGCAGGCGGTGCCGGGGCCGTTGTTCACCCTGTCGGCGTTCCTGGGATCGGCCGCCGGTACCACGGTGCTGGCGAGCCTGGGGCTGGCCCTGCTGGCGACGGTGGCCATCTTCGTGCCGGCGGCGCTGTTGCTGTTCGGCGCGCTGCCGTTCTGGAGCGCCCTGCGGCAATCCCCGGCCGCGCGGGCCGCCCTGACCGGCATCAACGCGGCGGTGGTCGGGCTGCTGCTGGCGGCGTTCTATGACCCCGTCCTGACCAGTGCCGTCGCCGCGCCCGAGCACGTGGCCCTTGGGCTGGCCGCCTTTCTGGCCTTGCACATCTGGAAGGCGCCACCCTGGGCCGTGGTGCTTGTCGGCGCGGTCGTGGCGGGGGTGGTCCTGTAGCTCGACGAACTCGGGTCTTCAGGCTCGGTGCACTACCCTGCCCAGACAGCCTCCACCCTTTGGGGGGTGTTCCGTGGGCTGTGGTGGCCCTGGCCCCCCAAACGATGGAGCCCGTCCGGGTCAACCATCCGACGGATTGACCCCGATGCCACGGCAGGCGCAGGGTTGACGAATAGTGCCGTCACGGGGATCGTTCAGCGCAGATTACTCGACCGCAGAATGCACGATGTATGGGAGAATGCCATGAAGACGCTCGCCACCACTGCCCTCACGGCCGCCGGCTTGATGCTGGCCACTGCATCGGCCCAGGCCGCCGTGATCGATTTCGCCAGCCTGGGCAGCGGGACGTCCGTATTCGGTCAGGACGCCGTGGCGCCCGGGCTGACCATCTCCTCCGCCTCGGGCGATGCCGCCGGTGTTGTCCTGGAGGCGGGCAAGGTGCCCGCGACTTACGGGGCGCCCAACGGTGGCAGCTCTGTCCTCAACGGTGGCCTGCCGGCCACCGGGGGGTTCGGGGACATTTCTGACGGTCGTCTGCACGACTTCGTGTTTGAGTTTGACACCGCCGTCGACTTCTTCCAGGTGCGCTTCCTGGACTTCGGCGACTACAACCCGACAAAGGCGACGCAGCACCTGTTCGGGGTGCGTGCCTGGGATACCGTCGGCAGTACCACGGAGGCGACCGTCACTTACAACAGCACGGCCGAGATCAACCCGGGCAGAGGCGACCCCGCCGGCCTGTACATTACCGGCGACGCGGTCACCGCGGCCATGGGCGATCCTGGCGACGTCCAGTTCACATTCGACTCGACCCGCTACACCAAGTTCGCGTTCATCTTCGAGACTGACGGCATATCGGGTAGTCCGTCTGACCCGAACATCGCCTTTGCGGAGTTGGAGTACTCGGTGGTGCCTTTGCCCGCCGCCGCCTGGTTCATGCTGACCGCCCTGGGCGGCCTGGCGGGGACCCGCTGGGTCAAGCGGGTCCGCACTGGCTCCTGATGCCACGCTCCGAACTCATGCACGAACGGCCGGATCGCAGGCCAGCGCGACCGTCGCGGCGTGATAGGCGCGCTGGCCATCCGTGACCAACGCCGGATAACCGCAGGCCCGCAGGTGGCTGGAAGAACAGCGCCCGGTTCTCGTCCGTCCACATGACCCTACTCTCTGACAGCAGGTCCTCTTGACAGGGAATCGGGCTACGGAGGCGGGATCAACTAATTTCTGCAACTGGTTGTTTTGACTCATGAACCTCCCGGACAGACACTTAGTTCCGGTTGAGGCCGTAGTCGCCCCGTGTCAGCAATATTTCCTTCCAGAATGTTTCTCGCATCAAGATGGTCTCGTCGGGCGTTCGGGTGGGACGATGCTCCAGAAGCGCGAAGCGAAAGTTCGCCCTGCAATACTCCAGATTCGGATCGGTCACGAGTTGGCGCAATCCGATATTGCCGCCATGTCCGTTTGCAACGTAGGCGCACCAGCGGGACCAGATCCCGTCTTCTCCGTAAGCTGAACCAATGTAACGTTTGCCCGTTCTTGTATCGCTGATCAGGTATATTCCCTTGACGCTTTCAAGGGCGGCTTTCCAGTCGGGACGTTCCTGCGTCACCAGCGTTTCCAATTCTTCAAAGGACACGTTGATGTCCTCGTATCCAGGGAAACCTCGGCCAGTGTAGGGTTCCCGCAGGATCTCGAGCACTTCAAAGCTGTCGTAAAAGTTTTCCAGATTGACCCGCGTTGTGCGACCGCGATACCGCGAGAAAAGCTTCAGCCGGCCGATGAAGGCCCGTCCCTCATCCGATAGAGCGACCTCATATCGGTCGTCGCGGCGCGTCAGGACGTGAAAGATTCCAGCGAAGAGCCACGCGTCCGGTTCGTGGTAAAACTGCGCAAGAGCGAATATAGAGGGCCGGTTAAACTCATTGCGGGTCGGCCTGTATTCCTGCCATTCCTGCCATTCGCGCTTGTTGCGCATAAACACTTCCAGGGGCTGGTTTTCGCCGTTCCATCGCGCAAAATGGACTTTGTAATCCGAAAGAGCCTCTAGTCTCCAAATGTCCTTCATCAGGAGTGTCATTTGCACGTCCATCTCTCAAGATTGTATATTTCCTAAACTCCTACCAATCACTCAGCCCGCTTTCTTCCCTTCGAGGAAAGCGTCAAAATCGAAGGGGGTCGAGAGACCGCTTGTTTCACCCGCGACCAGCGCGGCGCGCAGCGCCGCCAGCCGGGTCTCATGTTCCTCAAGCAGACGCAGGCCCGCGTGCACGACCTCGCTCGCGGACCCATAGCGGCCCTCGGAAACCTGCCGGTCCACGAAATCCGTGTCGTGCGACCCCAGCGAGATGGATATGTTCTTCGGCATGGGTGGCCTCCCTTTGTTACCACTATATACTGAAATTCGGCACAAAGGTAATCGCTCGGAAGCCGCCCGCCACTCAGGGATAAAGCACCTCCCGCATCGCGAAATGCCGGTGCACGGGGCTTTGGTCGTCGAAATACTCCACGCGCTGGAGGATCATGGGCCGGCGGCCGCCTCTTGGTTCAACCACCGCCGCCTGCTGGGGTCGATTGGAAACATATCCCCCGCCGAGGCCCAAGCCCGTTATCATGAGACCTGTCGGGACACCACGATGGCGGCGTAGGACTCTCACCAACCAGCCTGCGGCGAACCCGAGGTCGTTCAGTGGTCCGTACAAAGTATGCCCGGTGGTGTGGGAGGAGGGGTGCCGCGAGTGCCCCTCCTACCCGATTTGGTCCATGCGCGGCGGTCAGCGGTCGGCCGCGGGCGTGCCGTACCAGTCTTGCGCCTTGAACGGGCGCGGTCCGCCGTCGGTCTCGCACGCGCCTGAACTGAACTCCGGGCACAGGGCCAGCATGTTGCGGATCCACGGCTCGTTGTCGGCCAGCCAGGACGACAGGGCGGCGTCGGGGATGGTGTCGCCCTCGACCAGCGAGGCCATCTCGTCCAGCCGCGCGCCGGAGACGAAGAACAGGTTCAGGAACTCCACCACCTCCGGTGCCGTTTCGACCAGGTCAGGCGTGACCATGGTGTGCCGTTCGGGCAGGGCGCCCATCTGGTTCGGACCCAGGTCGACCAGGCCGGCGGCCTCGAAGGCGCCGAAGTTCTCCGCCGCCGGATCAACGTCAAAGCTGACCTGGGCAGCCCCGCTGGTCAGGGCGTCCAGCAGGCCATCCGGCGGCACGGCCTGAACGGAGCCGGTGTGGGCGTCGGTCAGGCTTTCCAGGATGCCGACGAAGGTGTGGGCCTTGGCGACGGACGGCGGGCCGCCGACCGAGGCGAAGGTGATGTCGGCCGCCAGCGCGCCGCAGGGCGCCGCCAGCAGGCCGAGGGCCGCGAACGCGGCCCCCGCGAGGGTGTGTTTCATGGCTAGTACGTGGCTCCCTTGACGGCGTCGTCGCCTGCGCCGCTGGCTGGCGGGCTGTAGGCGGCCGGCGCGACCTCGGCGCTGACCGGGCTCATCAGCGGCACCTCGCGGCCGAAGCCGATCTGGTCGCCGTTGCCGAGGTAGACCGGGTCCTTGCTGCCGAAGCGCGCGGTGCCCTGGACCACCGGCAGGCCCCGGGCGATGAACTTCTTCACCGTCAGCAGGCCGGTGCAGTGGTTGGCGCCGATTTTCTCGAACCCGTAATCGCCCAGCGTGAACACCAGGTCGTCGTACTTCGGGTCCCAGTCGTCGAACGGGCTGATGTGCAAGCCGCCGTAGATACCGTACAGCTTGTCCATCTTGATTTCCTTCAGCGCCGTTTCGGCGAAGCGGATGATGCCCTGGTGGCAGCAGCCGGTCACCGACACGAGGCCCTTGCCCTCGATATTCACGTACAGCGAGTTCTCGCCGTACACCCGGGTGATGATGGGAATGGCGAAGTTGTAGATCGCCACGCCGTCGAACAGCGGCGTCAAACCCGGCTTCATGACGTGCAGTTTCCCCCGGTGCCCGGAGTCCTTCACGTACTGGAAGCCTTCCTCATAGAAGCCGTCCGGGACGTAGACGTCGATCTCCGGGGCGTATTTCATGCTCACCGGGAAGCCCCAGAAGTGATCGAAGTGCTCGTGCGAGATGATCAGGGCATCGATCTCGCCGTTGGCCAGCATGGTGTCGATGCCCTCGCGCTGGAACGCCTTGTCGATCCAGTCGTAGGACCAGCCGGAATCCAGCAGGATCTTCTTGGTGCTGCCGTCGCGCATCTCGATTTCAAGCAACGCGGCATAGCCGCCGGCGTTCTCGGGATGGACGGCATTTTCCATCTGGAATGCCCAGGCCCGCTCCAGGTTGTTGGGCAGGTCGGCCTTGATGTGCTTGATGCCGTCGGCGTAGGAGCCTTCGGCCAGCTTGCCGTTCTTGTCGGCGAAGGGCGGCCAGTTGAACTTGTACTGGTTGACCAGCAGGCCGCCGGCGCCCCGGATGTCGCCGATCAGGTCGGCGTTGTTGAACCAACTCGTTTCGGAGATGTTGGTCACCTTCAGCGACTTGACGGCGCCGATGTCGGTCTTTGCGCCCTCGGCGGTGTCGAAGTGCGCGCGGCGCAGGGGCGAGTACGAATACGCCCCCATCATGCCCAGCGCGCCCAGCGCCGTGCCGCCAACGGCGCCACGCAGGAAGGCGCGGCGGTCGTTGGTCGGACCTTGGGAAGACTCAGTCATCTGTCATGACTCCCCGTGTTCGACCCGGGCGGGCCGGCGCGCATGGAACCGGGCGCCGGCCGGCGGGTCGGGATTACCCTACCAATCCATCATCAGGGGCAGCGTGCCGCCCCACTTCAGCGCGTAGACGACGAGGAAGAACACCGCGACGCCCAGCGGCAGGCCGGCCAGAAGGCCCTTTGTGTAGCTGCTCATGGTGATCTCCTTGCGTCATTCGGCCGGTTTCAGGGCCGGGTCCATCGCCGTCTCGTTCCGGGCGGACTCGGTGCTGGTCTGCGGCGCGATCTTCCAGCCCGGCCAGTTGTCCATGAACCAGTGATTGATCAGCATGATGTTGATCAGCCAGATGGTGGGGATCATGGGGAACTGCTGCGGGTGGCTGAAGCCCTTCTGGGTGCCCAGGAACAGGTGGCTGGTGTTGTAGTACAGCCAGTAGATGACGATGGCGGCCACCAGCGTGACCAGGGTGCGCACGGCGACCCGATAGGTCGGGCTGCCCTTGCGCGGCCAGTTGCCGAAGTAGAAGGTGATGAACAGGGCCGGCAGCAGGAAGAAGATCATCATCTCGCCGACATGCAGCCAACGCCAGTCCGGCGCCATCAGGCGGCGGGTGCCGCGCACGGCCTCGCCCCACCACAGTTCCTGCGCGAAGTACAGGAAGAAGTGGCACGCGAACGCAATGGCGATGATGCCGAAGAAGGTGGCGAAGCGGCGTGCCCAGTCATGGCGGATGACGCGGAACGGATAGCGTTCCCAGATCGTCTCGACCAACCAGACCACGACCGTGCAGCACATGATCCAGGAAACATGGAAGTTGCCGCTGACCGTGTCCGCGAAGTCGTGCCACCAGGGCGGCGCGATGGCGGCGAAGGACTGCCATTCCTTATACAGGATGCCCATGTGCGGATGCATGGTCATGAAGAAGATGATGGTGGCCAGGAAGAACGTCACCAATAGAATGGTGATACCGCGGACCGGCTGGCGTTCCTTGTGCCAGGGGGCGCCTTCCATGCCGACGATCCAGGCCGGCGACAGCCACGAGGCCAGGGCGGCGAACATCAGGATGGCCAGGGCGGCGTATTCCTCGGCGAAGAACTCGGTGATGCCGATCTTCTGCATCTGGTCGGGGCTGAAGTAGGCCAGACCGTAGCTGCCCAGCAGGCCTTCGAAGAAACCCTTGATGACGATCATCATGATGACGAAGGCGATACTGGTCAGCACCACGGCTTTCACCACCGGATGGGTGCGTTCCAGCCAGACGCGGCGGAATGGCCAGAAGTTGAAGATATAGACCATCCAGATGAAGATGATCAGCAGCCAGCGGCAGTAATTGTAGCCGACGAAGGGCGTATAAAGCCGGAGCCAGCCTCGCGGATCCTGGAAGATCCACCAGGTAGCATAGAACAGGGCCCCGAGCAGGACCAGGTTCAGAATCTGCGGGATGGGGGTGGGCCAACGCTGGACGAGGTTGCGTTCCTCCAGGTAGCCGTCCCCATAGCGCTCCATGGTCTCGGATGATGGCATGGCGCTTGACCTTTGTTAGGGATCGCCGGCCGGCCCCGGCGCATCCGCCGGAGCCTCGTCGTCGGCATCGGTCCGCTGTCGCGCGGGTGTGGCGCACTGATGCGCCATGATCTCGCGCGCAAGCTCGACATCCGACTTGCCGCGCGGATCGATCCCCAGGTCGCGGATGGCGTCGGCCAGGAACGGCCGCATTTCCGCGATCAGGGTGTGACACTGGTCGAAGGAGGCGAAGTAGTCCGGCACCGCCGTCGTCTCGGCGGCGCGGTCGTCGGCTTCGCTGTCGTCCTCGACGGCATTCAAGACGGTCTCGGCGGGGGTGCGCGTCACGGCGCGCGCGGCTTTCGAGACCAACCCCCGGCACAGGGCGCGGCGGCCGATGGGATCAGCGGTCACGGCGGACTCCCGGCGGACTCGGCCGCCCGTGTGCCGGTGTGGGAATGGTGCCCATGGTGGTGATGGTGACCATGGTGCCCGTGGGGCGCCGTCACGTCGTGGTCGCCAGAGCAGCAGGCGCACGGCTTGGAGTCGGGGTGAGCCTCCCAGGCGGCGGCCTCCCACCAGCGGGCCGGGGCGCCGTCGGGGCGCGTTTCCGTGGCGCCGGCGGCTGCCACGAACGCGGCCAAAGCGGCGCCCGGACGCGTCGGGACCGGGTCCGTTGGGGTCGGCGCTGCCGGCAGCACGACATGCAGGCCGATTTCGCCCGGCCGACCGATCGTCGTGACCGCCGCCGGTTGGACGCGGTGCGTGAAGGCCAGCATGGTAATCAGCGCATCCAGCAGGGGGCGCACCGTGTGCCAGCCCTCCGGCGTGCCGGAGACGGCCGCCACGCTCTGGGCCGTGCCGTCGGTCGCCCGCGCCAGCCGCAGAAGGCCGACACCGAACAGCGGCGTGTCGAACAGGTCGCGGGTCAGCGCGCCGTCGGGGGCGCCCGTCGTCGTGAACCCCGGGTCGAGGCGAACCACCCGCTCGTCGGCGGAGAGGGCCGCGAATGACGGCTCATCCGGATGGGGAAAGTAACGCACCAGCATCGTGGCGCGGCCGGCGTCGTCCGGGGTCAACGGATCCGGCGCCAGTGTTGGCAGCGTTTCGATGGCATAAACGCCGGCGCTCTCGGCCAGCCAGATCTGCGCCGCGAAGGCGTGGTTCGGACAGATGTGGAGGCCGGTCAGACCGATCCGCGCGGACGCCGTGGCGTCCATCTTCAACAGGCGCAGTCCGTGGTCGACAATCGACACGGCGACGGTCGCCGGGTCTGGGCGGCGGACCATGGCGGCTACGGCTGCCGGCCTGCGGTCTGCATTCATCGACGGCCAGTGCCCGCGGGCGGGCACCCTCCTGGTTACGCCCCGCGGCACCGATCCTGGATGCGGGGTGCGATGGCGGTCGCGCCACGGTTGATGTGCGGTGCAGCAAAATAGTTTGCGACGCACAAGCAAGCCGGGTTGATCGCCAGGACCGTTCGAAATTATGCCCCTGTCGTTTCCAGCGACATGACAATTGTCAATCGCCCGTCGTCTTGTGTCATATTTCGTGTGCACCGAGCCGAGATTGGCGCCTCATCAGCCATGCAGCGGGCGGGACCCGGAACCCTACAAAAATCGTGAAATATTGTTTTGAGTGTCGGTCGCTCTTTTCGACAGTTAAATGGTGCTACTGCCGCCCTAGAAGACGGCTCCAGGCGAGAGCGCGACGGCCAGCGCGTGACGCGACCCCGCGCGGAGGCGTGGCCCAAAGACATTGTTTTCATGGAACGAACCTGTGGTACCGTTCGGGGTCATTCATGGGGTGGCATACGTGGAACCGCTGTTTGTGGAGAGGGGAGGACCGGGGATGGACGAGGATCGGCGCGCGTTGACCGACCTGCTCGCCCCCGTGATCGGTGAGATCGCGGCGGTGCCGTGGAATGCCGCCCTGGCGGAACGACTCAACGCGATGTTTCCGCCGGACGGCCCGTTGTTTTCGGCCCTGGAGGCTCGCTGCGACGACGGGATCACAACCGGCTGGATGGGGCTTCAGGGCGACGAGGTCCGCAAGGGGGCGCGTGTCATCGAACCCGGCGCCGCCACGGGCGGCCTGAGCGTCGACGTGGTTCAACTCATCGACTTTTGCGGGCCCCATCATCGCCACCCGAACGGCGAGGTCTGCGCGGTGATGCCGGCCGACGCGGCCGGGCAGTTTGACGGCAATCCGCGCGGCTGGGCCGTCTATCCGCCGGGCAGCGACCACTGGCCGGCGGTCACCGGCGGGCGTGTCCGTATCCTGTTCCTGCTGCCGGACGGGGCCATCGAGTATACGGACCAGGACGCATCCCTGCGCTCGGGCGCGACGGGTGGGGCGGAGGCGTGATTCCGGCCGGCCATGAAACCGTTTCGCCTATCCCCCCAGATAGGCGGACTTGACCCGCGCGTTGTCCAGCAGGGCGGCGCCGGTGTCCGACAGCACCACGGCGCCGGTCTCCAGCACATAGCCCCGGTCGGCGATGCGCAGCGCGGCGTGGGCGTTCTGTTCCACCAGGAACACCGTCGTCCCCCGGTCCTTCAGCGCGGCGATGCTGTCGATGATCTCGGCCACCAACAGGGGCGCCAGCCCCATGGACGGCTCGTCCAGCAACAGCAGGCGCGGGCGCGCCATCAGCGCCCGGGACAGGGCCAGCATCTGCTGCTGACCGCCCGACAACGTCCCGGCGGGCTGCCGCCGTCGCTCCTTGAGGACCGGAAAGCGGGTGTACATGCGCTCCAGGTCCTCGGTCACCGAGCGGCCGCGACGGCGATAGGCGCCCAGGCGCAGGTTGTCCTCCACCGACATCGGCCCGAAGACCTGCCGTCCCTCCGGCACCTGACAAAGCCCGCGTTCCACGCGCGCGTGCGGCGGCAGGCGGGTGATATCCTCGCCGTCGAGCACGATCCGCCCGGCCGTCGCCGGCTGGACGCCCGACAGGCAGCGCAGCAGGGTGGTTTTTCCGGCGCCGTTGGCGCCCACCAGGGCCACCAGTTCGCCCTCGCCGATGGTCAGGTCGATGCCGTGCAGCGCCTGGATGCGGCCGTAGTGCGTGCTCAGTCCGTGGATGTCGAGCATCGGTCCCGCTCTCCGTCTCACGCCGCGCCCAGATAGGCGGCGATCACGTCCGGGTTGGCGCGCACCTCCTCGGGCGTGCCCTCGGCCAGTTTGCGGCCGTAGTCCAGCACCAGGATGTGATCGGAAATACCCATCACCAGCTTCATGTCGTGTTCGACCAGAATCACCGTGACGCCCGACCGAGCGATCTCGGCGATCACGGCGTCGATTTCGCTGGTTTCGGTCGCGTTGAGCCCGGCAGCCGGTTCGTCGAGCAGCAGCAGCTTGGGTTCGGACGCCAGGGCGCGGGCGATCTCCAGGCGCTTGAGCGCCCCGTAGGGCATGGCATTGGCCTCGGCGTGGATGTAGTCGCCCAGCCCCACCCGCTCCATCAGGGCCGTGCAATGCTGGCGCGCCGCCCGATCGCCCCGGGTGATCGTCGGCAGCCGCAGCAGGCACGCCGCGAGATTGCGGTTCAGGTGCAGGTGCCGGCCGACCATGACGTTGTCCAGCGCCGTCATGGTCTTCATGATCTGCAGGTTCTGGAAGGTGCGCGACAGGCCCAGGCGCGCCAACTCGTGCGGACGACGTCCCGTCACCGGGCGGCCGTTCAGATGGATGGTGCCCGTGGTCGGCCGGTAGACCCCGGTGATCATGTTCAACAGCGTGGTCTTGCCGGCGCCGTTGGGGCCGATGATCGAATGGATGGTGCCGGCCTGGATGGTGAAGGCGAGGTTCTGGATGGCCCGGACGCCGCCGAACTGGATGCTCAGGTTCTCCACGCGCAGCAGGCTCATGGCGTCGCCTCCGGCGCCCGGAAGCGCAACCGGCCTCTCCAGGCTCGGCCAACGCCGGCACTTGGACGTTGCTGGACCGGAGCGACAGGGACGAACATGCGATTGACCCCTTGCGCTTGGACCCGTCGCGCACGCGACCCCGCCTCGGCGGTGCCCCTCTGGCGCGCCAGGATCACGGCGCGTTCGAAACGGGAGCCCCCCGAGAACCTGGGCCCTGTCTGTCAGGCGCCCGCCGCAGGTCCCGCACCCGCACCGCCTTGCCCTGCGAGCGCGGCACGTCGCCGGGCCGCAGGACGGTGACTCCGCAGGTGACCCCGATCATCGACTTGATGTGATGGCGCACATCGGCGGCGACCTTTGAATAACCCTCCGCGGCTAGGTCGGGCGCCGCTTCCACCTGCACGGAAAGGGTGTCGAGCACGCCTTCACGGTCGACGATCAACTGATAGTGCGGGGTCGTGCCGGGGAAGCCGACCATGACGGCCTCGATCTGCGACGGATAGACGTTGACCCCGCGAATGATCAGCATGTCGTCGTTGCGGCCCGTCACCCGCATGATGCGCACGTGCGTCCGGCCACAGGCGCAGGGCTCATCCGACAGCCGCGTGATGTCGCGCGTGCGGTAGCGGATCATCGGCAGCGCCTCCTTGGTCAACGTGGTGATGACCAGTTCGCCCGCCGATCCCATCGGCAGCGGTTCCAGGGTTTCCGGATCGACCACCTCGAACAGGAAGTGGTCCTCCCAGCCGTGCAGCCCACACCGCTGGGGGCATTCCACGGCCACCCCGGGTCCCATGATCTCCGACAGGCCGTAGACATCGTTGGCGCGCACTCCCAGGCGTTCCTCAAGCTGGGCGCGCATACCCTCGCTCCACGGTTCGGCGCCGAACAGGCCGATGCGCAGCGGCGAGCGGCGCAGGTCGATCCCCATGCTGTCCGCCACCTCGGCCATGTTCAGCGCATAGGAGGGCGTGGCGCACAGGGCGGTGGCCTCCAGGTCCATGATCAGGCTGATCTGGCGTTCGGTGTTGCCGCCCGACATGGGCACGACCGCGCAGCCCAGGCGCTCGGCGCCGGCGTGGGCGCCCAGGCCGCCGGTGAACAGGCCGTATCCGTAGGAATTGTGCACGACATCGTCCGGACGGACCCCGGCGGTGGCCATCGACCGGGCCATCAGGTCGGCCCAGCAGTCGAGGTCTCCGGCGGTGTAACCGACCACGGTCGGCTTTCCGGTGGTGCCGGAGGAGGCGTGCACGCGCACCACCTCGCGGCGCGGAACGGCGAACAGGCCGTAGGGGTAGTTGTCGCGCAGGTCGCTTTTACCGGTGAACGGAAAGTGCCGCAGGTCGCTCAGATCCGTCAGGTCCGCCGGCGTGACGCCTCGCGCATCGAAGGCCCGCCGGTAATGTGGCACGTTCTCATAGGCCCGCGTCAGCGTGCCACGCAGGCGGTTGAGTTGCAGCGCGGCCAGGGCGTCGCGGCTCATGGTCTCGTCGTCAGGGTGCAGCATCCAGGGCTGCGGCGAGATGACGTTCATGGTGTTTCCCCTCCCGTTTTTTTGTCGCATCCGCCGCCATCATTTGGTCCGGGCGGCGATTGAGCGTGACTGTGATGTCATCCGCCGGCGGGTGCGGCGAATCGCCGGAGGAACGCGACCCTCTCGTCGACCTGGTGCTGGATGACATCAAGATGAGTTTGGTCGAGATGCCGGTACTTGCCGATCATCTCGACGTAATCGCCGATGGGCCGGCGCCCCTCGACCGGGCGCGTGAAACGGAGCCCGCCGTCGCGGGTGTACTCCCATAGCGTGACGAAGTTGGTCTCCACCTGACGGCGACAGACCTCGGTCGTCAGGGCCGCCGGGAAACGCCACCCCGTGGGGCACGGTGCATAGACGTGCAGGTAGGCGAAGCCGTGCTGTGCGGTCGCGTAAGCCTTCTCCAGCTTTTCGTGGTAGTCCTCCAGGAACGCGGTGGAGGCGGTGGCGACATAGGCGCCGTTGTGCATCATCATCAGCATCGGCAGGCTCTTGGCGTCGCCGGACTTGCCCTGCATGTGCTCGCCGACCGGTGTGGTCGAGGTCCACGAGCCGTACGACGTCGAGCCCGAGGCCTGCATTCCGGTGTTCATGTAGCCTTCGTTGTCCACGCAGATGAACAGCATCGGGTCGTTGCGCGCCGCCGCGCCGGACAGCGATTGGAACCCCACGTCGACGGTGCCGCCGTCGCCGGCCAGGGCGACCATGGTGACATCGCGGCCGGCGCGGGCGTACTGCGTCTTCAGGCCGGCCAGCATGGCCGCCGTGTTGGTCAACAGGGGATGGAACACCGGCACCTTGCAGCCCGTCTGGCCGTTGTAGCCCACCACGCCCATGCCGGGGATGCACCCCGGGGGCGCGGCCACCACGGTCTCGCGGCCGATGTGGCGCATGGTGTGACGGATCAGCAGTTCGGAATTGCAGCCGTGGCAGGCCGACAGGCCCGGCGCGAACAGGTCCTCGCGCTCGTGCTGTGTGTTGTACAGGCGCGAAGCGGTGACATGCTCCAGCGCCCCCCGGTCGCACGCGGCCACGCACTCGGGGGCGCCGTCGCACAGGTCGCACTTGGCGACATGACCAGCGACAGGGTCGGAGGCGATGCCGCCATAGGCGCAGCCGACGGTGCAGAGCAGGCAGTCGACGCAGGTTTCGGCCTCCCAGGTGACGACGCCGCTGTCCGGGTCCTTGGCCAGGCTGGCCGACGGGCAGACGGCGGCGCACTGCGGATCGGTGCACTGCCGGCACAGGGCAAGCTCGGCCCCTTCCGTGCCGCCGCCCAGGATCTGAAGGCGCGCCCGGCTGGTGTCGTCGGTTCCCGTCTTGGCGCGGGCGCAGGCGATCACGCACTGGCCGCAGGCGTCGCAGGCCTCGGCGCGGAAGCGGATGGTGTCGAAGCTTCGGCCCATGAACTGTGTCTCCGCGCTACCGCCAGAGGCGCGACATGAGGACCCGTGCGGTGTCGCGCGGGGCGGCGAGAAAGGCGTCCTTGACCGGCGTCAGGTCGGTGCGGCGCAGGATCAACTGGCGCAGGATGCCGCCGTCGATGGCCTCGCCGATCACCGTCGCGCCCACCAGCCGTCCGTCACGCAGCACTAGCCGGCGATAGCGGCCGGTCTCCGGGTCGCCGTCCTCGTGCACGTCCAGGTCGTCGCCCTCGGCCAGGGCATCGCCCACCGACACCGCATGGCGACCGAAGGCCGCGTAGGTGTTGAGGGGAATGGCGCCGTCGTAGGGCGGCACCCGGTCGCCGGCCATGTCCATGCCGGCGATGCGGCCCTGGTCCACCGCGCTCGGCAGGATGCCGCTGACCGCCACGCCGCCGCCGAAGGCCGGTCCCTCGGTGACGTCGCCGGCGGCCCAGATGCCGGGCCGGGTGGTGCGCATGTGGGCGTCCACCAGGATCCCCCCGGCGGCGCCGAGTCCGATATCGGTGCCGGCCAGATAGCCCGTTTCCGGGACCACGCCGGCGGCCACCACCAGCAGGTCGGTGGCCAGGGTCTCGCCGTCGTCCAGCGCCAGCGCCACCGCGCCGTCGCCCCCGCCTTGCGCCGAGGCCACGGTGCGACCGCACAGCAGGCGCGCGCCCCGGGCGGCGAAGGCCTGACCGATCATGGCCGCGGCGGTGGCGCCGAAGTAGAGCGGCAGGGGATGCGCGCCGCGCTCGACGATGGTCACGTCCAGGCCGGCCGTCACCAGGTTCTCGGCCGCGTGCATCCCCACCAGCCCGGCGCCCAGAACCACCGCCCGCCGCGCCGCGCCGATCGCCTCGCGCAGGGCCACGGCGTCGTCGAGGGTGCGCAGGACGTGCCGGGGCACCGTCTCCAGCCCGGCAATGTCGGGCACCACGGGGCGGGCGCCGGTGGCCAGCAACAGCTTGCCGTAGCGCCACATGGCCCCGGACTCCAACCGCGCCGTGAATGCGTCCGGATCAAGGCCGACCAGGGCGTCCTCGCGCACGAACGTTGCCCCCTGGGCCGCGAACCAGCCGCTGTCGCGCAGCGGGACCCGCTCCGGCTTGGCCCGCCCCGAGACCACATAGGGCAGGATGGTGGGCGAGTAGGGCGGATGGCGGTCGCGCGTCACCAGGGTGACGGATCCGCTGTGGTCGTGCATCCGGATGGCGGTCACCGCCTCCAGGGCGGCGTGGCTGCTGCCGACGATCAGGTAATCGGTGTCGGGCATGGCGGCGCGGTCCCGTCAGTCGGTTTCGTTGAGCCAGACCGGCCCCGCCGGGGCCTGTCCGTCGCGCAGGCGGCCCACGTCGAAGATCGCGCGGGCGACGTGCTCGGCGGTGATGTCGGCGCCGGCCAGACCGCCGATGAAGCCCAGCGACGGCACGACGCGGCCCCCGCGCGCGAGGGCCGCCAGGACCTCCTGGTGCATCGGCCCGGTGTTCCAGCCAAAGCTGACGGCGCGGTCGATGACGCCGATGGCCTCCACGCCGGACAACGCGTCGGCCACGGCGGCCACCGGGAACGGCCGCACGGTCTTGATCTTCAGCAGGCCGACGCGGGTTCCGGCCGCGCGGGCCTCGTCCACGGCGTCCTTGGCGGCGCCGGTCATGCTGCCGATGGTGACCAGGGCGCGGTCGGCGTCGTCCAGGCGGTAGGCCTCGACCAGGGCCGGATGGTGGCGGCCGAACCGGTCTGCGAAGTCTGCGTGGACCTCCTTGATCACCCGCAGGGCCGCCTCCATGCCGGCGCACAGGCTTTTCCGATAGCGCACGAACAGGGCCGGTCCGGGGCCGCCGGCGCCGCCGGTCAGGGGATCGACGGCCATCGGCCGCGCCGGATCAAGGGCGGTGTGCCAGTTGACGTCCGTGGGGCCGACGAACGCCTCCGCCTGTCGCGCATCCGGGATTTCCAAGCGGGAGACGCCATAGGACAGATAGTTGCCGTCGTGGCAGACGTTGACGGGCAGCATGACGTCGCGGTGCTCGGCGATGCGGAACGCCATGAGCGTGGTGTCCAGGACCTCCTGAACGGTCTCGCAATAGATCTGGATCCAGCCGACATCGCGCACGGTCATGGCGTCCTGCTGGCCGCCCCAGACGCATTGCGGGGTGATGCCGTCACGGGTCACCAGTGACATCACCATGGGCAGGCGCAGGCCGGGCGTGCGCATGTAGGGCTCGAACATGAACGCCAGCCCGGGGCCGGAGGTCGCGGTGTAGGTGCGCGCGCCGCCCAGCATGGCGCCCTGCAGGGCCGAAAGCACGCTGTGCTCGCCCTCGACGTTCATCAGGGTGGCGGTCAGGGTGCCGTCGGCGATGAACTGCGAGACGTACTCGACCAGCGAGGATTGGGGCGTGATGGGGTAGACGGCCACCACGTCGGGCTTGGCCAGCGCGACACCCCAGGCGGCGGCCTGGTTGCCGTCGCAGACGATGACGCGGGGCGCGTTGGTGGCGACGTGGGTCATGGGCGGGCGTCCGTTTCGGGGATCATGGCGATGGCGCGCTGTGGGCATTCCTGGGCGCAGACGCCACAGCCCTTGCAGACGCGCAGGTCGAAATCGAACCAGGCCGGCCGCTCCACCACGCACTGGGTCGGGCAATAGGTCCAGCAGACGGCGCACTTGACGCACTTCTCGCGCGCCACCACCGGCCGCAGCGCGCGCCAGTCCCCCGGCAGCATGGGGCTCAGCCGGGTGGCGACGGGGCACAGGTCGCCGTTGTCTGGTGGGGCGGCCGAAGGGGCGACGGGTTGGGCGGTGCCATCGGCGTTGTCCTCGATCCGAGCGCGATCCTGAACCGTGGTCTCGTGAAAGCCGCGCCGCGCCGCCTCGATGTTCTGCGTCAGGCCGGCATCGCGGAAGCTCGCCTGTTCGAGCGCCGACTCGAGTGCCTCAAGAGACACCAGGCCGGTGGCGCGCGCGCAGGCGCCGAGCATGATGGTGTTGGTGATGGGCCGGCCGTAGATCGCCTGCGCCAGCCCGACCGCGTCGCACACGCCCACCCGGCCGACCGAGGGTGGCACGTCCAACTCGTCCGCCGTCAGCCCGGTCGCCTGCACCAGCGTGCCGCCCGGCTTCATGCCGGCGAAGATGTCGACGGCGCGCCCGACCGTGGTGTCGATGCACAGGATGATGTCCGGCGCATAGATGTTGGTCATGGCGCGGATCGGCCGGTCGGCACAGCGCAGGAACGCGGCCACCGGCGCGCCCCGCCGCTCGAACCCGAACGACGGGATGGCCACCGCGTGGCGGCCTTCCTCGACCAGGGCCTTGGCCAGGATCGTGGAGGCGAGCACGGCGCCCTGGCCGCCGCGACCATGGATGCGAATCTCGTGCATCGATAGGGCTTTCCGTCTGGGACCGTCGCCTAGCGGACTCCGGCCCGGCGCCTCTATGCCGCTGAGGCGGCCACCGCTTCGGCCTTCTTCCTCAGGCGCTGCTTGGTCTTCTCGACGTCGACCACGAAGCGCGCGTGGCGGCCCTTGCAGATGTCGCCGGCGGCGTCCCGACCCGTCACGTCAAAGGTCACGGCGCGGCCGTCCACCTCGGCGACGGTGGCGGTCAACTCCACCCACATGCCGGCCAGTGTGGGGGCGAGGTGGTCGACCTCGACGCGCGTGCCGACCGAATCCTCGCCGGCGTCGGCGTGCCGCAACAGCAGGTCGCGGGTGGTCATCTCGATGTCGCGCACCAGCTCGGGCGTGGCGTAAACGCGGCCGTCCTCGCCCATGAAATCGATGGTGCGGGCGGTGTCGATGTCGATCCGGACCGTCGTGGTCAGACCCGGGACCAGGGTCTCTTTCATGGTGTCGTGTCCTCCCTGTCGGACCGCCGGTGCTGTCCGGCGATGTCCTTTCTTGGTTCAGGGGCCTTCTAGTACCACAAGGCCGATTTGCGCAAGCGGAATGATCGTGTTCAGACCGTGCGTCCCGGCCCGCCGCCGTCAGAGGCCCCAGCCGGGCGGGGCCGGACTGGGCCGGCTCGTGCCCCGTCCACGCACCGGCGTATGCGGCACGGTGAACCCGCGCGTGGCCGCCGCGCGGGTCATCAGCAGCAGCTTCGCGGTCCAACCGGCGGCGGCGATGAGCAGGCCCGCCACGCCAGCCATGACGGATGGCGCGGCCGATCCCATCGTCGGCGGTAGCGCCAGCGCCATCGCCAGCAGAACAGCCGGCAGCCCATGACCGAGCCCCAGGACCCAGGGCGCCATCCGGTCCAGCACCCTCAGGCTGGCCTCGGGCGCGCCGGCGCGATGCAGGGTCCGATGATAGCGACTCCACGCCGCCCCTCGCGCCGCCACGGCCAGCAGGGCGAGCCAGAGGCTCCAGGCGGGCGGTGTCGGCGACGCCAGGGCGCCGACGACGAGGAACAGCCCGGCTCCCTCGGCCAGGCCGGTGGCGAGCATGGCCGGCCGCAGCGCGGGCTCGCGCCACGCCGGCACGCCGCGCACGGCGCGCAGGATGTTGGCCTGACAGTACAGGAACCCGGCGGCGATCAGGGCGGCCAGCACCAGGGCCGCGATGGCAACGCCGCTGTCAGCGCCCAGAACCAAGCCGGCGCCGAGCGCGGCCGCGCCCAGCCCGAACAGCGGCATGGCCAGCACGCTTTCCCGCGTCATCCACGAGGTTTGCGGGTGGAAGAACACGTTGATGGCCCGCCACGGCCGCCCGATCTCCAGGAACACCATGCCCAGCCCGAAGGCCACGCACGCGAAACCGACAAGCGCGGCGGGCCACCAGGGGCCGCCGACCAGCGCGGCGCCGGCGGCGACCATGATCAGCCCGGTACCGGTGCCGCCGCCGATGAAGTTGCAGGCCGCGCGCACATCCCAGAACGGCTGCAGCCGGGGCCGGTGGCCGAGGGTCAGGCGAGGGGGTGCCGTCACGGTCCCGCCTCCTTGTCCCAAAGGTAGAAGAAACTGGGGCCGGTGCCGGCGTCCTCGTTCATGCGGAAATGGCGGTTCTCGCGCAGCAGGCGCGAAACGGCGCTGTCGGGATCATCCAGGTCGCCGAAGGTCATGGCCCCGGAGATGCAGGCGTTGACACAGGCCGGCGTGGCCTCGGGGTCGACCCCGGGCGTCAAGCCCCGGGCGAGCCCCGAATCGATCCGGTCGACGCAGAAGGTGCACTTCTGCGTCACGCCGAGCTTGCTCTTATCGAAGCGGGCGGCCTCCGGCGCGGTGGGCTGGTCGCCGAAGGCCCACGTCGGCTCGTCGACCTTGTAGCGGGCGTCGTAGGGGCAGGAGAGGGCGCAATAGTCGCAGCCAATGCAGATGTCGTAATCAATGACCACCACCCCGTCGGGCCGTTTGCGCGTGGCCGTGGACGGACAGACCTCGACGCAGGCGGGCGCCTGACAGTGTTGGCATCCGGTGGGCACGAACAGTCGCTGAACGTCCGGATACTGGCCGACCTCCATGTCCAGCACGCGGCGCCACTGCACGCCCGGCACGGTGGCGTTGGCGTGCTTGCAGGCGGCGGTGCAGGTTTGACAGCCGACGCAGCGGCGCAGGTCGGCAACCATGACAAAGCGGGTCATCGGGTGCCTCCCACCTTGCGCAGGGCCACCAGCGCCACGTCCGCGCCCGAGCCGGTCGAGTCGGTGAGGGCGAGCGACAGCGCGGAAACCGTGTTCAGCGTGGCGTAGTCCAGGTCCTTGGCGTAGGGCGTGGCCCAGTGCCCGAACTGACCGGGGATGACCACGGTGTCGGGGCGGATGCCCTCGACGGGTTCGGCCCGGCCCTCGGTGGTGCCAACCGGGGAGCGCACCTCGACCCGGTCGCCGGCGGCGATGCCCAGCCGCCGCGCCGTCCCGGCGTTGAGCACGATGCGGCCGGTGCCGCGCACGTTCTCCGCCACCTCGTGCATGAGCTGGATGCCGGCGTTGTTGCCGGCCGAGTACTGCATACTCTTGGTGGAGACCGCCCAGAACGGGTAGTCCTCCGGGTCGACGCCGGCGTCCCGCAGGGACCGGACCCAGAAGCCCGGAAAGTCGTGCCAGCGGGGGATCGCCTCGTATTCCTTGACCTGCTCGGTCCACCAGGTGTGGCCGGCCTCGGTCATGCGGGCGCCCAATTCCTTGCCGACGCGGAACAGGCGCTCCTGGTACGGCAGTTCATAGCGCAATCCCTGCTCCACCATGGTCGGGTGCAGGTACCAGTCCAGGCGGCGGAAGGGCACGACCTGGAAGCCGTGATCCTTGAACCACGCCAGATCCTTGACGTCCCGCCCCTGGGTCAGGTCGGCGGAGGCGGCCTTGCAGATGGCGTCCCAGATGGCCTCGACGTCGTGTTCGGCGTCCTCGGCGAGGGAATGGTCGTAGCCGTCGCCCGTCAGCGGCACGCCGCCGGCGCCCCGGTTGATGGCCGCGTTGTAGCCCTCCAGCAGGCCGGTGCGGCGGGCCAACTCGCCGGCGATCCAGGACAGGTCGCGCGCCTCGCCGCACGGTGGCACCGCCGGCTGGCGCAGGGCGAAGCCGTGGTGGTTCCAGTGCTGCTCGACATACTTCGTGCCGCCGATGCGGATGAGCTGCGTGCTCTCCAGGTCGGTGGCGTCCGGCAGCAGGATGTCGGCCATGTGGTTGGTTTCGTCGTGCGTGTAGGCGAACGAGACGACGAAGGGCATCCGGGCGATGGTCTCGGCGATCTGGGTCGTGTCCCAGAACGAGATCGCGGGGTTGGTTCGGTAGGTGAACCAGACCTCGGGAAAGGTTGGGCGCGGCCAGTCCTGGGGGGCTTCGCGCACGAACATCCAGGCCAGGTGAGTGGGGCCGAGCGCCTGCCCCCACGCCGAGCCCCCCACCAGCGGCACCAGGGTTCTGTGCGCATTGCGGCCGGAGGGCTTGGCCTCCCAGGTCTTGCGGCCGGTGCGGTTGAGGCGGGCGACCATGAAGCCGTCCTCGCCGGGCTGCACGCTGGCCAGTCGGTTTTCGTGCGGGCGGTTGAGGCGGACGGTGGTCCCCAGGGTGCCGCCGGGCACCTCCAGCGCGCCGACCAGGGTAGCCAGCATGGTTCGCGCCCAGCAGCAGGGGAACGCGCCCCAGCCGTTGTTGACCGTCTTGCCCAGGGTCACGGCGACCGGCCGGAAGGGCAAGGTCTGGCCGTCGACCTCGATGGTCTCGCCGACGCAGGCGTGGTCAAGGTATTCGTTGGCGAGGCGGCGCATGGTCGCGGCCGGCACGTCGCAGATGCCGGACGCCCATTCGGGGGAGTAGGGCCGCATTTCCTCGACCATGACCGTGAAGGCGGTGGCGCCCGTCGTCGAGTCGTGATGCCATGTTTGGTCGTCGGGACCGCGTTCGATCGCCGGGCCGACCGTGTGGCGCCCCTCCAGGGCCGGCGTGAGGTTCGCCGCGTCGTGCGGCGTCGCCGTTGCGCTCGCCGTGTCCCATACGAGCGGTTTGCCGGTGTCGGGGTCGCGCAGGTAGTAACCATGCGGGCCGACGAGGTAGGGCGAGGCGGTGCGGTCGCGCAGGAACGCCAGATCGAGCCGCTCGCGCGGCGCCTCGTGCAGCAGCACATGCACCAGCGCCAGCATGAACGCGGCGTCGGTCTTCGGTTTGATCGGCACCCACTCGGCCGAGGCGGCGGCGGTGATCGACAGGTGCGGTTCCACCTGCACCCGCTTGATGCCGCGCACCCGGGCGTCGGCGTGGCGGGCCACCGCGCAGGGGCCGCCGGAGACCTCGACGTTGGTGCCGAAGGACAGCACGAACCGGGTGTGTACGGTGTCGGCGCAGACGGTGAACCCGCGATGCCAGAACTCGCCGTAAAGGTGTTCCGAGTGGACGCACTTCACGCCCTGGCCGGAGCCGAAGCTGTAGTCGATCGGTCCCCAGGCGGCGAGAAAGCCGGGAAAGGTGCCCATGTAGCTGGCCGGCGTGCCGCCGTGACCGAAGGTCGCCGCCACGCGGGGCAGCCCGTCGTCGTCGGTCAAGCCGGTTTCGCGAATCGCCTTGAGCCGGCCGCAGATCGTGTCGAGCGCCTCGTCCCAGGTGATGGGAACGAATCCGGGATCCTCGTCACGCCCCTTGCGCGGGTTCGTCCGCTTCATGGGCGTGAGGACGCGGTGCGGGCTGTACGTTTTCTGCACCAGGCCGAACGCCTTGACGCAGACCCGGCCGTCCGCCGGGTGAATGCCCTTGGCGGCGAAATTCGGCTCCACTTGGGTGGCGACACCGTTCTCGACCCTGACGGTCATCAGGTCGGGACCAGCCACGCAGTTGTAGCAGAAGGTCGGCACCCGCCGAGCCTCCTGGGCTTGCGTCGACGTCATCGGACGTGTCCTCCGCGCTATAGCGCATAATCGTACCGGTTTGCCGGTTTTGTCGTATGATATCGTTTTTGGTGGACGCCGCCAAAGGAAAACGGAAGCGATCGATCCTGATCCTGAGTGCGTTACGCTGGCATCCAAGGAACACGGTGGGGGCAAGGAAGAGGAGGCGGCCGATGCCCATGGCACGGGGACAACGGCATGGGGCCGACGGGACCGTCGGCGGGGTCGACTGGACCCTGGCCGAGGAGACTCCTGTGGCCGTGGTCATCAACGCCGCGCCGTTCGCGGTGATGATGGCGACGCCGGCCGACCTGGAGGACTTCGCGCTTGGGTTCTGCCTGGGCGAGGGCCTGATCGCCGCGCCGGACGCCCTGCTGCTGACGAAGACAACCCGCCTCGACATGGGCTGGGAACTGTGCCTCGCCGTGGACCCCGACCAGGCGGACACGGATCGGCTGGCCGGACGGCGCGGGCTGGAGGGGCGCACCGGCTGTGGTCTGTGCGGCGTGGAAACACTGGCCCAGGCGGTTCCCAAGCCGGCGCGGGTTGGCGCCCCACCGCCTGGGTTGACGCCGGCGGCGATCACGCGGGCGTTCGCCGCCTTGCCCGACCACCAGCCGCTGAACGCGCGCACCCGCTCGGTTCACGCGGCGGCGTTCTGCGGGCCGGACGGGGCGATCCTGATGGCCCGCGAGGACGTGGGCCGGCACAACGCCCTGGACAAGCTGATCGGCGCGGTGGTGCGGGCCGACCTCAACCCGGCGGACGGCTTCGTCGTGATGTCCAGCCGGTGCAGTGTCGAACTGGTGCACAAGGCGGCGCGGGTCGGCGTGCCGGTGCTGGCGACGATCTCGGCCCCCACGACGCTGGCGCTGGACACGGCCGCCCGGGCCGGCATGACCCTGGCCGCGCGCGCCGGCCCTGATGAAGTGGCGTGGTTCCCGCCCGAGGTCGAACGCGCGCTGGGGTAGGCGAGGGGGCCTCAGAAAAACGCGTTCAGCCCGGTTTGGGCGCGGCCCAGGATCAGGGCGTGGACATCGTGAGTCCCCTCGTAGGTGTTCACGGCCTCCAGGTTCAGCACATGGCGGATGACGTGGAACTCGTCGGCGATGCCGTTGCCGCCGTGCATGTCACGCGCGGCGCGGGCCATGTCGAGCGCCTTGCCGCAACTGTTGCGCTTGACCAGGCTGATCATCTCCGGCGCCATCCGGCCGTCGTCCAACAGCCGCCCGACCCGCAGGCAGGCGTGCAGGCCGAGCGTGATCTCGGTCTGCATGTCGGTCAGCTTCTTCTGGATCAACTGCGTCTGCGCCAGTGGGCGGCCGAACTGCTTGCGGTCGAGCGTGTACTGCCGCGCGGCGTGCCAGCAGAATTCGGCCGCGCCCAGCGCGCCCCAGGAAATGCCGTACCGCGCCCGGTTGAGGCACCCGAACGGCCCCTTGAGGTTTTGAACGTTGGGCAGAAGGTTCTCCGCCGGCACGAACACCTCATCCATGACGATTTCGCCCGTGAGCGAGGCGCGCAGGCTGAACTTGCCCTCGATCTTGGGCGCCGACAGGCCCTTCATGCCCTTTTCCAGCACGAATCCGCGAATGATGTCGTCGTCGGTCTTGGCCCAGACGACGAAGACGTCGGCGATGGGGCTGTTGGTGATCCAGGTCTTGGTGCCGGTCAGCAGGTAGCCGCCGTCCACGGTCCGGGCACGGGTGCGCAGACTGCCGGGATCGGAGCCGGCGTCCGGCTCGGTCAGGCCGAAGCAGCCGACCCACTCGCCGGTGGCCAGCCGGGGCAGGTACTTCCGCCGCTGGTCCTCGGTGCCGTAGGCGTGGATGGGGTGCATGACCAGCGACGACTGCACGCTCATGGCTGAGCGGTAGCCGCTGTCGACGCGCTCGACCTCGCGCGCGATCAGGCCGTAGCAGACATAAGACACGCCGGCACAGCCGTAGGTCTCGGGCAGGGTGGGGCCGAGAAAGCCAAGCGCGCCCATCTCGGTCATGATGGCGCGGTCGAACACCTCGTGGCGGTGCGCCAGGGTGACCCTGGGCATCAGCTTGTCCTGGCAGTACGCCCGGGCCGAATCGCGCACCATGCGCTCGTCCTCGGTCAGAACGTCTTCCAGAAGCAGGGGGTCATCCCACTGAAACGAGGCGATCTCGGCCGGCATCATTCGTCTCCACGTGAACTGAGAGTGAGGCGGGCAGGACGGCCGCGCCGGCCGCCCGAAACCCGCTTGACTTTGTAAGAAGCATTATGGTACGTCAATGCCATTATTAACGGTCGGGGCATTTCGCGGCGCGAATCGGCCCGGCCCAAGCGGCTTCCCAAGCGGAAACAGGAGCCGCCAGAAGACGCGAGCAGGGAGAAGCGAATGTCCAACGAAGCCCATCAATGGGTCATGACCGCGCTTGGCCAGCCGTTCGAACGGCGCCCGTTGGCGGTGACCGATCCGCCCGCCGGGCAGGTGGTCGTGGAAATCGCCGGCTGCGGCGTCTGTCATACCGACCTGGGCTTTCTGTATGACGGCGTGCGCACCAATCATCCCTTGCCCCTGACTCTGGGCCACGAGATCAGCGGCCACGTCGTCGCCACCGGCGAGGGCGCCGCGGACTGGCAAGGACGCGCGGTCATCATCCCCGCCGTCATGCCCTGTGGGGTGTGTGATCTGTGCCGCCGAGGCAAGGGCACCATCTGCCCGCACCAGAAGATGCCGGGCAACGACATCGACGGCGGCTTCGCCACGCATATCACGGTGCCGGCGCATGGTCTATGTCCCGTGGACGAGGATCGCCTGGCCGCCATCGGCCTCGGCCTGGCCGACGTTTCGGTGGTCGCCGACGCGGTGACCACGCCCTATCAGGCAGTGACACAGGCCGAGGTCACCCCCGGCACCCTGTGCGTGGTGATCGGCGTCGGCGGCGTCGGCGGCTATTGCGCGCAGATCGCCGCCGCGTTCGGCGGCGTGGTGGTGGCGCTGGACGTGGACGACGCCAAGCTGGAGGCCATCGCCCCCCACGGTGCCGCCAAGACCATCAACGTCAAGGGTGCCGACCCGCGCGGTCTTCGCAAGGAGATCGCCGCCTTCGCCAAGGAACGGGGCGCCTCGTCCCGCGAATGGGCGATCTTCGAATGCTCCGGCACCGCCGCCGGGCAGACCACGGCCTGGTCCCTGCTGGTGCATGGGGCGACGCTGGCAATCGTCGGCTTCACCATGGACCGGGTTGAGGTGCGGCTGTCCAACCTGATGGCCTTCCACGCCCGCGTCCTCGGCAACTGGGGCTGCACGCCGGACCTGTACCCAGCCGCGCTCGACCTGATCCTCGACCGGCGCATCGAACTGGGCGCCTTCGTCGAGCGCCATCCCCTGGCCGAGATCAACCGCGTCATCGAGGACGCCCACGCCCATCGTCTGGCGCGCCGCGCGGTGATGGTTCCCTGAGCGCGCCGAAAAGGCCAATCGAGACACACCCCACATCATAAGAGGGCAGAGCATGACCGCCGATACCGCTTCCGTCACCACGGCCACCGCTCCGGCCGCGCTTTTCGATCACACCCTGACGCGCGACTTCGTGCGGCCCGGCGTGATCTTCGAGAAGAAGCCGGCGCGCACTCCCGACGGCAAGGAGGTCGCGGGCCTGTACAACGCCTGGATCACCCTGGACAACCCGAAGCAGTACAACTCGTACACCACCGACATGGTCAAGGGCGTCATCCTGGCGTTTCGGGAGGCTTCGTGCGCGCGGGACGTGGTCGCTGTGGTGTTCACGGCCACCGGCGACAAGGCGTTCTGCACCGGCGGCAACACCAAGGAATACGCCGAGTACTACGCCGGCAATCCGCAGGAGTACCGCCAGTACATCCGCCTGTTCAATGACATGGTCTCGGCCATCCTGGGCTGCGACAAGCCGGTGATCTGCCGCGTGAACGGAATGCGCATCGGCGGCGGCCAGGAAATCGGCATGGCCTGCGACTTCTCGGTGTCCCAGGACCTCGCCCGCTTCGGGCAGGCCGGCCCCAAGCACGGCTCGGCCCCCGTCGGCGGGTCCACCGACTTCCTGCCGGTCATGCTCGGCTGCGAGATGGCCATGGTCTCCGGCTCGTTGTGCGAGGCGTGGTCGGCGCACAAGGCGGCGCGCCTCGGCCTGCTGACCGACATCGTCCCGGCGCTGAAGGTGGACGGAAAATTCGTGCCCAACCCGCTGGTCATCACCGACCGCTGGACCGACGAGTACGGCCGTATCGTCCACGGCGAGTTCCGCACCGGCGAGGAGGCCGAGGCCGCCAAGGCCACACTCAAAAAGGGCGAGATCGACCTGTCCCTGCTGGACCAGAAGGTCGAGGAACTGTGCGCCAAGATCCTGCTGACCTTCCCCGACTGCTTCACCAAGACCATCGAGGAACTGCGCAAGCCCAAGCTGAACGCCTGGAACGCCAACAAGGAGAACAGCCGGGCGTGGCTGGCGCTGAATATGATGACCGAGGCCCGCGCCGGGTTCCGGGCCTTCAACGAGGGCACCAAGGCCGACCGCGAGATCGACTTCGTCGGCCTGCGTCAGGCGCTGGCCAAGGGCACGCCCTGGACGCCGGAGTTGACCGAGAGCCTGCTGCCCGCCGCGAGGGCCGGCAAATGAGCGACGCGCCGGCCTCTTCCCCCCTCAAGGTCTGGCTGGACCGCGACGGCGCCCTGTTGCGTCTGCGGCTGTCGCGGCCCAAGGCCAACATCGTCGACGCCGCCATGATCGGCGCGCTGTCCTCAGCACTGGCGGAGCATCGGGACGCCCAGATGCTGCGCGGTGTGCTGATCGACCACGAAGGCCCGCACTTCAGCTTTGGCGCCAGCGTCGAGGAGCACATGCCAGACCGGGTCGCCGCCATGCTGGCCACCCTGCACCGGCTGGTGCTCGACCTGCTGGCCTATCCGCTGCCGGTGATGGTGGCGGCGCGAGGCCAGTGCCTGGGCGGCGGGCTGGAGGTGGCGACGGCCGGACACATACTGTTCGTCCACCCGGAGACCCGGCTGGGTCAGCCGGAAATCCAACTCGGCGTGTTCCCGCCGGCGGCCTCTTGTCTGCTGCCCGAGAGAATGCCCCTGGGCGCGGCCGAGGATCTGCTGCTGTCCGGCCGTTCCATCGACGGCGCCGAGGCCGCGCGCCTGGGGCTGGCCCAGCACGTCGGCGACGACCCCGAGGCCGCCGCCCTGGCGTGGTTCGACCAGGGGCCGGCCCGGCACAGCCCGGCGGTGCTGCGCCTGGGTGTCAAGGCCGCGCGGCTGGGCCTGGTGGAGCGGGTGCGCGACAAACTGGGCGCGCTGGAAGACCTGTACCTGTCCGAGCTGATGCGCACGCACGACGCCAACGAGGGGCTGAACGCCTTCCTGGAGAAGCGTCCGGCAACATGGGAGGGCCATTGACCATGGACATGCCCGTTTCCAAGGCCGGCGTCATCGCCCGGCGCTGCGAATCCATCGTCGATGACCTGAGTTTTCAGGCGGCGCGCGACTGGAAGGCCGCCGAGCCCGGCCGCAAGGTGGTCGGCTTCCTGCCGGTGTACGTGCCGATGGAACTGATCCACGCCGCCGGTTGCCTGCCGCTGGGCCTGTTCGGTGGCGGCGACCGCATCGAGGTCATCCACGGCGACGCCTACTACCAGAGCTACATCTGCCGCATTCCGCGCTCGACCATCGAACTGGGGGTGACCGGTCGCCTGGATTTCGTCGACGGCCTGCTGTTCCCGTTCGTCTGCGACGTGATCCGCAATCTGTCGGGCATGTGGAAGGTGATGTTCCCCGACGTCTGGACCAAGTTCTTCGACACGCCGCAGAACTTTGATCCGGAGATCGGCGGGACGTACTACACCCACGAATTGCGCGAACTTCGCGCCGACCTGGAACGCCTGACCGGGCGGGACATCACCGACGCGGCGTTGCGGGCCTCCATCGCGCTGTACAACGAGAACCGTCGGCTGGTGCGCGCCGTCTACGACGCCCGCGCGGCGGAACCGTGGAAGGCGCCGGCCGCCGACGTCTACGTCGTCATGCGCGCCGGCCTGATGATGCCGGTGGAGGAACACAACGCCCTGCTGGCCGACTACCTGGCCGCGCTGGACATCGAGGACCGGCCGCGCAAGGACAACGTCCGCGTCGCAATCTTCGGCTCGTTCTGCGAACAGCCGCCGCTGGCCCTGCTGAAGTCGATCGAGATGGCCGGCTGCTACGTGGTCGAGGACGACTACAGCCTGGTCAACCGCTTCATCACCGAGGACGTGGCCACCGACGGCGACCCCCTTGCGGCGCTGTCCACCGCCTACCTGCGGCACTCGGTGGAGACGTCGTGCAAGTACGTGCCGAACGAGGCGGACAAGGGCCGCTTCCACGTCGAGCGCGTCAAGCAGACCGGCGCCGAGGGCGTGATCTACGCCGCCCCCAGCTTCTGCGATCCGGCGTTGCTCGACCGGCCGATGATCTGCGGACGCCTGTCCGACGCCGGCATCCCGAACATGAGCTTCAAGTACGCCGAGAACTCCGGCCAGATGCAGCCCATCCGCGAACAGGCCGGTGCCTTCGCCGATTCCATCAAACTGTGGAGCTGAGCCGATGACCGTAGCCGTCAAAGAGCCGTCCATGCTGCTCCAGAAGGAGATGATCGCCGGGAACTATGACGCGATCACCTCCGCGCATGAAACCGGACGCAAGGTCTCCTCGACGTTCGTGCCCGGCAACCTGAACGAACTGCTGATGTGCTTCGGCATCCTCAACAACCTGCCGGAGATCAACGCCATCCAGAACGGGATGCGCCGCCTGTCGGGCGACTACATCATGGAGGCGGAGAAGGGCGGCCATTCCGAGGACGTCTGCACCTACGTCAAGGCCGACATCGGCATGATGGGGCGCGGCAACATCGCCCCCAACGGCAAGCCGTTTCCCGAGCCCGACGTGCTGCTGTTGTCCTACACCGGCTGCTACACGTTCATGAAGTGGTTCGAACTGCTGCGCGCCGAGTACAAGTGCCCGACCCTGATGCTGCATGTCCCCTACGAGGGCGACGGCCATTCCACGCCGAACATGATCGACTACGTGGTCAAGCAGTTGAAAGAGGTCATTATTCCGGGGCTGGAGGAGGTCTCCGGCGTCAAGTTCGACATCGACCGGCTGCGCGAAATCCTCGCCCTGTCGGCGAAGGCCGAGGACGATCTGGTCTGGTGCCTGGAGACGGGCAAACACAAGCCATCGCCCATCGACGCCTATTTCGGCGGCGTCTACTACATCGGCCCCATCTTCACCGCCTTTCGCGGCACCGAAGAGGCGGTGGACTACTACACCGCCCTTCGTCAGGAGGTGAAGGCGCGCCTCGACGCCGGTCAGGGGCCGACGTTGCCGGACGGTAGCGTTCTGACCGACCAGAAATACCGGCTGGTGGTCGAGGGGCCGCCCAACTGGACCAGTTTCCGTGAGTTCTGGCAGATGTTCGCCGACGAGGGCGCGGTGGTGGTGGCCTCCAGCTACACCAAGGTCGGCGGCATGTACGACCTGGGGTTCCGCCACGATCCGGCCGACCCGCTGCGCTCGCTCGCCGAGTACTGCCTGGGCTGCTACACCAACCGCAACCTGCCCAGCCGCGTCGACATCCTTGCCCAATACGTCGAGGACTACGAGGCCGACGGCCTGCTGGTGAACTCGATCAAGAGCTGTAACAGCTTCAGCGCCGGGCAGCTGATGATCATGCGCGAGGTGGAGCGCCGCACCGGCAAGCCCGGCGCCTTCATCGAGACCGATCTGGTCGATCCCCGCTACTTCTCGCCGGCCAACGTCAAGAACCGGCTGGAAAGCTATTTCCAGATGATCGACCAGAAGCGCCGCGGCGCCAACAAAGCCGCCTGATCAGAGGGACGACACCCCATGCGCTGCTTCATCGGGATTGACCTGGGCTCCACCACTACAAAGGCCGTGGTGATGGACGACACCTGCCGGGTCATGGGGCGGGGGATCACCAATTCCCGCTCCAACTACGACACGGCCGCCGCCGTCGCCAAGCAGGAGGCGCTGATCGATACGCGCCTGACCCTGTTCCGAAACAGCCTGTCGGCGTTTCCGACCCTGGCCGGCAAGGTTGACGATATCCTGGCCGACATCGAGCGGAACTTCCGCCACGTCCAGTACCTGGAAAAGCTGGAAGATCTCGAACAAACCTGCCTGGAGAACACCGGAACGCCGCGTCTGGCCGACGTACGCGCCGTGGCCCGGGGGGTCATTGCCACGGTGTTCACCCGCCTGCGGGAGGACTCGGGCGACCTGTTCGCCCCCGGCGTGGCGCGCAAGTCCGACTTCTTCCGCGATCTGGCCGGGGGTGGCTTCATGCACGCGGCGGAGGCGGCCTGCAAGGACGCCGGGCTGTCCTTCGACCTCATCCTCAACGTCTACGACAAGTCGATCATCGCCGTGGAAAACCGCGAGCCGACCGCGACCATGGAAAGCACCTTCCTGCGGGCGTTGGAAAAGTCCGGTGCGGCCGGTGGCGGGCCGGAGGTCGCCCAGGTGCTCAAGGACACGCTGGCCGTGCCGCTGGAGGAATCCTACGTGGTGGGCACCGGCTACGGCCGCGTGCGCCTGCCGTTCCCCAAGGAACACATCCGCTCCGAGATTCTCTGCCACGGCCTGGGCGCGCACATGATGTTCCCGGGCACGCGCACGGTGCTGGACATCGGTGGTCAGGACACCAAGGGCATCCAGGTGGACCCGAACGGCATTGTCGAGAACTTTCAGATGAACGACCGTTGCGCCGCCGGGTGCGGCCGCTATCTGGGCTACATCGCCGACGAGATGAGCATGGGCCTGCATGAACTCGGCCCGATGGCGCTGAAGGCCACGAAGCAGGTGCGCATCAACTCCACCTGCACCGTGTTCGCCGGGGCCGAGCTGCGCAACCGTCTGGCCCTGGGCGAGAAGCGCGAGGATATCCTGGCCGGGCTGCACCGGGCGATCATCCTGCGCGCCATTTCCATCCTGTCGCGCGCCGGCGGGGTTCAGGACGAGTTCACCTTCACCGGCGGCGTGGCCAAGAACGGTGCCGCCGTCAAGGAACTGCGCGCGCTCATCAAGGAAAACTACGGCGACGTGACCATCAACATCGACCCGGACTCCATCTACACCGGCGCCCTGGGCGGC
>Ga0207419_1000227_pt1 | contig 46712 bp, 43 predicted proteins | sample ElkSloMetagenome_4_FD_184723 | JGI IMG/M metagenome (GOLD analysis project Ga0207419, IMG submission 184723) | Hot spring microbial communities from Elkhorn Slough, Monterey Bay, USA - MD2A (version 2) | ecosystem: Environmental > Aquatic > Marine > Intertidal zone > Estuary: Microbial mat ...
GATGTTGCAGGCGTTGGGCTCGAAGGTGGATTCTTCGACGCCGCCGGTGGGACGGCGATCACCGCCTTCGACCGCGCCGGCAACACGATTGGATCGGTGGTGAATGAAGAAACGGGCATCGAGTTTCTCGGGCTCGTTACGGCCAGCGGCACGAATGACATTGCCGGCTTGCTGTTCAGCCTTGTGGGAGAGGAGACCAATGGATTCGCGATCGACAACCTTCGATTCGGCGATGACTCCGTCGTCGGACCGGGCCCGGGCCCGGGCCCGGAGCCGACGACCCTCCGTTCAGTGCCGCTCCTCGATGTTTGGAGTCTAGGGCTGCTCAGCGTCGTTCTCATGACCCTCGGCGTTTTGGTGATTCGGCGAATCAGCTGACCCTGGGTCGGTCTGATCAGCATCAAGAAATAGTCGCAATCAAGCGCCCGGCATCCTTTGGAGCCGGGCGTTTTTCGTCCAAGCTAACCAATTTTTCGGGATTGCCTAATACCCTTGTTCGCGATTAGCTTCACCGAGTGGCGGCCTGCCGGCTATGACCTCCCGATAGCTTCTGAGAATCAGGTTCGCGGTTTCTTTATCCTGGCTGATCGCTGCACAATGGGGGCTGATGCGGACCCGCGGATGCTGCCAGAAAGGGTGATCGACGGGCAGAGGCTCGCGCCGGAACACGTCGAGGACGGCGCGGCCGGGGCGGTCCCGCTCGAGCGCCTCGAGCAGATCCTTCTCGACGAGATGCTGCCCGCGGCCGGCGTTGATCAGGGTCGTGCCGGGCTGCATGGCTTCGAAGACTCGCTGATCGAGAATGTCGGTCGTGGCCGAGGTTAGGGGAAGCAGACAAACCAGAAAGTCGACGGCAGATGCCATCTCGATCAGTCCCTTCGGGCCCTTGTGCACGGTCAGGCCTCTGATGGCTCTGCCCCTGCGATTCCAGCCGTGCACCTCACAGCCCCAGGCTGTCAGAGAAGCGATCAGAGGACGAGCTACGGCCCCGGTGCCCATCAGTCCGACGCGCGCGACGCGCTGGGGAGAGCTCGGCGCCCAGCGCCCTGCGGCCTGCTGCACTTCGAAGCGCGCTAGATCGAACCAGATGCTAGTCACATGCGCCAGGACCCATCCAGCCATGTCTTGCGCTAAGTGAGAGCCGCTCAGGCGGCCCACGGGCAGATCCGCGGGAAGGGTCGGATCATTCAGAATGCTATCGATGCCTGCGCCTAACGAACTCACGGCCTTGAGGGCGGGTAGCGTGGCGAGGACCCCGACCGGTGGCCTCCAGCACACCGCGAATTCGACTCGATCTAGCCTTCCCAGGTTCGGCCAGACCTCGACCGGCGTTTCCGGCGACTGTTCTTCAAGGGCTCGAACAAGCCCGTGCAGGTCACGATCCGGAGCGATCAGGGCAATCGACACGGCCTTTTCGCTCAGTCTAGGGGCGAGTCAATCTTACGAATCCGCCGGATTCAGCAGTCCTGACTCAGCGTTTTTGCATCGTGGCGTTGCGCTCGCGATAGCGCGGGTAGAGATCGCGGCCGTGGTCTCGGCTGAGGTCGTATTCCTCGCCGTCGATCCAGACGCGTTCGATGCGACTCATCGGCTCCAGCGCATCCCCCGTGGCCGCGAACAGGCTAGCGCGCTTGCCGACCTCGATCGAACCGAGCTGGTCACCGACACCAAGAATTTCTGCCGGCCAGAGCGTGACGCTTTTGAGGGCATCGGCCTTATCCAGCCCGTGGGCAGCAGCCGATCCGGCTTGGAATGGGAGGTTTCGGGCGTTTGCGATGTCCATGCCGCCGCCGGAATCGGCGATCGCAAAGCGCACGCCGGCTTCGGCCAGGCGCGCGGGGGCAACGAATGCCATGTCGTAGGGTTCCCATCGGCGGGTTGGCAGGGCGTAGACATTGCGCAGAATCACCGGAACGTCGTCGCGCGCCAGGCGATCGGCCAGGTACTGAACATCGGAGTTGGCCATCAGGACGATGTTTTCGAAGCCCTGTTCGTCGGCCCAGTCCAGCGCGGCTTCCATGACGTCGTAGCGGTTGGCGCGCAGGTAGAGAGGCTGGTCGCCGTTAAGCAGCGGGGCGAGGGCTTCGAGCTGGTCGTTGCGGGGCGGTGGCGCCGCATCGCCTTCAGCAGCGGCCAGGCTGGCTGCGTGGTGGTGGCGAGCCAGATCGAGGACGCGATTGATCGTCTTCAGGTCTTCGTTGTTTTCATCGTCAACGGCGGCGGCCGGATAGACCAGATGCATGCCGACCGGTGTTCGGATCACCATCTCCTGCCAGCTCCAGCCGTCCAGATTCACGACCGCCGATGTGCCCTGGATCAGTCCACCGTCGGGCATGATGTGAGCGGTCAGAACGCCGCCGGCGATGGTATTGGGCAGGATATAGGAATCATGATTGATGGCCACCTCGGCGCGAAGCGCAGCGTTGATCGACCCCATTTCGCTGGTATCGACGGTGCCGGCCACGCTGCTGATTTCCACCAGTCCCAGCTGAGTCGCCGGGTGGACGAAGCCTGGGAAAAGGTGCAGACCGGCCAAATCGATGACTTCGGCGTCAGCGGACCACTCGAGGTCCGTTCCGATCGCCGCGATCAGCCCCTCTTCGATGACCACGGTTGCATCATCGATGGACTCGCTGCTGACTGGGTGAACCGTGGCGCCGGTAAGAACCAGCGTTTTGGCCCAGGCCGAGGCGGGCAGAACAGCCAGGGCGAGCAGCAGAAGAAGAAATTTGAGTGTGTTCACTTTGTTTGGATTCATCGTGGGCTCACTCGAAGTGGAAGAGGCAGTAGTCGTCATGGGAGAGCTCCGAGGGCCGGTAGCCGACGAGGTGGGCCGTAAAGCCGTGCAAATGGGTATGCTGGGGCATGCCGCTGGTCAGGTGCGCCGCAAAGCTGCGCATTCCGGGCGTGTCGGGCTCGTCGGATTCGGCAGCAGCCGGCTCGCTCGCGTCGCTGTCGCCCTCATCGCCGGCATCCAGAACCTGAGCGATCAGCTCTTGACGCTCTTTCTCGAGGGCTTCATGCATGCGTCGATCCGCTTCTCGATCGAAGTAGCGACGTCCGTCGACCCAGGTCTGATCGACTCTGGAATAAACCGACAGCGGGTGACCGTTCCAGACGACGAGATCGGCGTCCTTTCCCTCCGCGAGGCTGCCGGTGCGATCATCGATGCGAAGCTGCGCGGCGGGATAGAGGGTGATCATCTTCAGGGCTTCGTGCTCATCGACCTGGCCGTAGCGAACGGCTTTGGCTGCTTCAAGATTCATCCGGCGCGCGAGCTCTGGATTGTCTGAATGCAGGCCGGTGAGAACGCCCGACTGGTGCATGAGAGCCGGATTGAAGGCAATGGCATCACGCGCCTCGTACTTGAAGGCGTACCAGTCGATGAAACTCGAGCCACCGACGCCGTGTTCTGCCATCTGCGGTGCGATCTTGTAGCCCTCGAGCACGTGCTGAAAAGTGCCGATGGTGACGCCAAAATCCTCGGCGAGCTCCATCAGCGCCAGCATCTCATCGGCGCGGTAGGCGTGGGAATGAATGTCGCGGACGCCGCTCAGGATTTCGGCGATCGCTGCGAGTTCGTGGTTCGGCCGCGGCAGGACCGTATCGCGGGCGCCGCGACCGCTCGGGGCATCATCCATGGCGGCCTGGTAATCGGCGGCCTTCTGGAACTTTTCCCGAATGATCTGCGCGACACCCTGTCGCGTACGGGGATAGCGCGGGGTGTCGTTGCTCCAGTTGCTCTGCTTCGGGTTCTCGCCAAGGGCGAACTTGATCCCCGGCTTGGCGCTGTCGATGACCAGATCGTCGGGCTCGTCACCCCAGCGCAGCTTGACGACCGCCATCTGACCGCCGATCGCATTCGCCGAGCCGTGGAGGAGGTTGATCGTCGTCACGCCTCCGGCTAGCTGGCGGTAGATGTTGATCGATTCCGGGTCGATGACATCGCGGATGCGGACATCCGCGGTACTGATCCGAGAGGCTTCATTGACGCCGCCGAGAATCGCAGCATGGGAATGAGCATCGATGATGCCGGGCGTGATGTGATGGCCCGTGGCGTCGATTTCGATAGCGTTGCGCGGCGCTCTGAGATCTTCGCCGATCGCATCGATTTGCCCGTCGCGGACAGTCACGTCCACGTTTTCGAGAATGCCGGCCTCATCGGCGGTCCACACGGTGGCGTTGCGGAACACCACCGCTTCGGCCTGTTCAGGCTGCGGACTGTTCCAGGCTTCGATATCCGGCGCCCACTGAGCTTGGCTCAGGCCGCTGAACAGCGCGAGCAAAGCGACAAGGACGACGAGGGTGAATTGTCTGATCATTGCAGGATCTCCTTGTCAGGTGTGGCGCTTCTCTGGCCGCGGATGCTGAAATCTCCGAAAGGCCCCGTGCCCGTTCCCCGGGCGCGATCGCCGTCGATGGTCAGGCGCACGGTGATGCTGCCGCTGCCGCCGAGGCGGGTCGCGTCCAGCGTTGCGATCACCTGATCTCCGCTGACCCGAACGTCCGAAAAGGCTGAATCGTTCCCCATCACGCTCAACGATCCCGACATGCCGGTCGGCGGTCCGGAAAGCGTCATCTGAGCGGCCATGTCGCCCATGCTGCCAAGCTCGAGGGTGAGTGCCCAGGTGCCGGCCGGATCCACGGAGGGCGGCTCGACGGAAGCCAGCACGTGCTGAATGCCGTCGATCCAGACCTGGCTGATGTTCGGGCTTTCGACCCACAGGTCGCCTTCGACGATCAGCAGATTGGCCATGTAGCCTTCGTCGATGCGGCCCGCATAGCCGGAGATACCGAGCCAATTCGCCGGCTCGGTGGTCATCGCCGCGAGGGCCTGTTCTTCGCTCAGGCCAGCCTCGATAGCGGCCGCCACGGCTTTGAAATGATCCTTGGGCGAGCTCAGCCCGCGGGCGGTGAAAGCGACGGGGAGCCCGGCTTCGATCAGGCGGCTCGGATTGCTCGGCGCATCGCGCCAGTGCCTAAGCTCTTCGAGAGACACGTTCCGATCGTCTTCATCGCTGACGTCCGGCGGCTCTGGAAAGTTGAGCGGAAGGATATGTCGGACTCCGCGGTCGATGAGCTCGGCCGGACGCTTGTATTCGTGACCGTGCCCGACGATGGTCAGGTCAAGGCCTCGCTCGGCGGTGAATTCGAGGATGCGCAGGCTATCGGGCATGTCATCGGCAACGAAAATCGTGGCAACGTCTCCGGACAGGGCGGGAGCCAGCGCATCGAGACCCGCCAGCCATTCAGGACGCGGCTGCGCCGGATTACGTTCCCAGGCCGCTCTGGCCTGCATCTGCCAGCGTGCATCGTCCAGGGTTTGACGAACCAGGGCAACTGAGCCCATCAATGAATTCGGGAACCCTCGCCCGGGCTGTCGCTCGGAGAAATTCATGACTTGGCCGAAGCTCGGGAGCAGCAGGTTCTGACTCAATTCACCGTCTCCGAGGTTGGCGACGAGGCCGGAGCCTTGGATCAGGCCACCTTCCGGCGCCAGCAGGGCCGTGGTGAAGCCGGCTTCGCGCAGGGCAGACAGGCGGTCTTCGGGCCACTCGGCAGCGGTCACCGTTCGGTCCGGATGAATCAGGGGATGCCTGCCCGGAGGTGTCGCCGTGTCCTCACTCTCCTCGCTGTCTTCGGGCTGAGGGATGGGGAGATAAGGCTCGATCAGCCCGGCGTAGACCGTGACTTGGGGCTGGTCGGCTTCGCGCTCGAATTCATGCACCCGGCTGCCCGGCGGCGTTTCGATATCCGAGCCAACGGCCGTGATGCGCCCATCCTGAATCAGAATGGTGGCCTGATCGATCACCCGTCCGGGCTCAACGACGGCTCTGACGCCGATCAGCGCGTGGCTGCCGGGAATCGGCTGGCGAAGGTCATCGGCCAGGACGGCGCTGCTGGTCAGCAGCAGAATCAACAAAATTCGCAAGAGAGATCTCCCGTTCATCTGAGCGAAGGGCGAAACGATACCCGAGGGCCTGTGAGTTCCCATGGGCCAGAAGTCATGCGACCCGGCGGTGGCCTCAGTCGGCGCGGCTGTTCGTCTGCGGCTGAGCGAAGAAAAAGCCCTGAAACAAGCGCAGACCGGCCTGCTGAAGCCAGTGGAATTCTTCCGCAGTTTCAACCCCGCTCGCCACGGGTTCGATCTCCATGGCGCGGCAGAACTCCACCAATCCAATCACGATCGCCTGCGCCTCGGGCTTGAGGTCGATATTTTCGACGAGGCGGTGGTCTATCTTGACCAGCTCGGGCTTGAACAGGGTGAGCGGCCTGAGATCAGCGTCACGCTGCCCGAAGTTATCGGCCAGGGTGCGGAACCCGGCGTCGGCCAGAGAGGAACGAATCACCGCCAGCGGTTTTTCGCCGCCAAGAGCGCCGAGATTGTTCAGTTCGAGGACGATGCGTTCGGGCTCGATCTTGTGGCGCTTGGCAAGGTGACGCGTCACCTCGACAACCGTGTCGACGTTGGCGGCCTTGATGTCGGTCGCGTTCAGATGCAGGTCGACGTCGATTTCGAATTCGGCGGCGGCCTCGATAGCGCGAATCCGGCAGGCCTGGTCGAAATCGAAGCGCTGATCGTGATTGATCCGGCTCATGACCTGCGCCGCGGGTTCATTGCGGATGCCGCGAACGAGCGCTTCGAACCCGACGACCTCCAGCTGCGAGGCGTCCATGATGGTCTGGAAAGCGAAACTGATATCCGTCCCCACCAGCCGGTTGTACCGACGGATATGCTCATAGACGTCAAAACTTGAGGCGGTAGGCGCAGCGCTGCTCATCGGTCGATCCCCTACGATATCCATGCTTCATGGGTTGCGGCAAGCCTTTGATAGTACCCCGAAGCGCGCCTGGAAAAAAGTGCGCCAGCCCGCTGCGTCCGGCCTGGCGCACGACGCTGGGCCTCAGTTGTCGGTGGAGCGACGCCGGAACCAGATGGCGCCTGTGATGAAAAATGCGGCAATGAGGAGCCCGATCCACATGGCAGGATCGAGGATGACATCGACGAGATGGGCGAAGCTCATAAAGGTGTTTTCGTCGAAGTTCATGTTGCTGGTCGAACCAATTTCTATATTGACGTTGCTCGGGAGCGCCCCACTCCCGAGTCGCTGCAGGATGATCCAGCCGATGTTGGTGGCGGGGAGGGTAAAGCTGGTGGCCAGACTCCAGCTGTGTTGGATCAGAGCGATCCCGGCCGGGATGCCGAAGGCGATCAGGATCGGCAGACGGGGCGCCCAGGAAGAACAAAAGGCGATCCAGGCATAGATCGGCAGCAACCAGAGGGCCTGAACCAGAAGGCCGGCCGCCATGACGCTCCAAAGGCGAGGCAGGCCAGCAGGAAGTATGAAGAGAGAAAAGGGGTTGAGGCCAGCCATGAGAGACAGGATCGAGGCAAACAGGAGCAGCACCAGCTGGGTCGCCATGATGGCGAGGAGGAACATTGCTGGGACCAGCAGGCAGGCGGTCAGAAGCTTCGATGCGACGGTGAGGCTGTCGGATACCGGCAGGGATTTCCAGAACAGGATCGACCGATCCTTGCGGTCGTCGTAAAGACTGCCCGACAGATAGAACAGGATGATCAACAGCATCAGCTGGAAGAAGAGGGCCGCGACGGAAAACAGGCCGGCCTTCACTGCCAGACCTCGGTTCTCGGCAGAACGATCGGCCAGCAGCCTTAAGCCGTCGTAGAGGCTGGCCAGGCTTGCATCGAACTGCGTGTAGATGATGAAGGAAAGTATCGACAGGAATATCAGAAAGATGCCGATGCCGATCGGGGTCCATTTGAAGGCGACGGGGCTCTCCCAGAGCTCTCGGCGCATCAGGGCCCACAGGGTTTTTACGAACTGCGTTTTCATACGGCCACCCCCCGATTGTCGGCGATTGGGCTGTCGGCTACCTCGTCCTCCCCCATGAGAGCGACGAACAGGTCGGCAACGCTGGGCTTGTGAATTTCGCCCAACTCGCGGAGTCGAGCCGTATCGGCCTGATCGAAGAGCAGGATATGGCGGCCGAACAGCACGCGCTCATGGAGCGGCTTCATCCCTCGCGCTTCCTCGACACGGTCGGGTTTGACCATCACCTCTGTGTAGCGCTCGTGGATGTCATCCATCGTGCTGTTGAGGATCAGTCGACCGTCGCGGATAAAGATGAGGTCGGTCAAAATATGCTCGATTTCTTCGACTTGGTGAGTGGTGATCACGATGGTGCGCTCTTCGTCGAAGTATTCATTGAGCAGGTTGGAGTAGAAACGCTTGCGAAAAATGATATCCAGCCCGAGCGTCGGCTCATCGAGGACCAGGAGTTTGGCGTCGATGGCCATGACCAGCGCCAGGTGGAGCTGGACGACCATTCCCTTCGACAGGCTCTTGACCTTCGAGTCCATGCCGATCTTGGTGTGATTCAGATAGAACATGCACTGGTCACGGGAAAAACGCGGATGCAGCTCCTCACACAACTGGATGATGTGCTTGACCCGCGCCCAGCGCGGCAGCACCGCCACGTCGGCAATGAAGCAAACGTCCTCCATGAGCCGGTCGCGCGATTTCGAGGGATCGAGGCCCAGCACCTCGAGCTCACCGTCGTAGCGCCCCAGGCCCAGGATTGCCTTGAGCGCAGTCGTCTTGCCCGCCCCGTTCGGACCGACCAGTCCGACGATCCGACCGGCGGGAATGTCGAGGTCCACACGATCGAGAGCTCGGTTCTTGCCATAGTGTCGGCTGAGATTTCTTGCACGAATGGTTGCCGTCATGATCTTCAATCGTCCCGTTCAATAGGCGCCTGAATCAACTCTTCAAGATTCAGGCCCAGCTGTTCTATTCGAGCCGCCAGACGCGGCCACTCCTCTTTCAAGAATCTGTCGCGTTCGCTTTCCAGAAGCTGCTCGCGGGCGCCGTCTCGCACGAACATTCCGACACCCCGACGCTTGTCGACCAGCTCATCATCAACGAGCGATTGGTAAGCTTTCGAGACCGTCAGTGGATTGATCTGGAAATCCACCGCGACCTGCCTCACGGAGGGCAGGGGTTCCCCCTCGGCCAGGGTGCCGTCGAGAATGGCGGCCACGGTCTTTTCCCGAAGCTGCCAGTAGATCGGCTGATTGTCGTCCCAACGGGCAGTCATTGTCTGACCATCAGCGGCGCAGGCCAAACCAGTTAATCAATGGGCTCGCACCCGTGCGACCAACGCCTGTCTCACTCCCCTGATGCCGGGGCGAGTCGGCGCTCGCTGGCTGATCCTCGTTGCCGGCTGCCTGTTTGGCCACAAATTCGATTGCTGCCGGTTTCTCGATGGCCAAGGTCGGTGCCTGCTCGCGATCCGACAGGTCGGTTGCAAACGCCAGAACAAGACAGATTGCAGCGGCTGCGGCAGCCAGTCCGTGCGGCACTTCCAGGGCCTTTCGCTTGACGATGGGCAACATGTTCAACTCCTGTTCTGATCGTGTTGGTGTACTAGTCTAGTAAAACACCAAGACAGAGTCAAGCCCTATCGGCTCCCGGGCGCCTGGAGCCTGAAGGGTCGGCGCCATTCTGATACCCTAGCGGGGTTTGAACCATTGCAGACTCGCAGTGGTCCTATCAGCGATTCCCCCTTATTTCATCTACTGATTTATCAGGAGTACTTCTTCATGTCCAAAGATCGCTTATTTGCAGCTGCACTGGCTGCGACCGTTGCCACCGCGCCAGCCCTGGCACAAGAACTTGAAACCGATCTGGATCGGCTCAGTTACACGGTCGGGATGGATATCGGAAACTCCCTCTCGGAGCAGGGAATGGAGCTTGATCTCGAGCTTCTGATCGATGCGCTGCGCGCTTCCTACAACGGCGAAGAAACGCTTCTGACGCGCGAGGAAGCCCTGGCCGAGCGCGACAGGTTCATGCAGCGCCGGCAGCAGGAGCTCGCCGAGCAACGCAACCTCGATGCCCAGCGCAATCTGGAAGAGGGCCAGGCCTTTCTCGAACAGAACGCAGACCGAGACGGCGTGACCGTGACCGACTCCGGTCTCCAGTATCGCGTCATAGAGGAAGGCGAGGGAGCCAGCCCCGAGGCGACTGACCAAGTCACGGTTCACTATCGCGGCACCCTGCTCAATGGCACGGAGTTCGATAGCTCCTACGCGCGAGACGAGCCGGCAACCTTTGCACTGAATCAGGTGATCCCAGGCTGGACCGAGGGTGTGCAGCTGATGCAGGAAGGCGCCAAGTATGAGTTCTTCATTCCGGCTGACCTCGCCTATGGTGAGCAGGGCCGTCCCGGTCCGATCGGCCCGAACGCGGCGCTGATCTTCGAAGTCGAGCTGATCGACGTCGCCGACTCCGCCGACTGATCGACGATCCATCGAGGAGCTGAACGGGATGGGCTCGCTTCAGGATGCCTTGTTAAACGCTGGTCTGGCAGACGAATCGCAGGCCGACAAGCCCCGCCGGAGTCGCTCCGGCGGGGATCGCTCCCGCAAAGATCGCCCCAAGTCAGGGCAGCCTAAAGGCCGACCGACGCAGGGAAAAAGGGGATCAAAGCCGCGCAGATCGCCCGGGTCTCCTTCCGACCTCGAGCGTGCCTATCAGGCGCGCGAGCGGGCGGAAAAACAGGAGCGCGAAGAGAAGAAGCGTGCCCGTGTCGAAGCGCAGGAGGCGCGTCGCAAGCGCAACCAGGCTCTTGACGCGCTCGTCAAGAACCGAACTCTGAACAGGAAAGAGGCTGAAATTCCTCGCTACTTCGAGCACCTCGGTCGCATCCGGCGGGTGATGGTGACGAGCGAGCAGCGAGAAAAGCTCAATCGCGGCGAGCTCGCGGTGGCCAATCTGCGAGGCGCCTACCTTCTGATCGATCTCGAAACCCTGGCTGCCTATCGCGACATCGCACCGGATCTCGTGCCCGACCTCAGCCCGAAAGAGCCCGAAGACGACGGCTCACACTACCCGGATGTGCCTGACGATCTGATCTGGTAGGAAGTCGGCACTATTCTGGAGCCGCCACGTTCTGCCATCAATCGGACAGGTTGGGTCGCAGGAATCGCTCCGCCTCCTCGATCGGAATTCCCTTGCGCTCGGCATAGTCCTTGAGCTGGTCACGATCGACGGCCCCGACAACGAAATATTTCGACTTTGGGTGGGCGAAGTAGTAACCCGACACCGCAGCGGCCGGGTGCATCGCAAAAGATTCCGTCAGGCTCAGGCCAATCTGGTCCGGTACGTCCATCAGGTCGAAGATCTTCTGTTTTTCGCTATGGTCTGGGCAGGCGGGATAGCCGGGGGCCGGTCGAATGCCTCGATACTTCTCTCGAATCAGCGCGTCGCTATCGAGCTCCTCATCCGCTTGATAACCCCAGACTTCCTGGCGCACCCGTTCGTGCAGCGCCTCGGCGAGGGCTTCGGCCAGGCGATCCGCCAAAGCCTGCAGCATGATCGATGCATAGTCGTCATTCTCAGGGAGCTTTTTCATCGCCTCGTCCAGGCCGTGGCCTGTCGTGACCGCGAATAAGCCGACGTGGTCCTCGTGGCCCCCGTCCTTGGGTGCGATAAAGTCGGACAGGCAAAGATTGGCGGACGGTTTGTCGGCCTGCTGGCGCAGGAACACGAGTCGTTCGCGCACCGAATCTCGGGATTCATCGTCGTAGATCAACACATCGTCGCCTTCGCTTGCGGCCGGCAGCAGGGCGAAGACCGCCTGCGCCCGGAGCCAGCGCTCGTCGACGAGGCGCTTGAGCATATCCCGTGCGTCGGCGTAGAGGCTGGTGGCGGCCTCGCCAACGACCTCATCCTCGAGAATATCGGGAAAGCGACCGGCCAGCTCCCAGGTCTGGAAGAACGGCGTCCAGTCGATGTAATCAACCAACGCGTCCAGCGGCCAGTCCTCGATCACGTGTTGCCCGACCTGGCGCGGCGGCTCCGGCGTCCAGCCGTCGCTTGACAGGTCAAGGGCCTTCTTGCGCGCTTCGCTCAAGGGAATCAACTTCTTGCGCGATCCCTTCTTCGCGTGCCGGTCCCTGATCTCCTCGTAGTCGCCACCGATGCGGTCCGCATAGTCTTGCCGGTGGGTCTGGCTGGCCAGCTTGCGCACCACGTCCACTGACCGCGACGCGTCTTTGACCCAACAGACAGGACCCTCGTAGGCGGGGTCGATCTTGAGCGCCGTGTGCGCGCGGGAGGTGGTCGCGCCGCCGATCAGCAGGGGCAGGGCCATGCCGCGCTTCTGCATCGCCGAGGCCACGTTGACCATCTCGTCGAGGGAAGGTGTGATCAAGCCGGATAGCCCCACGAGGTCGACGTCTTCGGCAATCGCCTCATCGAGGATCCGCTCGGTCGGTACCATCACGCCGAGGTCGTGGACGTCGAAGCCATTGCAGGCCAGCACCACACCGACGATGTTCTTGCCGATATCGTGGACATCGCCCTTGACCGTGGCCATCAGAACCTTGCCCTTTTTCTCGCCGGCCTTCTTTTCCTGTTCGAGATAAGGCACCAGATGGGCGACAGCTTTCTTCATGACCCGCGCAGACTTGACGACCTGAGGCAGGAACATTCGCCCGTCGCCGAACAGGTCACCCACGTAGTTCATGCCGTCCATCAGCGGCCCTTCGATGACATCGAGGGAGCTATCGTGCAGCTGGCGGGCCTCTTCTGTATCTTCGACAACGTGTTTGTCGATACCCTTGACGAGCGAATACTTCAGCCGGTCGGCAACCGATCGCTCTCGCCAGCTTTCATCCTTTTCCTGCTTGCGACCCTCTCCCTTGAAACGATCAGCGGCATCGAGCAGTCGTTCGGTCGCATCGGAGCGGCGATTGAGAACGACGTCCTCGACCAGCTCCCGAAGCTCCGGGTCGATATCATCGTAGACCGCGAGTTGGCCTGCGTTGACGATACCCATGTCCATTCCGGCTTTCGTGGCGTGATAGAGAAAGACCGAATGCATGGCTTCGCGGACCAGATTGTTGCCGCGAAAAGAGAAGGACATGTTCGATACGCCTCCCGAGACATGACAGTTCGGAAATCGAGACTTGAGGGTGCGCGTGGCCTCGATGAATTCCATCGAATAATTGTCGTGCTCGGACATGCCCGTCGCCACGGGAAAGATATTGGGGTCGAAGATGATGTCTTCCGGCGGGAAGCCTACCGTTTCGGTCAGCAGCTTGTAGGCACGCGACAGGCACTCGAGCATCCGCTCGGCGGAGTCGGCCTGGCCGGTTTCATCAAAGGCCATGACGACGACGGCTGCGCCGTAGCGGCGAATCGTTTCAGCGTGCTCGAGGAACTCCGCTTCGCCTTCCTTCAGGCTGATCGAGTTGACCACACCCTTGCCCTGGAGGCAGCGCAGACCGGCCTCGATAACGCTGAATTTGCTTGAGTCGACCATCACCGGGACTCTCGCGATATCGGGCTCGGCAGCGATCAGATTGAGGAATTTCACCATCGCCTCTTCAGCATCGAGGAGGCCTTCGTCCATGTTCACGTCGATGATCTGCGCGCCGTTCTCGACTTGCTGCTGGGCGACCTCGACGGCCTCGTCGAAGCGGTCTTCGAGAATCAGGCGCTTGAACTTAGCCGATCCCGTCACGTTGGTCCGCTCGCCGATATTGACGAAGTTGATTTCGGGGGTAATGACCAGCGGCTCGAGGCCGCTTAGGCGCGTGTAGCGCCGCTGCTCAGTAGATGACATGCGTTTTTTTCTAACCTGGATTATGGGTTTCAGGCCGCGCTGGCGACGGCGATCTGGCGAGGCTGTTCGCCCTCCACGGCCTCGGCGATGGCTCGGAGATGAGCGGGCGTTGTGCCGCAGCAGCCGCCGATAATGTTGATGACACCATCACGAGCGAACTCCCGAATCACGGCGGCCATGTCTTCGGGGGACTCATCGTATTCGCCAAACTCATTCGGCAGACCGGCGTTGGGGTGTGCGCTGATGAGGCATTCGGCGACTCGATCGAGGTCGTCGACGTGGGGCTTGAGCTGCTCGGCACCGAGGGCGCAATTGAAACCCACAGTCAGCGGCTGCGCGTGGGCCACGGAAAAATAGAAGGCTTCCGGCGTCTGGCCCGAGAGCGTCCGTCCGCTGGCATCGGTAATCGTGCCGGAAATCATCAGAGGCCAGCGGCGCTCCTTTTGCTTGAAGGCCTCCTGAACGGCAAAGATGGCTGCCTTGGCGTTGAGCGTATCGAACACGGTTTCGACCATGATCGCATCGACGCCGCCCTCGAGCAGTCCGATCGTGGCCTCGAGGTAGGCCTCGACGAGCTGCTCGAAGTCAACGTTGCGATAACCGGGACTGGAGACATCGGGAGAAATCGATGCAGTGCGGTTTGTCGGCCCGAGAACGCCAATCACGAAGCGTGGCCGGGATGGATCGTTTTGCTCGACTTCCCGAGCGGCATCGCTGGCGATGCGCGCAGCCTCTCGATTGATTTCCGCCGAGAGTTCCTCGAGCGCATAGTCGGCCTGGCTGATGCGGTTCGCGTTGAAGGTGTTGGTTTCGATGAGATCGCAGCCAACCTCCAGAAACTCGCGATGAATGTTTGCAATGAGGTCCGGGCGAGTCAGGACGAGAAGGTCGTTGTTGCCCTTCAGGTCGTGATCGTGGTCGCCAAATCGCTGGCCACGAAAATCAGCCTCCTCGAGATCGGCCTTTTGAATCATGGTGCCCATGGCGCCGTCGAGGATCATAATGCGCTCGCTGAGGCAGTCGATCAGTTTTTGCGTACGGGTCGGGTCGAACCAGGGAAGTGTGCTCATGGATGCTCTGCCAGAAAAGTGATGATTTTGAAGTTGGGTTTACGCCGTTCGATCGATGTTTCTTCGCAATACCCCAGGTGAAGTCCAGCCCGATCGATCATTGATGCGAGTCGCGACGGACTGAAACCCTCGTTGACGTGACCGTAGGCCTGGACTTCGTTGCGGTAAGGATGTTCGGCCAGTGTCGCGCCCAGCAGCCGTCCGTCCTTGCGGAGCACGCGACGCGCTTCAGAGAGCGCCTGCTCCGGGTGATCGCTGTAGGTCAGCGCATGCAGGAGCAGAACCGTATCGAAGCTGCCGTCATCAAAGGGCAGCGCGTGCATGTCGCCCTGATGAAACCGCACTTGGTCGAGCTTGTCGACTCGCTTGCGCCCGGCCTCGACCACGCGCTCCGAAACGTCGATGCAGTCGATCGATACAGCTCGAGCCGCCAGCAGCTCTGCCATGACGCCGTCACCGGATGCGATGTCCAGCAGGCGTCCCGGACGGATCAGATGGACGAGGGCGCGCGCGGTCGCCTCCCAGGTGCGCCCCGGCGAATAGTGCCTTTCCATGTCGCCAGCGACAGCGTCCGGCCAGCTGCTCGGGCTGTTGCGCTGATTGAGCGTCGCGTCCAGGTGCTCCTGGTCCGCCACTATCAGCGCATCGTCGAGCTGCCGTGCCAATTCCTGCCACAGTCGCGTCAGGCCGTCAGTCGCCGGGCCGTTCTGAATACGGTAATAGACCGACACGCCATCGCGGCGATCTGCAACCAGACCCGCTTCGCGCAGGCGCGCGAGGTGTGTTGAGACGCGCGGCTGGGCCAGCCGGGTAACCTGCGCCAATTCCGCCACGGTCAATTCCTCTCGCTCGAGGAGGGCCAGGAGCCGGAGCCGGGTCGGATCGCCGAGTAATCCACAATGACGACTGATCAATTCGAGATTGATTAAAAGTATCCTTGTATCGCGATCAAGAGATAAGTATAAGCCTAGCGGTCCGGACTTTGGCGCGCAAGGGGAAAAAAGACCGGCGGAAAGCGCCGGGGATCGACGGCCAGACGGCTCTCGGACAATGCGAAGGCGTGATAATCTCGGGCACAGGCCTTGTCAGTCTGGCTCCATAGCCACGGAACAGCGCGATGGAGGCGGGCGAAGAACATAACGGGGAATCCGGGCAGTTGACTGACGAACGCTTAAAAGTGAATCGCGCCGATCTCCCGATTGCAGATCGCTGGAATTCGGATCTGTTCGCAGCGCTCCTCGAAACCGTGCCGGGCGTTTTCTTTCTGGTGGATTCAAGTTTCCGCTTCCGCCAGTGGAATAGAGCGCTGGAACAAGTGACCGGTTACGGCCACGACGAAATCGCGTCCATGCAGCCGACGGAATTGTTCGATGCCCAAGATCAGGCTGACGTCAAAGCAGCCATGACCCGGGTCCTCAACTTCGGGCGGGCCTCGCTTGAGACGCCGATGATCACGAAAGCCGGCGAATCCCGCGACTACAGCTATCTCGGGCGCTGTGTGCTGGTCGATGGTGAAAGGATGATCGCCGGAACCGGTGTCGATATCACCAAGCTGAAACTCGCGCAGCGCGACCAGCAGAGGCAGGCCGAACAGATACGCCATCTGGCATCCAATGTTCCAGGCGTGATCTATCAGCTGCGTCTTGACCCTGAAACCGGCGCCCTGAGCATGCCTTTCGCGAGCGCCAAGATTTTTGAGGTCCTCGGGGTCCATCACGAAGAGGTCTGCGACGATGCTCGCATTCTGTTCGAGCACGTCGCGGCCGAGGACCAGCAGCGAATCCATCGTGCCCTGAAATCAAGTGCCAATCAGATGACCACGTTCCAGGAACAGTTCCGAATCGTTCCGCGGGGAACAGATCTCGAGCATGCGGAGTGGATCGAAGTCGAGTCCAGACCGGAGCAGCAGGTCGACGGATCGATCATCTGGCATGGCTTCGCGCGGCTGGTCACGGCGCGCCGGAGAATGGAGGAGGAGCTCAACCACCTCGCCTACTTCGATACGCTGACCGGGCTACCGAACCGGAGTCAGATGCAGATCCTCCTCGATGAAAAGATTTCAGCGGCCTCACTCCTGGGGCAGGAGCTCGCCCTGCTTTATCTGGATATTGATAATTTCAAGGAAATCAACGACATCTGGGGTCACGGCGAGGGCGATCGGATGCTGGTCGAGGTCGCCTCGCGGCTCAATGGAATAGTCGGAAGCGAGGACATCATCGCTCGCCTTGGTGGTGATGAGTTCATGGTCATCATGCAGGCGGAGGAGGTCAAGGACGCTGCCTGCCGCATGGCCGCAGCGCTGAGCGCCGCCATGGATGCGCCGCTGTCGATGAAACGCCAGGAGGTTCGAGTCACTGCTACGATCGGCATCAGTCTGTTTCCGAAGGACGGCGAGACGTCCGAAGACCTGTTCCGCCATTCCGATGCCGCTCTGCACCACGCGAAGGTGGAAAAGCCGGGAGACTGGGCGCTTTACTCGCCGGAGATCACCGCTTCGGTCATGGCCCGACGCTATCTGGAGACCGAGCTCCGCGCCGCCGTTGACCGTTCTGAAATCCAGGTCGCCCTGCAGCCGATCGTCGACCTCGCTACGCGCAGGGTGGTCGGGCACGAGGCTCTCGCACGCTGGCATCACAAGGATGATGGGTGGATCGACCCCGAACAGTTCATCATGCTTGCCGAGACGCGGGGCATGGTGGCTCAGCTCGGCGAGCAGGTTTACGCAAGGGCGATCAGGGCCGTTGTCGAGCAGGGCCTGCCGGGAGTGATCGCGATTAATGTTGCGCCCGTCCAGCTGCGCGACCCCCAGTTCGCCCGCCGCCTGTGCCGCATGGCAAAAGAGGCGGGTCTGGATCCGGAGCGGATCGAAGTCGAAATCACCGAACGAGCCTTCCTGCAGTATCCACATAGGCATCAGGAGCAGCTGCAGTTTCTCAGGGACCAGGGCATTCGCGTCGTAATCGACGATTTCGGAACCGGCTATTCCTCCCTGGCCTATCTCGGAGAGCTGCCCATTCAGGGCCTGAAGATCGATCGTATGTTCGTCGATGGCATCGGGCGAAAACCGAAGAATGCGGCGATCGTCAAGGCCATGATCACCCTTGCCAGAGAGCTGGGTATCAGCGTGATCGCAGAAGGCATCCAGACCGTCGAAGAACTCGAAACGATCCATTCCTTCGGCTGCCCGGTCGGTCAGGGCTGGTACTTCGGTCGCGGTGAGGTGATCTGAAGCGCAGCGACGGCGCCTGCCGAAGCAGGCGCCAACAATTCAGAGATCGTCTTCGTCCCAGCTGCCCTCACTCAGAAACGCATCGTAATCCGGGGCTTCGAGCCGCTCCCCTTCCAGGAGATAGCGTCGGCGCTGTAAGTAGCCGTCCCGCACCAGAGTGTATTCATCGAAGGCGCGGGCGAGCTCGGGTTCGAGCGGAAGCAGCCCGGCCCGCCGATGGACAATCCTCAGGGCCTGGAGGCCCCAGCGGCTGTCCTGAAGTCCGCGCTGGAAGACATTATCCTGCGTGGAGTCGATCGCCGTGCCAACGCCGTCCCGCACCGTAGACGGTCCGAGAAGGGGAAGCATGAGAAAGCGCGAATCCTCCCAGCCCCAGGTATGCAGGGTCTGACCGAAGTCCGTTTCATGGTCTTCGATGCGGGCACGGTCGGCCAGATCGAACAGCCCGCCGACGCCGTAGACCGTGTTGACGAAAAAGCGCTGAAATTCCTGCTCGAAGTCACCCCCGCGGCCCTGGAGCAGCAGATTGATCATTACCACCGGCGATCCGATATTCCGAAAGAAGTTGCCGATGCCTTTCTTCACGGGTTGCGGCGTCACCGCATCGTAGCCACGTGCGACCGGGCGTAAAACGGCCTTGTCGACGCCCCGATTGAACTGGTAGACCGAGCGATTGTAGGGCTCCCAAGGGTCGGCGGGAAGGCGTTCTTCAGGCGGCGCCGTCGTGGTTGCGCAGCCGGCAAGGCAGACGACCAGGCTCAAGACAAGAATGCGTTTCATGCGCCAGCCCCTTCATCGAAGGTGTCGCTGTCGATCTCCCAGCCGAGGAGCTCCGAGACCTGGCTCAAGCCAGCCAGAACGCGGAGGCTTTCCGGGGGCGAGTCGAAGCGGATCGATGATTCGTGGGCTTTGGCGTCCGCTTGCCACTCGAGCAACAGGGCCAGGACGCTGGAATCGGTCTGACCGACCTCGCTCAGGTCAAGGCGCTGCGGCAGGTCGCCGTCGCGGCAGGCCGAGCGGGTTTGCTGGTAGAGCCGAGCGACATCGCGGGCGTCCAGGTCGCCCGCCAAATGGAAGGAGGGAAAAGCGCTCAAGATCAGATTCCTTCGACCGCGACGTCGATCTGGCCGCGCTGTAGCCGTTCGAGCGTGGCATCGAAGCCGCGCTGGCGGATTTCTTCGGCAAACTGATTTCTGAATGTCGAGACGTAGGAAATTCCTTCAACGATGACATCGAAAATCAGCCACTGGCCGTCGCGTTTCCGCAGCATGTAGTCCACCGGCGCTTGCTCCCCGTTATCCAGGGTTACGCGCGTTCGAACGCGGGTCATTCGATCGCTGTTGTCACCGGCCAGCGGCAGAACATCGATCTGGTCGCGGCTCTCGAAATCCACAAGTCCTCCGCCGAAGCGGCGCATCAACAGGTCCGACAGGGCGTTGGCAAAGGCCTCGACCTTCTCGTCTTCCAGACCGCGGCCGTGACGGCCGAGGACCAGGCGGGCGGAATAGACCGTATCGCTTCGATTGCCGACGATCGTTTTCAGGCCGGCGTAGAGACGCTCCCGGTCATCCGGGAAGTCGTTGCGGTGTGACTCGATCAAGGAAAAAAGTTCGCCGGTGGTCGTCCGAATCATTTCGACCGGTCCACTGTCAGCGAGGGCTAAGCCGCTCAGGCTCAGCGCGAACGCCGCAAGAAAAACTCTGGAGATTGCTCTAGCCATGTCACTCCTCTTCGTCGGTATTGAATAGGTAGCGGCTGATCAGCTGCTCGAGCTGAAGTGCCGAATTCGTCAACAGTAGACGGTCGCCGGCCTGCAGAGGTTCCGGAGATCCGCCGGGTTCGATGCCGACGAACTGGTCGCCGAGAATACCCGAGGTCAGGATCGACGCCGAGGAGTCATTCGGCAGATCATTGAATTCATTGGATATTTGCATAGCGACTCGCGCCTCGAAGCTCTCCTGGTCAAGGTCGATGGACTCAACCTGGCCAATCGTGACTCCGCCGAGTGCGACCTTCGCTCGCGGTTTGAGCCCCCCGACGTTGATGAAGTGCGCGGTGATCTCGTAGCTGCCGCCGGAGGTAACGCCTCGATCGGTGGCCTGAACGGCCAAAAAGATCAGCGCTCCGATCGAAAGGAGCAGGAACACGCCAGCGGTTATTTCAATTTGATGCGAACTTTTCATGATTTTTTCCCAAGACGTTGCAGTTCCATTCCAGGCCCGAGCAGGCGCTAAAGCATGAAGGCCGACAGCACGAAATCGAGCATCAGCACGGAAATGGCGGTGGCGATCACGGTTTGCGTCGTTGCCAGCGCGACCCCCTCGCCGGTCGGTCGCGCCGTCCAACCAAAGTAGACCGCGAGCCAGCCGGCAAGAACTCCGAAGGCGACGGCCTTGAGCATGCCGTGTCCGAAATCCCGCCACAGCTCCACAGTCGACTGCATGCCGCTCCAGAAGGTCACCACGTCATTGCCCATCATGAATACCGCGAAGACGAGGCCCCCGAGAATCGCACAAAGGTTGAAAATCAGGGTCAGAGCGGGAACGGCGATGATGCCGGCGATCAAACGCGGCTGAACGATACGCTCGAGGGGGTCGATGGCCATCAGATCGAGCGCATCCAGCTGTTCGGTGGCGCGCATCAAGCCGATTTCAGCGGTGATCGACGTCCCGGCGCGGCCGGCGAACAGCAGCGTGGTGAGCACGGGGCCGAGCTCGCGAAACAGGGACAGCGCCAGCACCGTGCTGGCGGCATCGGCGGCGCCGAATCGAGTCAGGGTGTCGTAGGTTTGCAGCGTCAGCACCAGACCGACGAAGAAACCGCCGGTCACGATGATGACCAGGGAGCGCACGCCGGCAAAATAGATCTGTCGCAGCGTCTCCCCAAGCTGCAGCCAGGACAGCTTCATGTGGGCCAGTGTCGTCAGCAGAAAAACCGCCGCGCGACCGAGTTCCCGCAGAGGAGCAGTCCAGCCCTTCGGTTTGTCGTAGGGGCTCATTGCGCTCGCACCTTTCTCGACAGGAGCTCGGTCTCGAGATCGGGTGCGGGGTAATGAAACGGCACCGGCCCATCGGGCAGCCCGTCGACGAATTGACGCACGAGCGGGTGGCTGCTGCGCTGAAGCTCATCCGGTGCTCCGGAAGCAACCAGCTTGCGATCGGCGATGATGCACACCTGATCGGCGAGCTTGGCGACCTCGCCAACGTCGTGGGTAATGACGACGCTGGTCGTTCCCAGCGCATGATTGACCTGTCGAATCAAGCGCAGGGAGACCCCGAGAGAGATCGGGTCCAGGCCTGCAAAGGGCTCATCGTAGAGCATCAGATCCGGGTCGAGCGCCATCGCTCGGGCCATGGCGATACGCCGGTTCATGCCGCCGGACAGCTCCCGAGGAAAGAGGTCTGCGGCGCCGCGCAATCCGACGGTCTGAAGCTTGAGCAGGACAATTCGGCGAATCAGTGCTTCGGGCAAGCCGCTGTGCTCGCGCAGGGGCAGGGCGACGTTATCGAAGGCGGTCAGGTCAGTGAACAAGGCACCATTCTGAAGCAGGACGCCGATATTCCGACGCAGTCCGTTGAGTTCTTTCGGCTTGAGGGCGTCAACGCGCGTTTCGCCGAGCCAGACTGACCCTGCATCAGGCTTGAGCTGCCCGGTAATCAGACGCATGACCGTTGTTTTGCCGGCGCCACTCGGACCCATGACGGCCGTTACCTTGCCGGCGGGAATCTCCAGGTTCAGGCCCGAGAGGATCTCACGCCCTCCGAGCGAGAGGGAAACGTCGTCCAGCCGGATCGTGCTCGTATTCTCTGCCGTCATGAGTTCGGGTCGACCGGATCGAGGGGAGTGGCGTGCGGGACGAAGCTTAATCCCGGCAATGCAAGAGCAGGTGAGTTAAGCCTCAGAGGATATAACGACTTAGATCCTCATTCCCGGCCAGCTCCGCCAGCTGCTCGTCGACGTAGCCCGAATCGATCTCGAGCGTGTCGCCCGAACGGTCCGGGGCGCCGTAGGAAATGTCTTCAAGGAGATGTTCCATCACCGTGTGCAGTCGTCGTGCGCCGATGTTTTCCGTCGACTCGTTGACGGCAAAGGCGATTTCGGCCAGGCGAGTGATGGCGTCATCGGAAAAGCGCAGATTGACGCCTTCGGTTTCGAGAAGCGCCTGATATTGCCGAGTCAGAGCCGCGTCGGGTTCGGTCAGAATGCGCACGAAGTCAGCGCTCGACAAGGCCCTGAGCTCCACGCGTATGGGCAGCCGGCCCTGCAGCTCCGGAACGAGATCCGAGGGCTTGGAAACGTGAAAGGCTCCGGAAGCGATAAATAAGATGTGGTCGGTACTGATCGTCCCGTAGCGCGTAGTGACCGTGCAGCCCTCGACCAGGGGAAGGAGGTCGCGCTGGACGCCCTCGCGGGATACCTCACCGGCGCTGGCGCCGTCGGAGCGGCGCGCGACCTTGTCGATTTCATCAAGGAAGACGATACCGTTGTTCTCCGCGTTGTCCAATGCCGTCTGCTTGATCTCTTCTTCGTTGACCAGACGCGCCGCTTCTTCTTCGATCAGAACAGGAATCGCGTCCTTGACCTTCATCTTCCGCTTCTGCTTCTTGCCGCCGGACAGATTGGAAAACATCTGCTGCAGCTGATTGGTCATTTCTTCCATGCCCGGCGGCGACATGATCTCGACCCCGACGTTCATGGCGATGTCGATTTCGATTTCGCGCTCGTTGAAGTCGCCGTTCACCAGCTTGGTGAAAATCTTCTTGCGCGTTTCCGACGAGGAATCGTCCGGCTCGCTCGGCGCGTTGCTGAAACCCGAGCTCTCTCGGCGCGGCAGCATGATGTCGACAACTCGCTCGATTGCCGCATCCTCGGCGCGCGAGCGGACCTTGGCGATCGCGTCCTCGCGAGCCATCTTGTAGGCCGTTTCGACAAGGTCTCGGACGATCGACTCCACGTCTTTGCCGACGTAGCCCACTTCGGTGAATTTCGTTGCCTCGATCTTGACGAAGGGCGCGCGGGCCAGGGCGGCGAGACGGCGGGCGATCTCCGTCTTGCCGACGCCGGTCGGTCCGATCATCAGGATATTCTTCGGGGTGATTTCGGCGCGCAGATCGTCATCGACCTGCATCCGCCGCCAGCGATTGCGAAGAGCGATGGCCACGGCGCGTTTGGCATCATGCTGGCCGATGATGTGGCGGTCCAGCTCCTGAACGATTTCACGGGGGGTCATTTGCGACATGGCGTTATTCCGAAATCAGCGATTCGACGGTAAAGTTGTGGTTCGTGTAGATACAGATCTCGCCGGCGACGGTCAGCGCTTCGCGACAGATCGCCTCCGCGTCGAGCTCCGTGTGGCGGAGGAGGGCGCGGGCGGCGGACTGAGCAAAGGGTCCGCCCGAGCCGATCGCGATCAGATCATCCTCGGGCTCGATGACGTCGCCGTTGCCGGTGATGATCAACGAGGCATCGGCATCAGCGACGGCCAGCAGGGCCTCCAGGCGGCGGAGGAGACGATCCGTTCGCCAGTCCTTGGCCAGCTCGACGGCGGCGCGGGTCAGATGACCCGAATGCATTTCAAGCTTGGCTTCAAATCGCTCGAACAGAGTGAATGCATCGGCCGTGGCGCCAGCGAAGCCTGCCAGGACGCGGTTTTTGTACAGGCGCCTGACCTTGCGCGCGTTGGCTTTCATGACCGTGTTGCCGAGCGTCACCTGGCCGTCGCCAGCAATCACGACCTGATTGCCGCGTCGGACGGAGACGATGGTCGTGCCGCGATACTGTTCCATGCCGGATCCGCTAACGAGTGAATCGTTTACATGGGGACGCTTCGGCGGACGAAAAAGGGCGAGCTAGCCGTTGCCCTTCGACTTCTTCGCTCTCGGGTGGGTTTCGTCGTACACCCGGGCCAGATGCTGAAAGTCGAGATGGGTGTAGATCTGTGTCGTGCTCAGATTGGCGTGGCCGAGCAGCTCCTGAACAGCCCGCAGATCACCCGAGGATTCGAGGATGTGGGAGGCGAAAGAATGGCGCAGCTGATGCGGGTGAACGCGCTGGTCCAGGCCCTGGCGGTCGGACCAGTAGGCGACGCGCTTCTGGATCGCCCGGACGCCGAGGGCCTTGCCCTTGAGGCTGGTAAAGATTCGATCCAGCTCGGTTTTCGGCAGGCCGGCCTGAGTGCGGCGCCACTGTTCCAGGGCCTCCAGCGCCGGACGGCCGACGGGAACCAGGCGCTCCTTGCGCCCCTTCCCCATGACCCGAACGAGCGCTTCATGGGGATCGAGACGCTCCCAGCTCAGCTGCGCCAGCTCGCTGACCCGAAGGCCCGAGGTATAAAACAACTCCAGCATGGCGCGGTCGCGGGTCGCCAGGTCGCCCTCATCGGGAATGGAGAGCAACGCGAGGACCTGGTCCACGTCCAGGGGGCGCGGCAAACGCCGGCGTATCCGCGGCGCGCGAACGCCCTCGACGGGGTCACCGTCGATGCGGCCCTCGCGGCGCAGAAACTTGAAGAAGCGTCGGAGCGCGGAGAGCTGCCGCTGAATGCTCCGCGGGCTCAGGCCCTGGCGATGGCGGGTGGCCGCGTAAGCGCGCAGGTGCCCTGAATTCAGTGAATCCAGGCCGTCGAGCTCCTGTCCCTTCGACCAGGCCTGGAACTGAGCGAGATCGCGTCCGTAGGCATCGAGGCTTGCCTCACTCAGGCCGAGCTCGTCGCGGGCATGAGACAGGAAATCCTCGATGGCCAGAGCCAGGGATCCCGCTGCTTCAGGCACGTCGACGCTGGCTGGTCGCTTCCTCGGACAGGCGACTGACCAGGGTTTCTGCGAGCAGCTCGAGGAACAGCGTGCCCATGTCCGGGTGAAAGCGTTCGGCCTGCTGTGAGCCGATGGCAAGAAGTCCGAGGCCCCTGAGCGGAACGACAGCCGCGGACTCGATGGACTCGGCGGCCGAATCAAACAAAGCGTCGAGCTTGGCTCGGGTCAGGCGACCGCAGCGGATGTCGCCACGGTCCCTGAGCTGGAGCAGGACATCGCTCCAATCGTCATGGCTCACGACTTCATCGATGGCTTCCGTGCCCGCGATGACGCTTGCCAGGTGGAGTCGAACCTCATCGGCCTGAAATTCGGAGCGCAGGCGAGCGAACAGGGTCTGAATGCATCGATCCGGCGAGGGCTCTCTCATCAGAACGAGGCTCAGCGCGTGGAGTCTGCGGATGAGCTGCTCGTTTTCACTGGCGATCCGGGTCAGGCCGGCCAGGCGGCGCTCGAGCGCTCGATTGCTTTCACGCAGGCGCTCGACCTGGCGCTCGATCAGCGAGGTCGTGCCGGCGTCGTGGGGCAGATTGAGATGCTCCAGGAGCTCGGGATGGTCGATCAGCAGGTTGGGGTGATCGGCCAGCCAGCTGAGGACTTCGTTGGTGGTCAACATACGGTAGGGCGTCTTGGATTGAAGAAGATCGTCAGTCGGCAGGGTCGAAGGATCCGGTAAACACTTCTCGAGCCGGACCGATCATCCTGATCTGCTGGCCTTTTTGCCAATTTATCACAAGCCTGCCGCCGGGCTGATCGATATTGACCGTCTCAGCGACCCGCTGCTGGCGAATCAGGCTGACGGCGGTCGCGCAGGCTCCGCTACCGCAGGCCAGGGTCGGACCGGCGCCCCGTTCGAAGACGGACAGATCGACGTGCTCCGCGTCGATCACGTGGGCCAGGCTGACGTTGGCGCCGGAGGGTAGGGCCGGCGATTGGCTGAATTCGCGGCCAAGCTCCTCGATCAGATCGAGCGGCGGCGCGGCATCGACCTCGATGACGAGATGAGGATTCCCGAGGTCGACGTAGTGCAGCGCGTATTCGACGGCCCCTCGTCGCTCCTTCCAGGCCCGATGGAGCTCTGGCGGGCAGGACGGCGGCAGATCGAAAGCCGGCTTCGGCAGCGTTGCGCTGATTCGCTCCGAGTCGATGATCTCGACGGTGACCAGGCCGGCCCGCGTGCCGAGCTGGGCACCTTGCTCGAGCTGGCACCGCGTTTTCAGAAACAGGGCAACGGCCCGCATGCCGTTACCGCATTGCTCGGCGACGCTCCCGTCCTGGTTGAAGATATCGATCTCTGCCACAGCCCGGTCGCTGTGGCGCAGGATCAGGAGCTGATCGAAGCCGATGCCCCGGTGCCGGTCGCCTAATTGTCTGATCTGCGCCGGCGCGGGATCGAACTTCTGGGATCGGGCGTCAACCAGAACGAAGTCGTTCCCCAACGCCTCGAATTTGCTGAACTCGATCATTCGCTTTCCGGAAAGCGCTGGGTGTCAAAGGGCGCAGAGGTCGCGGGAGCGCAGATCAGATGACCCCCTGAACCATCCAGTGGCGGTCCGACGGCCGGCTGATTTCAAGCCGGTCCAGGCCACAGCGCGCCAGCTGATCGGCGAGTTCTTCAGAGGTGTAGGCGGCCAGCAGGCTGTTGTAGAAATCCTGGGCGAGCACCTCGGGTGCGTCGGCTGCGTAGGTGTCGACGAGCGCCCTGGCGCGATCTTTCGATTCGGGTCGATGCAGATCCATGATTTGAATGGCGCAACCGACAGGCGCCGCCTCGGCGATCGTGCGCCACAAGGACATCGGATCAGGCAGATGGTGCAGCAGACTGTTGGAGACAAGCGCCGTGCGGTCGGTCACCGGGAGGGCGCAGGGCAGGCGACCCAGGATCAGCTCGATCCGATCGCCCAGGCCAGCGGCCCGAACCGCGGTTTCGGCAAGGGCGAGCATGTTCGGGCCGGCGTCGACGCCGATAATGCGACCCTCGGGCAGGGCGTGGGCTAGGCGAATGCAGATATCGCCGGGTCCGCAGCCGAGATCGATGATTCGCGCCGGGCTCGATACCCGGGCGTGTAGGAGCCGATTGAATGCGTCGACAAAGGCCTGATTCGACTCGCTGAAATCGGCTTCGGCGTAGGCCCTTGCCTGCGCGGGTGCGTCCATCAACTCCGGCTCAGGGATGCGCTGCATCATCATCGTCCTCGCGGTTGTCGCTGGCGCCAGAGGGGGCATCGGCTGCTTCAGGATCGCCTGATGTCGACGCCGCGGCGGCGTTCTCGGGCAGGTAGAGATCATCCTTCAGGCCGCAGGCGGTCAGCAGTAGAAGGGCAAGTACGGGTAGAATCAGGCGCATGACTGAATCCAAAAAGCAGGCGCTGGACAGCGTCGTCAAAGAGACCGGGCCGCAGCCCGATCATGCCGTCATCTGGCTTCACGGTCTGGGCGCAGACGGCCACGATTTCGTCCCGATTGTACCGCACCTCCGATCGGCCCAGAATCGGCCGGTTCGATTCGTTTTTCCTCACGCGCCCGTGCGACCGGTCACCGTCAACGGGGGAATGGCGATGCGCGCCTGGTACGACATTCTCGGCGTTTCCATCGATCGAGATCAGGACGAAGCCGGCATCCTGGACTCCGTCGCCGCCGTGGACCGTCTGATTCAGGCGCAGATCGAGGCGGGTTTTTCCGCTGATCGGATCGTCCTGGCGGGGTTCTCCCAGGGCGGTGCGATCGCACTCCGGGCAGGACTGGCCCAGCGCACTCCGCTGGCCGGAGTCATGGCACTGTCCTGCTACCTCCTCCAAGCCGATAGGCTCGAATCATGGGCCGCAGCGGCGTCGAAGTCGGTGCCGATTTTCATGGCGCATGGTCGCCAGGATCCCGTTGTACCGATCAGCCTCGGCCGTTCGGCGCTCGATGTTCTGACGGATGCCGGCTATCGCGTCGAGTGGAACGACTACCCCATGCCGCACTCGGTTGCGCCCGAAGAGATTCAGGCCATCGATGCATGGCTGGAGCAGTGCTGGTCGTGAGCTCGCGGCTCCGCGTGCTACTGGTGGATGACGAAGCGCCGGCCCGAGATCGGCTGGCTCGCCTGCTTGCCGAGTGCGATGGCGCGGAGCTGGTCGGTCAGGCCGAAGACGGTAAGGACCTGGCCGAACTGTGTTCGACGCGAGCGCCAGACCTTGTCCTGCTCGACGTGGAAATGCCGGGTGCCGACGGGCTGGAGCTGGCAGGCGTTCTCAAAACGCTGCCTCGATCGCCGGAAGTGGTTTTCGTCACCGCCTTTGAAAATTACGCCGTCGACGCGTTCGATCTGCGTGCCGCCGACTATCTGGTCAAACCCGTGCGGCAGGAGCGACTCGCGGCCGCACTCGATCGCGTGCGTGATCGCATCGGCCGGTCAGCGGACGACGCGGTGCTCGTCGCGCGCCTCGGGGAGCGCGTCACCCGAATTTCCCTGGGCGAGATTCGAGTCCTCAGTGCGGAGGACAAGTACGTCAGCGTTCACTACCTTGGCGGCATCGCGCTGGTCGAGGATTCCCTGGTCCAGCTCGAGGCGCGGTACGGCGACCGGTTCCTGCGCGTTCACCGCAACGCTCTGGTCGCCCGGCGGCATCTGCGCTCCCTCTTTCGCGACGCAGAGGGCGCAGAACGGGTCGAGGTCGACGGCGTGGACTGCTGTCCCGAAGTCAGCCGTCGCAATCTCCCTGAAGTGCGGCGCACCCTGAAAGGCCAGCCATGAAGACTCTTCGAATCGCTACACGACGCTCTCGCCTCGCGCTCTGGCAGAGCGAGCATGTGGCCGCTCAGATTCAGCGCCACCATTCCGACATCGACACGGAGCTGGTGCCCCTGAGTACGCGCGGCGATGAGGTGCTCGACCGATCCCTTTCGGAGATCGGCGGGAAGGGCCTGTTTTTGAAAGAGCTGGAGCGGGCGCTTCTGGAGGGCCAGGCCGATATCGCCGTGCACTCGCTGAAAGACGTGCCGGCAGACAATCCCGAGGGGCTGGAGCTGAGCGTGGTCCTGCCCCGAGCCGACTGGGCCGACTGGTGGCTGACGCGCGACGGGCGCCGGCCCGACGCCATGCCTGCCGGCGCGACAGTGGGTACTTCCAGCCTGCGACGCCAGGCTCAGCTGCTGCGTTCTCACCCGCAGCTGCGCGTGGTTCCAATCCGCGGCAACGTGCAAACGCGCCTGGACAAGATGCTTTCAGGCGAGGTCGACGCGGTGATCCTGGCGGCTGCGGGCCTGAAGCGCCTGGGAATCGATATCGACCACGTCAGTCCCTTACTTCCCCCCGAGTTTCTTCCAGCTCCGGGGCAGGGTGTGATCGTCGTTCAGTCCCGCGTCGGCGATCCGCAGGTCTCGGCGCTGCTTCAGCCGCTGGATTGCCAGGAGACCCGTATTCGCGTCGATGCCGAGCGAGCGGTGGTCGCGAAGCTGGGCGGGGACTGCCGCATGCCCCTGGCGGCGCATGCCCATATCGACGGGGAGCGCGTGATGCTGAGCGCGCGCTTGTGCAGCCCCGATGGCGGCGACTGCATCGACGCAGCTGGGAGCGCATCGATCGGCGAGGCCGAGGACCTGGGGCGCAGCGTCGCGGAGGAGCTGCTGGGCCAGGGAGGAAGACGAATTCTTGCAGCGCTTTAGGACCTTCTAACGCGCGAATTTTTTTCTGGACACCGGGCGCGTTCTATGCGACAGTTTTGACCAACGGTACACGGCTTGGCGGTTCAACACGATTAACTTTCCGGGCGTCATCCACGGTGCAGTTTGTTGAGGTGCGTCCCCCTACTGCCAACGCCAACACGCAAGCCCCCAGCACTTCGAGAGGCTGCATCAGACGCCCGGATCTTACGACCGAAAAAGCCCGCCCACTCGGCGGGCTTTTTCTTTTTCCGGGCCAGGCGAGGCAAGGCAAGGCGCTTTCTGAGCGACGAGGATCTGGAGGGTGATGCGCAGGCTTCAACATGCAGTTCTTGTGACGCGGACCGGTCCCGAGGGCCAGCGGCTCACGAGCGCGCTCATCGCCCGGGGTTTCGACGCGCATCATCTCCCCCTCGTGCGCCTCGCCGCCGTGGCTGATCCGGAGCAAATTCGCCGTGACTTTCACGCCTTGCCCCGGCTCGACGGACTGATTCTGACCTCGCGCGAGGGCGTGCGTCGAAGCGCGGCGCTCGGCCTCATCGATGAGCTCAAGGCGATCCCGACTGTCGTTCCCGGCGAGGGAACGCGCGCGCTCGCGCGACAGTTCGGCCTCGAGCAGGTCAGTTGCCCGGGTCGGGTTGGCGATAACAGCGAAGCCATGCTGGCCACGAGCGCCCTGCAGGCGGTGGCGGGAAGGCACTGGCTGATTCTGGCCGCCAGCGATGGGCGCCGCCTCCTCGACGAAGCGCTTCAGGGCCGCGGCGCGGTCGTCCACCGTCTGACCGTCTATCGTCGAGTCTTCGAGCCGCCCGATCCGGCCACGCTCGACGCGCTCGGCGCACGGCGGAGTTGGATCACCCTGCTGGCTAGCGGCGGCGCCCTGGATCGGCTGCGCGCAGAACTCCCGCCTGAGCTCTGGGAGAGAGTGTCTTCAGGCACGTTTATCGTTCCCTCTGAGCGTCTTCATGCCCGCGCTCTCGCACTCGGTGTCGCCAAGCCAATTGTCAGCACGGGGGCTAGTGATGAGGCGATGATTGCCGCGATGACAGCGGCAACAACCGGCGAGACAGGTGCGGCGACAAGTGCGGCGACAAGCGCTGCGCCGACCGACGGCACATCCTCGGAGTGATTTGCGGTAGTCTGAAGCGATTAGGACTTGCTACTGATTCAAGCCTGGGGTTAGGCCATGAGCAATAAGGACGCGTCAGATCTGAAGGCTTCGGAGACTTCCGAGGATTCAGGGACCGAGAAATCCTCTGACTCCAAACCCACCCAGAACGGTCCCTCCGAAACCCAGAGCGATGCCCGGGTCGAGAGCGCCAAGCACTCGAAAACCGAGACAGGGTCTGAATCCGCATCGGTCTCCGAGGCCAAACCCGAGCCGGAACCCGAACGCAGTTCAAGCGCTGGTTCGTCGGCCGATGCTCGGACGAACGAATCAGGCGCGGATGGATCAGGCAGAAAAGGCGGCGGTCTGGCGATCCTCGCGCTGCTGCTTGCCTTGACGGCGCTGGCCGCGTCCGGATGGCTCTACGTCGATGCGCGCTCTCAACCCGATGGCGAGGAGGCGCCGCGTGTCCAGGCCCTGGCGGACAGGCAATCCCGCTTCGAGACGGAGATCGCCGACCTCGGTGAGCGAATCGACCGGGTCGTTGCAACGCAGAACACCCTGGAACAGGGCCTGGCTTCGAGCCAGCTCGAGACCGAGCGTTTGGCGGCGCTTGAGGAAGAGCAGGCGCGGCTTCAGAACGCGCTCGACGGCCTGACGGCGACGCTTTCCGAGGATGACCCCATCGACGCCGCCTTTGAAGATCAGGTGGAGTCGGTAGAGAGACTCGAGAGCCGGATTGTAGAAATCGGAGAGGGCCTGGGCGATCTGCGCGCCACGCAGAGCGCTCTCGAATCCCGCATCGCATCGATCTCGGAATCCCTGCGCGAGCAGCAGGGCCTTCAACGCGAGGTCGATCGCGACCTTGCCCTGAAGCTCGATCTCCTCGAGGTCGGGGCCTTGGTTGCGCTGGGGCAGGCTCGAATCGAGCTTGTCGAGGATCGGGCGGGCGCGCTCAGGGCTTACGAGCAGGCCAATCGCCAGCTCGCCGCCCTCGACGACCGCCGCCTCGATCAGGCTCGCGAGCGCCTCGCCGAAGAGATGGCGAGAATCGAGTCCTGGTCCGCCCCTGACTGGTCCCGCCAGGCGGCTCGCCTGGCGCAGTGGGAAGAGGAGGCCGCGAGCTGGCCTCTCCGAGCGACATCGGATGCAAGACCGGTCAGCGCCGCAAACTCCGACAACGAGGCAGACGACGGCTGGCTGTCGTCCATGGGCCAGTCACTGGGCCGCCTGGTCACCGTCGAGCGTCTCGATGGACTGGCCCTGAGCGAGGATCAGGTTGTCGCCATACGCGAACAGCTCCAACTCCAGCTCGCGGCAGCCGGCCTGGCAGTGCAGCGGCGCGAGCTGGATCTGCTGCAGCTGCGCCTGGAAGACGCGGGCAATCTCCTCGATGATTTCTTCCAGGTCGACGACGAACGCCTGCGCGAGGTTCGCGCCGAGCTCGATGCGCTCGCGACAATGGATGCGCCGGAGCCGCCCGACGGGCTCGGTCAGGCGGCCTCAGCGATTGATCGAGCCCTCGATACGCTGTGAAGCGCCTGATTCTCATCCTGCTGGTTCTGGCGGCGCTGGTCATGACCGCCCTGGCCGCGCCGAGGCTGATGTCGGATCCCGGTCTGGTGTCGATCGAGATCGCGAACTACCGCCTGCAGATGTCGCTCCTGACCCTCGTCGGTGCCGTCATCCTCGTCTGGATCCTGATCAGCCTCGTCGTGGGATTGATCCGCTGGCCGAGTCGGCTGCTGCGTCGCCAAAGCGAGAAGCGAGCGCAGCGACAGCTGGAGAACGGCCTTCTTGCCCTGACCGAAGGCGACTGGCGACGGGCGGAGAGAGAGCTTGGAAAATCCCTGTCTCACCACGGCACGACCGCAGGCTATCTGGCTGCCGCTCAGGCCGCTCAGGGCCAGTCCGACGTGGAGGCCAGGGATCAGTGGCTGCAGCTCGCGGACCGGCGCTTCGGCCGCAAGCATTTCGTCACCGATCTGGCCAAGGCACGCATGCTTGCCGCCGAGGGGCGGATCGAAGAGGCCGTGCCGGTGCTCGAGGCCCTCCATCTGAAAAAACCGAAGCACACGGGCGTCCTGCGGCTGCTCCTGCAGGATTATCAGGACCTGGACCGATGGCGCGACGTGCGCTTGCTCACGCCAGCCCTGCGCAAGGCCGGGATGATTGATGACCGGCGGGAAACCGAGCTTGCGGTGCTCGCCGCCTGTCGCGAAATGGCCGCGGCCCCGGACCTCGAATCCCTTGAGGGGGCCTGGCATGCGTTGAGTCGAAAACAGCGCGCCGTCCGCGAGATCGTTCTGGCCTACGCCCGTCGCGCTGGCGAACTCGGCCACTCGGAGGTCGGGGGCAAGCAGCTTCGGAAGCTCCTCAAGGCCGGGCCGGATCGCGACGCGCTGCGGCTCTTCGCGCAGGTCGATGACGACGCTCGCGCGCAGCGAATCGCCGATTGTGAAGCCTGGCTGCGGCAACACCCCGGTAACGATGCCCTGCACCTGGCCCTGGGCTTCCTGTACCTGCAGGATCGTCAGTACGATCAGGCGCGCGAGCACCTCGAAAAATCCCTCGATCAGACCCCCGATGGCGAGGCTTACGCGGCTCTCGGACGGATCCACGACCGTTCGGGCAGCCTTGAGGCTGCGGCGCAGAGCTACCGCAATGCCCTTCGGCTCCAACAGGGCAGAGGCGTCCGGGCCCTTCCCGCCCCGGGAACCGATTGATCGGCCTTCCTTGCACGATCGACGGGGCCTGAAGAAAGACTTCAGGAGATTCGCCTGCGCCGTCAGCGAGCCGTATAATGGCGGGCTGCCTTTCTTCTGCCCGAGCTCAAAATCATGAAACTTCGCAATATCGCCATCATCGCGCACGTCGATCATGGCAAGACCACCCTGGTCGATCAACTACTAAAACAGTCCGGTGAATTCGCCGAGCACGAGCGCGTCAGCGAGCGAGTCATGGATTCGGAGGACCAGGAGCGCGAGCGCGGCATCACGATTTTGTCGAAGAACACGGCGATCACCTGGCGCGACTGGCGCATCAACATCGTCGATACGCCGGGCCATGCGGACTTCGGCGGTGAGGTCGAGCGCGTCCTTTCGATGGTCGACTCGGTGCTGCTTCTTGTCGATGCGGTCGACGGACCCATGCCCCAGACGCGCTTCGTGACCCAGAAAGCCTTTGCCATGGGCTTTCGTCCGATTGTGGTGATCAACAAGGTAGACCGGCCCGGTGCGCGGCCAGACTGGGTCCTCAACCAGACCTTCGATCTGTTCGACAAGCTCGGTGCGACCGATGAGCAGCTCGACTTTCCGGTCATCTATGCCTCCGGCCTGAATGGCTACGCTGGTCTGGAGGACACGGTGCGAGACGGCGACCTGACGCCCCTGTTCGAGGCGCTGGTCGAGCACGTTCCGGCGCCGCCGGTCGACCCCGATGGCCCGTTCCAGATGCAGGTCACGAGCCTGTCCTATTCGACCTACGTCGGCCTGATCGGGATCGGTCGCATTCGCCGCGGCAGCGTCAAGACCAACCAGGCCGTCGCGGTCGTCGACCGCGAGGGCAAGAAGCGCTCCGGCCGCGTGCTCCAAGTCCTCGGTTTCAGCGGACTCAAGCGCGAGGAAATCCCTGAGGCTCAGGCGGGAGATATCGTGGCCATCTCCGGGATCGAGAACATCGGTATCTCCGACACCCTGTGTGATCCGGCTCAGGTCGAGGCTTTACCGCCCCTGTCCGTCGACGAGCCAACCATCCACATGACCTTCCAGGTCAATGATTCGCCCTTCGCCGGCCGCGAAGGCAAGTATCTGACGTCGCGTCAGCTTCGCGCCCGCCTGTATCAGGAAGCCACCCACAACGTCGCGCTGCAGGTTGCCGACACCCCTGACCCCGATCAATTCGAGGTGGCGGGTCGCGGCGAGCTGCATCTATCGGTGCTCATCGAGACGATGCGGCGTGAGGGGTACGAGCTGGCGGTCTCGCGGCCGCGCGTGCGCAAGCGCGAGGTGGACGGAGAGACCCAGGAGCCCTGGGAATCGGTCGTCCTCGACATGGAAGAGGATTATCAGGGCGCGGTCATGCAGGCGATGGGCGAGCGCAAGGGCCAGCTCAAGGACATGGTGCCCGACGGCCGGGGGCGCGTCCGAATCGATTACATCGCGCCGGCGCGGGGCTTGATCGGCTTTCAGTCCAGCTACCGGACCATGACCGCCGGCACCGGTCTGTTCTTCAGGGTTTTCGATCACTGGGGTCCGGCCACCGACAAGCTGGCGGCGCGCATCAACGGCACCCTGATCAGCATGGACAAGGGCACTACCGTGGCCTACTCCCTGTTCAATCTTCAGGATCGAGGCAAGCTATTCGTCGGCGCGGGGGAGGATGTTTACGAGGGCATGATCATCGGGCTGCACAGCCGCGAGAATGATCTCGTGGTGAACCCGCTGAAGAAAAAGCAGCTGACCAATATCCGCGCCGCCGGCAAGGACGACGCGCTCCTGCTCACGCCCCCGATTCGCATGAGCCTCGAGCAGGCGCTGGAATTCCTGGCCGATGACGAGCTCCTGGAAGTCACGCCGGACAACATCCGACTCCGCAAGAAACTCCTCAAGGAGCACGAACGGCGCCGGGCCGAGCGCGCAGCGAGCTGACCCCGCCAGCCGATCGACGGCTCGAGGCGACCGCTTCAGCGGCCTGAGGCCGGCGGGTTCCAGGGGCGAATGACCCCCTCTTGAGCGACCGATGCGACCAGGGCTCCGTCGCGGGTAAAGATCTCACCGCGGGAAAAACCTCGACCCGAGTGGCTTGAGGGGCTGTCGAAGGCATACAGCAGCCAGTCGTCGACGCGAAAGGGTCGGTGGAACCAAAGCGCGTGGTCGATGCTCGCCATCTGGACGGCTTTGGCGTCGAAATCCAGCGCGTGGGGCAGCGTCGATGTGCCGAGTAATTCATAGTCCGAAACGTAGGCGAGCAGCGTCCGGTGCAGCTCATCGCAGTCCGGCAAGGGATCCCAAGCCCGCATCCAGATGTGCTTGCGCGGAGGCCGGGGCCCCGGTTCGATGAACTTCGGCGCGTCGACTGGACGAAATTCGAAGGGTGGGCGATGAGCCAGCAGGCGTCGCATTTTCTCCGGTACCCGGTCGATCATCGAGGCGTTGATCTCGATGCTGCGGGTCAGGCCCTCGGGTCCGGGCACGTCAGGCATATCGGTTTGATGCTCGAAGCCGTCCTCACGACCGTGGAAGGAGGCCGCCATGTTCAGGATCGGGCGGCCCTGCTGGATGGCGACCACGCGGCGGTTGCTGTAGCTGCGACCGTCTCTGGCGCGCTCGACCTGATAGACCACCGGCAGATTGAAATCGCCGGGGCGCAGAAAATAGGCGTGCAGGGAGTGGGCCCGGCCCCGTTCCACGGTTGAGGCGGCGGCGCGCAGAGCCTGTCCGAGGATCTGCCCGCCGAAGACCTGAGGTGAGCCGATGTCGTGGCTCTGGCCGCGGAAGATGAGGTCCTCGAGGCGTTCGAGTTCCAGCAGGTCGATGACCGCTTGCAGATCCTTGTTCATGGGTGATGAATCCCGCTAAGCCGAGCACAATGCGTTAAGCTTCAAAGTATAAATCGTCCGCTCATGCCGGCTGCGAGATCCCCCCTAACGATGCTTCCCCTCGTCGATCGCGCGAAATTCCTGATCGAACGTCAGTTTGTCAGGGGCGCTGGCTTCCAGCTTCTCGTGGTGGCGGCTGGCATTGGACTCATTACCCTGGCCGGTGGCCTGGCCGTGGCGCTCATCGGCTTTGAGGGCACTCTCTCCGAGGCATTCTGGTGGGCCTTTCTGCGCCTGACCGATCCCGGCTACCTCGGCGACGACGAAGGGGGATTGAAGCGACTGATCTCCACGCTGCTCACCCTGAGCGGCTACGTGGTTTTTCTCGGCGCGCTGGTCGCGATCATGACTCAGTGGTTGATCGCCCGCATGCGCGACTTCGAGCGTGGCCTGACGCCGGTCGATCTGTCCGGCCACGTGGTCATCGTGGGCTGGAACAACCGCACGCTGCCGCTCCTTCGAGAGCTGCTGGGCAGCGAGCGATCCCGGGCGCATTTCCAGCGGGCTTTCGGTACCCGCAGGCTTCGCGTCGTGGTCTTGTCCGAGGGCATGTCGGCAAGTCAGGCCCAAGCCCTGAGGGCCGAGACCGGGCTCGGTCGCTATGCCCGCGACGTCATCCTGCGCGACGGCTCGCCGCTCGAGGACGAGGCCATCCACCGCGCCGGCTGTTTGCGTGCGGGCCTGGTGGTCATGCCTATCGACTTCGGCCACGTCAATCGCCTCGTCAGCGTCGATGTCGAGATGATCCGTTCCCTGCTCTCGATCGATGCTCGCGCAGAGCAGTCCGGGCACTCGCCCCCGCGCGTCATCGCCGAGCTTCAGGACGTGCGTCGCGACGACATGGCGCGTAATGCCTATCGCGGCTCGCTCGAACTTGTCCCGACCGACGACACGCTCTCTGCGCTGCTGGTCCAGAATATTCTCCACCCTGGCTTGGCGGCGTTCTATCGCGAGGTGCTGACGGTCGAAGACGGCAACGAAATCATGTTTCGGGACAGTCGGGCCCTTGTCGGGGCCAGCCTGAGGGAGGTGGCGGTCCGCTGTCCTCGAGCCCTCGTTCTCGGCTTGATTCGACCCGGCGATAGATCGGCGTTCGTCGGCCTCGGGATAAGCTCGGAAACGCGGATCGAAAACGGGGATTTAATCGTTTCCCTCGCTCGCCACTTGAACGACATCGAGCCTGGCGCGGCCGGCGCAACCCGGGCGCCGCGGCCCCTTCGCCAGGACGCTTCGCCGCCCGTTATCGCCCGCCGCAAGGTCAACCATCTGCTGGTTCTCGGCTGGAGTCGCCGCCTGCCCAATCTTCTCGCCGAAATGGCGAGCTATGAGGATCGCCAGTTTGATATTGACCTCGTCTCCACGGTCTCGGTCCGGGAGCGGAATGAGGTGATCGAGGCCTATGGCTCCGAGCTGAAGAACGTCAGTCTCCGCCATCACGTCGCCGACTATCTCCTCGATGGCGTTCTCGACCGCTTTGATCTGAAACGATTCCACTCGGTCGTTTTCCTTTCTAGCGACCAGCTTGCGAGCGAGGAAGAGGCCGATGCTCGCGCGATTGTCGGCCATCGCCTGATCGAGGGTATGCTCAAGGGTGTTGAAAAACGCCCACAGCTGCTCCTTGAATTATCGGATGCGGCCAATGAGGGTCTGATCCGCCAGCCGGGCGCTGAGACCGTCGTCAGCCCTCTGATTATCAGCCATCTTTTGGCGCGCACCGCGCTGCAGCCTGAAAGCCGCCTGGTTTTTGACGAGCTCTTCCGGGCCGGGGGAGCGGAAATCGACTTCCGGCGGGGCACGCACTACGGCGTGGCCGGAGAATTGACGGTTGACCGAATCGAGCGCGCCGTTGCCGCCTATGGCGAGACGCTGCTGGGCGTAGAGCAGTGCGGAAGGGGCCTGAAACTGAACCCTGACCGCAGCCAGACATTGACAATGACCGAAGCGGACCGCTTGTGCGTGCTGATCCGCGATAGCGAACCCAACAAACGAAAAGGATGACGAATGGATCTGACTCCCACCGATCGCGGGCGTGAGTTCGCCCGCAAGCTCAGCGTCTTTATGCGCGAACAGGTCGAGCCTGCCGAGCTCGAATGGCATCGAGAAATGGCGGCGCTCGACGACCCTTGGGTCGTGCTGCCGGTCATCCGCGAGCTGAAGTCCAAGGCGCGAGAGGCCGGGCTCTGGAACCTATTTCTGCCCGACTCGGAGCTAGGTCAGGGCTTGAGCAATCTCGACTACGCCCCCCTGGCGGAGCAGATGGGTCGCTCCTTCATCGCGCCGGAGATCTTCAACTGCAATGCACCGGACACGGGCAATATGGAGGTGCTCTACCACTACGGCAGTGACGCACAGAAATCCCAGTGGTTGACGCCCCTCCTCGCCGGCGAGATCCGATCGGCTTTTTGCATGACCGAGCCGGCGGTCGCCTCGTCGGACGCGACCAATATGGCAGCGACGGCGGTGGTCGAGGGTGACGAGATCGTCCTCAACGGGCGCAAGTGGTGGTCGACCGGCATTGGTCATCCGGACTGCCGCGTCGTCATCTTCATGGGGCTTACGGATCCCGAGGCCGATCGCCATCAGCGCCATTCCATGGTGCTGGTGCCTCTGGACACGCCGGGGGTCAAGGTCGAGCGCATGCTCACCGCCATGGGAATGCTCGATGCGCCCTATGGTCACGGCGAGGTCAGCTTTACTGATGTCCGCCTGCCCCTGGATGCGGTGATCGCGGGCCCGGGGCGCGGATTCGAGATCGCCCAGGGACGCCTCGGCCCCGGCCGTATTCATCACTGCATGCGTCTGATCGGGCTGGCGGAAATGGCCCTGGAACTCGCCTGCAAGCGCGCCCTGTCGCGCGAAGCCTTCGGTCGTCCGCTCGCCAAGCTCGGCGGAAACGCGGAGCGAATCGCCGATGCCCGGATCGCCATCGAGCAGGCCCGCCTGCTCGTGCTCAAGGCCGCCTGGTGCCTCGACACGAAGGGCATTGCGCGTTCGATGAGCGAGGTCTCACAGATCAAGGTGGCGGTGCCGGACATGGCGCAGCGGGTGATCGATATGGCCATGCAGCTGCACGGCGGCGGCGGTGTGTCCGGTGACTTTCCCCTGGCAGCAGCCTGGACCGCGGCACGTTCGCTGCGCCTGGCCGATGGGCCAGACGAAGTTCATCGCGGTCTAGTGGCGCGAATGGAGCTCAAAAAGTATCGAGAGTGAGAGCGGGGCAGGGATTCAAGGGGTTGTCTATTGCCCGCCCGCAGGCCGGGCGGCGATCAGATGGATCTGCCGAGACGCCTTGCGCTGGCTGAACTGGCCGATCACCGGATCGATTTCGAATTGATCCCGGAACAGCGGTTGCTCGTCGTCCACGGCAATCTGGAGGAGCAGGTCGCGCGACCAGCTGCGCTCGCCATCGTGAATCGAGACACCAATCGTCACCGCCTGGACCGTCGAGATCATTTCTACCGGCGGAGTGATCATCAGCTCGATGGACGCGCTGTCGGAGCTCTTCATTTCGCCGGCTCGCGGCGTCGCGAGAACCCACTCGACCGGACGCTGCTCCGAATCCCGAAGTTCCAGGTGGTAGATCGCCTGATCGAAGGCGAGCTGCCGAAATTCGAGATAAAGGGCTGTTTGCTGCCCGACGGCGGCGCTCAGGCTCACCAATTCCAGCGTGCCATGGGGGCAGATTGACCGAAGATCGCTGCCGCCATCGATGCCGATTTGAGTGATGCCCAGCGTGCGGTCAAGTTCGCCACTGCAGGCCACCGTCGCTTCATTCTCGCCGACCGGATTGAGGGTGGCTTCATTCCCGGCCAAGGCGCTCGCACCGGCCATAAGCAGGCTGCCAGCCAGCGCCGCCCCAGCGCACTGCTGAAGGGCAGCGATAAGGCCGTATTGATGATGTCGGCGGGCGCAACGCATACGGGACTAAGTGTAGCGCCACCCGCGGCAGAATGGAAATGCCTTCGAGCGCTGTGCTCTGGTCTGCCGGGTTACTATCAGGATCTTCTTTGGGTTGACCCTGGGCGATTCCGATTCGATGAATTCCGACAAGATCAGCGATGTGACCGATCTCCTCCAGCGCTACAGCGAGAAGGGCGATCGGGACAGTCTGTATCAGATGTTGCCGATGGTTTATCAGGAGCTTCGCGCCCTGGCAGGTCGACAGCTTGCTGCTCAGGGGCGGGACCACACGCTGCAGGCCACGGCTCTGATCAATGAGGCCTACCTTCGGCTAGCGGATCAGGAGTATCACAACTGGGAAAGCCGGCGCCATTTCCTCCTCGTGGCATCGACCGTGATGCGGCGGGTTCTCGTCGATTACGCGCGCCGGCGCTCGGCCAGCAAACGTCCCGACAGTCGCCAGCGCGTGATCCTGGACAACGATCAGCTGGGACAGGATTTCGGTTCCGACCTGATCGCACTGGATCAGGTGCTGGAGCAGCTGTATGAGCTGGATGACCGTCAGGCGAGAATCGTCGAGCTGCGCTATTTCGCCGGATTGAGCGTCCCGGATACGGCGGAGACCCTCGAGATATCAGAGAGCACGGTCGTTCGCGAGTGGCGCGTGGCGCGAGCCTGGCTAAAGCGAAAGCTCACTGAATAGCCCAATGATGCCGCGCGCGCGGGCCGAGACCCAGGGATTCCTAGCGGCTCAGGCGACGCTCGACCTCATCCAGGCGCTGCTGGATTGACTGTCGCAGGGGTTCGCGAGGGCCTGCGCGATCTGCCTCCAGGACCTCGATGGCCTGGCGATAGAACGCGGCGGCCTCGGCGTAGCGCTGCTGGAGGCCGAGCGCGGTTCCGAGGATGTCCAGAGCCGAGGCGTAGTAGTTGATTTCCACCCCACCCTCGTCGCGAGCGCGCCGGGCCAGGTCGTCGAGAATCTCTCGGATCAGGGCTTCGGCCTCGTCGGGCTGGGCCTGCCGTAGATGCAGAGCGGCGAGATTGGAGATCGACAGCCGATACAGATAATGATCGCGGTCAGCCACTGATTCGATCATCGCCGCCGCCCGCTCGAAAGCCGCCATGCTTTGGCGCGTTTCTCCCGTCCTCGAGAGCGCGACGCCCAGGTTGCCGATCGTGTTGGCGAGGCGCTGCCCAGGTCCGATCAGGCGCTCGTGGTCGGTGACCAGGCCCGTATAGACCTCGACGGCAGCCTGGGGGTCGTCGAGCATCACGGCGGTCGCATAGATGAAGCGCCCGCGCAGCTCCCTCGGATCATCCGGTTCCCAGAGGCGCGCGGCAAGATCACGCGCTGCAACCGCCGTTTCAAGGGCGCGGTCTGCATTCCCCTGCACCACGTAGGCACCCACAAGCGCTGCGCGTGCTTCGAAGAGAAGTTCGCCTGGTTCGGCGGGCAGCGTTTGCAGACGCTCGACGATGCCGCGCAGCTCGACGATCGTCTGATCGAGCGGGATATCGAGGATGTTGGCGTGATTCCTGAGCTGACGAATCCTCAGGCGCAGGATCGCGGCCTCGTGATTGCCCGCAGCCTGCCCGTAGAGTTCGATGGCGCGCTGATCGGCCTCGATCGCCTCGATGGCTCGACCGGCCGAATCCAGCGCCGCAGCCAGCTGGCTCTGGATCACGGCCAGTTCCAGCGCGCTGGATTCGCCGGACAGGGAGTCATCGGCCTGGCTCAGGAGGGGTAGCGCCTGTTCCCCGAGTCCAAGGGCGTTGTAGGCACTCCCCAAGGCCAGGTGGATCGAACCGGTAAAGGCCGGGTTCATCTGTCCATCGTTGCTCAGCTGCTCGGCACCCAGGTCGAGGATCTCGCGCACCGTGACTTCGTTGCCGCGCGAGGGCAGGGAGTCTGCGCCGGCAAAGAGTTCGTTCATGAACTCGGTGACGGCTTCGGCCCGATCGCGCTCCCAGGCGATTCGCTCGAGCTGTTCCTCGCGATCAAGAATGAAGGCCACGATCAGGGCCACGCCCGCCGCCGCGAGGGTCAGGCCCAGGCGATGCCGGCGAGTGAATCGCTGGGTTCGGTAGAGGAGGTGACCGCGTCGGGCCGTCACGGGCCGATGGTCGAGCAGGCGATCGAGATCCTCGCTGAACTCCCGGACCGACGGATAGCGATCGGCGGGTTCGCGTCGCAGCGCCTTGAGAACGACGGCGTCCAGATCGGCGCGCAGGCTCAGGGGAATCGCCGCTTCCGTTTGTTGGCTGGGTGGGTCGATCCGCCCCTCGAGAACGGCCTGGGGCAGCAGATGCGGAGATTTCAGGGTATCGAAGGGGCGCTTGCCGGTGATCAGTTCATAGAGCACCACGCCCAGGGAATAAACGTCCGTGGCCGAGGTCAATCCGTCGCCCTGAATCTGTTCGGGACTGGCGTAGATCAGCGTCATCCCGCGCTCCGAGCTGTCCGTTCTGTCAAGTGGCGTATCGGAGCCGTCAAGCAGCCGGGCGATGCCGAAGTCGAGCAATTTGACCTCGCCCTCGCGGCTGACGAGGATGTTGCCGGGCTTGAGGTCGCGATGGATAACCATGTGGCGGTGGGCATGGTCGACGGCCGCGAGAACGCTCTGGAACAGAACGATGCGAGCAGCGAGGCCGAGACCCTGCCTGTCGCACCAGGCATCAATGGGCTGCCCGTCGACATACTCCGTGGCGAGGAAAGGTCGGCCCTCGGAGGTCAGCCCGCCGTCGATCAGGTGAGCGATGTTCGGGTGGCTGAGGCGGGAGAGGATCTGGCGCTCGGTCGCGAAGCGCCGGGCCAGGTTTTCGTCGGGCTCGGTCGTGAGCTGCAGCAATTTGAGCGCGACAGGCTGGCGCAGGTCGCCGTCGATGCGCTCGGCCAGATAGACCGTGCCGCTGCCGCCGTCGTTGAGGCGCTGGATCAAGCGGTAGTCGCGCGGCAGGGGAATTTTCAGCGAAACGTCCCGAACGACCTCCCGCGCCGCGGCCTGAAACTGTTCGGGTACGTCGTCTCCGGAGTCGTCCTCCGCCGCCTCGATCATCCATGCGACTTCCGCCAGCAGGGCGGCATCGTCGCCGCATCGTTCAGCGGCCTCTGCCCGACGGTCCGCGAGCGGATGGTCGAGCACATCCATCGCGATGGCCTTGGCGCGTCGGTATCTCGACTCGGAAGACGCTGCCTGCTCGGAGGACTTGATATGCTCGCTGTTCATCTTCCGCGAAGTCTACCAACAATGTCTGCCAAGTCGTTGATTGACCAGCCGCGCGATCTGCGCGAAGAGGACCGCTTCGATATCGACGCCGTGGACGAGTGGCTGAAATCGCACGTTGACGGACTCGAGGGTCATCCGGAGCTGACTCAATTTTCCAAGGGCGCGTCCAACCTGACCTATCGCCTTCGCTACGCCAACCGGGATCTGATTCTTCGCCGGCCACCGCCGGGCACGAAGGCAAAGTCCGCTCACAATATGGTTCGCGAACACGACGTCCAGAAAGCGCTCAAACCGGTCTATCCGAAGGTGCCGGAGATGGTCGCTCTCTGCACGGATGAATCCATTATCGGCTGCGACTTCTATCTCATGGAGCGCGTTGAAGGGATTATTCTGCGCGCCAATCTGCCTTCCGGGCTGGACCTGGACGCGGCGCAGGCGGCGACGCTCTGCCGGCGGGCCATCGACGGGCTGATCGAGCTGCATTCGGTCGATGTGGAGGCAGCGGGCCTTCAGTCTCTGGGGAAAGGCGCGGGCTACAATCGGCGCCAGATCGAGGGCTGGTCGGAGCGTTTTCGCCGGGCTAGGACCTGGAACGTGCTCAGGGGAGAGAAGGTCATGCGCTGGTTGGCGGCCCACATCCCGGAAGAGGAAGGCATCCGGGTGATCCACGGCGACTACCGCTTCGACAACATCGTCCTCGCGCCCGAGGACCCGCTCGAAATCGTCGGCGTGCTGGACTGGGAGATGGCGACCCTGGGCGATCCGCTGATGGATCTCGGAAACTCCCTGGCCTATTGGGTCCAGGCCGATGACGACCGGTTCTTGAAGGGCTTCCGCCGCCAGCCGACGCACATCCCCGGAATGATGACGCGCCAGGAGGTCGTCGACTACTACGGCCGCAGGATGGGGTTCGAGATTGACCACTGGGCCTTCTACGAGGTCTACGGTCTGTTCCGTCTTGCCGCCATCGTTCAGCAGATCTATTACCGTTACCACCACGGTCAGACGCGCAATCCGGCCTTCAAGGGCTTCTGGAGGGCGGCCAACTACCTGCTCTGGCGCTGCGGACGCATCATCAAGCGCCAGTGACAATCGACACTGGCCGGAGCCCGCCCCGCTGCCTATGCTGGATCGGATTGCTCGCGACCACTCCGAGGACATCCTTGCCCCATGAATGACGTCACAAACCCGTTCAGTAATGCGTCGATCGACCCCGCCTCGCTCCCTGATTTTCGCGAAGCTGCCCTGACGCCGGTCGTGCCGGCGTATCTCAAGCACAAGGTCACGACAACGGTGGCGTTCTGGAGCCTACCCATCCTCGCCGCTTTGCTGAGCCCCCTGTTGCCCGTCGTCGAAATCGACCGGTCCCACTACGTGCTGGCAGGGGCGTCGGTGATCATGCTGATGTCGCTGCTTCATGCCCGCTTCGACGCCCGCCATCGCGGCTGGGCGCTGCGCGAGCACGATTTGATCTACCGGTCCGGCGTGATCTTTCGCAAGCAGGTGATCCTGCCCTTCGCTCGAATCCAGCACGTGGAAACGCTGTCCGGGCCGATCGAGCGCTACTTCGACATCATGCGCGTCAAGTGCTTTACGGCCGGCGGCCAGTCAGCCGATCTGGTGGTCGAGGGTCTGACCACGGAACGAGCGGGGCAGGTCAGGCAATACCTGCTCGAGCAGATTCGCGATGACGAGCCGGAGGAGGCGTCGAGCAATGGGCCCGAGTCGGCCTCACAGGCATCGCCACGAGCCGATGACTGATCGAGGGGACGCCACTCGCTCCGAGGAGGACGAGTCCAGCTGGCATCGACTGGCGCCGATGGCACTGGTGTTCCTGTTGCTCTCGGCGATCCAGAAGTTTGTCCGCGAGAATCTGTTTATCTTCGCCGGTGCCGGCTTCGGCGTGGCGGTTTTCGATTTCCTGGATCCATGGAAATTGGGACTGCTCGCGATCGCGTTGCTGCTGATGGGGCTGGTCGGCACGATGATCTTTCATCGACGATTCCGTTTTCGGATCGAGGATGATGCGGTTCGGGTCCGTCGGGGTCTGCTGGAGAAGAAGGAGCTTCGAGTCCGTTTTGCCCGCGTTCAGTCCGTGCAGATCGGACAGCCGTTCTATTTCAAGCCGTTCGAGCTGGTGCGCTTTACTCTCGAAACGCCCGGAGGGCAGGAATCGGAAGTCGAGCTGCCGGGTATCCCCCGTCATCTGGCCGAGGAAATGCGGGACCGCATCATCGGCTTGCAGCAGGGCCGTCCGACGGCGGCTCGCATCGAGGCGATCGATGCCGAGGCGGCGCCAGAGGACGACCGGCCGGAGGCGAGCAGGGCGCTGTATTCGGCCACGACCTGGCGCCTGTTTCGCCATGGCCTGAGCAGCAACCAGATCTGGCTCCTCGCCGGCTTAGCCGCCTGGTTCTTCGGCACCTTTTCCGAACGCTTCGCCGACTGGGCCGATGCCCAGGGCTGGGTCACCGAGATCGACCCCATCGCCTTCGAGCTGCTCTGGCTGGCCATCGGCGGAGTGGCCATTACCGTGCTGGGCACGCTGCTGCTCCTATCGGGCCTGCTCGCGATCGTGCGATTCCACGGGTTTCGGCTCAGCGATCAGGGCGATCGCCTCGTGGGGGTCGGCGGACTGCTCGATCAGCGTGAGCAGACGGTCAAGCGCGATAAGATCACGGGGCTGACCGTCAAGCAATCGGGACTGGGCCGGCTGTTCAACTGCTGGCACATCGTCATCCGGCAGACGAGCAACGTCGATGCGGAAGTGCCGGGGCAGAAAAAATCCTTCGTCGTGCCCGGGCTGGATTACCAGGACCTTGCCTTGACCGAGGAGATCGTCTCCAGCTGTCGATTTCCAGATCGGTTCCAGCGCGTGAGCTCGCGCTTTCGCCGCGTCTTCTGCACACGGATTATCGCGCTCGGCCTGATCCTGATCGGCCTCTGGATGGCGTTCAGCGGCAGCGGTCCCTGGGCGGTTCTTGTGCCGCTGAGCCTGCTTGGGCTGACCCTCGCGGCGGTCCATCTGCGCTGGTCCCAATGGGGCTGGACACTCGAGGGGCGCCAGCTCTGGGTCCGCCAGGGATTTCTCGGTCAGCGCCGGGACGTGTTCGATCTGGAGCGGGTTCAACAGACCCAGGTCCGTACCAGCCACTACCAGCGCCGCCACGATCTGGCTAACCTCGTGCTCGTCCTTCCTCAGGGTCCGGTCACGCTGCCCTATCTGCCCGTCGAACAGGCCATGCAACTGGCGAATCGGGCGCTCTATTCAGCGGAGACGGCGACGCTGCATCGCGTCTGAAGTGGGGTTATCGTCGCGCCGGCTGTCGAATTCAACCTGCTCTTCGATGGCCACGCGAAGCGGATGCGCGTCGCCAAGCAGGCGCTGCGAAAGGCTCAGGGCTTCGAGCCATCGGACCCGGGCGGCCTGCTTCTGGTTGAGCGCCTCGTGGACTCTGGCATCG
>Ga0207419_1000229_pt1 | contig 46681 bp, 45 predicted proteins | sample ElkSloMetagenome_4_FD_184723 | JGI IMG/M metagenome (GOLD analysis project Ga0207419, IMG submission 184723) | Hot spring microbial communities from Elkhorn Slough, Monterey Bay, USA - MD2A (version 2) | ecosystem: Environmental > Aquatic > Marine > Intertidal zone > Estuary: Microbial mat ...
TCCACTGGTCGGGACGACTGGATTCGAACCAGCGACCCCCACACCCCCAGTGTGATGCGCTACCAGACTGCGCTACGTCCCGGATCCAGTGGAGGCGCGCGCTATAGGGCGGGCGGTTGCCGCTGGCAAGACGCTTTCCCGCCTCATGATCGGCCCCCTGTGCGAGGACTGTGCGAGGACACGCGGCCATAAGGCAGGGAAGGCCGATTGCCGGGCGCTTGCATTGCTGCTAACCGCGCCCACCTATGACGGCGTCGAGCCGTGGCCGAAGCCCGAGCGGGGGTGATGGCCGGTTCGTCCAGCCGGGATCGATAGACACATTCTGACGGGTTCAAAGACCATGATTGACATTCTCGCCGCAGGCGCGGGCGCTGCCGAAGCGCCGCCGGCATGGATCAACCTCCTGCCGATCGTCGGCATGGTCCTGATTTTCTGGTTCCTTATCATCCGTCCGCAGATGAAGCGGCAGAAGGAACACCAGCAGAAGATCAGCGAGCTGAAGAAGGGCGACCAGGTCGTGACCGCTGGCGGACTCGTCGGCAAGATCGTCAAGGTCGACGAAACCTATGTCGAACTCGACCTTGCCCAGGGCGTGAGGGTGAAGGCGGTCAAGGCGACGATCGGCGACATCATCCCGCCCGGCGGCAGCGCCGCGAACGACTGATCCGCCCGGGGAATCCTCCCCGACCGGCTTACACGAACAGCAGCAAGGCAAGACCAGGCGGCAATGCTCGATTTCCCTTTCTGGAAGAAACTCATGCTGTGGGGGATCACCCTTGCAGCCGTGATCGCGGCGCTGCCGTCGCTCGCCAATTCGGCCGGGATCGACTGGCCCGACGAACTGCCCGACCCGATGGTCAATCTCGGTCTCGATCTGGCGGGCGGCTCGCACCTCCTGCTCGAGGCGGAGGTCGAGGAAGTGCGCTCGCAGCAGCTCGAAAACATGGAAGAGACCGTCCGGCGCGAAATGCGGAATGCCGAGCCGCGCATCCGGATCGGCGATATCTCGACGTCGGGCGGCCAGCTGTCCTTCATCCTGTCCGAGCCGGGCGACATCGACCGCGCGCGGGGCCTGCTCGAACCGTATATCATGGGCGACGGTCTCAACCGCGAATGGGACCTTGAAGTGGTCGACACCCAGCGCATGGTGCTCACGCCCACCGAGACCGGGATCGAAGCACGCGTCGACGACGCGATGGAAAGCGCGACCGAGGTCGTGCGCCGCCGCATCGACGATCTCGGCACGCGCGAGCCGACCATCATCCGCCAGGGCGACACCCGCATCGTGGTGCAGGTCCCGGGCCTCGAAGACCCCGATGCGCTCAAGGAACTGCTCGGCCAGACCGCACAGCTCGAATTCAAGCTGGTCGACAAGGATGCTCTACCGAGCAATGTTCAGGCAGGCATCGCGCCCCCCGGCAGCCAGATCGTCCCCTATGCGCCCGGGACCGGTTTCGAAGGCCAGTTCGAGGCGGTCGAGCGTCTCGGCGGCATTCGTGGCGACAGCCTCACCAATGCGCAGGCCGGGGTCGATCCGCAAACCAACGAAAATGTCGTCGACATCACTTTCGATGCGCAGGGCGGGGCGCGCTTCGCCAAGCTTTCGACCGAGAATGTCGGAGAACGGTTCGCCATAATCCTCGACGGCGAGGTCATCTCCGCGCCCTATTTCCGCGAACGCATCCTTGGCGGGCGGGCGCAGATCTCGGGCAATTTCACTGCAGAGAGCGCCAACAGCCTCGCGATCTCGCTGCGCTCGGGCGCCCTGCCGGTGCCGTTGACGGTGATCGAGGAGCGCACGGTCGGCCCTGATCTCGGGGCGGATTCGATCCGGCGTGGCATGATCGCGATGCTGATTGGCAGCATCGCCGTCATTGCCCTGATGATAGCGACCTATGGCCGGTTCGGCGTCTATGCGACGATCGCACTCGTCTTCAACGTCGCGATGCTGCTCGGCATCATGGCGATCCTGAACACCACCCTGACCCTGCCCGGCATCGCCGGTTTCGTGCTGACGATCGGCGCGGCGGTGGACGCCAACGTGCTCATCAACGAGCGTATCCGCGAGGAGCGCAAGCGCGGGCGCAAGGTCGTGACCGCGGTCGAGACCGGGTACAAGGAAGCCAGCCGCGCGATCTATGACGCGAACATCACCAATTTCATCTCGGCGGTGCTGCTCGGCCTGTTCGGGTCCGGGCCGATCCGCGGCTTTGCGGTCGTGCTGATCCTGGGCCTGTTCACCTCGGTCTTCACTGCCCTCCCGCTGACCCGCATGTGGGTCGCCGGATGGCTGCGCAAGGCCCGGCCGGCCGACATCAACATCTGAGGAAGGGACGGAAAGCTCATGAAACTCCTGAAACTCGTCCCCGCCGACACGAACATCAAGTTCCTGCGCCTGCGCGTGCCGTTCTTCGTCGTCAGCCTGCTGCTGATCGCGGCGAGCTGGGCGCTGGTCTTCGTCAACGGGCTCAATCTCGGCGTCGATTTCGCCGGCGGGCAGGAAATCCAGGCGACTTTCACCCAGAGCGATGAGGCCCCGGTTCCCGAGCTGCGCGAAAGCATCGCCGCGGTCGAGGGCGTGGGAGACCCTGTCGTCCAGCGTTTCGGCGAGGCGAACCAGGTTTCGATCCGCGTCAAGCTTCCGCCGGAGGCCGAGGGCAATCCCGCCTTTGCCGACGAGCTGACGAAGCGCATCACCACCGCGCTCGAAGCGGGTTATGACGATATCCAGATCGACGCGGTGAATTCGGTTTCGGGCAAGGTTTCGGGCGAATTCCGGCAGGACGCCATCCTTGCCCTGCTCGCCGCTATGGTGGCGGTCGCGCTCTACATCTGGATCCGGTTCGAATGGCAGTTCGGCGCCGGCGCGCTGTTCGCGCTGTTCCACGACGTGTCGCTGACGCTCGGCCTGTTCGCGCTGTTCCAGCTCGAATTTTCGCTGCAGATCATCGCCGCGATCCTCGCCATCATCGGCTATTCGCTGAATGACACGATCGTCGTGTTCGACCGCATCCGCGAAAATCTCAAGAAATACCGCAAGATGGGGATCGTCGAAGTGCTCGACCTGTCGATGAACGAGACGCTGGCGCGCACCGTGATGACCTCGCTCACCCTGCTCGTCGCGCTGCTGCCGCTGTTGCTGTTCGGTCCCGCGAGCCTGTTCGGCCTCGTGGCGGCGATCACTTTCGGCCTGTTCGTCGGGACCTATTCAAGCGTCTATCTCGCCTCGCCGGTGCTGATCTGGCTGGGGGTGGATTCGAACAGCTTCGTGCCGCGCGAAAGCGAGGCCGACCGCCAGGAAAAGATCGCCCGCGGCGAAGCCTGAGCCCGAATCAATCCTTCGCGGCCAGAAGGCTTTCGTAATAGTCGGCGAGCCGCGCCGCGTTTTCCTCCCAGCTGAAGCGTTCGACGAGATCGGCAACGGCCTGCCTTGGCGGAGGATCGTTGAGCACCGCGTTGATCCCCGCTGCCACCGCCTTGGGGTCGCGTGGAACCAGCCTTCCGGCAAGCTCGCTCGTGATGACTTCGCGCGCGCCGCCCACATCGCAGGTGACGACCGGAGTCCCGCAGGCGAGCGCTTCGACCCAGGCATTGGCGAGCCCCTCATTGGCGCTCGGAAGCACCATCGCGTCCGCTGCCGAGAGCATGAGCGGCAGCACGTCATGATCGAGCAGGCCGACGAAATGAACCCGGTCCGCCAGCCCCAGCGCGCGTGCCTGGCCCTTGAGCTGCCCCTCCTGCTCGCCTTGCCCGACCAGCACGAGATGCGCGCCCGGCACCTCGGTCAGCGCGTCCAGTGCGATGTGCTGGCCCTTGCGCTCGATAAGCGCGCCGACACAGATAAGCAGCGGGGCATTGTCGGGCATGACGATGCCGAGCTCGCCGCCCAGCTGCGCGCGCAATTGCGTGTGCGCAAGCGGGCGGAAGCGATCCCTGTCGAGCCCGGTGTAATGGACGGTGATCTTGTCGCCTTCCATGCCGAGCGCCACCATCTCGCGTTTGAGAGCGGCGCTCACCGCCAGCAGCCCGTCCGCCCGTTTCGCCGCGCGGAGCATTTGTTCGCGCGCATAGTCGAGCGTGCCCCAATAGGTGATGTCGCTCCCGCGGGCCTTGATCGAAAACGGTCGGTCCAGCGCACGCGCGATCCGCGCGGCCGCCGGGCCATCGGGGAAAAAGAACTGCGCATCGACGAGGTCGATCGGCTGCTCGTCATGGATTTCGCGCGCCAGCGGCAAGGCGGCTCTCGCGATCGCAGCTCCGTTGCGGCGACCGCCGATCCTGGGGATCAACGTGAATCGCGGCCGGTGAACGGTCAGCCCGCCTTCCTCGGCACGATCTTCGACTTCAGCAAGGTCGCGATACCGGCCGAGAGTGATCGGTGGCAGGCCGATCGGATTGATCACGGTGACGCGCCAGTCGCCGCGCTTCGCCAGCGCCTCGAGCGAACGCGCGACGAATGTGCCAAAGCGCGGCGCGACCGGGTTGGGCCATAGCGTGCTGAGGACGAGGACATGTCTCATGCCAGCGCACCTGCAAGGGGATCGGCGGCGCTCACAATGCGCGCACCAGCATGACGGCAAGTCCGATCCAGGGCGGATTGTCGACCACCAGCTGTTTCTGCCCGCTCCCCGGGGGAAGAAGGCCGATCATTGTCCCCTGCCGGTCGATCAGCCGGCCGAAGGCGAACCGCCCCCCGGGGCGCGGGACGAGGCAGTCGCGGTTGATCGCGCGGCCCGCTTCCTCGGGCGCGATCCGCCGCAGCCATAGCCGGTCGCCGGGGCGGTATTCGCCGGTGCTTGCGGTGACCTCGATCACGGCCAGCGCTTCTCCGCGCGCTTCGGCAAGATCGGTCGGAAGCAACGCCTCGCGCGGGGATCGCAGCGCTTCGGCTCCGTTCGCGCCGAGTTCTGCGACGACGCTGGGGGCGGGGCTTTCGTCCGAACGCACGAGGGTTTCCGGGTCGACGCCCAGGGCGCGGCCAATCCGGTCCATCCATTTGAGCGAAAGGTTTCGCATTCCGGTCTCGAGCCGACCGATCGTCTGCGCGGTCGTGGGCGGATCGCAGGCCTCGGCGAGTTCCGCCAGCGTGAGGCCCTTGGCCTTGCGGATGTCGCGGATGCGGTTGATCATGCGAAGCGCCTTTCAGCCGGTCTTGCATTTTACCAGATTGGTTTGTTCTTTCCTACATGACTTCCGGTTTGGCAAGCCCCTGGCTCCGCTCGAAGCAAGGGAGAAGGCGACATGAAACGCGAACTGGTCGAACGCGAATTGACCACCGAAGGCCCGCGGCGGGCGGGCAGCGCGCAGGGCAAACGCCGCACGGTGACGGTCAATGTCGGCGAATCGCCGCTCGCATGGCTCCATGCGCGCGGCCATCTCGATGACCGGCTGTTCGATGCCGGCGAGGCGTTGCGGGGCGATTACGAGCGCGCCCAGCTGTCCGCGAACGTCACCATGCGCTGGGATCCTGTCCGGGTGAAGTCGACCGGCGAGCGTGGGCTTACGCCGACCGAGCGACAGGTCGCCGCCAAGCGCCGCTTCGACGAGGCGATCGCCCATGCGGGCAGGGGGCTCGACGACATTCTCTGGCGCGTGGTGTGCGCGAACGAGGGGCTTCCGGATGCCGAAAAGGCGCTCGGCTGGCCGGTGCGCAGCGGCAAGCTGGTGCTGCGGATCGCGCTCGAACGGGTGGCGGAGTATTATCGGATAAGGTGAGCGCTCATGCGAGCGCGTCGGCGACTGCGCGGCGCAGCAGGGGCAGGGTTTCGGCCTCGAACCAGGGATGCTTCGCCATCCACAGGCGCGCGCGCCAGGCGGGGTGGGGAAGGGGGAAGAAGGCGCCGAACTCGCCCGCGCGCCGGACTCTCTCGGTCATGGTGAGACGGCGCGTTTCGGGCAGGTAACGGCCCTGCGCATAGGTGCCGACCAGCAGGGTGAGGCGCGTCTGCGGCATCCGGGCAAGCATGCGGTCATGCCATTTCGGCGCGCATTCGGGCCGCGGGGGGGCATCGCCGCCCTTGCGCCTGCCGGGATAGCAGAAGCCCATCGGCATCAGCGCGACGCGGGCGGGATCGTAGAATTCCTCGCGCTCCATGCCGAGCCAGCCGCGCAGCCGGTCGCCGCTGTCATCGTCCCATGGCACCCCGCTTTCGTGGACCTTCGTTCCCGGCGCCTGACCGATGATGAGCACGCGCGAGGCCGGCGAAAACTGCACGACTGGCCGCGGTCCGAGCGGGAGATGTTCGGCGCAAAGCGTGCAGGCGGCGATCTCCTCGTGGAGTGCCTCCGCGCTCACCCCTCGACCCGCTCGGCGAGATCTAGCCAGCGCTCCTCGGCGGCGTCCTTTTCGGAGCGGGCGTTCTCGATGCCCTTGGAAATGGTCGCGAAACGCTGCGGGTCCTTGGCGAAGAGATCGGGGTCGGACAGGATCGCCTCGCCTTTCGCGATCGCGGCTTCGAGCTCCTCGATCCGCTGCGGCAGCGTCTCGTAATCGCGCTGGTCCTTGTAGGACAGCTTGTCCGCCTTGGGCGGAGGCGGGGAAGGCGCGGGCGCTTCAGCGGTCCCGCTTTTCGTCCTGGTGCTTCCGGCAACCGGCTTCTTCCGCTTCGCCTCCCAGTCCTCGTAGCCGCCAGCGACGATATCGACCTTGCCCGACCCGTCGAGGCCCAGCGTGACCGTCACCGTGCGATCGAGGAAGTCGCGGTCGTGGCTGACGATCAGCACGGTCCCGTCGAAATCGGCGATCACTTCCTGCAAAAGGTCGAGCGTCTCGAGGTCGAGATCGTTGGTCGGTTCGTCCAGCACGATGAGGTTCGCCGTGCGTGCGAATTCGCGGGCGAGCAGCAGGCGCGAACGCTCTCCGCCCGACAATATGCCGACCTTGGTATCGACAATGCCGGGATCGAACAGGAATTCCTTGAGATAGGCCTGGACGTGTTTGCGATGGCCGCGCACGTCGATCCAGTCCCCGCCTTCGGCAAGGATCTGGCGCACGCTCGCATCGGGTTCGAGCAGTTTCCTCTGCTGGTCGATCATCACGCCCGAAAGGGTCCTGGCATGGGTGATCGTGCCGCTGTCGGGCTCCATCTCGCCCGTCAGCATCTTGAGCAGCGTCGTCTTGCCCGCCCCGTTCGCGCCGACGATCCCGATCCGGTCGCCGCGCTGGATGCGTAAGGTGAAGGGCTTTATGACCGTGCGGTTCCCGAAACTCTTGGTGATGCCTTCCGCGACGATCACCGATTTGGACTTGAAGTCCTCGTCGCTCGACAGCTTGAGCTTGGCCGTCCCGCTGGTCGAGATCATCGCTGCGCGGGTCGCGCGCATCTGGTGGAGCTTTTCCAGTCGCCCCTGGTTGCGCTTGCGCCGCGCGGTGACCCCGCGTTCGAGCCAGTGCGCCTCGATCTTGAGCCTGGCATCGAGTTTCTCGGCGGCGCGCGCTTCTTCGGCATAGACCTGTTCTTCCCACGCCTCGTAGCCGCCGAAGCCGACTTCCTTGCGCCGCAGCGTCCCCCGGTCGAGCCACAGGGTCGCTCGGGTCAGCCGCTTGAGGAAGGTGCGGTCGTGGCTGATCGTGATGAAGGCGCCGCGATAGCGCGACAGCCAGTCCTCCAGCCAGTCGATCGCCGACAGGTCGAGATGGTTGGTCGGCTCGTCGAGCAGCAGCAGGTCGGGGTCCTGAGCCAGTGCGCGGGCGATCGCGGCGCGGCGTCGCTCGCCGCCGCTGGCGGTCGCCGCCTCGCGGTTCATGTCGATGCCGAGCTGGCCGGCAATGGCTTCCACTTCGTGCGGCGCGGGCGCGTCCTCGCCCGCCAGCGCGAAGTCCATCAGGGTCGCCGCCTCGCTGAAATCCGGGTCCTGTTCGAGGAACACGATCCGTGTGCCGGGCTTGACCCGGCGAAGCCCTCGATCGGCCTCGATCCGACCGGTGATGAGCCGCAGCAGCGTCGTCTTGCCCGCGCCGTTGCGCCCGATGAGCGCGATCCGGTCCCCGGGCAGCACATGCAGATCGATCGGTTCCGGGCCATCGCTATTGGGGCCCCGGCCGAACAGCCAGCGCCCGCCCTGCTGGAGCGAGATGTCTTCGAGCGAGAGGATCGGGGGCTGGGCCATGAGGCGGCTCAGGTAATCGCTTGCATCGCGGCCCACAAGGCGGTTGATTGCAACCGGTTCAGGGGGAGGAAAGCCGGTCTGCGCAAAGGCGGGCGAAAAGGAGGACAATGTCCATGAAGACTGCCATATCCGCCGCACTTGCTGCGGGCGCGCTCGCGATCCCTGCTGCGCCACTCCACGCCGCCAGCGTCGAGATCGAGGCCGAGGGTCCCGTGATCGAGCTCAATGTCTATGAAAGCATCACCGCCGAGCCCGACATCGTCACGGTCGGCGCGGGCGTCACCACCGATGCGCCGACTGCGGTCGAGGCGATGCGGCAGAATGCGCAGGCGATGACCCGGGTGATCGACCGGATCAAGGCGCTGGGCGTGGACGAGAAGGATATCCAGACCACCGGTATCAACCTTTCGGCTCGCTACGATTACGACCGCGAGAACCGCGAGCAGGTCTTTCGCGGGTACACCGTCTCCAACCGGGTGAGCGTCAAGCTGCGCGACATCGAGGGCACGGGCGAAGCGCTCGATGCGCTGGTGGCGGCAGGGGCGACGGATATTTCGGGGCCGAATTTCGGGCTCGAGGACGATGCCGCAGCCAAGGATGAGGCGCGCAAGCGGGCTATCGAACGCGCCGGGGCGCGGGCGCGGGCCTATGCTGCAATGCTCGACTACGACGATGTCGAGGTGCTTCAGATCAACGAGACGATAGAGGGGCGGGGGCCATCACCTGCCAACGCGATGCGCGCGATGGACGCCGAAAGCGTCAAGGTCAGCGCCACCCCGGTCCAGCCCGGAATGGTCGAAACCGGCGTCAGCATCTCGATCACCTACGAACTGGTCGATGACGAAGAGGAAAGCTGAGGGCGCGCGGCCCATTCACAGCCCGTTCAACGCCTTGCTGCTAGTCGAACACCTGCCATGAAACGCATCCGCTCCCTTATCGCCGGTTTCCTCGCGGCGCTTGCGCTCGGCGCGCTTGTCGCGCCGGCAAGCGCCGCAGGTGCGCCCGCCGACTTCGCGCAGGACCAGTCGCGCTCCGACCAGGGCGAGGCGCGCAAGGAAATGAAGGCGGGCAATATCAAGACGATCAGCGAGATCGAACGGCTGGTGCTGCCCCGGATGCGCGGCGCGGAATATCTCGGCTTCGCCTATGATGCGACCGCGCGCGCCTATCGGCTCAAGTTCATCAAGGACGGGCGCGTCATCAATGTCGATGTCGACGGGGCGACGGGCCGCATCATCAGTCGCTCGCGCTGAGGTCCTGTTTCGGGAAGATCAGTGGACACGGGAGCCTTGCGATCCCACGTAAGTTGACGAAACGGAGCCAAGCGCGCAACGAAACGCGCAATGCACAACAGGCAGATGGTGGACAATGCGCATCCTGATCGTCGAAGATGAACCCACGCTCGGCCAGCAGTTGAAGACGACGCTGGAACAGAACGGCTATGCGGTGGACCTGTCCACCGATGGCGAAGACGGGCATTTCCTCGGCAGCACCGAAGATTACGACGCGGTCATCCTCGACCTCGGCCTGCCAGAGATCGACGGGCTGACCGTGCTCGGCATGTGGCGGCGTGAGGGGCGCGATTTTCCCGTGCTCGTCCTTACCGCGCGCGACAGCTGGTCGGACAAGGTCGCAGGGCTGGATGCGGGCGCGGACGACTATCTCGCAAAGCCGTTCCAGACCGAGGAGCTGATTGCCCGCCTGCGCGCGCTGATCCGCCGGGCGAGCGGGAACACCTCCTCCGAGCTGACCGCGGGCGATGTCCGGCTGGACACGCGTTCGGGCCGGGTGACGCTGGCGGGCGAGCCGGTGAAGCTCACGGCGCAGGAATACAAGCTCCTGTCCTACCTGATGCATCACAAGGGCAAGGTCGTCAGCCGCACCGAACTGATAGAGCATATCTACGACCAGGATTTCGACCGCGATTCCAACACGATCGAGGTTTTCGTCACCCGCATCCGCAAGAAACTCGGCGCAGAAGTGATCACGACGATCCGTGGCCTCGGTTACAGCCTCGACGACCCGGCAGACGCACCGCGGGCCTGATCCCGCGGGCAGCGCCGCGACCTCGCCCGAGGGCGGGGCCGGGAGTGCTGCCTCCGCCGGGGATGCGGGCGTGACCCCTGCGCCCGGCCGACCACTCGCCATGCGTCGCCGCGGGAGCCTCGCGAGGCGCATGGGGCTTATCGCGACGGTCTGGATCCTCGTGCTCCTGCTGGGCGGCGGGCTTGCTCTCGAACGCACACTGACGGGCCAGGTCGAGGAGAATTTCGACGAACAGCTCGAATACATCCTCACCGCGATGATCGCCTCGGCCGAAGTGCAGCCCGGCGGCGAGGTGTCCTTCTACCGCGTGCTTGGCGACCAGCGTTTTCTCGAGCCCGGGAGCGGCCTCTATTGGCAGATCGACGGAGACGGACAGGATCCCTGGCCATCGCGCAGCCTGTGGGATCGCACGCTCGAACTGCGCGGCGTGGTCGAACGAGACGGCGGAGGCGGTTTCGACAGCGAACCGCGTTTCTACAATTCGCGCCAGTTCGAAGGCGAGCCGCTGCGCATCGCCGAGCGCACCGTGATCCTGCCCGGGAGCGACACGCGCTGGACCTTCGCGGTCGCGAGCGCGACGGAGGAAATCGACGCGCAGGTGCAGCGCGTGCGGCTGATCCTGATCTGGAGTTTCGCCGTGCTTGGTCTTGGCCTCATCGGCATGGCGCTGCTTCAGATCCGCTATGGCCTCTCCCCCCTGCGGCGGGTGCGCGCGGCGATCCAGAAGCTGCGCACGACAGGTGAGAACCGCATCACCGAACCGCTGCCCGAAGAGGTCCAGCCGCTGGTCGAGGAATTGAACGCGCTGCTCGCCCATTCGGAGAAACAGGCCGAGGAAGCGCGCCGCCATGCGGGCAATCTCGCCCATGCACTCAAGACGCCGCTCACCGTGCTTACGAATGCCGCGACCGCGCGCGCACCGGACCTTTCGGACGCGGTGTTCCGGGAGACACGGGTGATGCAGCGCCATGTCGACCACCATCTCGCCCGGGCCCGCGCGGTCGGGCGGCGCGCGGTCGGTCATGCCCGCACCAATGTCCGCGAAAGCGCGGAAGCGGTGCGCCGCGCGGTCGAGCGGCTCCACCCCGAAGGCCGGCTCGATATCGCGGGAAGCGGCTCCGCCGAAGTCGCGGTCGAGCGGCAGGACCTCGACGAGATACTCGGCAATCTCATCGAGAATGCGGCGAAATATGGCGGCGGCAGCGTGTTCGTGACGATCGACCAGGAACCGCAGGCCGACCAATGCCTGATCTGGATCGAGGATGACGGTTCCGGAATTCCCGAGGCCGAGCGCACTCGCATTTTCGGTCGCGGCGCGCGGCTCGACACCGACAAGCCGGGCACCGGGCTCGGCCTCGCCATCGTGCGCGACGTGGTGGAGATCTATGGCGGCTCGGTAAGGCTGGGCGAGAGCGAGGACCTTGGCGGCCTGCTCGTCGAACTCAGCCTGCCGCGCGCCTGATCCGTTTTTCGGCAACCTGCGAAGGGTTTCAACAGACTTGCGCGTTAAGGGGACGACGCCATCACTCGCAACCCACACGAACGGGGCCAATAGCGCGAAACGGTATGAAGGGGAGCCTCGCTCCGAAGCCGCCGGGCTCAACGCCCGCCGAGGACAGGTACGACGCGGCGCTCGTCGCGCGCATCGCCGCGCGCGAGGAAGCCGCTCTCGCGGAGGCGATCACGGCGCATGCCTCGCTTCTTCACCGGATCGCCTACCGGATGCTGGGTGACGCGCACGAAGCCGAGGATGTCGCGCAGGAAGCCCTGCTGAGGCTCTGGGACAAGGCACCCGGCCTTGCCGGGCGGACGATCCGGCTGGGGCCATGGCTCAAGCGGGTGACGGTCAATCTGGCGATTGACCGCCTGCGCGCTGGCCGCCGCAACGCCCAAGAAGAGGTGCCCGAGCGCGCCGACGAGGCCCCGCTTGCCGACGATGTGATCGCCGGCGAGCAGCGCGATGCCATGGCCCGCGCACTGATCGCCGCGCTGCCCGAGCGCCAGCGGGCCGCGATCGTGCTGACCTATTACGAAGACCTCGCCAATGCCGAGGCGGCCGAGATCTTGGAGATGAACATAAAGGCCTTCGAATCCCTCCTCCACCGCGCCCGCGCCGCTCTGCGCAAGGCGTTCGAGGCGCAGGCGGCGGCCGCAGGAGATCCGTCATGACCGATCCCGCCAAGAACGAGGGCGCGCCGATCCGGCCCGGCGAACCGTTGGACGAGGTGCTGCGTGCCGCGCGCGTGCCGCCGCTGTCGGACGATTTCGCCCAGCGCGTTCTTTCCCGCACCGCCGATCGTTCCGACGATCGTCCCGGCGAGCTTCCGCCTTTGCGCGCACCACGCACCGGAGCCCCGCGCTGGCGCAGTGGGCGGCGGATCGTTCTGGGAGTGGGCGTTTTCGGCGCACTTGCCGGCGCGGCTGCTGCGGCGGGCCTGTTCGGCGCGTTTCCCGACCGGGTGCCCGCGCCCGGCGAATTGTGGGCGCGAATGGCGGGACCCGAAATCGTCGTTCCGCCTGCCTCCGCGCCCAATATCGCTCCGCCGCGCCCCGATGAGACCGCAGCGCCAGTCGCGATCGAGGGCGCCATCGACACGCCGGAAGAGCTTGAAGAGGTCTTTCGCCGTTTCGACGATTTTCGCACCCGCCGGCTCGAACTGCGCCGCTATGCGGCCGACCGTCGGCTTGAACGGGCACTCGAACGGCGCCGCGAGCAGGGCCTGCCGGTACCGAGTGCCGAACAGCAAGCACACCTGCGCGAACGGCTCGGCACAATTCGCGAGCGGCGCGAGGATCGGTTCGGCGAGCGGCTGGAATCCCGCCGCGAGGAATTGCGCGGCGCCATCGAGTCGGGCGAGGCGATCGAGCGCGATGACTTCCTGCGCCGCGACCGTGGGACGGGCGCCGGTATGCCGATCCTGGACCGGTTCGAGCGGCTTCGCCAGCTCCCGCCTGAGGAACGCCGCGAGCGGCTGAGGCTGTGGCGCGAGCGCCGCGAACAGCGGATCGAACGCCTGATCGAGGGCGCTGCCGAAGGCGATCCGGATGGGCTCACCGAAGAGGCTCAGGCGCCGCCGGAAACGTTGCCCGCAGGCGATGCCGCACCGGGCGACACCTGAACGCTGCAAAAAATCATTCGCCGGGCAAAGGATCGGCCGGGCCTTTCGCGTTGAACCAATGACCCTGCCCGAACGGTGAAAGCCGGGCCGGGGCCATTCACGACCCCTTGCTCCGAAAGGATGAGACGATGCGACCCACGACCTGCTTTCCGGCCCTCACAGCGCTTGCCGCGCTCGGAATCGCCGCGAGCCCTGCGCTCGCACAGGAAACCCGCACGAGAACCCATGACGGGCCCAATGCGGTGGTCACCCAGACCACCACGGTCGATCCACAGGCCGGCACGCTCGACCGTGACCGCAGCGCGACCCACAAGGAAAGCGGCAAGACGGTCTCGACCACGATCGACCGCCGGCGCACCGAGACCGGCTCTACCGTGAGCCGCAGCCGGACCGGGCCCGAAGGCAGGACGCGTTCTTTCGAAGGCGAACGGGTGCGGGGCGAAATGGGCTCTACATTCGCCGGCACGGCAACGGCGCGCGGCGGCGAACAATACGGCGTTTTCGGTGAGCGCAGCCGCGATGGTGCGGGCACTTCGCAAGCCAGCCAGCGCCTGACGGGTCCTGAGGGCCAGACGCTTTTCGCGCGCGAGCGCAGCACCACCCGTTCACGCAACGAAAGCGGGCAGCTCCAGACCGACCGCAGTGTGAGCCGCACCCGCGATCCGGACTTCCGCCCGAGGCGTTCGGGGCAGGGCCAACGCGCCCGCCGATCGCCGCGCTGATCGGGTTCGAGCCGCGCGCTTCTTGGCCAGGCCCCGGCCAGGGACGCACATGACCCGGCGGCTCGGCAGGCCGGTCCGCAGCCGATACCCGTGATCGGGGTGGGCCGGGCTGGGCACACGGGGCGGGTTCCGTTTCGTGTGCCCCCTTTCATCGCCGGCTTCATTAAGCGCCTATTCAAGCTCTCGCGCGCAGCCTGCGCGTCCCTTTCGTCAGAGGTACGCGATGACCAGGATGGCCTTGATGGTCCTTGCAGCGACGTTTGCCCTAGGGGCCTGCACTTCGGCCGGTTCGCGCGGAGACCTCGCGGGTGCGCGCACCGTCTTTCACAACCCTTTCGCGACGATGGAACGCTTCGAGGACGAAATGCGCGATGGCGCCTTCCTTCCGGGCTCGGGCCGTTTCGCGTTCGACCGCGAAGGCAATCCGATCCGCCTGAGGCGCGAGGAGCGCCGCGCAATGCGGGATCGGGCGGCAGCGGTTCGCTCGACGATCATCCTGCGCGATGCGCTGGAAAGGGGACAACGGGTACCGATCCCGCTCGATGCACCCTCGCGGCGGGAGGACGCAGGCGGCACGCCCGCGATCGAACCGTCTCCGGGCGCTCCGCCGATCGCAGTCCCGGTTTCGCTGCCCGCACCCCTACCGCCGGCCCCGATAGCCCGGGAGCGACGCTGAGGGTTCAGCCCGAACGCGCTTTTTCGTGGTGGCGAATCACTTCGTCGATGATGAAGCGCAGGAATTTCTCGGAGAATTCGGGGTCGAGATCGGCCTCTTCCGACAATTTGCGCAGCCGTGCGATCTGGCGCTGTTCGCGCGCGGGATCGGCGGGAGGCAGGGTCACGCGCGCCTTGTATTCGCCTACCGCCTGAGTGATCCGGAACCGCTCGGCGAGCATGTGAATGATCGCCGCGTCGATATTGTCGATGCTTTTGCGATAGGCCGCGAGCACGGGGTCGAGCGCGGGCGCGGATGCGCCCTGCGATGGATCCTGCTGCGGGTCGGCAGTGTGCGTGTCGTTGGACATGGCTTGCAAAGCTAACAGCAATTTGCGGCTTGCCAAGCGTCCAAGGCTCGCGCAAATGCGTGGCTCATGACAGCCGACGTCGTTCCACTGCCGCGCAAGCGGCCGACGCTCGATCCGATGCTCTCGCTCACGGCGAGCGGCATGAATGCGGTGAACACCGTCATTCTCGAACGGATGCAGAGCGAAATCCCCCTGATCCCGCGGCTTGCGGGGCATCTGATTTCGGGCGGAGGCAAGCGGCTGAGACCCATGCTCACGCTCGCTGGGGCGGAGCTGGTCGGTTACAACGGCACGCGGCATCACAAGCTCGCAGCGGCGGTCGAATTCATCCACACCGCGACGCTGCTTCACGACGATGTCGTCGACGGCAGCGAACTGCGTCGGGGGAAAGCGGCGGCGAACATCGTGTTCGGCAATCCCGCGACCGTGCTGGTCGGCGACTTCCTGTTCAGCCGCGCCTTCGAACTGATGACCGAGGACGGCAGCCTGCGGGTGCTCAAGATCCTCAGCCATGCAAGCGCGGTGATCGCCGAGGGCGAGGTCTCGCAATTGACCGCCCAGCGCCAGATCGAGACGAGCGAGGAACGCTACCTCCACATCATCGGGGCCAAGACCGCCGCGCTCTTTGCCGCTGCGAGCCAGATCGCCGCAGTGGTCGCCGAATGCTCGGAAGAGCAGGAGCGCGCGCTCGAGGATTACGGGCGCAATCTCGGCGTGGCCTTCCAGCTCGTCGACGATGCGATCGACTATGATTCCGACGCGGCCCAGATGGGCAAGGACCGGGGCGACGATTTCCGCGAGGGCAAGATGACGCTCCCCGTCATCCTCGCCCATGCCCGCGGCGACGAGGCCGAGCGCAAGTTCTGGAAGGACGCGATCCTTGGCCACAAATCGGGCGACGAGGATTTCGCGCGGGCCGTTTCCCTGATCGAAAAGCACGATGCGCTCGAAGATACGCGCGAGCGGGCGCGTCACTTCGCACACCGGGCAATCGACGCGATCTCGATTTTTCCCGACGGCAAGGCGCGCGCTGCGATGACCGAAGCGGCGCAATTCGCGGTCGCGCGCGGATACTAGACAAGAAAAACCCCGCCGCCTGCATTGCAGGGGCGGGGCCTTTCCTTCACTTGAGCCTTACGACTGGCGCGTCGCCGTCCAGCGGAAAACGCTGTCATCGCGCGGGTCGGTGCTGACGCCCTTGAGCGTATCGCCTTCGACCGTAAGATCGAGAACGTTGATGACTTCACCGTCGCGCATGTAGGTTTCGCGATAGGTATTCTCACCGGTCTTCTCGACCTTCACCACGCCGCCGGTCTCGTCATCCTCTGGCGTGACGGCATCGCCGCCGAGCACGGCGGTATACCCGCCGCTATTGCCCTTGCTGATGATCGTGTCGCCATCGATTTCATAGCTGAAGGTGAGCGCGGCGTCGCTCATCGGGCCGATTTCCTTCAGCTCCCAGTCACCGGAGGCGGCGTGGGAGCCGTCGGGGCCTGCCGCCGTGCGCTGCAGCACGGTCGTCCCCTCGGTCGTCTCTTCGCCGTCCATGTTGGTCCAGGCAATGGTCATGGTCTGACCGTCCTCGCTGACGGTCCATGTGGATTCGCCGAGCTGCTTGTCGCCGCGGCGGCTGGCGGAACTGATGGTCATGTCGTCGACCATCGCGACCTTCAGCGCATCGACGCCCGGTCGGTCGACTTCCTGCCATTCCCCATTCGCGGTGATCGAGAACGCAGGCTTGCAGCTGTTGCAGGTGTAAGTGCCGTCGGCAAATACGTAGCTGTCCACGTCGTTCTCGGCCTGCGCCGATGCGACGTCCGCCTTCCACGTCCCCGCGAGCGATCCGCTTTCGCTTGCCGTCGCGGTGGTTTCGGCATTCTCTTCCGCGCATGCGGCGAGGCCCATGGCCAGCGTCATCGCGGCCATGGCCGTCATCATCTTGTTCATCGATTTTCCCCTCAGTGCAAATCGCCCGCGCCATCCGATTGTGTGGACACGGACGCATTTCGACTGCGCCCTGCGCTGAGATGTATCAAACAAACGATGTTTCACCAAACTTCGGCAGGCCGATTGACCGCCCGAGGGGGCTTGCGAGCCCGCGCAAATCTGCCACAGCCGCGCGCATGTCCGACGACCTGCCGATACGCGAAGTGCTGCCGCAGGTGCTCGCCGCCCTGCGCGAAGGCGGGGTGGGGGTGCTCGTCGCGCCGCCGGGGGCGGGCAAGACGACGGCGGTGGCGCCGGCCCTGCTGGAGGAGGAATGGTGCTCGGGGCAGGTCATCCTCACCTCGCCGCGAAGGGTCGCCGCGCGCGCTGCGGCAGAGCGCATGGCCGCCATGCTGGGGGAGGAGCCCGGCGGGACCATCGGCTATGCGACACGGCTCGAAAGCCGGGTCTCGGCAAGGACCCGCGTGCTCGTCGTGACCGAGGCCATCCTCGTCAATCGGCTGGTCGAAGACCCGGAAATGCCCGGCGTCGCCGCTCTCCTGTTCGACGAAGCGCATGAACGGCATCTCGACAGCGATCTCGGCCTTGCCCTCGCGCTCGAGAGCCGAACCGTGCTGCGCGAGGACCTGCGCGTGCTGGTCATGTCGGCGACGATCGACGGCGCGCGCTTCGCCCGGCTGCTGGGTGAAGGTGCGCCCGTCATCGCAAGCCAGGGGCGCAGCTTTCCGCTCGAAATCAAGTGGCTTGGCGGGGATGCTTCGCTCGGAATCGAGGATCGCGTGGCAGGCGCCGTGATGCAGGCCTGGCGCGAGGAGGCGGGCGACGTGCTCGCCTTCCTGCCGGGACTGCGCGAGATCGAACGGGTGCGCGAACGGCTCGAGCCGCGTCTGCCCGAAACGCCGATCCTGCCGCTCCACGGCGCGGTCGAACCCGCCGCGCAGCGCGCCGCCATTGCCCGCGATCCGCAGGGGCGCCGCCGGATCGTGCTGGCAAGCGCGATCGCGGAGACATCGCTCACCCTCGACGGGGTTGCGGTCGTGGTCGACAGCGGCCTTGCGCGCCACGCCGAGTTCGACCCTGCGGCCGGCACCACCCATCTCGTCACCCGCAGGGCGAGCCGCGCCGCTGCCGATCAGCGCGCGGGCCGCGCCGCGCGGCAGGGGCCGGGCGTCGCCTACCGGTTGTGGGAGGAGGGCGGGCATTTCGGCCGGCCCGAATTCGCAGCGCCGGAAATCGAGACCGTCGACCTCGCACCGCTCGTGCTGACGCTGGCGCGTTGGGGGATGGGCGATCCGGGCGCGCTGCCATGGCTCGACCCGCCGCCCGAAGCTGCCATCACGAGCGCAAGGGGGCGGTTGGAAGCGATGGGTGCGCTCGATGGGGATGGCCGGATCACGCCCTGGGGCGAGAAGGTCGCCGCGCTGCCGATGGCGCCCGATCAAGCCGCCGCGTTGCTCCTTGCCGCCGAGGCGGGCTGCGAGGAGGACACGGCCCGTCTCGTCATGCTTCTTCAGGAACGCGGGCTTGGCGGGCGGGGAGAGGACCTCGCGCAGCGCCTTGGCGGCTGGGCGCGCGAGCGGGGCAAGCGGGCCGAGGCGGCGCGCGGAACGGCGCGGGGCTGGGCGAAGCGGGCGCGGGGATTGGCCGCGCGCGGCGGCCGCGCGCTCGACCCGTTCGAATGCCTCGCCCTTGCGCGGCCCGATTTCGTCGCGCGCCGGCGCGATGCGAGCGGGGAGAATTGGCTCGCGGCGGGCGGGCGCGGGTTCCGGCTCGATCCGGCCTCGCCGCTGGCGCGCGCGGAGTGGATCGTGATCGGCGACGCGCAGGGGCAGGCGGCAGGCGCTCGGATCACCGCCGGGGCGGAGCTTTTGGCCGACAGGGTCGCCGCGATCTTTGCAGACCGGATCGAGGAAGCGCTTGCAACGGATTGGGACGGCGAAAAGAAGCGTGTTCGCGCGATGCGTCGGCGGCGGTTCGGCGCGATCACGCTGGCGAGCGTGCCAGAGCCTTCGCCGGACCCGCAGGCGGTTGTGGACATACTTGTGGATAAGGCTCTGGAAAGCCTGGGGGAGAAAGAGGGGGCCAACAGCACCCTGCTCCCGGCAGGTTTCCTTGCCCGCGCGCGATTTGCCGGTGTCGATGCGCTGTCCCTCGATGCTCTGCGGGACAATGTGGCGCTGTGGCTCGCTCCGCTGCTCTTCGGGCGGCGCGATCTCGACATTGCGCCGGGACGGGTGGCTGAGGCCGCGCTCGGCCTTGTCGACTGGGACAGCCGCCAGAGGCTCGATCGCGATGCGCCGACCCATTTCACCTCGCCCGCCGGGACCCGGCACGAAATCGATTATGCGGGCGAGGACGCGCCGAGCGTGGAGGTTCGGGTACAGGCGCTGTTCGGTCTCGATGCGCATCCGATGATCGGCAAGACGCCGCTATTGCTCAAGCTGACGAGTCCGGCGGGCCGCCCGGTTCAGGCGACGCGCGACCTTCCCGGTTTCTGGCGCGGCAGCTGGACGGACGTGGCGAAGGACATGAAGGGCCGTTACCCGAAGCACCGCTGGCCTCAACGGCCATGGGAGGAAAAGCCGAGCCTCAAGACAAAGAATGCCTTCAACCGCGGGTGATTCTGGATTATCGCCAAAGCATAATTCATGGCGGGATCAACGGCGCGCGCAGCGCGCCGCAAGGCCGACCGGCCGCCCGCAGTGACGCGAGCGCAGCTCGCATGAGCGAGGAAACGAAACAGAAATGCCTGCAGTGATCTACCAGCAGCCCAAGAGCGCGATGCAATCGGGCAAGGCCAAGACCGATACCTGGGTGCTCGAATTCGAGCGATCCGAGGCGCTGCGTCCCGATCCGCTGATGGGTTGGGCCGGAAGCGGCGACACGCAGGCGCAGGTGCGGCTGAACTTCCCGACGAAGGACGCGGCGAAGGCCTATGCCGAGAAATACGGCATCCCCGCGCGGGTCCATTCGACGCCGCCCAAGCGGCTCAAGCTCCAGGCCTACGCGGATAATTTCAAGTGAGACACTCACCGCACAAGCGGTGTTGAATTCGCGTTCTTTTCGCGCCATATGCACGTTCGGGAGTCGGGTGGACGTTTGCGTTCGCTCACCGGGTCAGGTCCGGAAGGAAGCAGCCCAGGTGAATTGCGACGGGTCGCTCGGCTCCTTAAACCCTCTCGCATGACCGATGAGACCCGCATTGCGGCAAGCCGATGGGCCACGCCTTTCGAGCATTCCGATCCCGACCGACTTCACTTGCTTCGGGTCGATTATCCCTCTTGCGCATGGGTTCAGTACAGGGACGGGCGGCATTTCGACTTTTCCGAATTCACGCGCGAAGGCGAATGCGAAATCCTCGTCTTCTGCGAGGACGATCTGACAGTCTATCGTGTTTCGGCTCAGGTCGATGCCATCTGTATTCATGACGAACGCGACTTTCCCCAGATCGACGAATGGTCGACCAATTCGGGCAAGGCGGCGATCCGCCTGACGGGCACTCGCCTTCACGCGAGCCTTTCCGCTTTCATCAACGGCGAGGAGCCGACCTATTGCATCGTCACCGGCGATGACTGCGCGGAATTCATCTGCCTTGGCGAACCGCTGATCGAAGCTGTCGGCAAGGTGGAGGATAGCCGTCCTTCTTTCCATTAGCGGCGCATGACAAACCGCTTTCGAGCGCCTAGCTTGGGCACGTGAACGATTCCGACCCAGACCTGCCCGAGACCGAGGACGAGGACCGCCCGAGCGCGGCCGAACTCGAAGCTGCGGGCCAGAATTCCATGTTCGGCGAGGCGCCGCCAGCACCCGCTGTGTCCGAACCCGATCCTGCGCCCGTCGCCGCTTCCGCTGCCGCCAGTCCGGCCGCTCTCCCGCCCGACCCGGCGCAGCCCTACCGCGTGCTTGCGCGCAAGTACCGCCCGCAGACCTTCAGCCAGCTGATCGGGCAGGAGCCGATGGTCCGCACGCTCGCCAATGCGATCGAGCGCGACCGGCTGGCCCATGCCTTCCTGATGACCGGGGTGAGGGGGGTCGGCAAGACCTCGACCGCGCGGCTCATCGCCAAGGCGCTGAACTGCGTCGGCACGGACGGAACCGGCGGCCCGACGATCGACCCCTGCGGCGTGTGCGAACCCTGCCGCGCCATCGCCGAGGGGCGGCATATCGACGTGATCGAGATGGATGCGGCCTCGAACACCGGGGTCGACGACGTGCGCGAGATCATCGACGCGGTGCAGTACTCCGCCGTTTCCGCGCGTTACAAGATCTACATCATCGACGAAGTCCACATGCTCACGCGCAATGCGTTCAACGCATTGCTCAAGACGCTTGAGGAACCGCCCGCGCACGTGAAGTTCCTTTTCGCCACGACCGAGGTGGAAAAGCTGCCAGTCACGGTGCTGAGCCGCACTCAGCGCTTCGACCTCAGGCGGATTCCGGCGGACATGCTGGCGCGGCATTTCGCCTGGGTGTGCTCCGAAGAAGGGGTCGAGGCGGAGGACGAGGCCCTCAATATCGTCGCGGCGGCGGCCGAAGGATCGGTGCGCGACGGGCTTTCGATCCTCGACCAGGCGATCGCCCACGCCGATCTCGATGCACAAGGCGAAGGCGGCGGCAAGGTGACGGCGGCAAGGGTGCGCGACATGCTCGGTCTTGCCGACAAGAGCGCCCAGCGCCGCCTGCTGGGCCATGTGCTCGAAGGCGATGCGAAGGCACTGCTGGCGGGCGTGGACGAACAATATGCGCTCGGCGTCGAACCGATCGCGCTCATGCGCGCGCTGATGGACCTCGTCCACCGGATCACCGTCGCGCAGGTTGCGGGGGCCGAACCTGACGCTCCGAGCGAGGACGAGCGCACCGCACTCGCCGATTTCGCCGCGCGGCTGGGGGCGGGCGAGCTGCACCGGCTGTGGCAATTGCTGCTCAAGGGGCATGAAGAGGTACGCACCGCGCCCGACCCGCTGGTTGCCCTTCAGATGGCGCTGCTGCGCGTGCTCCATGCGAACGAGATGCCGGATCCCGGCAAGCTTGCGCGGCGGATCGAGGACCTTGCAAAGAACGGTCCTGCATCGCACGCGCAATCGGTCGAAGCGGGCGGTGAAGCACGAGCCGAAACGCGCGGCCCTGCCGCTGGATCAGTGGGTGACGCATGGGCGGCCTTGGTCGAACGGGTCGACAATGCCGGGCACCTGCGTGTCGCTCAGATCATGCGCGACCGCGTGCGGGTGATCGAACTTGGCGAGGAGCGCCTCGTCTTCGAACAGGCGGACAGCTTCCCCGATGACCCCGTGCCCGAGATCCGCGACGTGCTGTTCAAGCTGACCGGGCGGCGCTGGCAGGTGGAGAAGGGCGAGGGGGCTGCGCAGCCTAGCCTGCGCGAAGCGGCCGCAAGCGAGGCGCGCGCCGCGCGCGAGCGGATCGAGGCCGACCCGCTGGTGCGCGCCGCATTGGAGAATTTCCCCGAGGCCGAATTGCTCGTCGACGAACAGGGGCAGGGGGCCAAGGTCGCGCGCATGGGCCGCGCGACGTGAACGATATGGAGTGAACGACATGAAATCGATGGAAGAGATGATGCAGGCCGCCCAGCAGGCGGCCGAGACGATCCAGAAACAGATGAACGAGATGCAGGTCAAGCTCGACAACATGGAGGTCGAGGGCCAGTCGGGCGGCGGCCTCGTCAAGGTCCGCGCATCCGCCAAGGGCCGCATCATGGGCGTCGCGATCGACGACAGCCTGATGAAGCTCGAGGAAAAGCAGGTGCTCGAGGACCTCGTCACCGCTGCATTCAACGATGCGCGCGACAAGGCCGACCGTGTTTCGGCCGAACAGATGAAGGAAATGCAGGGCTCGATGGGCCTGCCGCCCGGGTTCAACCTGCCGGGGATGGGCTGAGCGCTGGCCGCACTGCCTTAGGAACTGAGGCCCTTGCGGCCGAAACCCCCTGGCTTTCGCTGGGTGCGGGCGGGGGCCGGAGCCGAAGCCTGAGCCGGAGCATCGGCAATTGGCGGGCGCTTCGCCAGGTAGCGTGAGAGCGCCGCATCGGGATCGAAATCCGACACGGGTTCGGGCTCCGCTTCCAGCGGATCGATCCTCGTCGCGGGACGCGCGGCGAGCTTGTCTGAGGCGGTTTTGGGAGCCTTCCGCCCGAACACCGTGCCGAAAGCGTTGCGGATGCCAAGGACGAAGCACGCCCCCGCCCCGATCAGCATGGCGAGGGCTGCGAAATAGAGCGGCAGCCGCTCGCCCGGGGTGGCGCCGGTATCCCCGACCGCTTCGACCAGGCCCGAGAGCACGAGCAGGACGAAGCCGCCGATCAGCCACGCAATCACTTTCATCAGGCCGCTCCTTCCCGCGCGCACACGGGCACCGAATAGCCGCGCGAAAGTTAAGGCTTCGCAAGCCGCGTCCACAGCCTAATCGAACCCGCCATTGCGAGCGGGCGCGGTGCTACCCATATTCTCGGGCAAAGACAGGCCCGAGCGCCCGCTGCCACACGTTCCTTACGGACCCAAGAATATGACCCAGACCTTTCCCCTTCTCCCCCTTCGCGACATCGTCGTCTTTCCCGGCATGGTCGTCCCCCTCTTCGTCGGGCGCGACAAGTCTGTCGCGGCGCTCGAGGCGGCGATGGAAGCGTCCAAGGACATCTTCCTGCTCGCCCAGCTCGATCCCGGCACGGACGATCCGGCGGCCGATGACCTTTACGATGTCGGCGTCGTCGCGCAGGTGCTTCAGCTGCTGAAGCTCCCCGACGGCACGGTGCGCGTGCTCGTCGAAGGCACGCATCGCGCTCAACTGACGGCGCTTTCGGATCTCGACGACCACGTTCTAGCCGAAGTCGAGCTGCTCGAACCCGAAACCGTCGCGGGCAGCGAAGTCACCGCGCTGATGCGGCAGGTGACCGAACAGTTCGGCGAATACGCCAAGCTCAACAAGAAGCTCGGCGAGGAAACCAATATCGAACTCGGCGAAGTCGACGATGCCGGCCAGCTTGCCGACATGATCGCCGCCGCGATCAGCGCCAAGGTTTCCGACAAGCAATCTCTCCTTGCCGAGGGCAATCCCTTGAAGCGGCTCGAACTCGTCATGGCCTTCATGGAAGGCGAGCTCTCGGTGCTCCAGGTCGAGCGCAAGATCCGCGGGCGCGTGAAGCGCCAGATGGAGAAGACGCAGCGCGAATACTACCTCAACGAACAGCTCAAGGCGATCCAGAGCGAACTGGGCGGCGGCGACGGCGAGGACGGCGACGAGATCGCCGAACTGACCGAGAAGATCGAGAAGACCAAGCTTTCCAAGGAAGCCAAGGCCAAGGCGCAGGCGGAGTTGAAGAAGCTCAAGGGCATGCAGCCGATGAGCGCCGAGGCGACCGTCATCCGCAATTATCTCGACGTGCTGCTGGGCCTGCCCTGGGGCAAGAAGTCGAAGATCAAGAAGGACATCGCCAAGGCGCAGGACGTGCTCGATGCGGACCATTACGGCCTCGAAAAGGTCAAGGACCGGATCATCGAATATCTCGCCGTGCAGGCGCGCACCAACAAGCTGAAGGGGCCGATCCTGTGCCTCGTCGGCCCGCCCGGCGTCGGCAAGACCTCGCTCGGCAAGTCCATTGCTAAGGCGACGGGCCGCGAATTCGTGCGCCAGTCATTGGGCGGCGTGCGCGACGAGGCGGAAATCCGCGGCCATAGGCGGACCTATATCGGCTCGATGCCGGGCAAGATCGTCAGCAACCTCAAGAAGGCGGGCACGATCAATCCGCTGTTCCTGCTCGACGAGATCGACAAGCTCGGCCAGGATTTCCGGGGCGACCCCGCCTCGGCCCTGCTCGAAGTGCTGGACCCGGAACAGAACAACAAGTTCCAGGACCACTATCTGGAACTCGACCTCGACCTGTCGGGGATCATGTTCGTGACCACCGCGAACAGCCTCGACCTGCCGCAGCCGCTGCTCGACCGGATGGAGATCATCCGGCTCGAAGGCTATACCGAGGACGAGAAGGTCGAGATCGCCAAGCGCCACCTGCTGCCCAAGCAGATCGAGGAGCATGGCCTCAAGGACGGCGAATTTGAGCTGACCGACGAGGGTCTGCGCGACCTCATCCGCTATTACACCCGCGAGGCGGGCGTGCGCACGCTGGAGCGCGAAATTGCGCGGCTGGCGAGGAAGTCCCTGCGCAAGATCCTCGAAGGCGAAGTCGAGAGCGTTACCGTGACGCCCGAGAATCTCGGCGACTTCGCGGGCGTGCGCAAGTTCAAGCACGGCATGAGCGAGGAAGAGGCGCAGGTCGGCGCGGTGACGGGGCTCGCCTGGACGCAGGTCGGCGGCGAACTCCTGACCATCGAAAGCGTCACCACACCGGGCAAGGGCGAAGTCAAGACGACCGGCAAGCTCGGCGAAGTGATGAACGAGAGCGTCGCGGCGGCCTTCAGTTTCGTCAAGGCGCGCGCGCCCGCCTACGGCATCAAGCCCTCGATCTTCCAGCGCAAGAATGTCCACATCCACCTGCCCGAAGGCGCGGTGCCCAAGGACGGGCCGAGCGCGGGTGTCGGGATGGTCACCTCGATCGTATCGACCCTGACCGGCGCGCACGTGCGTCCCGACATCGCCATGACCGGCGAAGTGACCCTGCGCGGCCGGGTGCTGGCGATCGGCGGGCTCAAGGAGAAACTGCTCGCGGCCATTCGCGGCGGCATCAAGACCGTTCTCATCCCGGAGGAAAACGTCAAGGATCTCGCGGAGATTCCGGACAATGTGAAGGAAGGCCTGGAGATCATCGCCGTGAGCCATGTCGACGAGGTGCTCGAACGCGCGATCATCGACATGCCCGCCCCGATCGAATGGACCGAGGCCGACGATCTCGCGTCGCAGCCACGCGGGCCGGCTGCGGGGGAAAATCCCTCGGTTTCGGACGTGCCAACCGCGCATTGAGCCGCTAGGAGATCCGGGCTTGCCGCGAATCGCGGTAAGGGTCGCAAACTACTCGGGAAACGCGCTGGATGAGCGGATCATGAGGCGAACCACGGTTCGTCGCAAAAGCGATACACTCGTCCTCAAAGCGCGCTTTCGCGGGCGATTTGCCTTTGACAGCCTCTCGCAAAAAGTCTCAACTTGCGAGCTTTCGGGGGAGGCGATTCACCGAATGAACGAATTGATCTCAACACTGAGGGGGTTCCCAAGATGAACAAGAACGATCTGATCAGCGCCGTTGCCGAAACCAGTGGCCTGTCCAAGAATGACGCGTCGAACGCCGTGGAAGGCGTGTTCGAAGCGATCACCAAGGCGCTGTCGAGTGGCGACGAAGTGCGTCTGGTCGGGTTCGGCACGTTCTCGGTCGCGAAGCGCAAGGCCTCGACTGGCCGTAACCCGCGCACCGGCGAGGAAATGAAGATTCCGGCTTCGAACCAGCCCAAGTTCAAGGCCGGCAAGGGGCTCAAGGACGCCGTCAACTGACACCCTTGGGCTCCGGGCCGAAGCCCGGGCAAAGAAAGACCCCGCCGACCGCAAGGCCGGCGGGGTTTTTCGTGCGCGAATTCGGCCGCGCTGAGCGCGAAAAGGGGGCCTCAGGGCGTGAGGTCGATCAGCGCAGTCGGCGCCGACTTCGTTCGCGGCGAAATTTCCCACATCAGCATTTCGCCCGTCGGGGTGCGGCTCGCGCCTTCGTCGGTGTTGTTGGCGAGGATGCGCGTCGATCCCTTCATCACGATCGAGAAGTTGCCTTCGATCTGCGGGATTTCCGGCATCTTCGGCGCGTCGCCGCCGTCGGCGTCCTCGTCCAGCGCGGCTAGTCCGGCCATCGCCCCCATGCCGCCCATCATGGCCGCCATCGGATTGTCGTCGTTCTGGGCCGCGAAAGCCGGTGCGGTAATGCGCACCACGTCATCGTCGCGCAGGATGAACTGAACGAAGGGGCTGGTGGAGGGAAACCCCTCGATCATCGGGAACAGGAAATCGTGATCCATCGTGCCCGTGATCGAGTAGCTCACATCGAATACGCCATCGCCTTTAGGCACGACCCGTTCCCAGCCTTTCTGGCGCATCAGCATCTCGGCGAGCTCCTGCGCGGCCTGGGGATCGGACGGGTCGATCCCGCCCATCATCGCCGACATCTGCTCCGCCTTGCGCTTTGCCTCGGCGGCCCGCTGGTCGGCATTGGCGTCCCATTCGGCCCGCTGTTCGGCCACCTCGGCAGGGGTGCACTCGCGCTCCTCGAAGCTGTCCTCCTCGGTGCAGTTCGGCTCGAAGCTCTCGGCCGCCGCGCCCATTTGCGAAAGGCCCGACAGGCCAAGGAAGACGATCTCCCCGTCATAAGCGAAGGTGAAGCTGTTGTCCTCGCCGAGAACCAGCGAACTGTCGAACTTGCCCGGCGCGATGAAGCAGCCTGACAGGACCAGCGAGAGCCCCGCCAGGACGGCGGCGGCGGCGAAACGGATCGGCGAATGGCGTGTCATGTCGTCATGCTCCCCTCAAAGCATCGATCACCGAGGACTTATGCCCCGAAGCGTTAGAAATGCGTTAGGCCGCTTTCCTGTCAAGTTCGCGTCGCCGCCGCATAGAGTGCGATCGCGGCGGCATTCGATACGTTCAGGCTTTCGATCGCCGAGGATATCGGTAGCCGGGCAAGCGCGTCGCAGTGGCCCGCGACATTGGCACGCAGCCCTTCGCCTTCGGCGCCAAGCACGATGGCGAGCGCGCCCTTCGGCATGGCCTCGGCCAGCGTCGCTTCGGCCTCGCCGGTCATGCCGATGCGCCAGTACCCGGCCTCTGCCAGTTCATCGAGCGCCCGCGCGAGATTGACGACCCGCACCCACGGCACCGTCTCGAGCGCGCCGGAGGCCGACTTCGCGACCACGCCGCTTTCAGGCGGGGCGTGGCGATCCTGCGTCAGGATCGCTGCCGCGCCAAAGGCGGCTGCCGAGCGCAGGATCGCGCCGACATTGTGCGGATCGGTCACCTGGTCGAGCACCACCACGGGGCGCGCCGGATCGCCTGTCGCCACATCGGCAAGGAAGACATCGTCGAGCGGCAGGCATTCGAGCACGAGCCCCTGATGCGGCGCATCCTTGGCGACGAGGCGGGCAAGGTCGGCCGCATCGGCGTATTCGACCGGGAATTCGGGCGGCAATTCGCCGTCGAGGCTGTCGATCCCCTCGCGCGTTGCCCACAGCTTGCGATGATCGCGCGCCGGATTCTTGAGCGCCGCCTCGACCGGGTGGCGACCCCACAGCCGGACATGGCCTGCGCTTGCCCGGCCCGAGCCTCGACCGCCCTTCATGCGACCGGCACGGCCTCTCAGCGCGCGCTTGCGTTCCTGTTTCGCCATTCGCTGTCCCGTTGATGCGAGCGTGAAGTGTCCCCCTGCCAGCAGGGCCATTGACAGGCAAGGCTCGCTTCGCCATTGGGGCGCCTCTCGGCAGGACGGGGCCATTCGCCCCGCGCCTCGCCCCTGCAGGATGCGCGCCTTCGGGCCGGGTCAGGCGGGCGGCAATCCGACCGGTGTGGACAGGTGGCCGAGTGGTTAAAGGCAGCAGACTGTAAATCTGCCCGCGCAAGCGTACGCTGGTTCGAATCCAGCCCTGTCCACCACCTTCTCCTCTCTGTTCTTACCTTTTTCGATCTGGGCAATTCATGCGCGCGCTTCGCTCGCGATGATCGGGGATCCTGGCTGCCGCGCAGTTCGGGGCGATTGCGACCCTCCGCCTGAACGCCAAGGTCCGGGCTGGAAACCTGCGCCAAAAGAGCGCAGGATTGCCCGCGGGGAAGGACGAGGGAGTGGGCATCGATGGGACAGGACGTCGCAGCCGGGGGGTTCACGCGCGCGGACTTCGCGCATTTCGAAGCCCGGCTGGCCGAGGAGACGCAGGCTCTGCGCGATGCCTTTGCCGCCGGGCAGTTGGCCGATGACGGGCCGACCATCGGCCTCGAGCTCGAAGCCTGGCTGATCGACCGCAATTTCTTTCCCGCTCCCTTCAACCAGAGCTTCCTCGAACGCCTCGGCGATCCGAACGTCGTCGCCGAGCTTTCGCAGTTCAATATCGAGGTCAATGCGCCGGTCCTCGGTCTTGCCGGGCGCGACCTTGCCGCGATGCACGAGCATTTGAGCGCGACCATGAGGCGCTGCGCCGCCAATGCGCATGAGGACGTGGCGACCGTCGTCGCGATCGGCACCTTGCCCACCTTGCGCGAAGGCGATCTCTCGATCGAGGCGATGACGCCGATGAACCGGTATGCCGCGCTCAATCGGGAGGTCCAGCGGGCGCGCGGGAATGCACCGGTCGAAATCGACATCGCGTCGCCCGAGCCGGGCGGCGAGCGTTTCGCCGCGTCCTATCGCGACGTCATGCTAGAAGCGGCGACGACCTCGCTGCAACTGCACCTTCAGGTTCCGTGCGATCGGACCTCGCTCTATTACAACGCCTCTGTCATCCTGTCCGCGCCGCTGGTCGCGATTTCGGCCAATGCCCCTTTTCTGTTCGGACGCAGGCTGTGGCAGGAAACCCGCATCCCGGTTTTCGAACAGGCGCTCGGTGGGGTCGAAGGCCCGCCGCGCGTGTCGATGGGGCATGGCTGGATGGAGCCCGACCCGACCGCGATCTTCGCCGAGAACATGGCGCTTTATCCCGTGATACTGCCCGATTGCAGTGACGAAAGTTCGGAGCGTTTCCCCTGCCTCAGGCTCCACAACGGGACGATCTGGCGCTGGGTTCGGCCGATCGTTGGCTTCGGCGAGGGCGGGCGGCCGCACGTGCGGATCGAACAGCGCGTGATGGCGGCGGGCCCGAGCGTCTATGACATGATGGCGAATGCGGCGCTCTATTTCGGCGCGGTCCACGCGCTCGCTCCGCAGGTCGAGCGGATGATGCGCGAGATGCCCTTCGAGGCGGCTACGTGCAATTTCTACGCGGCTGCGCAGCGGGGCCTCGATGCTTCCTTGGTGTGGCCGGGTGAGACAGCCGAATTGTCGGCGCGCGCACTGGTCGAGCGGCTTCTGCCGCTCGCTGAGAAAGGGCTCGGCGATCTCGGCATGGATGCGGACCTCATCGACAAGTATCTCGGCGCCATTGCCGCCCGGCTCGCCTCGGGCCGGACAGGCGCTTCGTGGCAGCTGGCGAGCTACGAGAAGCACGGCGATTTCCACCGCATGCTCGCGACCTATCTCGAAAACCAGCGGCTTGGTCTGCCGGTGCACGAATGGCCGCTGTGAGCCTTTGCCGGTCATGCTGAACCATCGCACCGACCTTCCCGCCGGCTTTCTCGATGCGCGAGCGGGCGAGCTTGCCGGCCTTCTCGGCGGGCCGACCCTGATCGAATTGCCGGGCGAGCGTCAGCCGCCGCTTTTCGTCTCGATCCTGATGCACGGTAACGAGGATGTGGGGCTGGGCGCGATCCAGCGCGTGCTGCGGGGCTATTGCGATCGGCCCCTGCCGCGCGCGCTGATGCTGCTCGTCGGCAATGTCGCGGCAGCTGCCGGGGGAGTGCGCAGGCGCGAGGGCCAGCCCGATTACAACCGGGTCTGGCCCGGCACGCTCGACCATGTCGGGACCGCAGAAGCGCGAACGATGGCCGAAGTGCACGAGCGGGTGATCGCGCGCGGGGCCTTCGCCGCGATCGACCTGCACAACAACAGCGGGCGCAACCCGTTCTATTCGGTGATCTGCGAGCGCACGCCCGAAGTCATCGCCCTTGCAACCCGCTTTGCGCGGCGTGCGGTTCTTTTCAGAGGGGTTCCGGGCACGCAGACCGCCTCCTTCGCCGGGCGGATACCGGCCATGACCGCCGAATGCGGCAAGCCCGGCAGTTCCGCGCATGAGGACGCGGCGGCCCGCTTCGTTGCGGACGTGCTGGCGAGCGGGACACTCTCGCCCGGCCCGCCGGACGGCGCGCTCGACCTTTATCACACGCTCGGCGTGGTGCGGGTCCGGCCCGAGGTTTCGCTGTCCTTCGCAGGCGAAGCGGCCGATCTCGTTCTCGAATCCGATATCGATCGGCTGAATTTCTTGCCCATCCGCGCGGGACAAGTGCTGGGGCGGGCGCGCCAGCCGATGCCGCTGACCATGATCGACGAGGCGGGCCGCGACGTGGCGGATGAGTTCTTCGCGGTCGAGGACGGCGAATTGCGGCTGGCGAGGGCGGTCACACTCGCCATGCTGACCGGCGATCCGCGCATAGTGCGGCAGGATTGCCTGGGATACCTGATGGAGCGGCTGGAAACCGCCTGATACCCGGCGGCGCATCCGGGCTGCGCCGGATGCGCCGGCAAGGGCCGTGTCAGGCCGCGATGGCTGCGTCTGCCTGCTCTTCCCAGGCGAGGCCCGGGAGGTAGCGGGCATCGACCCTTCCATCCTTCAGCGTGAAGAGGTGGAGCCAGCCATTGTCGAACAGGGCGGCGACATCAGGGTGGCGTTCGAGAATGTCGATGATCGCCTCGCGCGGGGCCTCGATCATCACCGACAGGCGCAGCGGTTCGTGAGCGAGCCTTTCGCCGTCATGCACGCCCTGCCAAGGCAGGCCCGGGCGCAGGCGGCCGCTGTTCCCTTCGATCACGCCGATCCCGCCGACGACGTTGTGGATCAGCTTGTTACCGCCGCCGAAGGTTTCCGGCGCGACGGAAGAGCCGTAATATTGCAGGCTGATCCAGCTCGCGACGACAACGGGCGCGGTGATGATGAGTTCAAGCGTCGCGAAGCCAACGTCGGCCTGCCAATCGTAGGAATGCAGGAAGGCCCGCCCGCCGAGATCGCGTCCCGCAGTCGCTTCACGAGGGGCGGCGATGAAGGCTGCGCACCCGGCAAGGCCCCATTCGGGACGGATCTCGGCCCAATTGGTCGCCCGTGCCGGCACGGTGGAGGCCTTCGCCCCCGGCATGCGCAGGGCGCGTTCGGCGCGAGTGATCTCTCCCGCCGCGCTGAGCCATTTACGGACCTGCGCAAGGTCGCTCTCGCGCCCGGCGGTCTGGCCGTCCTCGTAGATCGTGATCGCGTCGGTCGTGGTGTCGTGGAGCCCGGCGACGAACAGCGTGTCGTCGGCGACCTCGATGCCGCGCTCCTTGAGGCCCGCGCGGGTTTCGGGATCGTTGAGCAGCACCGCGAGCAGGCGGGCGGAAACCTCGCCCGTGTAGCCGCCGCAGGCGCCGCAATGATAGGCGCTCTCATGCGGGTTGTTGGTCACGTTGCCGCCATGGCCGAGCAGGAGGACGATCCTGCCGTGGCCCTTGGTGAGGCTCATCGCCTTCAGCACCGCAGCGCCCGTTTCGCCCTTTGTCGCGGCATCGAGGCCGCCGATCACCTGCGGCGTCGGTTCGGCCTTGTCGCCCTTGCCCGCAAGGCCGAGCGCCGAGCGGATGAGTTTAACCGAATAGAGCGGGCCCATCGCCTCGACAAACGCGAAGGAGGAAACCGCCGCCTGCCGGAACCGGCCCCAGGCGCGGCTGGCGCGCAGAGAAATGCGGTCGGCGCGGTCCTTTTCCGGATCGCCCTGGCTCGTGGTTTCGATCGCCGGGTTCAGCAGGACCGGCAGGCGCGCCTCTATCGTATCGGAAGCATGGGAGCGGTGAGCGAGCGGCAGGCCGAAAAAGCCCGCGAACCCGATCGTCTCGATTCCTGCGTCGACGCTTTCGAGCGCGCGGCGGAAGACTTCGGAACGCACGTCGATGCAGAATGCGGCCTGCAGTTCGGGCCGCTCGGGCGTTTCGCCAGCGCCGTCGAGCGCGGCGGCGAGGCCGCGCTGGTGCGCGCGGTCGGCGGCGTCCTGCAGGATCGCGAGCACGACCTGTTCGGCCGACGGCTCTACCGGCTGTTCATGGGCGGCGACCGTCTCGGCCCAGCGTTCGGCGATCGCGGGGACGTGGGCGAGCAGCGCTTCTTCAAATATCAGCCGGATCCCCAGCAGATCGGCCATGGTGCGGTCGGTGTCCTCCTTGAGTTCGGCCTGCCACAGCATCCAACGGGCATGCTGCGACCAACCGCCGAGGCTCATGAAGAGACGGTGGAAGGCGGTCTCGGCGGCCTCGTCGGTGATGCCGAGCGCTTCGGAAGCGAACAGGATCGCGCGTTCCGCGGTGTCGGGTGCTTCAGCGACATGAGCGCAGAAACCCTTGAGCCCGGCGATCTCCGGCGTGAGGTCGTGGATCGCCCATTCCCGCCAGGCTGAGAAGGCATCGGCCCCTGGCGTCGGCGTCCACAGCGCCTGACCGCGATCGAAATGCCCGGCCGCCCAAAGGCCGAAGGTCTTTTCGATGACGGAGGGCCAGTCTGTTCCAGTGGCTTCGGCGGCAAGGTCGGCGACGGTCGGCAGGGCGCGCGGGGGCGGGGAGGTCTCGGCATTGCCGGCGGCGACCTTCAGCGCGGAGACGGTCCTGGGCTTGAGCGGCGAGTTCGACGCTTCGAGCGCGGCTTCGAGATCGACCTCGGTGATGCGCCCTGCCCGGATCGCGGCGGTGTAATCGGTCGCGGCCTGTGTCGCGCGGCTCCCGCTAACCCGTGCAAGCCGAGCGGCGGCGGTGGCGAGGTCTTCCTTGGTCTGGCCGAGAAAGGGATTGACCGCGACCGTTGCGTCGAGCGGGAAGGCCGGGGGGATCGCGCGCGCGGCGGCTTCGGCAGCTTCGAGCACCTTGGAGAGGCGGACCGGTGTGATCTGGGACTGCTTGAGGAACATGGCGTGTCTCCGGAGAAATCAGGATGCGTGCGGGCGATCAGTTCGAGCGGGTCGTGCGAAAGCCGCCGATAGCCCGGTCGAGCAGCGCGTTCATGTAAAGGCCGTTGGCGAGATGGACCCGCAGCCCTGCAGTCGAGGGATGGTGCGACCACTGCGGGAACAGCGCCTGTGCGAAGGCGACAACGCCGAAGCTGGCGACCGCGATAACGATCAGCGCCCATTCGAGATCGCCCGGGACCGGCGCTGCCGGCAGCAGCGGGCCCCATGCCGCCTCGGCCAGCGCCTGGAAGGAGAAATAGCCGATCGCGGCCGCGAGCGAGGCCATGGCCGTACGCTTCGACAGGGCCATCGGCGCCTGGTCGGCAAGGCCCTGCGCGACGAGATAGGCGACACCGAAGATCAGGATGCCGCCGAGAGCCAGCGCCTGCGGGGTCTTGGGCCCGAACAGCGCCGTGAACGCGAAGGCGATGCCGGCATAGAGCAGGATGGCGAGGCCGAAGCTCTTGAGCACCGCTCCGAAATCGGCCGGGGCGACCGGGCCGGGGCGGCGGATGCTCGCGACATCCTCTACCGCGCCGCCCGAGGAGAGGAAGGCATGCGCCTTGTAGAGCGAGTGGGCAACGATGTGCAGGAGCGCCAGCGTCCACAGGCCGAGGCCGCATTGCAGCAGCATGAAGCCCATCTGCGACACGGTCGACCAGGCCAGCGCCGTCTTGACCGCGCTCTGGGTCAGCATGACCGCTGCGCCGAACAGGGCGGTGAACCCGCCGAGCATGACGAGCGCGGCCATTGCGCCCGAACTCGACTGGACGAGATCGGCATTGGCGATCAGCAGCACGCCCCCCGAATTGATGATGCCCGCATGGAGCAGGGCGGAGACCGGGGTGGGCGCTTCCATCACTTCGGTCAGCCAGCCGTGCAGCGGGAAGGCGGCGGTCTTGAGACCGGCGGCGACGACGATGCAGGCGATCGCAACTGTGACGGCGAGGTCGATCCCCTGCGACTGTGCCAGCGCTGAGAGGGCGGCAAGCTCGGTCGTGCCGAAAGTGACTGCAAGAATCGCGGCGGCCGCAAACAGCATCAGATCGCCGCAATGCCATACGATCGCGAACTTGGTCGCAGCCCGGTGCGCCTCGCGCCGCTCCGGATAGAACAGCAGCAGGCGGCGCAGGGTGATGCCGACAAGGAAGGTGGCGATGGCAAGCGTGGTCAGGCTGGCGGCCTGCGCGAAGACGAGAACCGCCGCGAGGGTCGCGAGCATGAGGCCGTGAAAGGCGCCTTCGCGGCTCTCGCCGTCGAGATAGGTGCGGCTGTAGCGCATCACGATCCAGCCGATGAAGCCGACCAGCATCGCCATTGTCGCGGCCACGAGGTCCGCGCGCATGCCGATCGCGTAGATGCCGCTGCCGGCCATGATGTCCGCAGGATCGGCCAGAATGACCTGTGCCAGTCCCCCGATCGTCAGCAGGAAGGTGACGAGCGCAGCCCCTTCCGACAGGCGCGGCAGGGCGCCCGGGCGCATTCCGCCATTGGCAAGCGCGGGCAGTGCGGCCAGCAGCAGGACCAGCGGGGCAAGGAAGGACAGCGAGAGGTCGAAGGGCATGATCGGTCTCCGTTGGAGCGGTTCAGGGCGGGATACCGGGTGCACTCCATCGATAAAATTTCATATTTTCACGGCAACCGTTCTGTTTTATAGAATAATTGCATGCTGAATCTCCATCACCTGCGGCTATTCCGCGCGGTCGCGCGAGAAGGCACGCTGACCGGCGCTGCGAACGCGCTCAACATTTCGCAATCGGCGGTCTCGACCCAGATCAAGGCGCTCGAGGCTTCGCTCGGCCATGACCTGTTCGAACGGCGCGGACGCAATCTCGTCCTGACCGAGGCCGGGCGCATCGCGCTCGATCATGCCGACGAGATATTCCGGGCCGCCGACCACCTTTCGGCGACGCTGAAGAGTGCTGGGGGCCAGCGCCGGGTGTTGCGGATCGGCGCGCTCGCAACCCTCTCGCGCAATTTCCAGATGCAGTTCATGGCTCCCCTGATCGGACGCGAAGATGTCGAGGTCGTGCTCCGTTCGGGCACGCAGGGCAGCCTGCTGCGCGCGCTCGAGGCGCTTTCGCTCGACGTTGTGCTCACCAATCTCCAGCCCGCGCGCGATGCCGCGAGCCCCTATCTCGTCACGCGCCTCGCCGAACAGGGGGTGAGCCTTGTAGGCCCCGCCGACACGCAGGCGCGCGGCAACCTCGCCGAACTGATCGCGCATGAACCGCTGATCCTGCCGACGCCGGAAACCGCCCTGAGGGCGGGCTTCGATGCGCTGCTCGACCGGATGCAGGTGGTCCCGCGGATCGCGGCGGAAGCCGACGACATGGCAATGCTGCGCCTGCTTGCGCGAAGCGGGGCGGGGCTGGCTGTGATCCCGCCGATCGTTGTGCAGGACGAGTTGGCGAGCGGGGCACTCGTGGAGATATCGCGCCTGCCGGACATCACCGAAATATTCTACGCCGTGACGATCCGCAGGCGCTTTCCCAATCCACTGCTCGGCGAAGTGCTAGAGCGGGCCGAAGAGGATCTCGCCGGCTGAGCGCCTGCCGCCGGCGCCCGCGCTATCTCATGGCGCGTGTGTGACGCCTCGGCCGGATTTTCCCTGCAGACGCCCGCGCGCCCTTGCGGCGCTTCACCCCGGGCAGTAAGGCCGCGCGCTCCATTCGAGAGGCTTTCATGAACGACCCCAAACCCGCGCTTACCGCGCGTCCCGTCATCTCTTCGACCGGCCTGTTCACGCCGGCCGAATCGATCACCAACGAAGAATTGGTCGAGAGCTTCAACCGTTTCGTCGACCGCCACAATGCGGCCAATGCCGAGCAGATCGAGGCAGGCAAGGTCGAGCCGCTCGCTCATTCCTCGGTCGAATTCATCGAGAAGGCGAGCGGGATCCGGGCGCGCCACGTCATGGCCAAGGGCCCGATACTCGACCCCGAGATCATGGCCCCGCGCTGGGATGAACGCGGCGATGACGAGCTTTCGATAATGGCCGAAATCGGCGTCGCCGCCGCGCGCGAGGCGCTGGAACGGGCGGGCCGCGATCCGAAGGATGTCGACGCGGTGCTGTGCGCGGCCTCCAACATGCAGCGGCCCTATCCGGCGATGGCGATCGAGATTCAGCAGGCGCTCGGCATTGACGGTTTCGGTTTCGACATGAACGTCGCCTGCTCGTCGGCGACATTCGGTATCCAGACCGCGGCCGACTACGTTCGCGCGGGCAATGCGAAGAGCGTGCTGGTGGTGAGCCCCGAGATCACTTCGGGCCATCTCAACTGGCGCGACCGGGACAGCCATTTCATCTTTGGCGATGTCGCGACCGCAGTGCTGGTCGAGGATGAAGCGATCGCCCCTGCGGCGCACTGGGACATCCTCGGGACCAGGCTGAAGACGGTCTTCTCGAACAATATCCGCAACAATTTCGGCTTCCTGAACCGCGCCCATCCCGAAACGGCCGATACGCCCGACAAGCTGTTCGTCCAGGAGGGGCGCAAGGTCTTCAAGGAAGTCGTGCCGATGGTGGCGGCGATGATCCTCGAAGAGGCAGAACGGCTGGGCGTCGATCCGCAGGCGCTGCGGCGGCTCTGGCTTCACCAGGCCAATGCCGGGATGAACCGCCTTATCGCGCACAAGGTGCTCGGCCACGAAGCCAGCGAGGACGAGAGCCCGACCGTGCTCGATACCTACGGCAACACGTCGAGCGCAGGTTCGATCATCGCCTTCCACCTTCACAGCGAGGACATGGTGGCGGGCGATACCGGGCTCATCTGCAGCTTCGGTGCGGGCTATTCGGCGGGGACCGTGTTCGTGCGCAAGGCCGCCTGATCGCTTGCGGGTCTGCGTGGCAGACCCTAGATGCCCTTCATGGCAGGCGAAATCTACGACAATCAGGGCCGCGGCGATGCCGCCTGGTCCTGGCCCCCGATCCATCCCGAGGGGCGCAAATTCGGTCTGATCGCGGTGGCGGTCAGCCTCTTTTTCCTATCCCCCTGGATCGATATCGAGATCATCGGCTGGCCGCTTCTGCTGCTGTCGCTGGGCGTCTTCGCGTTCTTCCGCGATCCCGAACGCGTCGTGCCTCAGGCGGAGAACGCGATCGTCGCGCCGGCTGACGGGCTCGTCTCGCTCATCACCGAGGTCGAACCGCCCGAGGAAATGGTCGCCGATGACGGATCGGGCAATCCGGGCCTTTCGCCCGGGCCGGTGACGCGCATCTCGATTTTCATGAGCGTGTTCGACGTCCACATCAATCGGGCGCCCGTCGCGGGGACGATCCGGCGGCTGGTCTACATTCCCGGCAAGTTCATGAACGCCGACCTCGACAAGGCGAGCGAGGAGAACGAGCGCCAGCACATCATGATCGAACGCGGCGATGGTGTGGCGATCGCCTTTACCCAGATCGCGGGTCTGGTCGCGCGGCGGATCGTGCCTTTCGTCAAGCCCGGCGACACCGTCGCCAAGGGCCAGCGGGTCGGACTGATCCGTTTCGGTAGCCGGGTCGACGTCTATCTTCCGGCCGGGACCGATCCCAAGGTGCTGATCGGCCAGAGCGTCATTGCGGGCGAGACCGTCCTGGCCGAGATCGGAACGCAGGGCCTGATCGAAGGCATCTCCCAGTGACGGCCGCAGTGATCGCCTGCACTGCCTTGCCCGGGGCCGCTCTGGCGAGGCTCGGGTGAGCCGGCCGCCGCGCCGCAAGACCGGTCCGGTGGTGCCCGCGCGCATCGGCCCCAAGGCGGCCGAGGACGAGGACGGCAAGGCCGCCCCTGATGCCACCGGCCTGACGCTGCGGGCGATGCTGCCCAACGCGATCACTGCCGCGGCATTGTGTTCGGGCCTCACGGGCATCCGTTTCGCGATCGAGGGCCAGTGGTCCTACGCCGTGCTCGCGGTGATCCTGGCGGGTGTGCTCGACGGCATCGATGGGCGCATCGCGCGGCTTCTGAACGCCCAGTCGCGTTTCGGGGCAGAGCTCGACAGCCTTGCCGATTCGCTGTCTTTCGGCATGGCCCCGGCGATCATCATCTATCTCTGGTCGCTCAATGAATTCGAACGTTTCGGCTGGTTCGCCGCGCTCGCCTTTGCGATCTGCTGCGCACTCCGGCTAGCGCGGTTCAATGCGCGGATCGACGTCGACGACCAGCCGCACAGGTCCGCCGGTTTTCTGACGGGTGTCCCCGCGCCGGTCGGTGCGGGGCTCGCCTTCGCGCCGTTCTACCTATGGCAGGAGACAGGTTTCGCGCTGCTGCGCGACCCTGTCGCGCTGTCCGCCTGGCTCGCGCTGATCGCCGTGCTCATGATCTCGAACATGGCGACGCTGAGCTGGGCCGTCGTCCGCCCGCGTCGCAATATCCGCCTGTTCCTAATCGCACTCGCGGCGCTGTTCTTCGCCGTGCTTCTGTTGGAGCCGTGGTGGTCGCTCGCCGCGATGAGCACGGGCTATCTCGCGACGATGCCCTACGGGCTTTATCGTTATGGCCGGATCAAGCGACGCCGCGCAGCCGAAGCGCGCGACAGGGACGCTGCTGCTGCAGAAGGCTAGGGCGCTGCGCGCGCATGCCGGCGCGGCGCAGGCGAATTTCGCGATGTGCGATTTCGGGCACGAAGCCCGCCGACAGCAGAGCGCGCTCCCGCCGCAACGCGACGAGCGCATGGCGAGCGCGCAGCCAGCTGTCGACCAGGGTGAGCCCGGTTGCGAGCGTCGTGACGATAACGAGAGCGGCGATGACAAGAGCGATCATGGCGGTTTTCCTGCTTGCGTATCCGAGCGTTCAATCTTTGTTCCGCAAGCTTGTTCTATAAGTGTTCTCCGGGGTCAAGCATTTTGTTCTCCAAATGTTTCTCGTGGAACATTTCGGTGGCTTTTCCCGGCGCGAACGTCTATCGGCGCAGCCCTCGCGAGGAAAAGCGGGCGAATCGCGCCCGGACCTCCCGCGAAATTCACATGGAAGGCGCCCATACCGGTGCCGCAGGCGGGCGATCCGCGGCGGTTCCAGCCTTCCAGAGGAACAACCGGAAAGGAAATACCTATGGCGGGCACCACCGTCACGATGCAGCAATTGATCGAGGCCGGCGCGCATTTCGGCCATCAGACCCACCGCTGGAACCCGCGGATGAAGCCGTACATCTTCGGCGCCCGCAATGGTGTTCACATCATCGACCTGTCGCAGACCGTGCCGCTCTTCGCGCGCGCTCTCGATTTCGTGGAGCAGACTGTCCGCGCGGGCGGCAAAGTGCTGTTCGTCGGTACCAAGCGCCAGGCGCAGGAGCCGATCGCGGAAGCCGCGCGCCAGTCCGGTCAGCACTTCGTCAACCACCGCTGGCTGGGCGGCATGCTCACCAACTGGAAGACGATCAGCCAGTCGATCCGTCGCCTCAAGAACCTCGAGGAGCAGCTTTCGGGTGAGACGCACGGCCTCACCAAGAAGGAAATCCTTCAGCTCACGCGTGAACGCGACAAGCTCGAGCTCTCGCTCGGCGGCATCCGCGACATGGGCGGCATCCCGGACGTCATGTTCGTGATCGACGCCAACAAGGAAGACCTTGCGATCAAGGAAGCGGCCGTTCTCGGCATTCCGGTGATCGCGGTGCTCGACACCAATGTCGATCCGACCGGCATCGCCTTTCCCGTCCCCGGCAATGACGATGCGAGCCGCGCGGTTCGTCTCTATTGCCAGGCGATCGGCGATGCGGCGCGTGCGGGCAAGGGCGGCGCGGCGCACGATTCGGGCGAGGATGTCGGCGCCATGGCCGAACCCCCGGCCGAACCCGCTGCCGAGGAAGCCCCGGCCGAAAACGCCTGAGCGGCAAATCCCGCGCGTCAATCGCGCGTCACAAACAACGATTAGCGCGCCGGGCATCATCAAGCGGTCGACCCGCGATGCCCGGGCGCCGAACCTAGACAAAGGAACACCGAACATGGCCGATTTCACCGTCGCCGATGTGAAGAAGCTGCGCGAGAAGACCGGCGCAGGCATGATGGACGCCAAGAAGGCGCTGACCGAAGCGAACGGCGACATCGAGGCCGCCGTCGACGCGCTGCGCGCCAAGGGCCTCGCCACCGCCCAGAAGAAGTCGAGCCGCACCGCAGCCGAAGGCCTTGTCGGCGTCGCCGTCGAAGGGACCAGGGGCGTGGCGGTCGAGGTCAACTCGGAAACCGACTTCGTCGCAAAGAACGACCAGTTCCAGGATTTCGTACGCAAGACCACGGCGGTCGCGCTCGAACTCGGCGATGACGATGTCGAAGCGCTCAAGGCCGCGGGCTATCCCGGTGGCGGCACGGTCGGCGATAAGCTCACCGACAATGTCGCGACGATCGGCGAGAACCAGCAGATCCGCCGGATCAAGACGATCTCGGTCACCCAGGGCGCGGTCGTTCCCTATGTCCACAACGCCGTCTCGCCCGAGGCGCAGGATCTCGGCAAGATCGGCGTGCTCGTTGCTCTCGAAGGCGATGCGAGCGCCGACGTGCTCGCCACGCTCGGCCGCGATATCGCCCAGCACGCCGCCGCCATGTTCCCGCAGGCGCTCGACGCCGACGGACTTGATGCCGAAGTGATCGAGCGCGAGCGCGCGATCGCCCGCGAGAAGGCTGCCGAAAGCGGCAAGCCTGAAAACGTGCAGGAAAAGATGGTCGAGGGCGCGGTCAAGAAATACGCCAAGGAAAACGCCCTGCTGAGCCAGGTCTTCGTCAAGGACGGCAAGGCCACGGTCGAGGAATATGTCGCGCGCACCGCCAAGGAGGCGGGCGCCACGATCAAGCTCGTCGATTTCGTGCGCTACCAGCTCGGCGAAGGCATCGAGAAGGAAGAAAGCGATTTCGCGGCGGAAGTTGCGGCTGCCGTCGGCGGCTGATCCAGCTTTCCGCTCTGATCGGGAAAGGCCGCTGCATCCACCGGGATGCAGCGGCCTTCTTCATGTTGGCGGGGGCGGGCCATTCCAGCAGTCCAATGTCTCACCCGAGTGATCCGCAAGGGCGGGCCAAAACCGGCGCGCGCCCCTTGGCAGCGGGCGTCTGCGCGGATAAAGCCCGCGCCAACGATAACTCTTGCCGGAGGAGCCCGCCCCCCATGCCCATGCCCGAAATCAAGCGCGTCCTCCTGAAACTTTCGGGCGAGGTGCTGATGGGCGAGCAGGAATACGGCATCGATCCAGGATATGTCGCCCGTCTTGCCGAAGAGGTGAAGACGGCGAAGGACAGCGGGCTCGAGGTCTGCCTCGTCATCGGCGGGGGCAACATCTTTCGCGGTATCGCGGGGGCGGCCAAGGGGCTCGACCGGACAACCGGCGATTACATGGGGATGCTCGCGACGGTGATGAACGCGCTGGCGATGCAGAACGCGCTCGAGAAGCTTGGCGTGCAGACGCGTGTGCAATCCGCTATCCCGATGTCCTCGGTATGCGAGCCCTACATTCGCAGGCGTGCCGAGCGGCATCTGGAAAAGGGCCGGATCGTGATTTTCGCTGCGGGCACGGGCAATCCCTTCTTCACCACCGATACCGGCGCTGCCCTGCGTGCAGCCGAGATGAATTGCGACGCGCTGATGAAGGGGACGAGCGTCGACGGGGTCTATGACAGCGATCCCAAGCACAATCCCGATGCGACCCGCTTCGAGACGGTGAGCTATGACCACGTCCTGTCGCAGAATCTCAAGGTGATGGACGCGACTGCGGTGGCGCTTTGCCGGGAGAACGATATCCCGATAGTGGTGTTTTCGATCCGAGAAAAAGGCAATGTCGCGCGCGTGCTTTCGGGCGACGGCGTGCAGACGATAGTACAGAAGGACAGCTGATCCATGCCGCAATATGACAAGGCCGATATCGAGCGCCGGATGAAAGGTGCCGTGGATTCATTGAGAAGCGACCTTGCGGGCCTGCGCACGGGCCGCGCCAATACCACGCTGCTCGATCCGGTGCAGGTCGAGGTCTATGGCGCGATGATGCCGCTCAATCAGGTCGCGACCGTCTCCGCGCCCGAACCACGTATGCTCAGCGTGCAGGTGTGGGACAAGTCGAACCTCACTGCGGTCGAAAAGGGCATCGCGCGCGCCAATCTTGGCCTCAACCCGATGATCGACGGGCAGACCATCCGGCTGCCGCTTCCTGACCTTACCGAAGAGCGGCGCAAGGAACTCGCCAAGCTCGCCGGGCAGTATTCCGAGAAGGCGAAGATCGCGATCCGCAATGTGCGCCGCGACGCGATGGAAGCGCTCAAGACCGACGAGAAGAAGAAGGAAATCTCCGAGGACGATCGCAAGCGGATGGAAGAGGAAGTCCAGAAGCTGACCGACAAGCATGTCGCCGAGGCCGACGAGGCGGCGGCGAAGAAGGAAAAGGAAATCCTCACGCAATAGTCTGCGTGCGGGGCATTCCGTCTGGAGGGCATATGGGCGCCACGCCCGCAACCGACCAAGCTGCGGCCCGTATCCTCGGCGCGGGGGAGCCGCGTGCCCGGCATGTCGCCATCATAATGGACGGAAACGGGCGCTGGGCGAAGAAGCGCGGCCTGCCCCGCGCAGTCGGCCACCAGCGCGGGGTCGAGGCGGTGCGGCGGCTGGTGCGCGGGCTCGAGCCGATGAAGCTCGAATGCCTGACGCTCTACGCCTTTTCCTCGGAGAACTGGAAGCGCTCGCACGACGAGGTCGACGACCTGATGAACCTGATGCGAAGGTTCATCAAATCCGACCTCGAGGAATTCGTCGCGAACGGAGTGAAGCTGAAGATCATCGGCGACTGGCGCAGCCTCGCGCCCGACATCGTCGCGATGCTAGAAGATGCGCTGGCGCGGACCGCGAATGGCAGGCAGATCCTCGCCGTCGCGCTCAATTACGGCGGGAAGCACGAGATCGCCCGCGCCGCGGCCAAGGCGGCGGCAAAGGGCGCGATCACGCCGGAGGCGATAGAAGCGCAGCTCGACACGCACGACCTGCCGCCGCTCGATCTCCTCATCCGCACCAGCGGCGAGATTCGCCTTTCCAATTTTCTGCTGTGGCAGGCCGCTTATGCGGAAATGCTCTTCGTCGACACGCTATGGCCCGATTTCAAGCCCGAGCATCTCCAGCAGGCGCTGGACGATTTCGCGCGCCGGGAACGCCGCTATGGCGGGCGCTGAGCCACGCCTGAGGCGATTGCGCTCGGTCGGTACGGATCTTTCGGTTCGGCTGGCCTCTGCGGTCGTGATGGTGCTGGTCGCGGGGGGTGCGCTGTGGCTTGGCGGCTGGGTCTGGCTGGGCTTGTGCGGGCTCGCAGCGCTTGGCGTGCTGTGGGAATGGAACCGCATCGTGCGCGCTTTCGCCGCCGGCCCGCTCGCGGAGATCGCGTGGCTGTTCGGCGGGGCCTGTTATGTCGGCGGGGCGGCGCTCGCTATGGCGATGGTCCGCAACGGTGCGCTGGGGCCTGATGCCGGGGCAGGCGGCTACGGCCCGCTCGAAGTGCTGGTGAGCTTTCTTCTTCCGGTCATCGCGGTCGATGTCGGGGCCTATTTCGCGGGCCGCATGATCGGCGGGCCCAAGATCGCGCCAGCGATCAGCCCGTCCAAGACTTGGGCGGGCCTGGGCGGCGGGGCGGTGGCGGCAAGCCTGGTTGCGATCGCCAATGAAGCGCTCGATTTCGGGCCGGGCGGGGCGATGCCCGGCGTTTCGGGGAGCGGGATCGCCCTTGCCGTGTTCGCCGGGATGCTCATCGCGGTGATCGCGCAGAGCGGTGATTTCTTCGAAAGCTGGATGAAACGGCGCGCGGGGCTGAAGGATTCCAGCGGTCTCATACCGGGTCATGGTGGGCTGTTCGACCGGCTCGACGGCTTCATTGCGGTGTTCTTCGTGCTGTTTCTGGTTGCCCTCCTGCCCGCTTATCTGGGATGACGGGTCCATGACGAGAACGCTTACGCTGCTTGGCGCGACCGGATCGATCGGAGCATCGACTCTCGATCTCGTGCGCCGCAATCCCGATGACTGGCGCGTCGAAGCGCTGACGGCCAATTGCTCCTCGCGGGAGCTTGCCGCGCTCGCGGTCGAATTCGATGCGAAGCTCGCTGTCGTCGGAGACGAAAGCTGCCTTCCCGATCTCAGGGAAGCGCTCTGCGGCACGGGGATCGAGGCCGCGGGCGGGCCGCGCGCCCTGTGCGAAGCGGCGGCCCGGCCGGTCGATCTCACCGTCGCCGCCATCGTTGGCTGCGCGGGGCTCGGCCCGGTCATGGCCGCGATCGAACGCGGCGGAACGGTGGCGCTCGCCAACAAGGAAGCGCTGGTCTCGGCAGGCGAGGTGATGACCGCCGCGGTGACGAAGCACGGCGCGACCCTGCTTCCTACCGACAGCGAGCATAACGCGATATTCCAGTGCCTTGCGGGCAACAGCTTGGACGATGTCGCACGCATCACGCTGACTGCGAGCGGCGGACCCTTGCGCACCTGGTCGAAGGACCAGCTCGCCAAGGCCACGCCGGCCCAGGCCGTCGCGCATCCCAACTGGTCGATGGGCGCCAAGATCAGCGTTGATTCGGCGACGATGATGAACAAGGGCCTCGAATTCATCGAGGCGCATCACCTTTTCCCGGTCGGGCTCGACCGGCTGCGCATCGTCGTCCACCCGCAGAGCGTCATTCATTCCATGGTCGAATATCGCGACCGTTCGACGCTTGCCCAGCTTGGGCCTTCCGACATGCGCGTTCCGATCGCCTCCTGCCTTGCCTGGCCCGCGCGGATGGACACGCCATTGGAACCGCTCGACCTTGCCGCGATCGGCGAGCTTACCTTTTTCGCACCCGACGAGGCGCGTTTTCCCGCCACCCGCCTCGCCCGAGAGGCGATTGAGGGCGGGGCCGGGGCGCCTGCCGTGCTCAACGCGGCGAACGAGGTCGCGGTCGCGGCGTTCCTCGCCGGTCAGATAGGGTTCAGCCGGATTACGGCAGTGGTGGAAGATACGATGAGCCGTCACCATGCGGCCGCCCCCGGCAATCTCGACGACGTGCTGGCCCTCGATGCCGAGGCGCGCGCCCATGCCGGGGAAATCCTGGAGAATTTCGCCCTTGTTTGAATCGCCCCCCTTTTGGATGTACCTCATCGGCTTCGTACTGCTGCTCGGTCCGCTGGTAACCGTGCACGAGCTTGGCCATTATCTCGTCGGGCGGTTGTTCGGCGTCCATTCCGAGGCCTTCTCGGTCGGTTTCGGCAAGGAGCTTGCCGGTTTCACCGACAGTCGGGGAACGCGCTGGAAGCTCTCCGCGCTGCCGCTGGGCGGTTATGTCCAGTTCAAGGGCGACATGAACCCGGCGAGCGTGCCCGACACCGGGCCCGCGAGCGCTGCCACGCAAGAGGAACTGCGCGGCAGTTTCCAGCACGCCGCGCTGTGGAAACGCGCGCTGATCGTGGCGGCGGGGCCTGTCACGAATCTCGTCGTCACCATCGCCATCTTCGCCTCGCTTTTCTCCATCTTCGGCAAGCCGGTGATCGAGGGGGTGGAGGATTCGCGACAGGTTGCGGTCTTCACCGAGGAATCGGTCGCGCGCGAGGCCGGATTGGAAATCGGCGACACGATCCTTGCGGTCGACGGTGAGCCGATGGCTGATTTCGACGACATCAAGGCGGCCGTGGCGATCCATCCCGGGGAGCGCATGATCTTCACCGTGGAGCGCGAAGGCGAGCGTGTGGACATCCCTCTCACGACCGCCCGCGAGGATCGGACCGACCAGTTCGGCAATACCAGCAGTATCGGTTTCATCGGCGTTGGACCGGGCGGGGGGCGCTATACCTTCGAACCGGTGGGTGCCTTGCAGTCGATTCCGATGGCTTTCGAGCACACCTGGGACGTGCTCGGCATGATGGTGACCGGGATCAAGCAGGTCCTGACGGGGGAACGCTCGATCAAGGAACTGGGCGGGCCGGTCAAGATCGCGAAATATTCGGGCGAGCAGATGAGTTTGGGCGTCGTCGCCTTCATCCAGTTCGCCGCGCTGATCTCGCTTAATTTGGCATTCATCAACTTCTTGCCAATCCCCGCGCTCGATGGCGGGCACCTTGCCTTCTAT
>Ga0207419_1000230_pt1 | contig 46617 bp, 47 predicted proteins | sample ElkSloMetagenome_4_FD_184723 | JGI IMG/M metagenome (GOLD analysis project Ga0207419, IMG submission 184723) | Hot spring microbial communities from Elkhorn Slough, Monterey Bay, USA - MD2A (version 2) | ecosystem: Environmental > Aquatic > Marine > Intertidal zone > Estuary: Microbial mat ...
ACGCATTTAAGTTAGGACATTTCTAGATCCTAAAACCCTTTCACAGTCTACTGTTCCCTGATCCGGTGTTCCCTGTTCCCGATTCAAGTAGCGCTATATACTCATATGATCGTGCTGAACAGCAAGTAAACGTATAATTTCTTGTAGAGTCGCACTTTGCTTGAGGTCTTGTTCTCGCGTCTTCTGTTTGAGTTGATTTTGCTCTTGATACTGCTTTTCAATCAGATTAAGCTGTTGATTATAGAATTGATTTGCAACCCAATCGAATTCTAATTTTTCGATAAAAGGAGACACTTTAAATCGAATCAGTAATTTTTGATCTCCAGTCATTTCTAGAGCAATCACGGATAAATTTTCTACTCCATATTCAGCTTGTAAAGCTTGAAATGAGAGATAAAAAGCTTGCCAATCAATTCCCGTGGGAAAGGTCAGATCAACTGTTTCTAAAGCGGGTTGAAAGAGCTTGGTAAATTCTCCCACACCAAAGGTTTTATTGGGATCACGTGGACACCGTTCTTGTTGATCGTCTTTTAAATAAACATATTCACAAGTCACCAATTTTAGATTTGTTGCACTGTTGAGATCCCAATCTTCAATACAAGCACCAGTGAGGGTGACTCGCTCAAAATTTGTTCCGAGAATTTGAGTCGCTCGTAGATTTGCTTCGGTGAGGTTGGCTTGGCTAAAGTCGGCATGGCTGAGATCTGCACCGCGTAGGTTTGCTCTCCACAGATCCGCCCCCGTGAGATTGGCTTGGCTGAGATCGGTTTCACTGAGGTTAACTCCCCACAGATCCGCCCCCATCAGATTGGCTTCTCGCAAATCAGCGCCCCACAGATCCGCATTGATCAAATTTGCTCGACTGAGATCGGCTTTCCATAAATTGGCTTCTCTGAGATCGGCTTCTCCGAGATCTAATCCTTCCACGCCTTGGTTAAGAATTTGCCAAACAAGTTTCCATTTTTGCTCCCAACTGGTTTGCAGATCGATAATTGTGTCTTTGAGGTAAACCCCTCTAAAATCAGCTTTCCAGAGGTTGGCTTCACTCAAGTTAGCAGACTGTAAGTTAGCGCCCCACAAGTCGGCTTCACTCAGGTTTGTTCCCATCAGATTAACTCCGGTGAGATCTGCACCACGCAAGTCGGCTCTCCATAAATAAGCCCCACTCAAGTCGGCGTTTCGTAGATTCGTACCTCGCAAGTCGGCTCTCCAGAGGTTGCTGTCACTCAAGTCTGTACTTCGCAAGTCGGCTCCCCAGAGATCAGCACTCCAAAGATCAGCCATCCATAGATTAGCTCCACTGAGATCTGCTCCACTGAGATCGACACCGCGTAAATCGGGCTTGACTTCTGGATTGTTTTCTCTCCATTGATTCCACATCTCAATTCCCTGTTTGAGTCGGGCAAGATGTTCCTCATTTGCCATGCAATATCAGCTCCCAGTCCCTTTAATTGTGCTTTTTAGAGTTGTTTAAGGCACGGATTTCTCCACAATTTCTGCATACCTAAAATTAGGCAACTCAGATTTGAGTGCCAGAACATCAAGGAGATTTCTGTTTATACTTAATTAAGCAACTCAGTAATGAACAGTATTACAAGTCTCTCTAAATTCTATTCACTACAGTTAATACCAATTCACCCTGATTATCAAATTTCACAGAAAATTCACAGAAAATTTACAAAGAACGAGTTGTTATTTCCCTGAAGATTGAAAGCACGTTTCCGGTTAGATTCAACCCAATAACGGCTTAGTAGAATACCTTTATTCCTTCGTCACCTTGTCAAACTCTTAAACATAGGGGTTTTTTTCGGTCTGTGAACTTGTAGCGATACACCCACACTTGGCTAACTTAGATCAGATTGCTAGCTACTGCTCAAAACTTTATGCAGCGCACCCTATTGTTTTATCTATCATAACTCGCCCTAGAGGAGATTGTCAACGGCACACCCGGTTTGCTTTACAGTTTCTTTAATCAAATTAAGGTAGTGCAAATTGAACTGAAAATGCTAAGTCTCTCTGGATTAGCTTTTGTTTCTACCCAGAATAGAGCTAAAGTCTTATTTGGATCTTAAGGTGGATATGCTGATACCAATATTCGTGACAGTAATATTCCCGATCTCAACAATTAATCTGATAACGATTAGAACAGAAATAGATTACAAAAATTTATTCAGCCATCAGGGTAAACCATTTTTTTCCAAAAAAGTCAAGATCAGTTGGTCAACTGATGATCAACTGATCTTGACTGAAAAATAGCTGTTCTTCAATGAATTATTCTTAACGAGAGATAACTTCTATCTCCTCCTGAATTAATGGATGTCGGAATTTGACTTAATAATCGGTTTGAATAGGGAAACTTTTTCGGTCGGAACAACCTCAGAAAATAAGGTTTCGTACTGTTTTAAAGCTTGCTCAAAAGAAAAGAATTCTTCGGCATATTTACGACCTCGTTCACCTAATCTTTTCACTCGTTCTGGATCGTGATAAAGTTCTAAAAGGCTATTCGCAAGAGCCTCTGCATCTTCTGGAGGAACAACCACACCCGCCCCACTTTTAACAATTGCTTCTTTTGCCGTTCCAGTATCAGGAACAGAACCGACTACTGCACATCCACTCGCTAACAAAACAGGGATTTTTGAAGGCAGATTAAAAACGGTAACGTGACTTTTTTGAATAACTAAACCGATATCAGCCGCCGAGAGCATTTCTGGTAGTTTTTCACGGGGTTGAAAGGGTAACAAACAGACATTGGTTGCATCACAGGTATTGCAATATTCTTGTAAATGACCTAAAGCTCTTTCTTCTCCGACAATCACAAAAGCAATTTCAGGAATATGTTTTAATTTGGCTGCGGCTTGAATAACCGTTTCTAAACCTTGAGTTAGAGCAATATTTCCTGAATACAATATCACAAATTTATCTTCAAGTTGATGCTCTTTTCGGAAGGGATTATTTTCTTTAGGCAAAGGTCGAATAAAATCGGTATCAACCCAATTGGGAATATAACTAATCTTTTTCGAGGGTACACCTTTTTGTTCTAAGGTTTCAATAAATCCTGTTGCAATTACACTCAATTGATCGGCTCGCCAATAGGCAAACTTTTCTAACATTTCAGCAATCGCGACTAACGGCCCTCCTTTTTTCAGCAGGTTGACACGCACAGCCGCTTCAGAAACAATATCTTGAATATTTAACACAAACGGACAGCGGTTCACCCAAGCATAAAGAGCAACCGGAACACAAACTAATAAAGGGGGTTCTGTGGCAAAAATAACATCAGGTCGCCAACCATTAATCGCTTGAAATAAACTGGTAAAAATAAAACTTCCATCCAACAAAATTCGATCCAATACACCCGGTTCAGGGCCACGAACAAAGATATAACTGCGTTGAATACTGACTCCGTTTCTTTCTTCAGTTAGATAAGATTTACCTTGATATTCGTCATAAATGCGGCGTTGGGGATAGTTGGGCATTCCGGTAACGACTCGGACTTCGTGACCTTGCTTGACAAGACCTTCAGCTAACTCAGTCATCAAAGGGGCGATGCCAATCGGTTCCGGATGGTAGTTATAGGAGTAGATTAAAATACGCATGGTCTTCCGCAATAGTTAAATGTAGATTGTCAGAGTTTAGCGGAGTCAAAACTCCCTTTCCCGAATCTTTGTGTTTAAAAATATTTCGCGCATGACTCTCTCTAGATGCTGAACCCTAGTTGAGACTAAAACAAGTGTGTTGGTGAGCCAATAGTCATAATTAGTCACCGCAATGCTCCTGAATCTGGTAGTCCGTTAATATTTGCCAAACTACAGAACATCTTACCCAGTTATCCGGATTGCTCTGTCACTTTTTAGTTTCTTTTTGGTTTGAGTGTTAAAATCATTTCTACTCTAGCGGTTTCTTGATCGAGGCGAGTTGCACTAATTCCTAACCCCTGAACTGAGTTGATCAATGCCAAAGCATTGGGTTGAACAGCGATCGCCGGTGCCGCAATCAGATAACCCGTTGCCCACGTCACTAGCTCCTCAACATCGAGATAAACATAGCTGTGGTTGGCTTGGGGTAATAATTCCGTCACATTTTGATAGCGCGGATTAGCCGTGATCGGGAGTTGGGGTTCACTCGTAATTGCTTCGACAACAGGCCCTCCAAAGGCAATAAACACTAAATTCGATTGTAGCCAACCATGTCCAAATAATGTCCCTTGTTGGGGATCTTTCCATTCAGTGACTTCGACTCCAGCGATCGCTCGTTGTTCAACATTCACCGGAGGATTGCTCCCAGAGACGACTGTATCGAGTTGAGTCAGCATTCTTTCAGCCGCAGGGCGATCGCTCGTTTCTAGCATCAACACCCCGCCCAAGCCCAAAGGAGCCAGCACTCCTTCATCGTTAGCGATCAACCCCAATGCAAATTCACCATCCATCCAGCCAAACACATCTTGATCCGCATCTAAATTAATCGCATTCAGTCCCCGTTTGATTTGTCTAACAACACGATTGAGATCAGAATTGTCTTCAGCTAAAGTGAGAATTTCTGACCAAATTTCCTTAATGCCTTGAGTTTGAATTAATCCAATTGTTTTCGTGGGAAAGCGAGTGACGAGCGGATCGAGGTGAGGTTGTTGAGATTGACGGATGGCGCGATCATTGAGTTGAGTCATCGCTTTGAGATGAATTCCGAGTTGATCAACTCCAATGGCGAGAACCACAGACTTAACAGGCTTGATGTGGGATAAAACCTGCATCGATAATTGAGAAGACGGGGAAACATCAGCCGTGATTTGTTTGATAAAGGTAGAATATTCTGCAATATAGAGAGTGGTAATCGGATTAGGAACATCAACACTATTGAGAAAAGCCTGATTTGTTCCCGTTAAACTCGCTAAAGAGGCTTCACCTAGAGCTGTATCAATCGCTCGTTCAATCGCGTTTGGATCGGCAGCGACAATAATATGATGCCTGAGTACGGCAACATTGTAACGTCTGCCTTCTGACTCGGTATACTCAACAATTTCTACACCTTTATAGTCTCGTTGCTGACGTTGAAGATTGGCTTGATCATTAAACTGACGAGCAAAATGCCAAGCTTTGATCGGGTTTTTGATACCCACAACCATCAACACATCAAAATCTTCCGGTTCTTGTCCATCTTCATTCGGTAAAAGAGCAACCATCACTCCCCCGATCCAAGACTGAAGATCCCGATCAAATTTGAGGCTAGTATCGGCTAAACTTTTTTGTTTAAAAGTCGTTAAACTTTGAGTGATCCAAGTTCGCGCCTCTGGCGTACCAAACTGCTTGAGGTGAGTCAGTGCTTCTGGAGTGGACGAGATAAAAGTTGCCATCCGAGCATCTGCGGGTACAAGCTTGGCACTTTCGGTTACACTATAAGCTCGTACTTTAGCTGTTTTTAGATAAAGCAGACTTGTTAAAGCACCCACACAAATGACCGTTGCAGCTCCAACCAGCACGTTAAGTTTCTTCAGTGGCATTTTTTCAAGTTCACCGTTTTCAGTTCGCAGTCTCTATTTATCTTAAGAGTTCCCAAAATAGTCAGAAGTCGTGAGGCAAGATCTCACATCTCCCAATTTCCCACCTCCCTATCTCCTAACCGGGAGTGAATGCTTTAATTGTGTATGAGTGGCGAGGAATTGACAACAAAGCAGAGAGTTGTCTTGTCGCTCGGTATAATCAAAAACAAGTTGAGATTGATCGCATATCGAGTCTGAACTGAGTCACTCAGTAGTTATAAATTGATGAAAGTAGCAATTACCGGAGCAACAGGATTTGTCGGGACTCGCTTGGTTGAGCGGCTTCACAAAGAAGGACATCAGGTGGTAGTATTCACCCGCAACCCCGAACGCGCCCAGCGTATTTTTCCCACTTCTGCCTATCCTCAGTTAGAAGTTGTCGGCTATACTCCAACAGAATCGGGATCTTGGCAACAGGCGATCGCTGGATGTCAGGGTGTGGTTAATTTAGCAGGGGCTTCCATTGCAGAGGGACGCTGGACTCCTCAACGCAAACAAGAAATTATCAATAGTCGGGTGCAAGGCACCGAAAAACTCGTCGAAGCAATTGAACAGGCTGATTCTAAACCGACGGTTTTGGTCAATTCTTCGGCAGTCGGTTATTACGGCACCAGCGAAACCGCAATATTTGATGAAACCAGTCCACCTGGGGATGATTTTCTCGCTCAAGTCTGTCAAGCTTGGGAATCTGCTGCCGAAAAGGTTAAAGAAGCGGGAACTCGTTTGGTGATTGTCCGCACCGGAATTGTCTTAGGAATGGGAGGGGCTTTGGCAAAAATGTTAACGCCATTTAAACTGTTTGCGGGGGGGCCTTTGGGTTCCGGAAAACAGTGGTTTTCTTGGATTCATCGAGATGATTTAGTGAGTTTAATCATCTTTGCGCTGACGCATCCAGAAGTTGAAGGAGTGGTTAACGGTACCGCGCCTAACCCCGTTCGGATGGGACAGTTGTGTAATACCCTCGGGGATGTTTTACACCGCCCCTCTTGGCTCCCTGTACCCGATTTTGCTCTAGAAACCCTGTTGGGAGATTCGGCGAAGTTGGTGCTTGAAGGTCAGCAAGTGATCCCCAAACGCACGGTATCCTACAATTTTGACTACCAATATCCTACTGTTAAACCTGCCCTAGAAGATATTGTCCGATAATCTTATGACTTCCTCTGACTCTGTTGAATCTTGGGATTTTGATCGCGCTCGTCGCAGTCTCCGACAGGCGATGACTCGGTATTCTAACAAACGACGCCAACGACAAAACCCCCCAGAATTACAAGCAACTCTCAAAACACAGTTGGATATTCTCGCTGCAAGTTTAGATAAATTGGATCAGGGTTTGATCCGAATTGCGGTTTTTGGTTTGGTGAGTCGGGGAAAGTCGGCGGTGTTGAATGCGCTGTTGGGAGAACATATTTTGCAAACGGGGCCTTTAAACGGCGTGACTCAATGGCCTCGTTCGGTGCGTTGGACGGTGCCTTCTCGGTATGATGACCAACGAGACAGTATTCCGGTGGAGTTAATTGATACGCCGGGACTCGATGAGGTGGGGGGTCAGGTTCGAGGTGAAATGGCTCAAGATGTGACTCGTCAGGCGGATTTGATTTTGTTTGTGGTGTCGGGGGATTTGACTCGCACGGAATACGAAGCGCTTTGTGAGTTGCGAAGATCAACAAAACCCCTAATTGTTGTTTTTAATAAGGTTGACCTCTACACTGATACCGAACAACAGGCGATTTACTACAATTTACAACGGTTAACCGCCCCCGACGCCCTGGATTTCGATTTTGACGATCTAAACTGGGATTCTCCTACCCCACCCTTGACAGAGGGAGAACAGGCGAAAACAGACTCCTCTCTGTTGGAAGTGGTACGAGTTGCGGCTGAACCTGCTGCGGTGCAAGTGCGGGTTGAATGGCCTGATGGTCGGGTGACTTCAGAATGGGAGACTCCTCCGCCTCAAATCGACGAGTTGAAAACGGCGATTGTTAATATTCTTCATCTTGAAGGGCGCTCTCTTTTGGCGTTGAATGCGTTGGTACAAGCGCGAGAGGCGGAACAGCAAATTGCTCATCAGACGATTAAACTTCAGCAATCGGAAGCTGAGGCGTTAATTTGGCAGTTTACTAAGTATAAAGCGATCGCGATCGCTATTAATCCGATTGCTATTATTGATGTGTTAGCGACCACAATTAGTGATTTGATTTTGATTCGTTCTCTCGCTCGTTTGTATGGTTTACCGATTACCAATTATGAAGCCAGTCAGCTTTTAAGAACGATTTTGTTGAGTGCGGGTGGGATGATTCTCGCGGAGTGGGGAAGTGGTGCAATATTAGGATTAGGTAAAAGTGCCGCTGGATTAGCGACTGATATTTCGACTTATGCGGGTGTGGCTTTGACTCAAGCTTCGATCTCGGCGTATGGAACATATACAGTGGGTCGGGCGGCTCAGGTTTATCTCGAACAAGGCTGTACTTGGGGAGAATCGGGGATTGATACGGTGATTCAAGAGATTATTAATCAAGTGGATCGTGATACAATTGTTTATCGATTGCGACAAGAATTCACAAAACCTTAAACTTATTTATATTTTAAAGACTAGAAGGGACAATTATTGATTCCGAATCACTGATTAAATTATCTCAGAAAAAAGTAGGGAAATCAACTCGGATTTGGTATGATAGATTTGTGATCACAGTTAGGAATAGGAAAACTAGCACTATCCCTAATTTTAGATAAGCTGATGTTTTTAGGAGACAAGGGATTAATCCTCTCAAACTCAGGATTGAACATTTCCACTCTAAAAATTAATGAGGAGAGGATGCTGTTTATATTCCAACCTTTTTGATATTGTATCATCAATAATCGGAAAGTTATTGATTTTACGATTCAACTTAACTCAAGTTTGTTAGAATTGATTGCAATTGAAGCCCAACTGGGTTCATTGTATTAGCAGATTAAGTGATTAGGGTTGCATTTATTAATCATAAGTTATCTAATCTAGGATCTAAATTCTGATTAGAAATAAAATCAAACTCTATTGATAGTTAATAGAGTCGTTGTTCTCAACAATGTTATTTTCAAACCAGAGTAATCAAACCATGCTCAAGAATGTGCCGAACCCTGAAAAAAAACGTGAACCTCAAGTTGACAACGCTCAATTTAACGACCAACGCGCTCCCAGTATTCTACTTCATCTGGACAAAGGAGCCGCAATTGCTTTAGTCCGAAATCTCATTCTTTGCCTTTGCGATTCTCTATTAATTTCCCTGGGATGGTTAACGGCTAAATGGATTGTTATCAGCACAAATTTTTTTAAAAGTGTTGGGTCTTTTGATCTGATTGGAAGTTCACCAGAACAACCGGGTTTCTTATTCCCTATATTAGCGATTACCATTGGTATTATCGCCGCCGCCGGTCTTTATAGTCGCCGTGATAGTCGTCGTCGTTTTCTGCGTTTAATAAGCTGTTTAACGTTGGCACAAGTGATTTTAATTGTGTTAGCTTTTCTCTATAGACCCGGTATATTTTTGTCTCGCTCTCTTTTTATTCTAGCTTGGATTTTTACCGTTGTTTTTGTTTTATTCGGTCGTTTTCTATTAGAGTTAGCTGTCATTACCGTTCGCAGCAAAGGAATATTAACGCGCAAAATTTTTCTGATTGGAACTCCTCGGGATACTTTAGCTGCCAAAATATCACTGAAACTGATTAGTAATCGAGAATTTCAAGTGGTGGGTCAAATTGATTTATCGACGATTGAAGGACAAAAAAATTGGCCGAAAATTCTAGAAGATATTCAACAACAAGATGTAGGAGAAGTATTTGTTTGTTCTTGGCAATCTATTCCGAATCCGATGTCTTTTTATTGGAATTTAAAAACCGCAGGGATTAACTTACGAGTATTACCAGTTGGCTTAGAATTGCCTTATCAATCCCCTCAAATTGAAATGATTGGTCGAATGCCAACAATTCAGTTTTCAACCCCTGCCATTATGGGAACTGATTTCTGGTTAAAACGAGGATTTGATTTAACGGTTGCGGTATTGCTGTTAATTTTTATTAGTCCGATTTTGCTGTTAATTGCAGTTTTAATTAAGCTAGATTCACCGGGGCAAATTTTCTACAAACAAACTCGTTTGGGTTTACGAGGACGGCATTTTAAGGTGTGGAAATTTAGAACAATGGTGATTAACGCTGACCAATTAATGAAAGAATTGGAAGCTAATAACGAACTTAAAGGCGGTGTTATCTTTAAAATGAAAGATGACCCTCGGATTACAAAAGTCGGCAAGTTTTTGCGTAAATATAGTTTAGATGAACTGCCGCAATTAATTAATGTTCTCAGGGGTCAAATGAGTTTGGTTGGGCCGCGTCCTCTGCCTTTACGAGATGTTGAGGGATTCGCGCCTCATCACTTTGCACGACAAAATGTTTTACCGGGAATTACGGGTTTGTGGCAGGTTTCTGGACGTTCAGATATTATTGATTTCGAGAATGCTTTTCGTCTGGATGTGATGTATATTAATAACTGGTCACTGTTGCTTGATTTTCAGATTTTATGGAAAACGGTTCATGTTGTTTTCAATCGCAAAGGAGCTTATTAATTCAAAATTTTTGTCATGCTGAACTCTATGAAGCATCTCAGATATCCCACGTATTTCTAATTTACTGCGACCATTTTTCGACGGGAAGTACCCCAATAAATTGTAGAAATAATAGAATCAAGTACAACGGATTGAGAAAAACATATCGTTTCCAAAGCCGTTTCGGTTCTTGCCACAGTCGAAATGCCCACTCTAAGCCTCCTCGTTGCATCCAACCGGGGGCTTGAGGAATATTACCTGCATGAAAATCAAACGCCGCCCCAACACAAAGAATCGGACAATTGAGTAAATCTCGATGTTCAAACGCCCATGTTTCTTGACGAGGACAGCCTAAACCCACCAATAGAATATCTGTTTCTGAGGTTTGTATTTGTTTGATAAAATCAGCATCTTCTTCTATAGTGAGTGGGCGATAAGGTGGAGAAATAGCACCGCAAATTTTAAGGTTGGGAAATTTTTGTTGAAGATTAAACTCTAATTTTTCCAACACTTGAGGCGTTGAACCATAAAGAAAAATATTAGCCCCTTGTTGGGCGGCTTGTTCACAAACATATAAGGTTAAATTCGGCCCATAAACTCTATCTTTGAGATTGGTTTTGTAGAGTAAGTTCAAAGCCCACCGTACAGGTTGCCCATCTGGACAAACTAAATCAAAGCGGTTTAAACGATAGCGATAAGCTTTGTCTAAAACTGCCGTCATAATCCCGTGAACAGGTTGGGCGGCGACAATCAGGGATTGATGATTTTTAGCCCCATTCATCACCTGATTGACTGCACTTTCATAGTCAATGGCGCTGACTTTGACCCCTAAAAGGTTATATTTCCCTAAATCAAGCATCAGAATTCACCGATGAATTTAGCCCAAAATTAGGCTAACTTTATTATACTGCGGTTGGGGTACAACTCGACTGTTTTTTGATCTGAGAATTTGCCTCCGCTAAATGCTTTTTCAGTGTTGTTTCCGGGAGTGGCCCTTGTAGATGATGCCACGGGAGAATATTATCAAGATGCCAGTTCTCATAAACATAATAATCGAGTTCGGGTAATTGTCCCCGCAACTCTTTAAAAGCCCGTCGATAACTTCCCAAAGACTCACCATAGCCTCTAACTAATTCTAACAGATGAGAGACTCGGCGATCGCCTCGGGAAATTAAAGCTTGAATCACTGACCATTTATAACTTTCTGGACGAAACTCAATTCCATTTTTACGAAGATTTTTTTCTAGAAATTTCAGTCGTTTTTCGGCTTCTGGGTTTACCCCAAACCATTGAAAGGGAGTATGAGATTTTGGTACAAAGGTACTACAACCCAGGGTTAACTTCAAACCAGGAGCGGCTTTTTTGAGTTGTTTCATTAAAGCCAGAGTTGCTTCTAAATCTTCGGATTCTTCGCCGGGAATTCCGACCATTCCATAGAGTTTTAAGGCTTTTAATCCTCCAGCTTTAGCATTGACAACGGCTTGAACAATTTCTTCGTTCTCTAACTTTTTATTGATAATTTTTCTAATTTTATCGCTGCCACTTTCTATGGCAATGGTTAAACTTTTTGTATCTCGTTTGGCTAGAGTTTCTGCAAGCTGAACGGTAACAGTATTGGTTCTCACAGATGCAATACTTAACCGAACATCGTCATATTTGGGTTGACTGAGATAGTCTAATAATTCGTTAAATTCAGGGTGTTGAGTGACAGAAGCCCCCAACAAACCAATCCGTTTCGTAACGGTTAAACCTTGTTCAATTGCCGGAATTAATGAGTTTTCTAAGCTAGCTGTTCTAAACGGTAAGGTAAGATAACTGGCTAAACAAAAGCGGCACATTTCCGGACAACTGCGAACCACTTCCACCATGAAAATATTTTCCCAGGCGGCTTTTTCGGTGACAACAGTAGAAGCCGATAAGGTATTTCCGCGATAGGTTTGTTTTTGAACGATTCTCGGAATGTCTGCTGTTATCGGTTCAATTGATGTTATTTTACCCTCTTGACTTTCATAACTGACCTGATATAAACTAGGAACATAAATACCTGGAACTTGAGCAAGATGTTTTAATTTTGTTTCGCGGTTGGCGGTTCTGACTTGTTGATAAGCGGTGATTAAATTGGGTAATAAGTCTTCGCCATCTCCCAATAAAACCAGATCAAAAAAGTCTGCAAAAGGTTCAGGATTTGCGGTTAAAACAGGCCCTCCCCCAAAGACTAACGGATGAGAATCGTCTCTGTTGACTGAACGAATGGGAATATTGAGAAATTCTAAACGTTCTAAAATATTGACATAATCTAATTCCCAAGACACCGAAAATCCGAGTAATTCGGGTTGAGTCGGTAACGGTTCGTGAATATCTGTAAATAGCCGACTAACTTGTACATCACGACGCAAAGCTAAAGTCGCCCAAACAATTTGATACCCTAAACTGGTAATTCCCACAGTATAGTCGTTGGGAAACGCAAAAATAATCGGAATAGCGTTCATATCCGGTGTCGCCGGAGTAAACAGAAGACGTTCGGAGTCGAAGACAGAAATACTCACAGGCTAAGTTAAAATTCAATAAAGACAAGTAGCAATTTTGGAAAATTAAAATAGACTTCTAATCCATTTCAGAAATCTTGCTTATAGAGTTGAAACAATTTACATTCAATCTTAACGATATTTTAGCTTAAAAAAGAGAATTGTTGAAGCCAAGCTCAGGGTGACAATATTCGCTGCAACGATGGGTAAGTCGCCAATTAAAGCACCATAAACAATCCACAAAAAGACACCCGTACAAAACATCACAAACATTCCCAGGGAAACATCACGAGTTGATTTCGTTTTCCAGGTTTTAATCACTTGTGGTAAAAAAGCAACGGTGGTTAAAGCCCCTGCCAGCAGTCCAATTGCTGTAATTAAAGTCATCCCTACACTACCCTTAATTTAGCCTCTCTCATTCTAATCGCACCCCGTTCTTTTAGGTATTACCTTCTTTTTATTGCGGGTTCACTCTGAAAAACTGACCGAAACTTCCACAGGTTGAGCTTCTAAGCCAATATAACGGGCGCGAATGGTGGTTTTTGCTTGCACAGGCATTAACGGGGTAATCGTCCCGAGAGAGAGCAAATCTCCGGGTTGAAGACGTATCCCGGCGGCTTTTAAGTGATCTCGTAGCCACAACACCGCTTTGAGAGGATGTCCGAGTAAAGCTGAACTTTGGCCCTGGGCTAATTCTTGTCCACTTTCATCGAACAAAATCACTTGAATATTGCCTAAGCGTTTTTCCCATTCTGATGTAGCAGCCAGAGGGATAGGTTGACCCAAGACTCCTAATCGCGCCCCAACATTAACAGCAACTAAAGCCGCAGCATTGAGTTTAACATCGCTTTGATAGATTAAATCCGGCAGTTCGATAAAAGGAATCACCGCATCTAAACTTGCAAGCACTTCTTGAGGCGTTGTGGCTTCGTTAATACTATCATCACCGACTCGAACCATTAAGTCAGCTTCAAATAGAGGTCTAGCCCCAAAATTAGCTGAAACAACAGCGCCATTATCGAGTAACATCTGTTGGAGGAGAACACCCCGCACCGGATGAGTAACGTTAAACCGTTCTTGGGCGATGGGGCTAGTGAGTCCCGCTTTATAACCCACGACTGGGCCTAAATGAGAAGTGAGAACTTGAACAAATTCTTTTTGTAGGGAAATCGCCTGTTCTATCGTCATATCCTCACTTAACGCAGCAACAGGTTCACGTTTTAGGTAGGTATTTGCTAATTGTTGCGCTAAACTGGAGTCTGTGGCAATTATTTCGGTGGAGAGGAGATCACGTTCTTGTCTTGAGGTTAACGACAAGCTATCCGATGTCGAGGTTTTGTCAGGAGAGCGAATCGCGTTAGTCCTATTGGTCAAGACGAGTGTGCTAACAGTTGCACAAACAGCAGCAATGGAGAATCGCAGCCACAGATTATTAAGTAGAGTCAGCATTAGTTTCAACAGATAGATCACAGCAGTGTAATTTCACTCATTTGGGTGAGGATTTATCCCCTTGATTGGGGAAGTCACGGCTGAGATCTTAATATTATCCTAGAAACATTGATTCTCAAGGCAACAGCATTAAAGGTGTGAGTGGATTTAACAAGAGTTTAGCACTCTTTGTTCATCTCAATTTCTCAAAATTCTGAGAAGCTGTTTTGACGAGAGCAAGTGGTTTAAGAAGAGTCATATGAATATTAAACAACTCTTTCAGTCTTTCAATCTACCCAGTCTAGGCGTAACATCTGCTTTATCAGTTGGTGTTGCCTTAACAACTTTAGCCAATGTGATTTCAGTTCGATCCACCTTAGCACTTCAACAAACCCCTGAACCGCAAGCCATTCTGATGTTGGGTGGAAATCCCAATCGGGAAGAATTTACCGCCGAATTTGCCAAAAAACATAATCACTTAGATGTTTGGGTTTCATCGGGTGTGGATCGCCGCACCGCAACTGAGATTTTTCAACAAGCTGGAGTGGACTTAGGGCGAGTCCATCTAGACTATCGTGCCGTTGATACGGTGACAAATTTTTCAACTTTGGTTGAAGACTTGAAAAAACGGGATATTTCTCATGTTTACTTGATCACTTCAGATTTTCATATGTCTAGGGCGATGGCAGTCGCCTCGGTTGTGTTTGGAAGTCAGGGAATTGCCTTTACTCCTGTTCCGATTCCAACGGAAGGTTATCCTTCTGAGTCAGAGGTTCGGATCGTGCGAGATGTCAGTCGGGCTGTGGTGTGGACGTTTACAGGTTGGGCGGGAGAAAATCTTCATCCCCGTTATGCTTTACGTCGGGCGATCGCCGAACGAGATGCCGCACCAATACCTGAACCGAGTTAACACGAATTTTACATCAAAACATTAAAAATCCCGCTCGTTGTCGAGGGGGATTTTATTGAATATATAAAAACTTTGGTCAAGCCAAAGTTCTATATATCCCTTGCCGGATGGCTTTTATCTTACATGGCGGAACCAACACCCACGTAAGAACCATAGAAGAATATACCAACAACCACTAAAACACCAGTTCCAGCAACAGTTGCTACTAACCATAAAGGAATTCGGGCTTGTCCAGACACGATTTTTTACCTCTTATTTCAAAGCTTGACTGACGTAACGAGCAGCTCAATTGAGAATGATCTTCTAGTTAGTTAAAGAAGTAACTAGAGAATAAAATACCCAGTACAAAAATCAAGAGTAAACCCAGATAAAGAGAAGTCCGGTTTAACTCAACGGGCTGACGATTCCGGTTGGGATTACGCTCCATAAAAACCTCCTAGCGTTGGATAAACTGCATTGCGGCGATCGCACCCAAGAAAAAGACGGTGGGAACAGCCAGGGTATGAACAGCAAGCCAACGAACGGTAAAAATCGGATAGCTTACGGGTTCATTGGGATTAGAACTGCTAGTCATGTTATTAAACTCCTAATTTAAACTACTTGCCAGTATATTCATCAATCTGTTGTTTCCCGCTAAAGCGATCAGTAACAATCGGAATTTCTTGACGTTCTTGAGTCGGGAAATACTCATCAGGACGGGGAGTTCCAAAAGCATCGTAAGCCAAACCTGTGCTTACAAATAACCAACCTGCAATAAACAATGCTGGAATGGTGATGCTATGAATCACCCAATACCGAACACTGGTAATAATATCCCCAAAGGGACGCTCTCCGGTATCACCTGCCATATCTAATTCTCCTGATTACAACGGTTTACAAATTTGAACTCAGAGACTTGAAATTATACTACGTTTTGAGAGTAGGGTTTTAAAAGCCAATCTCCCCTGCTGTTTGACAGAGGCTGGTTCTATTTTTATCCCGGTTCTTAAAGGAAGGGAATCCTCTATTTCCTTAGTCTCGCATCTGGGCGTTTCAATTCCAAAAGTTTTTCAGGGTCTTAAACGCCTATCACTGTATTATGATACGAAATTTGTGAATTTGTAACAACCCAATTGAGCAATTGATCTCCTTTGATTGAGTTTAGAGTTCAAACTGCCGCTTGGGAGGGCTGACCTGTGTATCTCAGTAGCGTTCCTCTTTGACCGAGGATAAAACCTTTTTCTGGGTTAATAAACTTAATGCGGTTAAAGTTAGCGGGAATATCTTCAACTTGTTTATCTTTAAGCCAAGTTTCTCCGCCATCCAAACTACACACCAAGTTTCCACTCCCACCACTGACCCAGATTTCTTCAGGAGTTCGATACGCTAAATCTAATAATCCCCAACTGGTGGTATATTCAGGTTTAATCGCTTCGCTCCATTCTTCCGGGTTTTCGGGTTCACTAAACCGGAGTTCACCACCTCGGGCGATCATCCACAAACGACCATCTTCCCCAAAGCCCATATTTTCTAGACGCTTAGAGCTATAACGGTTGTGGGGTTCCCAAGCTTTTGATCCCGGTGTCCAGATAGAATAAAAGTTTCCTTTCGCCGATACAGTCATGTATTCACCCTCAGAGGAACGGGCGACATTACGAACAACTCCCACGGCTTCTTCGACTAGGGCTTTCCAGTGTTCACCCCCATCTTCTGTGCGATAGATAGCGCCGATATCAGTTGTCATTTCTGCTGACTGTGGCTCGAGTGCAACTATCTTGTAAGGCGCACCGGGAAGTTTAGAACTTAATTGAATGCGAGTCCAAGAATTCCCGTCATCGGTGGTATGTAATAAAACAGAAGGTTCACCGACCACCCATCCTTCAGAACCCGAGAAACTTACCGAAGCTAACCGTACCTTTTCTTCACCTAAGTCTAGGGCTTTTGTTTCCCAACTTTTCCCGCTATCGGTTGTTTCTAACAGCGTAGAACTACTACCGACAACCCAACCATGATTCGGGTTTTGTTCTGAAAAAGCGACATCAAATAAATTGGCATCGGTAGCGATGGGAATCAGTTCCCAAGGGTTATAACTGAGGGCGGGCAGATACTTACAACTGGTACACAGGAGAATAACAGCAAATACAACTAGAATTTTTCGCAAAAATTTCATTAAACTCATGGGTTTTAGATCGGTTCAAGTCGCTTTTATTTCAAAGCATACAAGCTCATAAAAAACAGAAAACCTAAGGCTAGTCCACCAAAAATGAGTAGGTTTTTTTGTTGAGAGGTCAGTGTATTTACACCTAAGCCATAGTTCAAATTTTCTTTAAAGCCAGAAGGCCCTTCTTTCGATCCAATGTTGGAAAATTGACTTCTTGGTGCCCCACAAACTGGACAGCGCCAGCCCGCGGGAATTTCTTCAAAGGGTGTTCCGGCCGAAACCGCTACTTGTCCCATTGAAGTTCCTTTGGTGGGTTCGTAAACGTACCCACAGGCTCTACATTCGTACTGATCTAGCGGTTGAACTTCAGTAGCTTGATCGCTCATAGCTTAACCTGGAGGAGTCATTAATTCTTAAAATGTCTATTACATAATATTACAGAATCTCACCAAAGCCAATCAAAAAATGGAATAGGGCTAGGGAGATGGGGGAGAGACGGAGATGGGGAGAGAGAAAAAAACGTCTAACCTCACGACTTCTGATGACTTCTGAAGAAAGCCTGCTCCACTCACCCAAGGCACCCCTATAATGTATAAAGACAATTGATAGTACACTAGCAGTCAATCAGCCATCGTGTTTATTCTCAGTGGTTATGAATACTTTCTAGGCTTCCTGATTATCTGTAGCCTAGTTCCCCTTCTTGCCCTTGGTACATCCAAGCTGGTACGTCCTCAAAGCCGAAAGGGTGTGCGACGCACTACCTATGAGTCGGGTTGCGAACCGATCGGTGGTGCCTGGATTCAATTCAATATTCGCTACTATATGTTTGCCTTGGTGTTTGTCATTTTTGACGTGGAGACGGTGTTTCTCTACCCCTGGGCGGTGGCCTTTCACAAGCTGGGATTGTTAGCGTTTATCGAAGCATTGATTTTTATTACCATTCTTGTAATTGCCTTAGTTTACGCATGGCGCAAAGGCGCACTGGAATGGTCTTAAGTAGTTGTTAGTTAGAATTGCACAGAAACTATGACAAGCCAAAGTATTTCCCCAGAAACTGGAAAAATTATCAATCCCATCGAGCGACCTCAAGTTACTCAAGAACTGTCAGAAAATGTGGTTTTAACCACTGTTGATGACCTATATAATTGGGCAAGACTATCGAGTTTGTGGCCGTTGCTTTATGGTACGGCTTGCTGTTTTATTGAATTTGCAGCATTAATTGGTTCTCGGTTCGACTTTGATCGCTTTGGTTTAGTTCCCCGTTCGAGTCCTCGTCAAGCCGATCTGTTGATCACCGCAGGTACAATCACCATGAAATATGCACCTGTATTGGTGCGGTTGTATGAACAAATGCCTGAACCCAAGTATGTAATCGCTATGGGTGCTTGCACGATTACAGGCGGGATGTTTAGTATGGACTCGACAACGGCAGTTCGAGGTGTGGATAAGTTAATCCCAGTAGATGTGTATATCCCGGGTTGTCCGCCTCGTCCTGAAGCGATCATTGATGCGATCATCAAATTGCGGAAGAAAATTTCCAATGATTCTCTACAAGAGCGAGGAAATTTACAACAAACTCACCGTTACTACACTCGTTCTCATCAAATGAAGGTAGTCGAACCGATTTTAACGGGTCAATATTTACAATCTAGCACTCGTCAAACTCCACCTCCGCAACTCACTGAAGCGATGGGAATGCCTGTACCCCCGGCAATGTTAGCTGAACAAACCAAGGAGGAACAGCGTGGCTGAAACTGAAGAAACAGCAATTGTAGAAGCAGGCCCAGTTTCCCAGTGGCTCGCTCAAAATGGATTTGAACATGAATCTCTGCAACGAGATCACTCGGGAGTAGAGATAATTAAGGTGAGTCGGGATTATCTGATTCCTCTGTCTACAGCCCTCTACGCTAACGGATTTAACTATTTGCGGTGTCAATGTGCCTATGACCTTGGCCCCAGTGAAGATCTCGTTAGTGTTTATCATTTGGTAAAAGTTGACGATCATGTGGAACAACTTGAGGAAGTTTGCGTCAAGGTATTTGTTCCACGAAATGATCCAAAAGTTCCGTCAGTTTACTGGATTTGGAAAGCGGCCGACTTCCAGGAACGAGAGTCCTATGATATGTACGGTATCGTTTACGAAGGTCATCCTAATCTGAAGCGAATTTTAATGCCCGAAGATTGGGTCGGTTGGCCTTTGCGAAAAGACTATATCTCTCCTGATTTCCATGAGTTGCAAGATGCTTATTAATGATTGTCGAGTCAGATTAATGATAGATTGACACAAACAGCACTCCTGTCATTTTGGGGGAGTGCTGATTTAGCTTTAATGGCAAACAGCAACTCAGTGACAATCTAAATTAAGGGAATAGGCAGATGCTCAATTATCGGAGAATAGGCGACTCGAACGCATTGCCAGATTTCCGAAAAGTCTGGTATAGTTGCCTACGATCAGGTAGTGTTCAACCAATCGCCTGAATGGAGTTCACTCTTGATTTATGAGAGCGCATATGTACGATACCATTTAGGTTGCAACATTATACAGTCCTACGGGACTCATCTTCGTACAATACTTTGGTGGAGGAGTTAAATTGTGAGTACAATTCGAGGATCAGTATTTCAGGATCTTAACGGTAATAGTTTTTTTGATCTCGGTGAAGGTCTTTCCAACGTTACAGTATTCCTGGATATAAATGGAAATGGTCTACCAGATAGTGGTTCAGATAGTGATGGGGATGGCATCCTAGAGAATAGTGAACCAACAATAGTAACTGATGCTAGCGGTGAGTATACCTTTGCGGATTTACCCGAAGGAAGCTTTACCCTCGATCAGGTGACTATCCCCGGTTTCAATGAACCTGTGGGTGTACCCATCTCCCTAGCAACGACAGGTGATCCCAACGAACGGATTGATGTCAACATTCTCAACACAAACCTGACCCCACCGACCACCCCAGCCCCTACAACTGGAGTGATTCGCGGTTCGGTTTACGTTGATAACAACAGAAATCAAATTTACGAGCCTTTTGGAGATGTCGGTGAACCCACGCTTGCAGAAGGCTTTCCGGATGCAACGGTTTACATTGACCTCAACAACAGTGGTTTCCGTGAACCCAGTGAGCCTTCTTCTACCACTAATGAAGCCGGTTTCTATTTCTTTGGGGACTTACCCCCAGGCTCCTATTTACTGCGAGCTGAAATTCCGGGTGGATTTGAGTTACTCGGAGATAACCCGATCCAAGCTCCTGTGGCTGCTGCGACTGTCAATGAACTGGATATTCCTGTTATTGATCCCAATAGCGTTTATGGTCGGGTGATTCGTGACCTCAATGGTGATGGTCTACCTCAACCTTCTGAACCCGGACAAATGGGAATTAATATTGAGATTGTTGATGGAGAGGGGAATATCAGCAGAACCACAACGGGTGACGATGGATTCTACATCATTTCCAATCTCAATACAGAGATTCCTGGAAGGGATGATCCGCAAAACCCCTTCGCTAACTTCATTGCCAGAACAGAACCTGAACGATTTGCTCGAGGATTCGTCGCCGATTTTGGTGTTGACTTACCTTCGTCTGCCTATATCTTTACCTCTCCGGTGCCTCCAGTTGGAGAATTTCCGGGCGAAATCGGTGTCGAACTGATTCCTGAGGAGGCTCGCCAAATTAACTCTACATTGGTCTTCAATCCAGCCGGAACGGTTCTGCCTGTTCCAAATAGTATTGCGGGTGTGGTATTCAATGACCTCAATGCCAACTCTCTACTCGATGTTGATCCCATAACGGGTTCACCAGATGCGCCAATTGAGGGCGCGAGAGTCTACATTGACTTGGATGATGATGGTGAACTCGGAGGAGATGAACCCAGTACAACAACGGACTTCAGTGGGAACTTTATCTTTACTAACCTATCCCCGACCCTCCCGATTGACCCGTTAACCGGTTTTGCTCCTATCGAAGAGACTTATGTGATTCGAGTTGAGCCAACAGACAATCAGGAGAATTTAACCACTCCGATTCCGGCGATCACGTTGGCGAGTGAAGAAGCAGCTCAAGTGACCTTGGGACTTTCCAGTGTGGTTCCTTTCCCACCGGAAAACCAATTCGCTCAAGAAGGAGGTGGTATCAACCCAGACTCACTAATTCCTGTCAGAGGTTTCGATCCGCTGACGATCGCAGCTCCGACTCCTGTACCGATTCCAACTCCAGAGCCAATTGTTTAATTAAGAGTCGTTAAGCTTTGTGTATTCAGTCATCTCCAGGAACACTAAGGCGAATTTAATTAACCTTCATCCTATTCCTGGGATGATTTTTTTATGGGGATCTCTCCGATTTCAGACAAATTGTATCAAAATACTCAAATCAAGTTTAGGGAAAACGATAATATAGATAGATTAAGCTAAGTTTAACTTTTTAAAAATTGTTTCAACAGCAAACTGCTTTAGAGTTTCCTGCAAGTCTATTTCAATTAGAAAATGGATTAACGGTTATTCATCAGGAGATTTCTGCAACTCCTGTCGTTGTCGTTGATGTTTGGGTCAGAGCCGGAGCGATTCAGGAACCGGAACCCTGGTCAGGGATGGCTCACTTCCTAGAACATATGATCTTCAAAGGGACAGATAAAATTGCCCCGGGAATATTTGACGAAGTAATTGAAAGTCGAGGTGGAGTAACCAACGCCGCCACAAGCCACGACTACGCCCACTTCTACATCACCACAGCCGAACAATACCTAGAAGATACTTTACCCCCGCTTGCTGAATTACTCTTACACGCAACGATTCCGGATCAGGAGTTTATCCGAGAACGAGATGTCGTTTTAGAAGAAATTCGTCAGGCTGAAGATGATGTGGACTGGATTGAATTTCAGTCTATGATGGAAACGCTCTACAGTCATCATCCCTATGGACGTTCAGTATTAGGAACCCAAGAAAAACTAATGCAGCGAACGCCCGTAGAAATGCGCTGTTTTCATCAATGTCACTACCAACCGGAAAATATGGCGGTGGTGATCGTGGGGGGAGTCAAACAACACCGCGCTCTTAAAGCGATCAAAGAAGCTTTTGATGGGTTTCCCACGCCTCAACGTTGTCCCTGTATTGGCTTAACGCCCTCACCGAAAATTCAAGAAATCCGTCGTCAAGAACTCCACTTACCCAACGCTGAACAAGCAAGATTAACGCTTGCATGGCTAGGCCCAGACGTTAACGAGTTGCGAGACGGTTATGGTTTAGATCTCCTCTCCGTCATCCTTGCAGAAGGCCGAACCTCTCGTTTAATCAGGATGTTGCGCGAGGAACTGCAATTAGTTCATTCTCTAACAAGCTGCTTTTCTTTGCAACAACAATCGAGCCTATTGACCATTAACGCTTTATTAGACACCGAACAGATTGAAACCGTTGAAACTCTAATTTGTGATTGTATTACCCAACTGCACAACGAACCGATTTCTGAACTCGAACTGAAACGCAGTCAACGCTTACTTTGCAACGATTACGCTTTTTCGACTGAAACTCCAGCTCAACTAGCAGGCCTATATGGATATTATTTTACCATAGCTAAACCCGAATTATCAATGATTTATCCGAGTGAAATTCAATCGTTTCAACCTTCAGACTTACAAAAACTCGCCCAAAAGTATTTAAAACTAGAGTCTTATTCCGTTACAGTTGTTAAACCCTGTTAAACATTAAACTCAAGGTAGGTTGAGTCGAACGAGGTAAAACCCAATACAAAAGCTGCTGAGTTCAGGTTTCGTAACCTAACCTACATTTGACGATAAAGATCTCTAGGATTCAGACTTCAAACGAAAAACATCAGCCAGTAACTCATTACCATTAGGTCTTCTTTCAGGAGCGGGAGAATCATAAACAATCAGCACAGAATCCGATTGTCCTAGACAGGGAAAATGAGCAATTCCTTCAGCTTTATCAGTCCCAACCTTAATCGGTAAATCAAACATAACCTCTAAATGTTTTGACTCTTGCCAATAGATCATTTCCTCAGTTCGCTTTTCAATATTTTTTAAACGAAAAACTCGCATCGCCCCATTAAGATCCATCGTTGGGCCTCCGAGAATAATTAAATCACCATCATGTAAAAACAGTTCTCGAATTCCTAATCCATCTAACTCAATAAAATGCTTTCGATAGAGTTGTCCATCTTTTTCTATCGGTTTTAGGGCTAAAACACCAGGTTTTGTTTCTTCAACTTCGATCTCCAAAATGATCGCAAAACCCCGCAAAACAGGCCCTCTCAACCCGAGAAAAATACGATTTTTACTCACTGCTAAACCCTCAATATCAAGTCCATTATCCTTAGAGGGTAAACCACTGGAAATAATCGTACCAATATGAGGATCAGACTTAAGACTTTCAACTAAAATATTACCTTCTTTCGTCGTTTCTAAAAGAGCAGCTGTTCGTTTTTTTTCAGGATCATCCTTCAAAGTACAAGACTTAATTAAATTACCATCAATAATCGGAATACGAGCAATTAAATAGCGATTCGCCTCCGACTTGACTTCAGATAACCGCTCAACATCTTTTTCAGGATCTTTTCGCTTCGGTTTTTTCCGTTTTGTGCTATGAGAACCCATCACCCACAAATAACCGTGAGAATAATCCATTCCTTCGATATCAATTTCATCCTCAGTATTGGGGAGTTCAATAAAATCCAAAAGAGAAAAATGCTTGTGATTACCAAAAACAAACGGTTCTACCTGGGAAAGTCGCTCGACTCCTAAAAGCTCATCAGAACCCACCCACAAACTACCATCTGGGGTGATCGCAGCGGCGGAGAGTTCACCCACTAAATCATCTGAACTGTCTTCAAACCGCAAGAGAACCCGACTTAGTAAAAAACCTTCTGACATTAGCTTAATTCAATCAACTTACAGTTATTTTTGATGCTGTGATCTTACTCTATTTTGTGCTTAATTTGTTTTAAAGTGGCGATAACGCGCTTGTACCAACATATAAATACCATAAGCAATTAAACCAAAAGCGGCGATCGCTAGCAAGAATTTACCATAAGGCTGCTGTGCGATAGTGTGCAACGCTCCATCAAGTCCCCGTGCTTTACTCGGTTCAAATTGTCGAGCAGCTTGAATTAAAAAGAAACCTAACATCACAAAAATAACGCCTCTCGCTGTAATTCCAAAGCGACAGACATTGACTACTAATTTTTCTTGCTGATAATCGAGTTCTCTTAGGTTTAACTTCTTGCGAAACTTAGTCTTATAAGCTTTATAAATATAATATAAACCCAGTCCAATAATTAATGCACCGAGAGTTCCGACTAACCATTGACCAAACGGTTGTGAAAGTAGACGAGCCGTCCACGTTTGTTTACTATCGCCCCCGCCTCCACTGCTCGATCCCATTGCGAATAGAGCCGCATTTACAGCGACACCTGCATAAATCAAACCACTAAGAATATAACCCAATCTTGTCACAATTCCCTTGAAATCTGAACCTTTATGATCAGGATCTTTAATCGCTTCGACAAATCGCCAAATCACATATCCAACTAAGCCAACAGCAACTAAAATTAATAATATTTGTCCGAAAGGTTGAGCTGAAATTGTTCGCAAAGCACCTTTAGTACCCGTTGTTTTTCCACCCGAAGTAAATGCTGCCATTACTGCTAAGATGCCGATTAACCCATACACAAATCCTTTGGTTGCATATCCAAAACGAGCTAACCTTTCTACCCACATGACTGATTTCCTCAAAAAATATAATAAGTCTAAGCCTCAATTCACTAAGGATTAGTACAGCGATCAAAAAGCTCTTGATATTGTTGCTGATATTGGGGATCATTGAGAACCAATTCAACCCGAACTTTAGCACATCCGTGAGCGTCTTCCATCGCTAGAGTCTGTAATAAATCACCTGCTGCTTTCAAAGAAACAAATTCACCCTGAACCGTGATTTTATCTGACTTACTCTTACGGGTTTCGAGTTCAACTCCCTCGACCTTTCCCTGTGATAAATCAATTTCAGCTAAGGGTTGATCCGATGAACCCACTTTTTCAACGATTAACTTTTCTCGTCGCACCGGAACTTCAACCATTTCAGTTTCAACTTGTTTGCGAACAACAACTTCACCGATTTTATGGCGATCGTGTTTCACCTCTAATCGTTCAGCAAGGAGGCGAATTGTTTCACTTTCTACAGATTCGTGATAGGATTCATCTATATCTCGACTACAATCATCATTGTCCTCATGGTCTGAATCATCAACGGATGGGATATTATTCTTTTCAGTTAAACTTTCACTCCCATCGGCTGAATATTGATTCAATTTTTCTTGCATTTTTTCGGTTAATCGGATCACAAATTGATGATTTTCTAAATCAACTTTAACAATAGAATTTTGATGAACTCTAAACACAGGTTTGGATTGTCCAGATAACGAAAAAAGAATCTGAATTTGGTTAGAATCATTTTTTAAAATTCGTTCAACTTGACCAATCAATCTTCTCTGTTCATCGACAACTGAATAAGTCTGAACCTCTTGTGAATTTGATAATTTTTCAGGAGAAGAAACAGTTTGATAATTATCTTGAGTTTTCATCTTCCACTTGTATTTTAAATTAATCAGCTCAATATTTTAGTTTTTATTGAATTGTAGCTAAATAGAAGTGTTAGGTGGTCGGTGTTAGGAAAAACCCAAGACCCAACAAACCACCTAAGACCCAATTAAAGCTAACTTTCACGGCTTTTAATTAACCTGGTTATTTTATCGCTTAACCACAGATTCTCCATCTTTATTAACCCGCAATTCTTCACGACGGAGGGTTTCTTCTGCGGTAACGGTATCGCGATCTACTTCTTTGCGGACATTCACTTCTTCACGAACATAAGCTTCCTTATGAATATCTGCGGTTTCTTCATAAACTTCCATACGAGCCACTTCACCTTCTTTGAAGTTCGCAGTACCTGGTGTCACCCGTTTTCCTGCATCGTCAGGTGTAGTCCGTTCGACGATTACTCGTTCTTTTTCAACTGGAACAGAAGCCTTGGCTTTCTCTGTTTCTACCGCTTTCCCAACAACAACTTCACCCGCTTTATGACGGTCTTTATTTGCAATTAAGCGTTCTTCATAGAGCTTAAATTCGCCATGATCGCGATCGTTGAGATCAAACAACTCGGTATCATTTTCGTAGCGATAGTTGTTGTGATTATAGCTGGCTTGAGGCTGACGAGTCCGATAACTTTGGCGAACCCGTTCTTCATAGTCGTAATCAACTTTCATATCGGTATCATACTTCGGTAAAGCTTCTGCTTGGTCTTTGGTGGTTAAACCTAAAGCATAAAGCTTGTGTTCGTTAAAATCAATCCGAGAGCGACCGACGGGTAATAATACCTTCTTCCCGAAAATCCAGAATCCTGTGTCTAGGACAAAATAACGGATACGACCCGCTTCATCAACTAATGCGTCATCAACTGAACCAATTTTTTCGTTACTGGTTCCCGCATAAACGGTATACCCTTTAAAGTCGTTTCCTTTAAACAACTCATCAACATAGTTAGGATAGTATTCTCTAATTTTGACTAAAGCCATAATTTATTCTTGTGTTTCTCTTTCAACTACACTTACTACAATAGAGAATAATCGAGTTTAATCAATCCTCCCACGGGGAGATTCAAAAGCTATGTCGGGGGATGGATGATAAATAGAGAGAAAATTTCAGATACTTAAGAAAACAAAGATAAAAATTATCTTAACCTTTCTAAATATTCAAGAAAGGGTTATTGAAATTGACAAAAGAGAGAGTAAAAAATATGGCAACAAGAGCAGCTCAAGATTATAAACGAGGAATAGGAGTCTTTAAAACCCGAAGACAAGTAGAACAAGCTCTTTACCGATTACGCGATCGGGGTTTTAATCTTGAACAAGTTTCTGTCATGGCGCCCGACTCCGATCCAAAGTCGAAAGACGCGGAAGTTGATGTTTATACCCATTCTCAAGGGAATCACGCCGATACAGGAGCAGTTTCCGGGGCAGTCGCCGGAGGTACGCTCGGTATCATTGGCGGATTATTAGTCGGTTTGGGAGCCGCAGCCATTCCGGGAATTGGGCCGATTTTATTGGCCGGTGCCGAAGCAACAGCGATCGCGACAACTTTAGCGGGAACGGCGATCGGTGCCACATCCGGGGGAATTATCGGGGCTTTAATTGGTTTAGGAATTCCTGAAGATCAGGCGAAAGTTTATAACGATCGACTTTCACAAGGTCAATATATTGTATTGGTGACGGGAACCCCAAGAAGCGTCGAGCAAGCCGAAGATATTTTACGCGATCAAGGAATTGAACAATGGCAGGTTTATGATGCTTTGCAAGTCGAAGTTACACCCACAATGGATGATGTAGTTTCTCCGACGACCCTCGAACATCAAGAAGAAAGAGCGATCATTACTCCGCCAGAGGTTAAACCGAAAGTTGTAGGCGAAGAACATCCTGAAGTTATTAAAGAAGAAAGAACAATTGTCACTCCTCGGGTCGAGACAAGAAACCCGGTTAAATACGACGGTCGCCAACCCGAAATAATTGAACATAAACAACGTCAAGAAATAGTCACCAGCACTCCGCCAGTGAAAGGGGAAATCGAACACCAAGACCATCCCGAAATTGAAAGAGAAAGAACGATTATCACCCCTCGCGTCGAGACAAGAAACCCGGTTGAATACGATCGCCAACCGGAAGTGATCGAACACAAACAACGTCCAGAAAAAATTACCACCACTGCATCGTCAGTGAAACCAAAAGTTGTACACCAAGAAGAACATCCCAAAATTATGGAACGAGAAGAAAAAAAAACTGTAACCCCTCGCGTCGAGACCGAAAATCCGGTTGAATACGAACAAAAACGTCAAGAAAGAGTGACTACCACTGCATCGTCAGTGAAACCAAAAGTTGTACACCAAGAACGCCCCGAAATTATGGAAAGCAAAGAAAAAAAAACGGTAACCCCCCGCGTTGAAACAGAAAAAGCTGTTGAATCCAACGGTAAAATGCCAAGAATTGAACGAGAACCCATTGAAACTCAACCCCGAGTTCTCTCCGATCATTCCGAGAATATCAAAAGAAATAATTCCCGAAAGATCGAAGGTCAAAAGGTATCTGACGATCCAGAAATTATTATTATAGATCGCCGAGACGAACAAGATCAAACCCCTTAAAAGCGTCACAAGTTTTTGTTTTTGTATAAAGAAAAAAAATGGAGGAAAAAACCATGAAAAAGTTAACATCTTTGATTATCGGTAGTCTTGTTTTATTTGGGGCGGCTGGATGTGATGTTGCTCGTACCAGTGCAGATGCTCCCACTTCCATCGACGGTGAAGTTGAAAACCCTCAATTGGTAGAAGAAACACGAGAAGATGCCGATAAAAATATACGTCAAGCGCAATTAAATTCCGATATTCGGGCGCGAGAAGAACGTAACGATCTATTGGGCGATCAACAAGAACGGGCTGATTCTGATATCGAAAGTGAAGTTCGTGCCAAATTAGAAGCAAATATTCAGGGAAGTAAACTCACCATTCAAGCTGAAGAGGGTGCAGTTGCAATTGCCGGAACCGTACCCGATCAACGACAATACGAAACCATTAAACCCTTAGCCCAAGAAATTCTGGGAGTAGATTCAGTTGATATCAGTCGGGTAAAAATCGTAGAACCGACCGGATCATAATCCTAATCGAGAGTTGATTAAGCTGAGTTTAGAGTTTATTTAGTTAGACCCATTTTAAAGGTAGAGATGTGTTCAGGCACGTCTCTATAACATTAAATAACGGTGTGGAAAAGAGGGGTTAATATTCATGTCAATTGGGCTGACTGTCTTAGGTGTAATTATTTTGATCGGTGTTACGCTTGATGTTTTAATCACCACTTTAACGGTGGGTGGGGGTGGCCCGATAACAAGCCGACTTTCAGCAAGAATCTGGATGATTGCATTAAAAATTCATCGTCATTTTCCCAATCATCGGTTTTTGGCGTTGATCGGGATGTCACTATTGGTTTTAATGACATTGTTGTGGTTTGCCTTAACTTGGTTAGGGTGGACTCTGTTATTTGTCTCGGGTGAAGGCGCGGTAATCACATCCCCCAATTTAGTCCCGGCTAGTTTTTGGGAGAGAGTGTATTTTGTCGGTTATACCCTCTCAACTTTGGGACAGGGAAGCTATCAACCCCAAGGAGAACCCTGGCAAATTGCGACGGCGATCGCTTCAATTAACGGCTTTTTTCTGGTAACACTCACTTTTGCTTATCTACTTCCCATCGTCTCGGCCGCTAGCCAAAAACGTTCTTATGCGACTTATATTGCTTCACTGGGGGGAACCGCAGATGAAATTCTCATCCGGGCTTGGAATGGTGAAAACTTCGGACAATTTGATCAACATCTGATCGCTTTGAGTGCGATGCTGACTCAACTCGGCGAAAATCATTTGAATTATCCGATTCTGCACTATTTCCACAGTATTGAGCGTTATCGCGCCATGACGCTGAGTTTAGTTGCTCTCGATGATGCCTTAACTTTACTCCAATATGGCATTCCCCGACCGCATCAACCCGATCCCGCAGCACTGCGATCAGTTCGTCGGGCGAGTGCTGCGTTTTTAGCCACGCTGAAGTCTGCCTATTTGAACCCCACCGATGAAAATCCTCCTTTACCTGTTTTGGAGTTAGTTCGCCTAGAGGGAATTCCGACTGTGAACGACTCCCAATTTCAACAGGCGACTCAACACCTCGAACACCGACGACGTATTTTGTTAGAGTTAATCCGCAATGATGGCTGGACGTGGGATGCAATTGCCTCGACAAGAACCACAAGTCGGGCGAGTAATTTAGATGATCATAGTGCATTGGATGATGTTGTTTACATGGCTGTGGATCAGTTTCCCAAAGTTTAGAATTTAGAATTTTAACACTCAAGACAATCAACAATGAACGAGTCATTAGTCATTAATTTTTTGCTGTTTCTATTTGCTGCTCTGGTTATTGGACTTGGGGGAACTAAACTCTCGAAAATTGCCGATCAACTTGCCGATGCAACGGGTTTAGGTGAAGCCATTGTCGGGGCGTTATTGTTGGGGGGAATTACTTCTTTAGCCGGAATTATCACTTCAATTACCGCCGCCGCAGATGCCCATCCTCAAATTGCAGTCAGCAATGCTTTAGGGGGAATTGCTGCTCAAACTGCTTTTTTAGCGATCGCTGATTTTGTCTATCGCAAAGCCAATTTAGAACACGCTGCTGCCTCTTTGCCGACTCTCGTTCAGGGTGCTTTATTAAATGCTTTATTGGCTGTTCCTTTATTAGCAATAGCTGCCCCAAAGGTTGAAATATTGGGGATTCATCCTGCCTCACTTGTGATTATTGGGGGTTATCTGTTTGGTTTGCGTCTCACCTCTCAAGTGCGGGATGCTCCGATGTGGAAACCTCACCTCACCACTGAAACGTTAATTGATGAGGCTGAACACTCAGAAGATCAGGATTCTCTTGACAATCTTCCGAAGATGTGGCTGATGTTGGGATGGTTAGCGATTGTGATTGCTGGAGCGGGTTATGTATTGGCAAAAACGGGGGTAACTCTGTCTCAACAAACGGGACTTTCAGAGACAGTCGTCGGCGGGGTGTTTATTGCTCTTTCTACTTCTTTACCTGAATTAGTGACCTCTATTGCTGCGGTGAAACGAGGCGCTTTAACTTTAGCAGTTAGTGCGATTATTGGCGGGAACACGTTTGATGTTTTGTTATTATCTTTTTCGGATTTTGCTTATCGGCCCGGTTCGATTTATAATGCCATTACTCAGTCGGAAGTTTTTGTGATTGCATTAACGATATTAATGACCGCAATTTTACTGCTCGGACTCCTTAGACGCGAAAAGTCTGGAATTGGAAATATTGGCTTTGAAACTTTCTCAATTCTGGTGCTTTATCTTGGTGGCTTTACCGTTCTATTCACTTGGAGTTGATTTAGATGCGGTTCGGGGAGTCAACAGCTTGTATAATCATAAACGAAGTCTGTGGAACACTGATTACTAAATTTTACTTAAACATCTCCCATGAGTCGTTCTCCAAAAACAGGTACAAAAATTGTCCTATTTACGGTCGGAATTGCCCTGATTATTATCGCCACTATTGTGGTGTTGAGAGGGTTAGGAATTTTATCTGCTATTCCTGAGTTTATTATTTGGGCGTTGGTTCTTCTGACGCTCGGAATTGGGATTATCGGCGGGTTGTTAAGCCAGGGAGAATAAAGCCTTAATTGAAGCTGAGTCCTGGATTAGAAGTCGATCTCAGTGGAAAAAATAATAGACTCTACCCAAAGGAATAGTTAAAAGTTCTATCGTTCAGGAGAAGCCATAATTGACTTGAACTGTTATCCTTATAGTTTGAGCAGAAAAAAGCCTTATAAACACGATGTTAGAGCAAGCAGCCCAGTTAAAGCAGGCGTTAGTTGATTTTGTCTATGATGCAGAGGGAGACTTAGCTGTAGCCTTTGAACAGTATGTCGCTACTCATGGAAGTCGAGATCGTCAAGATATTCGTCTGCAAAACTTGGTTGTTGATATGTTTTTGAATGGAGGGGAAGTCGGAGAACAGACTCCGATTGATTTATTTCTCGCCCAGGAGTCTGAGTTAACGGCCAGCGATCGCGATCTGATCAAAAATTGGCAATGTACCTTCACAGGTCTATTTGAAATTATAGAGATTCAGCCGAAAAGTTTCAAGTTAATGAACTGGTTGACTGCTAAATATTATACAGTATTTCCGAGTCCTGAAATTTCTCGCTCAGAGATCGAAAAATGGAAACTGGGCGATATTTTACTGACTCGTCTTGCTCCCTTAAATGATGGAAATTGGATGTTTTCGGGAGCCTGTATCCCGAAAGGAAATCTCGGAAAACCCAAGCTAGCAGTTGTCGTGGGGGAATTCAAGAACAATTATCCCAATCAACTCTATGGAGATGCACCTGAACTGTTAGAAAAGGCTTGGGATTCTGTGATTCAATACCATCAAGAATTTGTTAACTTTTTGGGGAGCGATCGCATCTTACTCCCTGGATATCAGCTTAACAAAAAAATTGCTGAATTGCAAGAAAGATTAACTAAAAAACAATTAGAAGCGGCGGGGATTGATCCTTCAAAATCGATTAAAGAGATGATTCAAGAAGCCGGGGTGGATGAAAGTGAAGTCAAAGCCTCAGCGACTGAAACTGGTGCGGATGAAAAATCAGTTGAAACAGCGCTATCAAATGATTCTTCTCCTATGTTTTCCCCAAAAGTTGAACTTCCGGACGAGATCAAACGAGCCGAAGAAGTGATGGCTTTTTCTCATCCCCGTTGGGGTCAAATGTTTGTTCCAACCTATTCTAAATTTGTAAGAATACTGGAAGCTGAAGATCCGGTTGCCGAACCTAATGCGGACAAACTGGTGATCAAGTATCTAGAAGATCAAGAGATTAATGCTTTTATTTGGCAACAACTGAAAGCAGAATATCCGCAGCCCCTTGAAAAACTTTTAAAAGCGGTATTAGAACGTCCCGATTTTAACCTTGAAAAAGATTTAGATCAAACTCTAAAACAATATCATAAACCTCTCAAACCCAAACTTCCAGAAATTGCCAGTGTTCCTCAACATCTCCATCAGTTGTTTGAAGAAGCTGTCGCTCAGGTACAGTCAAAAGCTAAAAGTAGTAAAAAGAAAAAGAAAGGCAAGGGATTTAAAGTTTAAAAAATAGGAATATCTAGAGAACTGAATGAATTTCAATTTTCAATTCAACCCTAAAAAACAGAGCTGATTACAGCTCTGCTTAATTCTCATTCTACTGTCTTACCTATCTTTTAGTAGCTACTCATGTCAAATGGTTAGTTTAAATTCTCTAATTTAGTAAAGTTTATGCGTGTCTTACGACTAATCCCCAGATGAAGATCAGAAGCATCGCACCTAAGACAGCAAAAATAATACTAGGAATACTAAAAGCTCCGGCTGAGGCGGCTGCGGCACCGCTACTTCCCAGTAAAAGCTGACCCAAGAAACCACCAACAACTGCACCTAAAATTCCTAATCCCATTGTGGCAAAAATACCACCACCTTGATGACCTGGATAGATGAGTTTTGCCAACGCACCTGCAATTAAACCTAAAGCTAACCAAGCTAAAATACCCATAATTTTTTCCTCGCTCTATTAAAGTTGATATTCATATACTATCCTGTAGAAAAGTGTCCCGTCTTCTATCAATAGATGGAACTGATTTAAAATCAATAGAAAGAGTAGAACTTAGGGGTTCTCTACCCATAGAAATAGTGTCTTATTGATAAACTCATCACTAAGAGGGATGATTGAACTTCGTTATTTATCCTATATTTAAACCTAGCGTAGTTACAAACTATGAGGAAATAAAAAATATGAATTTACTTCTAGAAGTTGGTGTAGACGCTGCACCTCATTTTCCAGTTTCAGCTGTCGCTGTTGGAGCTGTAGGCTTCATCGCAGCTGTTTCTATTGGTTCGATTGCTTGGTACAACTCTAAGCGTCCTGCGGGTTGGGAAGATAAAGAGCGTCCTGATTTTGTTCCCAATGTCGATAAGTCGAATGATCCGGGCTTGGGTTAACTCATTACTAAAATTCATAGTATTTTAGGCATTTTAAAACAAGCTAAATTATACTATGACTCATTAACTCATTTTAATGATTTAGCTTTCATTTGTAGTTTATTTCTTTAATTAAGGAGGATTTTATGGCTGATACTCATAAGAAAACTGGTGGCGATGCAGGTCATTATGATCGTGGGATTCAACCTGCTGAAGTAGGCGCTCGTCAAGACAGAGAGGGTGTTAATTATAAGAAGCTTGCCAAAGAGCAAGAAGGACAGCCTAACACCACTAAAGGCCAGACGGTTGACCAAGAAGGGTTAGCAAATAATTATGCAATTGAACCTGAAATGTATATTAACGAACCCGGTGACTTGCGAGAGCAAGAAGAAGAGCAAAAAGAAGAACGGGTTGAAGAATTAAAAGAAGTTCAGAAGCATGGAAAAAAAGGCCCAGGTGTAATCTAATTTAGACGATAGATTTTATCCTAATCAATCTGAGCTTTTTATCCCTCCCGTTAAAGAAAGGTTGGCTAAGTTTAGCAACCTAAAATAGCGGGAGATTTTTTGATATTAAACTTAAGTTTAAGTTAGCAAATATAGCAAGTCGCGCTGGTCTATTGACAGATCGCCATTGTAATAAATTGCTCAAAGCCTTGTACTATAAGCATTTCTCTCTTCTGTTCCCCGTTCCCTGTTCCCTGTTCCCTGCGCGAAGCGCTATATATAGAGAAAATGGTTGTCGGTTTAGAGATATTCATTCAATCTCAAGGGCATTAAACTTCAAAATAATGATTTGCTCAATCTATATCTACGGATGGATAGCTTAATCTTAATTTTTTGATATCTTATAAATATAGAGAACAAAAATTTGTTCAAAAGTCTTGAAAAAACTAGGAGATATTTAATTATGGCTACTGAAGATAAAGCAAAAGCAACAGCTAAAAACGTCGAAGGTAAAGCTCAAGAAGCTATGGGTAAAGTCACAGGTGATCCTGAAGATAAAGCCCAAGGTAAAATGAAGCAAGGTGAAGCCCAAGCTCAACACGCTGTTGAAAATGCTAAAGATAAAGCGAAGAAAGCAATTGATTAATACAATCTAAATTTATTGAGGTTTAGTGTTTAGAATGAGGTTCATAAGAACCTCATTTTTTTATGATCTATTTATTTTATTTAATTAACTAAACAAAACTAGGAAAAATCAGCATCAACAGCTCCACCTTGTTCGTGAGCAATTAATATTTGACGGTTTCCGAGATCAGTTGTTCGTTCTTCTGACTTAGGTTGTGACTCTTTCGGATTTTCTGATTTAAACTGTTGTTCGAGTTCAACAGCAGGGTCAACACCCGGATCAACATCAGAATCAATTGCTCTATCTCGATCTGATGGTTGTTGATTATTCATAATCATGGTTAAGTTCTCCTTTGTTTAGACAAATATCATCAGATTTGTTTCTAGATTAACGATTATTTTGCTTAATTGACCTCTTGCTAATGAGATAAATAAATCAATAAACTTTTAAAATAAAATGTAGGAGCGCAAGCCTTACACCCCTACCCAATAAAAGTTTTGTTTCTCAAAAATAGATTCTTGAAAATGGGATTTATCCGAAGTCACCACTCACATATTTTTGGGTCGCTTCCTCTTGGGGATCTTGAAAGATTTTATCAGTTTCATCATACTCAACCAGATACCCAAATCGATTTCCTGACTCTCCTTCTTCAGCGTTAAAGAAAGCAGTTAAATCTGCAACCCTGGTCGCCTGTTGCATATTGTGAGTAACAATAACAACTGTGTAACTTTCTTTGAGATCATGAATTAAATCTTCAACCTTTTGAGTCGAAACCGGGTCAAGAGAGGAGCAGGGTTCATCCATTAAAATAACTTCCGGCTTCAACGCCACCGCCCGAGCAATACATAGACGTTGTTTTTGACCTCCAGAGAGGGATAAACCGTTTTCTTTCAGTTTATCTTTCACCTCAGTCCATAGCGCTGCTTTTTTCAGGGAGTTTTCAACTAACTCATCCATATCTCCCGAATAATTATTAATCCTGGCTCCATAGGCAATATTATCATAAATTGACTTGGGAAAAGGATTTGGTTTTTGGAAAACCATACCAATTTTTCGACGCACTTTAACCGCATCAACTTTCTTAGAATAAAGATTTTTATCATGGAAAAAAACTTTACCCTCAGTATGAAAACTCTCAATCAAATCATTGAGACGATTAAAACAACGAATTAAGGTACTTTTCCCACAACCCGACGGCCCAATTAACGCAGTGACTTGTTTAGGGGGAATTTCCATATTGACCTTACTTAAGGCTAAGGTATCACCGTAATAGACGCTTAACTGTTCAGTTGTAAAAACACTATTGTTGAATGTCTTTATGCTTTGATTGGAGCGATTGTTTTTAGAGTTGTGACGTTCTCTGTTTCTCTGTGAATGATTGTCGTCTTGACTCGCATGAGAGTCACGATTTTCTGAGGAGTGATTATTCTGTCTCATTGTTTGCATATTGTCTCGAACTTCAATTGAATTTTTTTCCGGTCTGTTTCTATTTTTCTCAGTATTGTCTTGAATCTCAAAATGACGATTATCCATAATTTACCTCCGAGTTTGAAGTGAAGAATGAGTTAAAAACCTAATAAGTTCCTTTCTGACCAAAATATCGAGCCAAAATGCTCGCAAACAGAACTAACAAAATCAAAATTAATGAAGCCGCCCAAGCAATTTCTTGTTGATTTTCATAGGGAGCCGTTGCAAAGTTATAGATCAAAACTGACATTGAAGGAACAGTTTCATCGATAATTCTATCCGGCCAACTTTGAGCAAAAATCACGGTGAATAACAAAGGTGCTGTTTCCCCTGCCGCCCGAGCAACACCGAGAGTAATTCCGGTTAAAATAGCTGGAATAGCTGCCGGAATAACGATCTGTAAAACAGTATGAAAACTCGATGCTCCGACACCAACCGAAGCCCAACGAACCTCTTGAGGGACGAGTTGTAATGCTTCATCTGTGGTTCTGACAATGATGGGAAGCATCAAAATTGCTAGGGCAAATCCTCCGGCTAAAGTTGAGAATTTATCCATCGTTAAAACCACTACAGTATAAGCAAAAATTCCGACAATAATCGAAGGAACTCCACTCAGAACATTCGTGGCAAAGCGAATCCATTTGGCAATTTTTTTAGAGCTAAATTCAGAGAGATAAATCCCCGCTCCAATACCAATAGGAACACTGATTACGGCGGCAAGACCAACCAGAAGTATTGTTCCAACAATCGCTGAAGCAACACCTCCTCCTTCTTGCATTGCAGTGGGAGGAATTTCAGTAAAAAGAGCCAAATTAAATCGACTTAATCCTTTAAAAATCACATAAGAAATGACTAGCCCTAAAGGTAAAATAGCCAAACCTAACATGAAAAAAGCTATTCCAGTTAAGAGTTTTTCAATCAGATTACCTGAATTTGATCCTGAAGTTTCGATACTCTCATTGGGAAAACCGTTTTGCTCTGTTGTTCCTGAAGTCATTAATAAATCTCCTAGTATTTTTTCACCTGACGAACAATCCATTCCGCCAAAATATTAACGATTAGCGTAATTAAAAATAGAACCGCTCCGGCATACATCAAAGAAGATTCTTGTAAACCACTTGCTTCTGGAAATTGACTGGCAATTAAAGAGGCAATTGTATTTCCGGGTGCAAATAGAGAAATACTCAAGTCATTACTATTTCCAATTACCATCGTAACCGCCATTGTCTCTCCTAAAGCCCGGCCTAATCCCAACATAATTCCGCCGACAATTCCTGAAAATGCAGCCGGAATTAAAATGCTAAAAATAGTTTGCCATCGAGTCGAGCCAACCCCATAAGCGGCACTGCGTAATTCGGGCGGTAATGAAGCCAGAGAATCCCGAGAAATAGCCGTAATAATGGGCAAAATCATTATGGCTAAAATGACTCCGGCAGGTAACATTCCAGGGCCAATTGGTCGGGTGCTAAATAATGGAATCCAGCCTAAATATTGGTGTAGCCATCCACCTACAATTAGCAAAAATGGAATCAGGACATAAATTCCCCATAGTCCATAGACAACGCTAGGAATTGCAGCTAATAACTCCACTAGAAAAGTGAGTACAGTCCGAATAGAAACGGGTAAAAAGTTTTCACTCAAAACCACAGCACTAGCAATCGCAATCGGGACTGCAATTAACAAACCGATTAAGGAACTTACAATTGTTCCATAAATCATCGGAAGTATGCCATAATTACTCTCAGGAGGATTCCAGGCACTGGTGGTTAAAAAGCTGGCTCCAAATTCTTTAATTGCAGGAACACCCGCAAGTGTAACTTCTATTGCTAGCCAAATTAAAACGGCAGCAACACTAAATGCTAGAATCCGATTTAGCCAAAAAAAAGTTTGATCTGTTATCTGTTCACGCGAGGAACGATTATCGTCATCTGCCTGAGAACTCTGAGCATTAGAAGTCATACCCAAAAAATATTAAACTTGAATTGAACAATTCCACAGACGAGAAACCAATCAACAAGGCTCAGAATCTTTATCTAAAGTTCCCAAGAATATTGATGTTTATTTAAAATCTGTGTGAATGCCTTAAGATTAAATCAGCCCAATGCTATTCTCTGTCCCTCATCAGATAGATTTACAAGAAAAAACTTATTTTATTTTTATAACTGAAGACTGAATTTTCTCAAAATAACGATATTTTTCAAAAAATTAAACTTTAAATAACCTTTACTTAATCTTTATTTAACTTTTTTTCTATATAATCAAAGGCTGGTTTTAATAGATAGAATTCAAATCGTCGCTGAGTCTGAACGCCGAGACTAACCCCGCTGTAAAGGAACAATAAAGTTGTACACTCACAAGTTGTCAAATCGCTGATATTCCGTTAGCTCTTCTAAAACTCTAGACTTTAAAGTTGTACACTGGTGTCTGAACAATGTAGAAGTATAAGTCAATATACAGACAATAAAGTTGTACACTATGGCAGTATTCCAATGGCTCCAAGGGCTGTCATGTTAGCGCATCAATCCTATAAAAGCACTTTTAGAGGTTGCCTGTCTATTCCCATATTTGCGATCGCCGACTTCGATAGTCGTATTTTACGAGTCTTTCTCGTTCGGATTTTGTACCAATCGTGGAAAGATAAATAGCTTTTTTGGGCTTGATTAATATTTTTTTTCAGGTAAATTAAACACTTGCAATCTCTGTACTATTGGAATTTCCTCCATTCATTTGCTGCCAAAGCGTAGCATAAACTCCTTCTTTTTTCAACAATTCTGTATGATTACCACTGGCAACAATCGTGCCGTTTTCCAACACAAAGATTTTATCGGCACGCAATGCTTGGGTAATGCGGTGGGTAATCATAATAACAGTGCGTTCTTTGGCAAGGCGGTCAATAGTTGCTAGGATACCCGCTTCGGTTACTAAGTCAAGGGCGGATGTCGCTTCATCTAATATTAAAATAGCAGGATTTCTGACTAATGCCCTGGCGAGGGCGATTCTTTGGCGTTGTCCTCCCGATAGTTGTCCGCCCCTGTCACCAACCGGGGTATCATAACCTTGGGGTAAAGTGAGAATAAATTCGTGAATTTCTGCATTTTTAGCAGCAATTTCCACTTCCTCATCGGTGGCTTCTAAATAGCCCATTCTGATATTTTCTCGGATGGAAGTGTTAAATAAAATGACCTCTTGAGAAACCAGTCCGATTTGGTCGCGCAGGGATTTTTGAGTGCAGGAACGCAAGTCAATACTATCAAATATAATCTGTCCTTTGTCGGGGTCGTAAAGCCGGGTTAAGAGGTTAACAATGGTGCTTTTTCCCGCCCCACTCTGACCAACAAATACAACAAAATCTCCTTTTTTGATGGTTAGGGATAGATTGCTAACTCCTTTTCTCTCAGAGGAATAGCTAAAGTTAACGTTGTTAAAGCAAATTTCGCGGGAAAAAGGGGATAATTCCACCGCATCGGGCGCGTCTTCGACTTGGGGAATTTCAGCCAATAAAATATTAATGCGTTGCATTCCAGCTATGCCTTCTATGAGGTAGGGCAGGGAAAAAGTAAAGCTGAGAATATTCAAATTTAAACCCACCAATAAAACTTGAAAAGAGGCGAGAGTTCCAACTGTAATCATGTTTCGGTAGGTCATAACCGCACCGATACTGATAACGATTAGTTGGACAAAAACAAAAACTAGAGTGGGAATTCTTTGAACTAAATAAGAGGAAAACGTAGCTTGTACATAAACTTTCTTTAAATCCTGCAAGTTGTCGTGAAAATTCTTAATGCTTCGGGGTTGTAAACCAAACAATTTAATTACAGATTGAGAGAGAATATTTTCTTGAACAACATTGGCAATTTCTCCTCGTTTGTCTCTCAGTTGATAGTTTTGCTCGGTCGCTTTTTGACCAATTTTTGCGGGGGCAAGAACGCAAACGGTTAACCCAATACAACTAATTAGACCTAGCTGCCAGTTGAGGGAAAACATAAAAATAGCAGAAAAGAGGATACTACCGAGTTCTAAAATTAGAATAAATCCGTAGAGCAAACTATTTTCTACTTTTTCGGTATCGGCGGAAAAACAGTTAACAATATCTCCGGCTGAACGTCGCCCAAAAAACTCCATCGATAAGTTTTGCAGGCGAACAAACAGAGTTGAGCGGATATTGTTGGTGACGGAAATATTAAACCGTGCTGCCCAGAAATCTCCTAATAATCCGATGAAGACAAATAAAATCGCTCCCGCACCCAGTAATAGAAGAATTAAAATTAGGAGATGGTAGTTTTGGGGAATGATGGCAGCATCGATAATGAACTTTAAGCTGATTCTAATTGAGGAGTCAAATGCCGCCTCAAAAAGTCCACGAGCAATCAGAAGAATGCCTAACCATCGGTAGGGAGCGATGTATTTATTGAGTTGTTTGAAAAACCAGATGAGATTCATTGATTTTTAAGTTAAAGGGTGACTCGCTGCAATACCCCAGGTGTTTTCAAGCCGACTAAGGTGGCATTGCCAGTACAGAATAAAACCGTAGTTATTTCAGCGAGTAAATCTTCCACTAACTCGAATAGTTAGGAATCAACTAATGAACTAGATATTTTTTTCTCAAGCCTGACTAAAAACTCCCACACACAGATATCCGAATCGTCGATATTTGCAGTTTTTTTGAAGTTATCCATCAAAATATCCGACTCAGAAAAACAAATCTCGAAACTCAATTTTTTGAATCCTATTTCTTTAAAAATTTGATTCAAACGCAACGGAGTATATTGTATTTGACGATCATTTCGTTCTTTATCATAATAGGCACTATCAGGTAAATTAATGCTGCCGTCAGTCAACCAAGAAGCTTTAGAGCTATATAAATAAGCAATCTCTAAACCTGTAAATATTGTTGGAAAAAAACCGTAAATTTTCCCTCTTGGCTTAAGAACATTATAAAATTCTTTTAGCATCTGACGATTGATAGCATCTTCACCAGAAACTACTGAATTTACTACTAATATGTAATCGAATTTTTCAACCCAATCAGGTTTTTCTTGAGTTAATTGAGTGGAATCAACGGTTTCAAAAAATATTTGACTGTTGAGTTTAGTCTCTCCGTCGGCTTGTTTCCATTTTTTTGTTGCTACATCGATCGCTGTATCTGAAAAGTCTGTACAGCAAACCTGTCCAATATTAGGACAAAATTCAAACAATGCCTTTTGAAGATAAATTTCAGACCCACATCCGGGAATCAGAACTTTAATTTCTGGAGAATCTGGAATATTAAAGACTGGAAATTGACTGGAGGGATGTATCAGTGCTTTGCATACTTCAAAGTCTTGTGTCAAGCTGAAAATATTTTCTGAATAGTTTTCGTGGTCTTTATCCCAAATGTTTTTTTCAGTATATTGTGAGGTTAAAACAGACGGAATGAGCCATTTGTAATCTTTCGCATTCATAGTTGAAATCCTTGAGTAAAAAATCTGTGGAAGTTTGATGGAAATTTTGTTGAAATAATTTTAAATGCTATCTAAACGTTGTTTGGTGATAGCGATCGCATGGCTAGCTGCTAAGATGTAAACTTTACGCTAGCTGATTTACTGAAGGTGATTTTGTAGAATTCCTTGAAAAAGCCTCCCCGATTATTTCTGACATCAGATGACGAAATGGAATGTCTGCCAGGTGCAAAATAGTACCAACCCTAGATGTATTTGGCTCATCGACACCCATTGTGAGAGACCTGGAAGTGACAGCCGGACAGGGATTTACTTCTAAAACAAACATCTCTTCAGTTGTATCGTCCATACGGATATCTACCCGTCCATATCCAGTACCACCGACTGCTAAGTAAGCACGTTTAGCCAAATCGCAAAGTCGATCCTGCAATTCAATCGGTGCTAATTGATAACGGTATAATGATTCATGAGGTGGCAGAGGGGTTCGCTGTTCTGCTTCTCCTGTTCGTAACTCACGGGTACAAAATCTTTCAGTTTCAGGTACACCAGAGTGAAAAGCAGTTTCTAGAGGTGGATAAATCTTAATCTGTTCTGAATGTTGAGCAGTCCCTACAACTAAAAGCGTAAATTCCCGACCTTTGATAAATTGTTCTACAAAGATACTATTTGCTGGAATTTGCATCCCATGTTGTCCTTGCTGTAGAGCCTCAAATCGAGCGATCGCTTCTTCATCGGTGTGGACAACAGATTGCAACGAAATACCTCTAGTACCAAACGAACTTGAAGGTTTGACAATCAGTGGAGGAATAAGGCGATCGCATAATCCCCGAATGCTATTCACATCCTTAATCACTTCATAGGGTGCAGTTGAGACTCCCGATTCAACGAAAGCCTGTTTCATCAAGATTTTGGAGTCTCCCATTTTAAAAAATTGAGAATCTGCCCCCGCGAAAGGAATACCCTTAGCTTCCAATAATTTAACAACAGAAGCACCTGGATATCCATCAATTTCATCTAGTCCAGCGCAGTAATTTAGTACAACTGGAAAATATTGGGCTTGGGAAGCAGCCACTTCTTCAATCACCTCCTTCATATTCTTTAAAGTGATTAGCTTAAATTTCCATGCCACCTCCAGTTCAGCAAAAACATCGGTTAGTTCTTGTTGAAAATATAAAGGGTTAAATTCTGCGTTAGAAAAATCTTGATCTAGAGATAGACAAGGAATGAATGCCCAGACAAGTATTGGACGCTTCAATTTTGGTGATCTTTGTATTTCTTGAGTTGCTTTCATGGTTTCAATAGAGTAACACTTATTTGTTTGTTAGGAATGAACCAATATGTTTATCTAAAACTTCTCTTTGAAGATCGAAAAACTTTTGGCAAATATTTGTTAGAGGTGAATTAACCTTTTTCAGGTGTTCAAAATCAAGAATATTAAACATCAGAAGATTTCCATAACCATATTCAGGGTGATTTATTTCCCCTATTACTTGATACCCCAATTTCTGATAAAGAATAGTTGTTCGGGGAGCGCAGTCTGCAAAATCAAACTTTACTCCTTCATTCAACAAGTGTTTGTACCAAGACCGGAATAGCTCCCGAAATAATGTACTCCCTCTAAATTCTTTTTTAATCATAAACTTCGTAGTAATTGAAGTATGGTGTGGGTGTGCATCTCCCACAGTTTCATACATTTTATAGAGATGAGAATAGTATTCTAAATTGGAACTTATCGCCAAATTGTTTCTGATAGTCCCAATAACTTGACCATTTTGATAAGCGGCAAATATTTTTGCATGGCTATCTAAGGGTTCTTCCAGTATTTTTAGTTTACAATCCGCATAATATGGTTTTTTCCCCATTTCTTCTACATAGATATTATAACGAAGCTTGAAAACTTGTTCTCTTTCTTCAGGAGTCTGAGCTAATCTGATTTCTATCATGGCATTTTTGTTTTTGTAAATTTATAGGTTATTTTTAGTTAAGGGGATCGCTAGTTAAAATTTTATTAGATGGAAAAGCGATCGCCTTAACAACTAATTTTAGTTAAATAAATTAACCAAATGTAATATTTACATTTACTTGATCGCCCTTAAACGATTCAATTTTTATCCAATCTGTTGACCGCGATACACCGACATTGAACCCATTGCCTGAAACTATTTGTTCATATCCAGGATGCAAGTCTCCATTAGTACCTTTAAATTCCATCTCTACCTGCTGCTTCTTTCCCCATGAAGTGATCAAAATAATCAATTTTGACACCTCTAATGGAGATAATACACTAGATTTAATTTCGGTGTACTTTGTTGCTTTTTGGCTAGACTCTATTTGAAATTCATGTTCTAAGTCGTTTGGATACCAGTTTTTATCCAAAATCTTACGAATGGTGATGCTGTCAGTGGTTTTATTCTCAAAGCTTACGTTCCAACCTAATCCCATGATTTTTTTCCTCATTGCTCATCTACTAATAAGACGCTTCCCAGGTCAAATTGTGAATTCTTCAAACGCAAAAAATTTTGTTAACTTGCTACGCCCAACAAAAACCTCCCAAAAATACGCCCCTCTTTTTTAAGTTACAAAATGGGACTGATCGTTCTCCTGATTTCGCTTGGAAAAACGGGAATATTGGGGATAATAAACACCCGAACAAAGAGGCAAATTTCCTCTCATTGTACCGAATTTTGTCATCGACTTAAGGTCAGCAACAGATGATTTGGAAATGTTGCCTGAAAAAATGCAAGACTATATGGACAGAGGCGTACAATTGGGAGAGTTAATTAACCCCCAACAGTAACAAGTCAAAATTTATCGTCCTGGAAAAGACATGGAAGTACGAAACCTTCCGACAGAATTATTCGGTGAAACTCTATTACCAGGATTTAGCTTGAATTTATCCCCATACTTGTAGATAGCCGGGACTTTAACATTGTAAAACCCCCACTGTCTGCCCACATCTGCCAACACAGTTTCTCCCCTAAATTCTTTAATCCTGTGGAACTATGAACAAAATTTGTCCTCAAAGTTAGCCGGGTTTTGTCTGTAGAAGCGTATGGCATACGCCCTAACTTCAAAGATTGCTTACGCCTAGATTTTCGATATTTTGTCCGGTCAAAATTAACAATTGAAAAGGTTACTCTTTCACAAAATTTAAAATCCGGTGCGCTCGTGCAACTTGATTCCCGAGTAAAATTGGGTTGGATTTCTACTGTTTGCAAAGCGTGGGCTACGTTCCTGTTGGGAATTTGAGACGAATGAAAAATAGGTTTTTTCTCTACTTCATCTACAGGCTTTTCAAAGGAAACAGGTTGATTGTGTTCAACAGATAGTCCTGTATCTGAGGAATTGTCATCTACAACAATCGGTTCTTTTTCTAACTCGCCAGATGAGACAATCTTTTCAGTTTCAACGGGTTTTTCTAACTGTGATTTCCGAGAATTTTTTGATTTTCGAGATGGAGCGCTTTGTTCTCCTCCCTCATACTGCTGCAACTGTTCTCTTAATATTTTTCGCGCTTGAGAAATGCGTTTGCGGACATTATCGTAAGAAATATTCAGATGTTGGGCAATTTATTGATAAGAAAGTTCTTCGTCTGCAAGCAGAACAAAAACTTCGCGCAGTCTCGGCGGTAAATTCTCAATCGCATTTTGTAAAAATTGCGCGGTTTCTCGGCGTGTAGCACTAAGAAAAGGAGTTTCTTCTTGACTGACCCATTCTTCTTGCTGTGTTGAACAAACGGTGTCTAAAGACTCGATTTTTTTTGTATTTCTGTTTTGTTGTCGATGAATATCGATGCAGAGGTTATAGGTCAGTTTGGTCAGCCAAGCCTTGAATTTATCAATAACAACAGTATCCTGTTTAATCTTTTCCCACGCTTTAATTATCGCTCGACTGAGGACATCTTCAGCTTCGATAGAATTACCATTCATCCACTTGACACAGCAACGAAACAGGTAGTCTCGATGCTGTTCAAACAGTTGCCAAAAGGCATTAATTTCGCCCTGAGCAAGGCACTGTAAAAGTTGCTGTTCTTCTGTTAGTTTTGGGAGAGGGTTAATAGCAGCTTGCATCACGATAATTTCCATTGAAAGACAATCTTGAGGATTAATTTTTGTAAGGGTGATTGATAAACCACCCCAACTCAACAAAATTAAGCAAAAGGAATGGAGAACAAGAAACCGCCCTCGGTGTAAGGAACGCTACCAGGGTCAAAAGGAATTCCAGGGAAGTTTCGCTCTGCCATCTCGCTGTAATTCCCCACTGCTGAAATTGCATTCAACGCAAAATCATTCGGCAAACCGAGACTTTCTCCGATATTTCCTTCTACTCCCAAAAATCGGCGAACAACGGGGTCTGAACTCTCAAGTTCTGCCGTCACATTTTCCGAAGTTAAACCCAGTTCTAAGGCTTCATAAACTGCATAAGTTACGCCAGAAACCACATCTTTCCACTGGGATTGATTCTCATCCACAACCATTGCTAAAGGTTCCTCTCCCAAGACTTCTGGAAAAGGCTGATGCTGGCTTCGTTGCTCTACAGGTAAGGTCAGAAGACTGGAAATAATCAGACCCCCATCTCCCGTTATCGCATCTAATTCCCCATTAATATAACTGTCAAATATGGTCTGAAAATTATCCAAAGCTACGACTTCCGCATTAATGCCTGCCGCACTCAATTTTTCTCGCAACCGGGTTTCAGAAGTCGTCCCGGCACTGACACCAATTCGACCCCCTGCAAGCTGTTCCAAAGTGGTAATTCCACTGACAGTTGGAGTGACTACAAATTGAGCGTCATAAGAATTAATCGGGGCAAAATCTACCCCCAATAGCGCATCCCGTCTGAGGTTATGAGTTGCATTTCGACTGGTAACATCAACAACACCATTGGCAACATCACTAAAGCGCTGAGAACCCGTTGTTTGAAT
>Ga0207419_1000232_pt1 | contig 46583 bp, 38 predicted proteins | sample ElkSloMetagenome_4_FD_184723 | JGI IMG/M metagenome (GOLD analysis project Ga0207419, IMG submission 184723) | Hot spring microbial communities from Elkhorn Slough, Monterey Bay, USA - MD2A (version 2) | ecosystem: Environmental > Aquatic > Marine > Intertidal zone > Estuary: Microbial mat ...
ACGGTTGGCAATATGCGGAGGCCGGGATTTCGAAGTTCCAACTTGTCAAACCGTTACAATTTTGAGTAAATGTACAAAAGTTTAAATTTCCCATATCCCCCGGCTTACGTATATTGCGTGTTACCAACTGGCCTTTGTTCATTTCCAATCACTTACGTTTCAATTCTGCACTAATTTTTGTTTTATCAGGGTCGGCAATCTTCCCGTGCGTTTGGGCAGCCATACTCTTTGACAAGTTTTGGTCTGTGCGTTAGCTCTTTTGAGCGACTTGGCAATGTGTATGGATGCGAAGGGTTGGTATATTTACTCCTTATTTTCAATTAGTTGTTTCAATTCTTCTTTACTCGGTAATACAGTTTGATATTTACTTGCAAAAATCTGTTGATTGTCTTTGGGTAATGTAATCTGAACCAAAGTTTCATTTTTCTGTTTACAAAGTACTATTCCAATCGTTTTATTTTCCTCGGCTGTACGCACAAATTCATCGTAATAATTCACATACATCTGCATTTGTCCTAAATCCTGATGTTTTAGTTTCCCGATTTTCAGGTCGATAAGTACAAAGCATTGCAGTAGGCGGTTGTAGAAAACCAAATCCACGTAGAAATTATCATCTTCAACTGTTATCCTCTGCTGGCGACCAACGAATAAGAATCCTTTTCCTAATTCAGTCAGGAAGTGTTCCAGTTTGTTGATGATTGCAGTTTCTAAATCCGATTCGGTATATTTGTCTTGCTCTTCCAATCCTAAGAAGTCAAGCACATAAGGGTCTTTTACCGCATCACTTGGTTTGGTAATTAGTTGTCCCTCTTCGCTTAGTTTTTTAATTCCGCTTTTATCTCGGCTTAAAACCAATCGTTCGTATAGGGATGAATCATATTGACGTTCAAATTCACGAACCGACCACGCATTACTCACGGCTTCTATTTCGTAAAACTTGCGTTCTTCTTCATTCTCAATCTTAATGAGTTGTAAATAGTGTGACCAGCTTAGTTTAAATGGGTTTTCCGATTTACGCAACAGTGTCGCATATTTTTCAGTTTCAGAATTCGCAGACAGTGTTTGCGATTTTGAGTAAACCACATAAAACTTACGCATTTGCTCCAAGTTTCGAACAGAAAATCCTTTACCAAATTCTTTTGTAAGCCGTTGCGAAAGTTCTTTAAGGGTGGATTTGCCATACTCTGCACGCTCTTTTCCTTTTTGCTCGTCTTCAACTATTAACCGACCAATTTCGAAGTAGGTTAAAACCATGGCATGATTTACGCTGGCAACAACAAACTGTCTGGCTTCCGATAACAATTCGGTTATCCTGCCAAACAAATTACTTCCCGATTTCGATATTTCGTTACTGCTCATAGTTTAACCAATTAAAAGTTTTTCAATCTCTTTGCTTGCCTCTTCCAACAATTCTTTTGTCTTGTCTTTTAAATCTTGTGCCTGTTTTCTAATTTCTGAAATGAAGTTGGCAATTTCTTGTTGTTTTTCAATAGGAGGAACAGAAATATGTATTGATTTTAAAGCTTCTTGATTAATTTCAGGTATTACACCACCATTATTATTCCTGAAAATTTCAGATTGCCCAACAGTACTTCTTAGATATGCTTCAAGAAAAACAGGTAGTATTCGAGAGGAATTAAGTTGAACCTTAAAAATATGTGAAGATAATATAGAATCTAATATTGTTTCCTCGACTATATTCACAAGACCCAATGAACCAGAACGGGAAATCAAAATACAATCATTATTCAATTTTATTCGTTTAGGTACTTCTTGTTCTGAAACATATTTTGGAGAATTATCATTTAATCCATTCTTGCCTAAATCAGTAACACGCAAATACCTAATTCCTTTGTCTTCAACATATTTTCGAATCTCAATGCCATTTTTTAAATCTGTAATTAGAGTTCGAAAGTGCACTATATCATACTTGGAATTATTAACAGCCTCAATTATCTGGGTGAATTTCATTTGATAATGAAAAGGGTCAAATCTATCACCTGACACTTGATTTAATGATGTTGTAAAAATCCTATTGCCGATAGTGTTTTCTATTGGTTCAGGCAATTTAATGCCCAATTCTTTAAGTAAATAATCATCAATACCAGCAAGTAAACGTTCAGCTTCTTCTTCGTTTTTTCTTTTTTGCTCTACTACTTTTTTTGTGATTTCTAAAATACGCTCATCCTCAATTATCGGTATCGATAGCAAGGCAGGATAGTCCAATGCAGGGCGTGTTCCACCTGTTGCCCGACGGCTTGCCAGTTTTTCGCCTATATCGGTATTTAAGAAGGCGGCAAGTTGTTCGCTTATTTCACGGCTTCCAGTTTTAATTACACAAACATGCTGATAAATATTTCCTTCAAAATTTTCGGGTGCAACTGAGGCAACTGCCATACGCCCAACGCCAGTAATTTTAACCAATAAATCGCCCTCCGAAACCTGACTGCGTTTGAGCATTCCTTTGTGGGTTTCTTCGTTTATGTATTTATAATCGTCAAATTCTAAAATACCTGTAGGCGAAAGGTTTTGCACCCTTAAAAATGGCATTCCGTTTTCTTTATCGGAATAGTACTTATCGCTTTCTGTTGTTTTAGGTGTTGCTCCGCTGGCTATTTTTACCACATAATCCCTAAGTTTTTTAGGTTGCATTGCTAAAACCTTTTTTTCTAATTCTGACAATTCAGGAACATAGTAAAAAGGGTCGAGCCGTTTTTCCAATTCATTTTTATTCAGAATAAAAACTTTGTTGGGATTTAATGATTTTGAAATAGTGTAACTACTCATTATAACTCGGTTTTGTTTATATGAGCAATAAACTTTGCAAGTTCGTTGCCTATTTCAATTAACTCATTATTATTGGTATTTCTGCCAGTTGCATCGTACCCAATATCTTCGGCAATTGCCATAAATATTGGGTAATCGTCCAATACCTTCTGCTTTTCTAAAAAATAGGTTTCAGTTAATTCTTCTTTTAGTAAATTAATTTTATCGGTAAAGGATTGTTGAATCTGGGTTTTATCATCTTTGATAATTGCACCAATTTCTTTTTTCGAAGCGGCAGGGTGTTTTTCTTTGGCTTCTACTTCAAGTTGTTTTATGGCTTCTTTCTTTTCCTTTTCCCATAGTTCGGCTGTTTCCAAATATTTATTGTCAGCCTTAATTTGCAATTTCAGTTTCGCCTTTTGGTCTGAAATCTTTTCAGTACGAGTTTGTTTGTGTTTGCGCAAGAATAACACAGAGCTTTTTACACCTGCACCTGTTGCAGAAAAAGCTGTTTGCGGCATAGAAACTACGGCTACAATGCGATACTTTTCTTCCAGATTATCACGTACATATTGCATACTGCTGTTGGTAAGAATGCCATCGGGAATTACAATAGCCAAATAACCACCCTCATTCAAAAAGTTGTGGCATTGTTCTAAAAACAACACTTCAGTACTTTGACTATCACGCACACCTTCTCTTAAAGCTTTAACAGCTAACCAATCTTCTTCTTTTTTACCTAATTGGTATTGATGTAAATATGCTTTTTCTGTTTGCTTTATGCTACTGCCAAAAGGTGGATTTGTAATGATATAATCGTATGTGCCGTACTGAAATTCTTTGTTTTTCGATTTCTCCTGCATTTCAATGTCGTTGATTAAGCCATCAGACGAAATCACATTTGTATGTCCGTCATCATGGATAATCATGTTCATTTTAGCAGTTCGGGCAATTTGCTCGTTTATTTCAATTCCAAAAAGGTTCTTTTCTGCAAAGTCATGCCAATGCCTGAAATGCTCAATTGTTCCGTCATGATAGTAAGTATTTGCCTGTTCACGAACTTTATCGAGCGCATACAGCAGAAAACCGCCACTACCACACGATGTATCCAAAACCCTTGCTTGGTGGTTGATTGGCAAACTGTCAACAATGAATTTTACAATGGGTCGTGGTGTGAAATATTGACCGAAATCGCCGCGGAAATAACTGCCCATAAAAGTCTCAAAGGCCTTGCCTTTACTATCAAGGTCAGTTTTGCTAAGATTTATCCGTTGAAAGTATTTTACTATTGTCCGTGTTTCGGAAGGAGTTAAGGTAATATCATCCTTAAAAACTTCGGGGTCTTTTTTACGACCTTCCTCGTAAAGCGATTTTACCCGTTTTAATAATTCTTCAGGTTCTTCATCACGGAATATTTGAAAATCGTAGGGGTGACCAATTTTTCGGGGATGTTTTTCGTCCCAAATTTTACAGAAAATCAGTTTATCCAATTCATCAAAGGCTACACTTGGATTTCTTTGTCCACCGCCCCAAAGTGCCTGATGCGATTGGATAAAAATCTTAGTGAGTTCATTTTCTGTTACGACTTCCAGTTCAAAAAACTTTTGTTTAGCATTTGGGTCAGGTTCGGCAACAATATTTGTTTCTTCCGAATCCGTTTTAGAAATACCACCTTTCACATATTTATATGGAGCAAGTTTGCTAACACCAAATTGTGGAATATCAGGAATTTCAATTCTACTCTTTGGCTTTTGGTCAGGTACTTCGTAATACTGATTTTTAATTCGAGAAGTAGTCCAAACGTATTTTGCTCCTTCGGCAACAGCGTAGCTGTATGCCTGGTCAACTGCAACATTGAATTGTTGGTCGGTTATATCTTCTTTTTTGCACTCAACAAGTATAAATGTCGATTCACATTCGTCGTCGTTATAAACAATAGGGTCAGCTTCTTTTGTCTCAGAACCCATTTGAACCGAAACAAATTGTTTAATCCTGTTTACTGGATAACCATAAATAAGAACCAAAGTAAGGAAAGTATCAGCTTGAACTTTTTCTTCTGGGTTATTGTAATTCCGCTTCTTATTTTGGTGAATATATGTGATAAAGTTTCGGTCTTCGTCAAACCGAATCAATCCTTTTTCTATACCTTGTTCAATCAATTCCATTTATAATACTCTAAATCTTTTTCAAAATCTTGCAATTTACAATTTTCATTTGTTAATCTGTCCGAAGTGCGCTGGCAAAAATTGCACTCTTTGGCAAGCTTTGGTTTGAGCTTCGGCTCGTGGGGCTTGCCAATGTGTGCAATGTGCGTTGGCTATCATTTTCTTGCGGGTCGGCAAAACAAAAATTTCATCAAGTTTGCACTGTCGTTTCTTTTTTTAGGCTTGTGGCTAACGTTCCTGCTATACCTGCAGTTGCGGATTACGGGCTGCTAAACTGTCCGCCGAGACGAAAGATAACGCGAAGCAGAAACCCCTAAACCTGCACTTCACCCGCAATTGCCAGGTATAGCATGTTGGGCAAAGTAGTTATTTTAGGTATCCAGCTTCACTTAGCATATCCCATGCTTTATCAGGTGTAAATCCCCTGCTTTTTTCAGTGGCACTTTCTGTGTCTCTTGGATTTGCTCCAATTTCAGCATATAATTGATTTACACCTGCCAATAATGCCATTTGCGTAGGTTCATGCACATTCATTGCCCTATCTGGATTTACAATTATGTTAGTTATCGCAACAATTTTTGTTAATTCTGATGCAGATATTTTATCTAATTTAAATAGAGGTGTGCCGGGAACAGGAATTCGTCGCATGACAGCCATTACGGATATTTTTAATTCTCTCGCCCGCTTAATTTCATGCAATATTTCTTCATATGAATGTTCTGACCCAATGGGTTCAATACAATAATATAGTTCCAGTCCAGCAGTTAGCGCCGCTTCAATAGTTCGTTCCCTTAATTCAGGTTGAATTAATGTATCAACCCCTTCTCGTAAGCGATTGATATGATATATTCCTGTAAATCCTATTTTCTTTAATTCTTTTGCCAATTCATTGTCAAAATCACCCATGTTAGCAACAAATCTCTGTTCTGGTTTTAAAAGAGGTTTAAGTTCTTTTGCAGTTTCAATAAATTTTTCAATAGGATAATCAGCGGTAACCATTAAAAAAAAGTCATTAAAATCATACCCCTGCAATCTTATCAATTCTTGTTTGAGGGTTGAGATGTCTTTTTTCCATTCGCTATCAAGAGAGTAATGTTCAACGCCCATTGAGCAAAATTTGCAATTTTTTGAACATGGTTCAGCATTAATTCCAATTTGTGCGAATACTAACCCCTTGTTTTTATATTTTGCCCTACTTAATTCGTTTGATTTGGAAATCAATCGATAAAAATCATGGCTATGAACGTCGATTTTTAATAATTCCAAAATCTCATTATCAGTGAGATTAAAGCTATTTCTTTCAATCTTATCAAGTGGTGTTTTCATATTTTTACTCTTGGTTTTATTTTACTATTTTGCCCAACACATCCATAAACACATTGTATTTATGTGTCCAAAAAGAACATTGTGTTTATGCGCATTATATGTTACCTGTTTTTTCATCATATCTGCTTGATTTAACAAACATATAGAAAATCTTTCTATATGTTGTTATCCAAATAATTTGATGAGAATAAAATCCCTCCATCACTTATTTCTCAAATATATGTATTTTATATTATTAATTGGGAACAAAAACGGTATGGCAGTGCCAATTCTGCATGAAAGAATTCTGAGACCTTGGCTACGCGCCCCGGGAGAGACTGAAAAGAAACTGGTCAAACGCAGGAAAGGAGTACCGCAAAGCCTGTCCCGATAGCAAAGCGTATCGGGAGACTCCCAATCTCACCGTTCCTCTATAACATCATGTTACATGGGCTGGATACAGTGATGGAAATATTGAGACTAAAATTTATACGCCATGCCGATGATTTAAGAATTTACTGCATGATTCTGCAGGATGCATTGAAAGGAACCAACAGTTTTTAGGGATTTTTTTACTAGAATACGAACCCTTCACCAACTAAATATTCCAGATATGAAATTGATTTAGTTCCTTATCCAATCCTTTCGCATTGCCTGAGAGCAGCTGTAAAAAATCCCAAAACCCTTTTCCATGGTTTTTATGCTCAATATGTGCGAGTTCATGCAGAATAACGTAATCGATAAGATGATCTGGCAATTTCATCAGGTGCAGGCTCAGGCTTATATTATTTTGATGTGAGCAACTTCCCCAGCGTGTGCGGGCATTGCGCACCGTAACACGCCCCACGGGCAGCCTGTGTTGGGTGGCGAGTTCCAATGTACGTTTCGGCAGGTAAGCCCACGCTTCAATACGCCAGGCCTCTTCCACCGCTTTACGGATGGTACGTTGCACTTTTTCATGTGTAACCGGCACATTTGCCGGATACCATACATTAATATACCGGTTTGAAATTGAAATTCTTAATTTTTGATATGCATGTGTGTGCAGACGCAAAACATGAAAACGGGTTTTAAATTGCTCCTCGGGTTTAAATACCAACAGGTTTTTACTATTTATGCGCTTTTGGGTTTTCCTGATCCAATCAAGTTTTGATTTAAGAAATTTTTCAGCCTGCGGAAGGGTAGCCCCAACAGGCATTGTAACCCGTACCTGCGCCCCAGGTTTTAATGTAATACGGATGTTCCTGGCCCTTTGACTAATCGTAAAAACCACTTCCCCTATGTCTTTCTCCACTGACCTTTTTAAAAGCATAAGATTTTTTTTGCAACACCTTAAAAGTATGCCAAAATTAAATTGATAATATCCTTATATTCCATATATTTGTTAACCCTTAGTGATTATTTTTCAACAAAACCTTAAGAACCTATATAATATTTGAATGAAAACCCTTATGAAATCTTCTGTCTCACGCCTGATTTTTTCAGCGCTGCTAGTTTTTTCCGGTAACCTATCTTATTCTCAGCAACCCTGGACGCTGGAACAATGTATCGCTTATGCCCTGGAAAACAACATCCAGATCAAACAGCAGCAAATTAATACCCTTGTGAATGAAAATAATTTTGAGCAGTCTCGGCTGGATTTACTTCCAGACATTAATGCCAATGGGAATACCAGCGTATCATACGGACGTGCGTTAGATGAAACTACGTATGAATTTACTGATGACCAAAGAGTAGTTACACTGAATACGTCAATTGGGGCCAATGTTACCTTATTCAATGGTTTGAGGCAGCTCAACAACATTAAGCTGAATAGATATTCCTGGCAGCAAAGCCTGGAAGAACTGCAAACACTGAGAAATAATGTCAGTCTGAACGTGGCATCGGCATACCTGCAGATACTTTTTAATATTGAATTATTGGAAATAGCCCGTGAGCAGGTGGCCTTAAGTCAAAAACAGGTGGAGAGAACCACTTCTCTCGTAGAGGCCGGAAGCTTGCCGCAGGGTAACAAAATGGAAATTGAAGCACAACTTGCCAATGATGAACTTCAGGAAGTTTCGGCTCAAAATCAACTGGACATGGCATACCTAAATCTTAGTCAGCTATTAAACATGGATTCTGTAGATAATTTTAAAATAGCACAGCCCGCGGTAGAAATTACAGACAATGAAAAACTTCCACCATCGGTGAGTATTGTTTATAATGCGGCAGTTCAACAATTACCGGAAATTAGGGCCTCTGAATTCAACAAAGAAATTGCCAAAACAAATCTAAGTCTGGCCAGGGGAGGCCGCAGCCCAAGGGTATTTGCTTCAGCCTCATACGGAACCGGTTATTCAGATATACGGAGAAAAATAATAGGTTTTGACACCTTAGCAAGGGAAGCCATTACAACAGACTATCCCCTTACCGAGCAGTTTAAAGACAATGCCAGTTTTGTATACACCGTTGGCATAAATATTCCAATTTTTTCCGGTTGGTCTGTTGAAACCAATATTAAAAATGCAAAACTGGGATTTGAAAATGCAAACTACGAACTTGAAAACACAAAGCTTCAACTCTATCAGGAAATTCAACAGGCCTACCTGGATGCTGTAGCAGCTTATAAAAAGTTTACGGCCTCGGGAAGGGCACTTGAGGCCATGCGGGAGTCATTTAAATACACCCAGCAAAGATTTGATGTGGGTCTGATTAACGCTGTAGAATACCAGACAGCCACCACCCAGCTCACCCAGACCGAATCAGATCTTCTGCAGGCAAAGTACGATTATATTTTTAAGATGAAAATTCTTGATTTTTACCAGGGTAAACCCATTATTTTTGAATAAACCCTCTCCCCATAAAATAGAATAAAACAATTGTAATGAAATCAAAAAAAATCTTATATATTTTACTGGCTATCACTGTCATACTTATCATTTTTGCAATAATCGGCAAGAAGGCAGGCTGGTTTGGCGCAGGTGTAGAAATAGAAGTAGCTGTAGATGAAGCTGAAAAAAGAACCCTGGTGGAAACCATTACCGCAAACGGGAAAATACAACCAGAAACCCAGGTAAAAATCAGCCCTGATGTATCGGGTGAAATTGTTGATTTGCAGATAAAAGAAGGAGATAAGGTTGAAGCCGGTGATTTCCTTTTAAAAATTCAACCCGACACTTATATTTCCATGCGCGACAGAGCCGAGGCAGCGGTGAATACTGCCAGGGCAAACCTTGCCAATGCCAAAGCACGTTTAGCACAGGTAAAAGCCCAGTTTGTGCAGGCCGAACTGGCCTATAAACGAAGCAAAACCCTATGGGAGCAGAAAACCATCTCAGAATCTGAATGGGAAACAGCCGAATCTCAATATCTTACAGCAAAAGCAGAGGTTGAAGCAGCGCAGCAAAATGTAAATTCTGCAGAATTTTCCGTACGCAGCGCCTCAGCCAGCCTGGAAGAAGCCCAGGAAAATTTACGGCGCACATCCCTTTTTGCCCCAATGGAAGGAACTGTTTCGCAGTTAAATGTTGAAAAAGGCGAACGCGTGGTAGGTACAGAAATGATGGCTGGAACTGAAATGCTGACCATTGCTGATCTTTCTCGCATGGAGGTTGAAGTAGAAGTAAATGAGAATGACATTGTACGTGTAAGTTTGAGAGATACAGCCATTATCGAAGTAGACGCATATCTTGACGAAAAATTTAAAGGTGTGGTGACAGAAATTGCCAATTCCGCCAATACCACAGATATATCTGCAGACCAGGTAACCAATTTTGATGTTACCATCCTCATTCTAGAGAGCTCATACAGCCATCTGCTAACTGAAGGTGTTGAAAGCCCTTTCAGACCCGGCATGTCGGCCACCGTAGACATTCAAACAAATAAAAAATACGATATTCTTACCATTCCGATACAGGCAGTTACCACACGCACTGACTCAGTGCTACGCGACGGCAAAGAACCCCTTCCCACACAGGCAGATTCCCTAATTTCAGCGAGCGAAGAAGAGTTGAACGAAATAGTATTCGTAAATGAAAATAACAAAGCGGTAGTCCGGGTAGTAAGTACAGGCATTCAGGACAACATGCACATAGAAATCCTTTCTGGATTAAATCCCGGCGAAAAAGTTATAACTGCCCCTTTTAGTGCCATTAGCAGGCGCTTGCAAAATGGTATAAATGTGGTGATTAAAGATGAGCAGCAATTATTTAAAGCAGATGATTAATGGGGGCCATTTTAAATATTGAAACTTCCTCAGATATTTGTTCGGTAGCTTTGAGCAACCATGGACAGCTGGTTGAATTAATGGAAAAACAAAACACCCGTGATCATGCATCGAAGCTTACGGTACTTATTCAAAAACTGCTTGAAAAAAATAAGCTTTCAGTACAGGAGATTGATGCTGTGGCTGTAAGCAAAGGACCGGGATCATACACTGGTTTACGCATAGGAGTTTCTACAGCCAAAGGCATCTGTTACGCCGCAAACAAGCCACTATTGGCGGTGGATACCCTAAAAATGCTTTGCTGGCAGGCAACAGAAAAGGTTAAAGAGGAGCAGGCACTTTATTGTCCACTGATTGATGCCCGCAGAATGGAGGTCTATACAGCCCTTTTTTCTTACGGCCTGCATGTTATTAAGCCAGTGATGGCAGAGGTAATCACTGCTGAATTTTTAGCCAGGGAGTTGGCCGGCGCTAAAATTTACTTTTTTGGATCCGGCGCTGAAAAAATAAAACCCCTGGTTTCATCTGAGAATGCTGGTTTTATTCCGGACATATACCCTTCTGCTGCACATATGATAGCACTGTCTGAGGAAGAATTTCTACAGAATAATTTTCAGGATGTTGCCTACTTTGAGCCTTTTTACCTTAAAGACTTCATTGCCACAACCCCCAGAAAAAAATTTCTGTAGTTCGTACACACTGATTCACCCCGGAAATGTTGGGCACGGATTTTGGAACACTTCCCCCTAAACACGGGAAAAAAAGATAAAAACTTTTTTAAACGGGTTTAGGATGTGAAAACCCATCTTACTAAAAATATAATTTTTATTAATTAAATTTTGCTTAGGTGAAAATACAAAAAATATACAGCATTGTTTTCATTTTCCTTATTGCCTCAGCATCAGCAGCAGGACAATATGGTTTTAAAGTAATCCCTAATTTTTCCTATAAGGCAGGTGAACAACTCACCTTCGAGCTTAGGTACGGCTTCTTAGTTGGAGGAACAGCCACCTTAACTTTAGAAGAAACGGTGGTTGATGACAAAGTGCTGCATCATGCAGTTATGGATGCCCGCACCGTAGGTTTAACAGATAAATTATTTCGTGTAAGAGACATCTATGAAAGTTATTTCTTTCCAAAAACAGGGCTGCCCTACAAAGCCATTCGAAATATAAGCGAAGGAAATTATAAATTCTATAATGAGGTGTATTTTAATCATGACAGCAGCACGGTAATGAGTTCAAAGTCGGGGTTACACGAAGTTCCTCAAAATATACTTGACATGGTTTCTGTGCTTTATTACATCAGAAGAATTGATTACAGTGAATTCTCTAATGGTGATGTAATAAAGGTTGATACATACTTTTCAGATGAGTTATTTCCATTTGATATTCGCTACAGAGGAATGGACTGGGTGGAAACAGAACTGGGAAAGTTCAAATGCCATAAATTTGTACCCATAGTTGAGCCGGGAAGAATATTTGAGGATGAGGACGATATGACCATTTGGATAACAGCGGACCAAAACCAGCTACCCATAATGGTAAAATTCGATATGGTAGTAGGGTCTTTTAAATGTGAACTTATTGACCACAAAAATATCCGATACCCCCTGTAAAAATTCCAAAGCAAAGATAAATACGTCGCAGAGTTAGTTTATATACAATTTTTACATAATTTTGTACAAATTGTTAATACTAAAAATATATGGCGTCTACAGCAGATTTCAGAAATGGATTATGCATTGATTACAACAACGACTTATACACCATTGTACATTTTCAACATGTAAAACCGGGTAAAGGTCCTGCTTTTGTAAGAACAAAGTTAAAAAACCTGAAAACAGGAAAAGTAATTGATAATACCTTTACTTCCGGAGTCAAAATTGATATTGCACGCGTGGAGAGGAGACCTTATCAGTTTCTTTATACCGATGATCTTGGCTATCACCTGATGCATAAAGAAACATTTGAACAGCTATCCGTTCAAAAAGAATTAATAAATGCAGTTGATTTATTAAAAGAAGGGCAGGATGTGGAAGTAGTTTATCATGCCGATACTGAAACGCCGCTTTCATGTGAATTACCTCCATTTGTAGAATTGGAAATTACCTATACAGAGCCAGGCTTAAGGGGAGACACCTCCTCCACAAGTTCCTTAAAACCCGCCACGGTAGAAACAGGCGCCACAATAAATGTTCCCCTGTTCATTGATACCGGGGAAAGAATTAAGGTAGATACCCGCGATTTTTCATATTCTGAACGTGTAAAACAATAATAATAAAAAAAAGCGAAGCTTGATGGCTGGTAAAATTCCTGCAGATCGACTAAAACTTTCCACTTTTAAGCTGGATGCACTTCTGGCGATTACTCAGGCTATTAATGAAAATTTACCCGTCAAAGAATTAATGCGCAGGTATGAGAGTTTGCTGCGTGATGATCTTAAAATAGGAAAACTTGTTGTATTCAAATATCACCAGACCTGGCAGTGCATTGCAAAAAGCGGCGTTCAGGGTGAAGAATTTGCCCACATAGATGTAGATGAGCACCTGATACTTTTTGATGAGATTACATTCGTAAATAATTTTGAAGAAAACGAGCTCTCTGCTTTCGATATCATAATTCCCGTATACATTAACAACCAACCCAAGTCTTTTGTGCTCATAGGCGATATTGATGAAGAAGGTGAAGGTGTGAGCCCCACCATTAAACACCTGAATTTTATTCAAACCCTGTCAAATATCATCATTGTTGCCATAGAGAACATAAGGCTATTCCAGGAAAGCCTGCACCAGGAGGCCTTGCGGAAAGAGCTTGAGCTCGCATCAAAAATGCAAAGCATGCTCATTCCTACAAAACGAATGTTGCCGCATAATGAACATGTTTCTTTCACAGCTTTTTACCATCCACATCTTGAAGTAGGTGGTGATTATTATGATTACATTGATTTAGGAGACAATGATTTTGGCTTTTGTATTGCTGATGTTTCAGGAAAAGGAATATCAGCTGCCCTTTTGATGTCGAATTTCCAGGCAAACCTGCACGCCTTATTCACCCAGGAAAATTCCCTTGAAAATATTGTGCAAAAACTGAATGAGCGGGTACTGAAAAGCGCCAAAGGAGAAAAATTCATTACCCTTTTTATTGCCCGTTATAATTATTCAGGGAAAACACTTGAATATATTAATGCAGGACACAACCCACCACTAATATACGAGATAAAAAGCAAAAGGCTTTCCTACCTCAAAGATGGATGCGTGGGCATTGGCATGCTTGATGAAATTCCGTCTGTAAAAGCAGGTTCGTTTTCAATAAGTGAAACCACAAAACTTTTATGCTATACCGATGGACTGGTGGAATTGCTTGACGAGCATGAGGTAGAGTTCGGAACAAAAAAAATAGAAAAAAATGTGCGCAATGAATCCAGTATCGGACATGATATACGGGATATCATAGAGGAGCATCAGATACTAACCGGAAACAATGCTATTTTTGATGATATTTCCATTCTGGGAATTGAATTCTACTAATCCTCTATCGCTTTTTTGCCGGCTGCTTATCATCCTTCCATACAAAGTCACTTCCTTTACGGTAATAAATATCCAATACCACAAGCATGGCGGTAAACCCCCAAAAAGGTGCAGATATCTTATCAGTATCCAGGAAATTATTCAGAAATCCGTGTACCAGGTAAGACACAAGTCCCATTAAAAGCCCCATAGCCAACACACGATGTTCCATATTCCTGCTTCGGTAGTAAACCCGTATACCGGTAATTACAATGGTGATGGCCAGAATTAGAAAACTCATTGTTCCCAGCACACCAGATTCAGCAAGGGGGCCAATGTATTCGCTATGTGCATTCCCCCAGTTTCCGAAATTTGTGCTGATAATTGTCTGATCGCGGGCAAGCTGAAAAGGAGCATACTGAAACTGATAGGTTCCGGGTCCGTATCCGAAAACAGGTTTATCTATAAACATTTTAAAAGCCGAATTCCAGCGGTTTATGCGCTCAAGATTTGAGGCATCTGAAGAAATATTTGAAATAGATTCCACATGCTCAGCTAAATTTGTGGAAGAATCCTGGTCGTTTTTCTCCAGGCGGTACATAATTTCTACTCGGTAGGTAAAAAAGAATGCAGCCAAAACCCCGGCAAGTACGATTAAAAATACAAGCCGTATTCGAAAATGTATAAGGAAAAATACTCCCAGCGATACAATTATACTCAGCCAGGCAGCACGTGAATAAGAAAAAACAAGGCCAATAAAAACGATTACAGCAAAGATTAAAATGGTGAGATAAGCCGGAGAAAGCTGCCTGCGGTAAATGATTACCATGGCAATAAGGGGAAGTAAGAAAAAAGCATTTACGGCCCCATAAGAAGTATGATCATTAAAGAAAGGCCTTACCACCAGGTGGGAATATGTGGTATCAAATACACCTACAAGTGCTAGTTTAAAAGTAGAAATAAATATAACAATGATCAGGCCGGAGGCATAAAGAAACACAAACCGTTTTTGATTTTTAAAATCCTTAAATATCTGGCTTCCTATAATATAGAAGGGTACGATAAACCATAATTTTGCCAGCATAAATTTAAAAGAAACCAAAGGCATTGTGCTGGTTATACTGGTTATAAACATCCAGAAAAGATAGAAATAAATGGCATAGCTAACCGGGTGATTTAATACCCTTCTATCCAGTTTACCATCATAAAGTAATTTAAGGAAAAAAATTACTGTCATTTCAATTAACAGTACTTCCGTAGGAATAGCCAGATTAAACCCCAGTTTACCGGTTAAAAGATTAAGCGGAATGGATAACGGAACAAGAAAAACGGTAAGATAAAAAAAACTATTGAGCGAATAAAATCCAAGCAACACCATTGCCAGGGCAAAAGGTATAAGCATTACAACAAAAAATTCACTGTATATGGCATAGATGTTAACAGCAACATATGCCAGGCTTATTAAAATTGTCCAGCGAAACCAGGTTTTATTGACAATGGATTCTTGTGGCATTTAATCAGACGTTTTTTCTTACCCGATCATAAAGCAGAGATATAATTAAGGAGATAAACACTGCTGAAAAAGTAGAAATAATAACGATGAGTGAACGCACAGGATATGCCTTTTTCTCAGCCGGATAAGCAGAATCAATGATATATGTATGAGAAAGCGCCTGTTTTGCCTCCAGCTCCGCTTCACTCACTTTGGTTTGCAAATCTCTTTTTCTGTCACGCCACATATATAAATGCTCACGTACATTCACGTAGTTATCACCGTACCGGGAGTACAGGTCTATGCGTTCCTGAATTTCACCTACAGCACCCCTGTTATTGTCAATCAGGGCATTGGCATAGCCCTCCGTGAGTCTCTCTACAGATCGCTCATAATCATGTACACCCATTTCTCTTAGCGTATTCATGGAATCACGGTAAAAAGTCTCCATGCTATCAACACGCTGATATTCCTGGGTTACAAGTTCCAGCGCACTTTGGGCACGTTTTCGCCGCATATTGTTAATGGCTGTATCAACCAGGGCAGCAATATCATTGGCGATATTGGCCGCCATTACCGGATCTTCGTCAAGTACACTTATTTCAATAGCCATATAGGCGGTGCGCTTAAAGTCCACATTGCTGTTAAAAGCCTGGTATACTAAAGTTCGTGCAAATTTCGCGTCAGGATCAATTTCATAATGACTGACCAAATTATAGGATTCGATAATACGATCACGAATAAAATCGCTGTTCAGTATTTGCAAAATTCTTTCGGTTTCTTCCTCTTCCCCAAAAGCCAGTATACCGGCACGGCCGGCAGTATTCATACTTAAGAGAGTTTGCGATAATGAACCTGAGGCAGTGGGAAACATGGTTACTTCTGACTTGTACTTAGGTGTAATCAACAAGGAAACAACAGCCGAGCCAATAAATGCAACCACACCAACAATTACAAAAAGCTTGAATCTTTTGATGATATAGTCAATCAGGTTTAAAGATTCAAAGTCATACTTTTCAATTTCTTTTTTAGCCATAGTAAATATTTAAAAATTATTTAGATAGCAGTGATGAGGAAATATTTTTTCTTTCCTTTTTGCACCAGCAAATATTTATCATTTAACAGATGATGGGCATAAAAAATTGCTTCACCGTCTGTAACTTTTTCTTTATTAATACTTAATCCGCCTCCCTGGATAAGGCGTCGCAACTCTCCTTTAGATGCAAAAACAGTGGTTTTGGTTGCGAGCAGGTCAGCACAGGACATACCATTGTTTAATTCCTGTTTGCTTACGGTAAAACGTGGAACTCCTTCAAAAATAGACAAAAAATCACTTTCCTTGATGCGTTTTAAATTTTCTGTTGTACCCTTTCCAAATAATATGTTCGAAGCATCAACGGCAGCATCATAATCTTCCTCAGCATGTACCATCACAGTAAGTTCATATGCAAGCTTTTTTTGGAGCAGGCGCATATGCGGTGCCTGCATATGCTCATGGACCAGCTGGTCAATTTCATCTTTGCTCAGCATGGTGAAGATCTTAATATATTTTGCGGCATCCTCGTCGGTTACATTCAGCCAAAACTGGTAAAACTGATAGGGCGAAGTCATTTCAGGATCGAGCCATACATTGCCCTGCTCTGTTTTTCCAAATTTACCCCCATCCGCTTTGGTAATAAGCGGGCAGGTAAGAGCAAAAGCTTCGCCACTCGATTTCCTGCGAATAAGTTCAGTACCGGTTACAATATTCCCCCATTGGTCTGAGCCGCCCATTTGAAGCTTACAGTTTTTTTCCTGGTTTAAATAATAAAAATCATATCCCTGAACCAGCTGATAAGAAAATTCAGTAAAAGACAATCCGGTTTCCAGGCGCTTTTTTACTGAATCTTTTGCCATCATATAGTTAACGGTGATGTGCTTACCTACATCACGGATGAAATCCAGAAAGCTTAACTTACTCATCCAATCGTAGTTATTAACCAGTTCAGCATCATTTTTTTCAGCGTTAAAATCGAGAAATTTACTCAATTGATTTTTGAGCATTTTTTGATTATACCGCAATGTTTCCAAATCGAGTAAATTCCTTTCTTCAGATTTACCAGAGGGATCGCCAATCATACCGGTGGCACCTCCGATAAGTACAATGGGCTTATGTCCTGCATGCTGTAAATGCTTGAGAAGCATTACTGAAACCAGATGTCCGATATGCAGGCTCGCAGCCGTAGGATCAATACCTACATAGGCCGTTGTCATTTCCTTTTCTAATTGCTCTTCTGTTCCGGGCATGATATCATGGATCATCCCGCGCCAGGTGAGTTCATCAACAATGTTCATTTTTTTACCTGTACTTTTTACTTAAAATAATCGTGTCAAAGATAATCATTGCTGAATGAAACAGTTTCTTTTTTAAAAAAATATAAGCAATAACGCTCTTGTTAAGAGGAATAGTTTGTATACTTTTATTTTCATGAAGGTAAAAAAAGAAATAAATTTCAATCTGAATCTCACCATGGAGGAGGTAAACAGATTAAATATGCACAGTTTTGTAAATGTGTTGAATGTAATTATAGGCTCCATGCAGTTATTGGGATACAAACTTGGGAATAAGGAATTATTTACAGCATCAACAGAGGTATCATTAAACATTCTCTCTTCCTTTAAGGATAAAGCACTTGCACTTAAGAATGCTGAAAACATTTCAAACTATAAAAAAATTATTCTGGATTCTCTTAAAGAAGCAGAAGAATTATATTCCGGCGATGAAGAAAAATTAGAAGCCATTTATTTTACCAAAAATAATTTAGCAACGGTTTTTGATGTGGTGGATGTGCGGGTTCGGGAAATCCTTTCGCGTGCAAACGCCCCCGCCAAATGGGAGCGTTTCCCCACAGAAATGCTCATTAAAAACATGAAGCAGGTATTAGAAGCGATCCGTGAAAACAGCAAAACCAATTTCGACATTAATTATGATCCTGAAAGCCATCCCGATAATTCGTACCATGTGCTGTTTGACCTCAAATCTACAGAACCAGACACCATCTACATGCCTCCTGTATTGCAGGACAGCTTCAGGGATTTAATTGCCAACGCCCGCAAATATACACCCGTTGGCGGCACCATTCAAGCCTCTATTGTACAGGATAAAAAAGAGCTGGTTATGAGAGTTACCGATAATGGGCGGGGAATCCCTGAAAAAGAAATAGAGAAAGTGGTGGAGTACGGGTTGCGAGGGTCTAATACCAGTTCACACGAAACCATGGGTGGTGGTTATGGACTAACAAAAGCATATTTTGTGTGCCGCCAGTTCCATGGTAAAATGTACATTGAATCGGAATTAAATACCGGTACCACCATAAGCCTTTATATACCTGTCCCCTGAGGTTTTCTACCGTCTTTTACAAGTCAATTCGACCGCATTCCGGTAAGCTAAATCATCGGGTAATACCCAACTTATTCTATAAAAAACGTACATATTTGTAGTGCACCAACACACAACAATATGCAAGCAAAAGAAGCCAATAAATGCCTTTCGCCTGACATCGAATTTCAGGATGGCGTAATTCATATCCAGGGACGTTCCATTCAGGATTATCCCAATCAGGAATTCGAAAGGCTGATTAATGCCTTTCTATATTACAGCATATCTCCCCTGCAAAATACTGAAATAAACATATGCCTGGAATATATTAACAGCAGCACCAACCGTCTGCTGATGAATCTGTTTGTTATAGCCGAAAGCATTAAAGAAAAAGGATTTCAGGTAACTGTAAACTGGTATTATGAATTACATGATGAGCTAATGCTTGACCAGGGAAACATCTTTAAATCACTTATTAATATTCCATTTATTTTTATTGAAGCATAGACTGTCAGTCGATTTTTTTGTATTCCTCCTTGCCTCTCTGTTGTGCTATTCAGACGAACCATATGCCATCCTTTGGAATATTAATTTTCTTAAACCTGCTTATCTTTTTACCAACATAACTTCCTCACTCGGTTTATATCCAATTCGAATGGCCTTACTAAAAATTGTATCACCGGGTTGAACGGTCACGGGTTCTGTATACAGAAGCCATCGCTTTTGCGGCTCAGGCGTATTTTTGTTTACCATATAGGCCATTGAAGCTCCTTTAGTATGCACATGCAAACCAATTGCATTATTTTTTAACAAAGTAAATGAGGGTGCCTCGGTTTCCGGCTGTTCCATCCCCGGCCACATGCTGAGGATTAACTGCTTTTCTGTTAACATCCCCTTATCATCTGTTTCTTTCATCCATGCCTCCAGATCTGCTGTCATTCTTTGCACTACATCAGTATATTCAGGATTGTTTGCGAGGTTTTCCATCTCATGCGGATCCTTTTGTATATCGTATAATTCTATTGGCTCTTTTGTGGTCCTGAACCATTGCATTTGGTGGGCATCCAGACGACCCTGATTCTTCAGGTACAGCAATTCCTTCATCATACCCAGATTTTTTCTGAATTCAATATCCAGATAAGCTCCTTTTTCCGGAAAAAAATTCTTTATGAGTTTATACTCATTATCCCGTATAGCTCTGCGCATATCGTACTGACCATCCATACGGTCACGCGCTGCAAAAATATATTCACGGGCTGGTTCTTTTTGCTCACCCCAAAAAGCCTGACCCTGCATATAAGCAGGAATTGAAATGCCAGCAATACTTAAAATTGTGGGTGGGATATCGACAAAGCTAACCAGGTCATCTACCACCATCCCGGCATGTTGCGCGTTCGGAAAACGAATAATGAGTGGCACTTTTAAGCCGGAATCATATATTTCTCGTTTCTGTCGGGGAAGCGGCCCCCCATGATCTGAATAAAATATGATAATGGTATTGTTATACAATCCGTCTGCTTTTAGTTGCGCAATAATATCACCAATTTCCCTGTCCATAACAGCAATATTACTATACACCCGGGCCACATCTTCCCGTGCCATTTTTGTGTCCGGATAATATGGGGGTACAGTCACCCACTCCTGAGGGACTGTTACCGGATCATTGGCTCTTCCCCAAACCTGGGACTCATGAGTTGTCATATGATTAAAAATGGAAAAGAAAGGCATGCCTTCCGGTCGATTTCGCCAATGTGCCCTTGTGCTTGATTCATCCCAGGCGGTAACAGGTGTTTTAAACTGGTAGTCTGTTTTTGCATTGTTTGTGCAATAATATCCGTCGGCACGTAAAAATTCAGTAAAACATTTAACTACAGCAGGCGGTACTGCCTCATAAGGTACCTGACCTTCAATTTTACTGGAGGTACGCATATGATTGGCTCCTATAGAAGAATGGTACATACCTGTAATGAGAGCCGAGCGGCTGGGAGCACAAACACCCGCAGTGGTAAAGGCATTGGTAAAAAGCACCCCTTCAGCGGCAAGCTCATCAATATTAGGGGTATGAGCAAGGGTATCACCGTAGCATCCCAACATGGGACTAATATCCTCTACGGTAAGGCATAGAATATTGGGCTTGGCGGGTAACCTATCCTTAGTTTCATCTGCATTTTCATTGCATGAAGCAGATAACATAACCAATGAAAAAATACCACCTGCTTTTGCCGTATTGTTTAAAAAGGATTTATATGGTTCGTTCATGTTTGCTTTGTTGTAGGTGGTTATAAATAAATGAAACTGATTAATCTCGCAGGCAACGCACAGAAAACCCGTTGGTTTTCAGGAAATAATTTCCAATATAAAGTTCTTTATATTTCGGTGGGGCGGGATACCAAAAGTTATCGAGCTGGCTGAACCAGGCATAATTTTCATCGGCCGGCGTGGCACTCCAGAACAAGGCAAACATGTGTTGCCTTCCGAATTTTTCTTTATAGGCATTTCCTGCAGGCAACGCAGTGAATCCACTTGTGTTATTACCATCCCATGAAGGTTCATGCTGTGCAGTTACCTTCATCTGCTGGCCCGCATCTTTTTCTCCAAGATGGTTAACCAGTTCCTCCCATTCCTGTTTAGTGGGTACATGCCAGCCTTCCGGACAAATATCCCTGCTTTCTTCTGTCTGCTCAGGATAACCCATTGCTTCATGCCAGGTGTATAAACCGCCATAAATATTACAATTTTCAGGCATGTTGTTATAGCAGGTTTTTTCTATATACCGATTGTTATACTGGCGCATATCATTCACCTGTCGGCCGGCATTCAAATTCCAGGCTATCCAGCATTGATCGCCGATAAGTACAGTGGGATAAAGATTCCCATCTCTCTTATCCATAAGTGTATCGCCACAGTTAAAATCCAGCGGTTGCTCCTGTGCCTGCAGCGTAGCAGCGACAAAAAGAGAAACTGTGATCGCTATGCCAATCAAATAAATAATTCTTATCATAAGGAATCTATCAAAATAATTTTACAAATAAACCAGTATTTCCATAAATAAAAAAAATATCACCAGTAGAGAAGTAATTTTCAGTAATTTTATTGTATCATTTTCGCAAAATAATAAAAACAGCGGACAAGAAAAACCGTTTTTGTCAGAATAAATTGTTTTAAGCCTAACAGATGTATTAAAAGTTGAAGGCTCAGTTATGCATTCATCATTCTTTTCAGTAAAAATGTGGTAATTTTAGAACGCTAAATTATCATTACAGGCAATAAGCAGAAATTACAATGAATAAGGGACTGGTAACAAAAGCTACAGGAAGTGTTTATTTTGTAAAGATCGATGACAAAACCCTACCTTGCAAACTTAAAGGAAAAATGCGCACCCATAAAGGGTTACGAAGCACCAGCCCTGTGGTGGTTGGCGATGTGGTAAAAATTGAAACTAACACAAACCTTACCGAAGGGGTTATTTACGAAGTTGAAGACAGAAAAAATTATATCATTAGAAAATCTACTAAATTATCAAAACACGCCCACATTCTTGCAGCAAATATTGATACAGCCTTTCTGGTGATAACTTTAAGAAACCCCATTACAAACACTTCTTTTATCGACAGGTTTCTCATCACTGCTGAGGCATATCATATTCCTGCCAGGCTTCTAATAAATAAAACCGATATTTATTCTCCTGCAGAAATGGAAGATGCAGAAAAATTACTGGATATTTATAACACAGCCGGATACGAATCTTTTATGATTTCTGCTGAAAACGGTAAAAATTTTGAAAAACTTCTGCCGCTAATGAAGGATAAAATAAGTTTGTTTGCCGGAAACTCTGGAGTTGGAAAATCCAGCATTATAAACCGGATAAATCCTGATATAAGCCTTAAAACCAGAGCAATTTCCACTTATCATAAAAGTGGGAAGCATACAACCACTTTTTCGGAGATGTTTGAACTTCCTTTTGGCGGATATATAATTGATACACCAGGAATTAAAGGCTTTGGACTGATCGATATACCAAGGGATGAGTTAGGAGGATTTTTCCCGGAAATACTTGATCGGGCTTCACAGTGCCAGTATCATAATTGCAGCCACACCCATGAGCCGGGTTGCCAGGTAAAAGAGGCGGCAGCATCAGGAGAAATTGCTGAATCCAGGTATAAAAGCTACATCAATATGTATATAGATGAACACGAAAAATACCGAACCTGACCGGAAAATTTAATTTTTAATGTATATTGCACAAAAAACAAATTAAGTTATCACTCAGGAGCCAATGTTATACTACTATCCCAACATTGAATAACCAAAATAAGTAATGAATAATCTTAAACGAATCTTCAGAATTGCATGGATACTGGTTATCTTTATTTTTTTAAGCAACATTATTTTTTATCTACGGTCAGAGAAGAAAAAGATAATGGCAAACAGGGAAATCCTTTCAGGCTTTCTTAACAATGCTGCTTCAAAAATTGAAGAGGCTGCCAATAATTTGCAAAGTGATCTGAATTATGTACTGTTCTCAAATGAAATTGCTAACATATTCAATCAACCCGATGATTTTAATCCATACATCCATAAACTTGAAAACTATTATTCTAAGTACCACAATATGATCAGCACCATTGTGGTGTATGACAATAATAACAATGTTTTAAGCCTGTATAACGATAGCAAAGGTCGATTTATCCGTGATTTTTTTATTTCGCACCGGCAGGTAGATCTGCATGAAAATGAACACTTGATATATAACCAGAAGGGGTACTATTACTATTTCCCTATTTATCAGAATGATACCTTAAAAGGGAACATCGAGGTAAAACTAAACCTGATTGACTATGTTGCCAGCGAGCTTAACAGCCATCATGTAAATGATGTACTTATACAGTGGATGATAAACAGTGAAGGAAGTATTTTGTATACCAATGCTGAAATTGGTACGGAAGAAATAGAAAATAAGGAAATAATTGTAACCAATATCTCCGAAACGAACCAGGGGGATATTGTTCATAAAGTAAAAATTGACAACAAAACTGTACCGCTTCATACCGTATACTATCCGGTTCGCCTATTTCAGTCTGACTTTGGACTTCTCTATAGCTTTTATAAAAAAAACCTTGCCCAGGAATCAGCTACGCTCACCATAATACTAACAGGAATAAGCATCCTGTTATTGGCCGCACTTTTGTTTATTTTTCAGTGGTTGTTAAGGAAAAAAGATGATACTGAGCAGGAATTAATGATCGAACACCAGAATTTACAACAAACCATTGAGTCGCTTCCCATAGGGATTGTGATACATGATACCGGTAATGAAATTATAAATATCAATAAAACAGCAACACGGTTGTTAGGGCTTGAGGGTGAAGGTAAAGCTGAAACAAAAAAACTTGCAGGGAGTATCTTAACCGAGGAACGAAACAATTATGCAGAAAGTGCCTACGATAAAAATCATTACATCTATATTGAAGATGGAACCACCGATACGGTACTTTATAAAAATGAGGCCCAGGTTATTTACAAGAACGAAAAACTTACCGTTCAGGCCTTTATTGATATTACACCCATTGAAAAATCGCGGAAATTTGAGGCTGCCGCCAATAATGCCAAATCTGACTTTTTAGCCAGGATGAGTCATGAAATCCGCACACCGATGAATGGCATTATAGGTATGACAGAGGCATTGATGCAGGAAAAGCTCCTCCCCGACCAAAAGGATAAGGTTAAAATAATCAAAAGATCAGCTGACTTACTATTAACCATTATCAATGACCTGCTGGATTTTTCCAAAATAGAAGCCGGTAAAATGATGATTGAAGAAATTCCTTTTGAACTTGAGGAAGAGCTGAATTTTGTGCTTCAGTTGTTTAAAAATTTAGCCGAACAAAAAGGCTTGCATATTAAAACAGAAATAGAGCCAGGTGTTCCTTCAAAAATTATTGGCGATCCGTTCCGTTTACGTCAGGTACTAGCAAACCTTCTGAGCAATGCCATTAAATTTACTGAAAAAGGTTTTATCCACATTGCAGTTGTACTTGTAGAGGAATACAACAGAAATATCACCCTCCAGTTTGCGGTTAAAGACACAGGAATTGGCCTTTCATCCGCGCAGGCAGCAAAAATATTCGGAAGTTATAGCCAGGCGGGGGAAAGTACCACACGTAAATATGGCGGCACCGGACTGGGAACCACCATTGCCCGTCAACTGGTAGAACTTATGAGTGGTGAAATATGGGTGGAAAGTCCATCGGGATTATCCGGGGGGGATAAATATCCGGGTTCATCCTTTTATTTTACCATTGAAGCCTTTTCAAATGAAAGCCTTGAGAAAAAATTTGATTTTGTCGGTATCAAACACCTGCAGGATATCAGGGCGGTAATTATTAATGAAACAGGCATCAGTGAGCCGGATTTGGAAAAAGCATTGCGTGAGGTAAACATACGCCCCGATGTTTTAAAATACAGCAATGCCAGCATGGATCTGCTTATACGCTTTAAGAACCGACAGAAAGATGGATTTAATATTATCTTTATTTCCCATAAGGAATCTTTTAACGGGTTTAATGTCGCTCATAAAATGATGCAAAAATCATTAAGCGAGCATTACCTCATTGTAATTTCAAGTGAATACGATAAGATAGGAAACTACGCCATGAGCAAGCGTTTAGCGGTTGACTTTTACTTTGTGAAACCCTACCAGCCACAGGAAATTTATACTGTTCTAAAAGAATATTTTCCTTCTGCTGTAAAAGGATCCGAGCTGGAAAAAAGAATACAGGACAAGGAAGCGGGCAACTTAAAAGTTTTACTGGCTGAAGATAATCTGATAAACCAAAAAGTTTCTCAAACTTTATTTAAAAACCTTGGTTATGAGATAGACATTGCCAAAAATGGCGCTGAGGCAGTAGAAATGGCCTCAGCCACTAACTATGATGTAATTTTTATGGATCTTATGATGCCGGTAAAAGATGGACTACAAGCCACTCAGGAAATTCGTGGTTTTAATTCGGAAATCCCTATAATTGCCCTTACAGCAAATATAAATGACACGGAAATGGAACGGGCCAAAAAACTGGGAATTCATGATTTTGTTACCAAACCGGTAAAGCTTGAGACGATTAAACAGCTGTTGGTAGAGCGAGTCTTTAAATCACAATCCAGTTAGATCAAAAACCATTTTTATAGCTTTTTTGATGAAATATATTCACGGTATTCTTAAAATAATTCCCGCTTGACATAAGACCAGCAGTGGATAAATAATGGGCCTAAATTAAGGTTTGAAATCTTTAATAAGATTTACCGACATTTTAAAAAACGATAATTTTCTGTTAAATTCGCAGAAGTACCAGAAAATAAATCATAGAAAAACTTCAAATATTGAGTAATTAATAGGATGTCAGACGATGAAAAGATCTCATGAAATTGACTACAAAATACATGGTAACGATATTCAACTGGTAGAGGTTGAACTGGATCAGGGCGAGACTGTAATTGCCGAGGCCGGAGCCATGATGTATATGGAACAAGGCATTGATTTCGAAACCCGGATGGGCGACGGATCCAACCCCAACCAGGGATTTCTGGGTAAGCTTATTTCTGCAGGGTCAAGGGCATTAACGGGAGAATCAGTTTTTATCACCTATTTCACTAACCGAAGCCACGGGAAAAGCCATGTGGCATTTGCAGCGCCTTACCCGGGAACAGTTGTTCCCCTTGATCTTACAACCGTAAACGGCGAGCTTATTGTCCAAAAGGATGGTTTTTTATGCGCTGCCCTAGGCACTAAACTTTCCCTTTTCTTTAATAAACGTCTGGGTTCTGGCCTGCTTGGAGGCGAAGGCTTTATTTTGCAACGTCTACAGGGAGATGGTAACATATTTTTCCATGCAGGCGGCACCGTTGTGGAACGCACCCTCAACAACGAAACCTTAAAAGTTGATACCGGCTGTGTGGTGGCTTTTACTCCAGGAATTGATTTTAGCATAGAATCGGCCGGTGGGCTTAAATCAATGATCTTCGGAGGGGAAGGAATGTTCCTTGCCACCCTGCGGGGCACCGGTAAAGTTTGGCTGCAAAGCATGCCTATCCGCAAGCTCATTCAGGCCATCGCTCCCTATAGTAAAAATAACAATAAGGAAAGCGGGGGTTTGTTAACTAACTTTCTGGAACGTTAGAGCTACCCTTCAACCTACATGCTCCTGTATTGGGCGATAAACAAATATCATCAACAGTTGTTAATATTATGCTGTCAAAAAGACTGTATTAACTAAAACTTACGTGTCCATGGAAACAAAAATAATAATCGAAACACTTGGCGCCATTGCAAAAGTAGAAAACCTACTTACCATTGAAAACAACATCATACAAAACTCATTTGTACTCGAAAATGTTGAACCATTTCCGGGATATCATGGAAAAAATCTACCGGTAGATTCACGGCCTCAGTATCTTTACCTGGTAACAGCCCGCAAATACAGCACGGAACGAATCATCCGTATTTCACAACGGATCCGCGCAGCCTTTAAAGAAGAGTTTGATGCCTCTGCCGGTAAAATATGTATTAACAATGATACCCTTCCATGTATTAGGATAAGAGGTATTCAGAAATTTGAACATGTAGCTGAATTACAAAACTATTATTTTGAGGAAGGGATTAAATTTGCCCGCGCCAGAAAACTTCAGGGTTCTGGCATTATACAGGTAAAAAAGCACTTTGTGCTTGAGAAACTGAACGAGCATGTTTATCACGATCTGGAAGAACCCATGATGTATTATTTAAAAGTACCTTTTCAGCTCAAATGGAGTATTTTTAAGAACATCACCCTGAATATCAAAAACAATGTTGTAAATAACAACTTTGATGCCGCTCTGGGTGCTATTTACCTGAGGGAAGCCATTGACGTAGTGCGTATTTTTACACAGGACTTTTCTCTTGAAACATTAAACGAATTAAGGGAAAAGTATATAGAAGAATACAAGAAAATACAGGCAGAATATATGGCAGTTTAATCTGCCAGTAAAAATTCAAAATTATCTCTTGTACCCAGTTCAAGGGGTTCCATACCACTTTTAAAGATTCGGGCCTTCCTGGCCCCGATAAGGGTAATTTTATTTCCCGAGATTTTTAACATTGTTCCTTCCCTTAGCCCAACAACGTAAACATTTGGATGTACAATAAGGAATTCTTCTATACGTGCCTCACGGGTTTCCCCGGCATGTCCGTCAGGGTTTGCATCAAGGTAATGGGGATTAATCTGGAAGGTCACCAGGTTTAGTGCCTCAAAGCTTTTGGGCCCAATAATTGGCATATCGTTAGAGGTGTATAGCCCCGGGCAGGCAACATTTGAACCTGCACTCCAGCCAATATAAGGAATTCCCTCTGCCACACGCTCGCGAATAGCATTTAACAGATCATTTTTCTGCATTTGATGCAATAAGTGGAATGTATTTCCCCCTCCAACAATAATGGCATCAGCATTTTTTATCGCTTGTGCCGGATAAGAATAGTTATGCACTGATTTTAGAATATAACCGGCCTCTGAAAATTTTTCAGCCACTTTTGTTTCATATTCATCGTAACCAATGGCAACAGCTGCATAAGGGATAAATACACAATTTTTTTGCTCTTTCCCTAAAAACTTTTGTATCTGTGGCATTGCATATTCCAGAAAAACTTCTCCGGCGTTGGTTGAATTACTCAATAATAACAGTTCCATTTGTTAATTTATTTTCTGAACCTGAAGGTTCCCGGGTTTATATAAACGGAGTGTAAATGTACAAATTATTAAGTGTCTTTCCGAATTTTTGAAAAGACAAATCCCAGCCCTCAAGAATAACCTGGCCGTCTAAATTGTAAATTGCGTCTTTTATGTCTTGGCAAGTCTATAATTTTTGGGTTGCTGATCTATCACCCGGCTTTTTCCGAAGGACTAATTATTTCCAGGCTCGGGTAAAAGAGGCAGCACTGATTTGATTTCAGAACCAACGGTTTGGTGCAGAAAAAGTTTTTCCTGCTCTACCAAAACACCAGTTTTATAGTTTAGTGCGCTGTTGCTGTTAATATCAATAAGTACTTTTTTAAAGCTATTATCTTTGCAGATTAAGGTATAGTAGAACGATTTTATTTCCTTATTATCTATTTTGTGTGAAACCTCCACCAGAATTTCATCAAGGTATAACCCTGCTTCCAGGTCATCGTCTGTATATCCTGAAAAAACATGAAAATGATGGTTGGCAAATGAAATTTTGCCATCCTCATTACAGGTAAAAACGATTATACCCAGGCTGTCCAATATATCCTTATGCAAATTTAACCTGTTCATCATTTTAAGTGAAATACTATTTCGGTGTTCCCGTTGTTCGCAAAGCTTATTCAGTAGCTGATTAAAGGAAGAATACAAATTATTAAGTTCCTTACATCTGCTATAAAACGGTGGCAGGGGATTTTCAAAATTCTCACTCTCCTGTATCCCTGAAATACGGTTTATTACTTTCTGTATAGGACGAATGAGTCTGCCTGAAACGTACCATGTTGCCAGAATAGCAGAAGCAATTAACAGCATTAACACGCCACCATACATCATGGCAATTTGCCGTTGTTCATTTGATTGGATAACAGTAGCCTGGTTCTTAAGTACGGTCAATTCCTCATTCAGCCTGCCGTTTGCTATTGATAATTGCTTGATATATCCCTGGTTTCTATCTCCAATTTGCCCGTTAAGAGAAGTAAATTCAATAAATTTCTGATGATATAATTTCAGCGCAGGCAGCACCAATGCCTTTTGCTCTTTGCTTAACTTTTGGTTTTCTTCAACCTCGGGAAGGAGCCGTTTATATAGCCGTTGAAAATTTTCAATGTATATCTCCTCATTTCTGATGATGTAATCTTTCTCATGCCGCCGCAAACTCAGAATTTTTGTCTGATCTATTTGGGGAAAGTTTTCAAGAATATGAATATGCTTACGCATTTCACCTATAATTCCAAAATCTTTGTAGCCCACCTGTAAGGATAATTTTATAGCTGCTGAAAACAGACTGTCCATTGTCCTTAATTCGGTCATAAGGGTGTCATATGAAAGCTGATCCGTGTTGTGTTGCTCCTTTTCAATTTTATTGAACAGGGCTGTTGCCTGGGTGCGATACGCTTCTAAATTACCTGAACTTTCCTTTACATAAAATGCGGGAGTCCTGGTATCATAGGTAAAAAAATTCTGCTGGAAATTTTTTAAACGTACCAGCTCAAGATGATACTGGTTTAGTTGTTCAAGCTTCTGATGAGTTTCATTTTTCTTTTTTAAAAAAAGAAGCGTGAATACAATACCTAATAGCGTGGCAAAAGCGGCAAAAAGCATGAACCACAACAGCAGATGAGCGCGTAATGACATTTAACAATTTAATAAATTACGCGGCAATGTATATAAAAATTATATTATGGAGAAATAAAAGAGATTAATTTTTTAGTAAAAAAAGAATTTTGTAGATTAATTAACCTGTTTAATCGATAATTTTTGATAATTATTGTTCAGGATATCAACATAGAGCATTTCACCGGACAAAACACTGCCAGCACCTGTAATAATCTTGATTACCTCATTGGCTTGCATGGACCCAAGTACCGCTGGCAAAACGCCTATAATTCCTGTATCAGAAGACCTGGCTGCACTATTGCTGTCGGGCATTTCAGGAAAAATATCAGATAAACCAGGTCCTTGCTGGTAATGAAAAACGCTTATTTGACCTTCAAATTTATAAATGGCTCCATAAACCAGGGGCTTTTTAATCTTCCGGCAATATTCATCCAAGAGGTATCTTGTAGGGTAATTATCGGTGGCATCTACGATAATGTCATACTTTTTAAGGATGAAGTCTATATTTTCGTCGGCAATGCAGATGTTATGAATATTATAATTAATCATGGGGTACTGCGCCCCGAGCCTTTGCTTGGCAACAATGGCTTTTTGTTTTCCCAAATCACCGGCGCCATAAAGCACCTGGCGCTGTAAGTTACTTTCTTCTACCAGGTCGTTATCTGAGATGCCAATAGTTCCAACACCCATGGCGCTGAGGTAGTACAATACGGGTGCACCCAGACCACCTGCGCCAATGATAAGCACACTGGAATTCTTTAATTTTTCCTGTCCCTTCTCTCCTACTTCCGAAAGCATAATTTGCTTCTTGTAGCGCCTCAATTCAAGATTCGAAAGATTCGTCATGTTTATTTACTATGTCGTTTTTATAAAAGATGTGACAATCCACATTAGTAACATTTTAATGCATAACAACTTATTTAGAAAGAAGTTGAAATACTTAATAAAAATACATGCACATCCGCTAATATTTTGCACTAAAAGGCTGGTTCAGAAAATTAAATTCCGGGCTCAGCAATGGCTTCAGAAATGTTAACTATTTTTTCCCCCATACGCTCGCATTGTTCCAGAATATCGTTGTATATTACCCCCGCCTCGTATCTGTAATTCTTGTTTTCAATATTTTCCAAATGTTCTTTTCTCAATTCCGCCCTGAAAGAATTAATACGGTCTTCTATCTCAAGGGCTGTTGTTTTATCCACCTTTTGATATTCCATATTTAAATTGTCATTCATTTCCTTAAATGCAGTTTCAAGCAGATCAAACATCTTGTTTAAATTGTTTCTTATATCCTGTGTAAACCATATTTTTTCTTCCTTCTTTTTTACAAGGGCAATGGTGATGGTATAACATGAATCTGCAATACTTTCAATTTCATCTACAAGCTTAAGCATAATGCGTATGCGGCGCGATCCCTTCTTGCTCAATTCACCCTCTGAGGTATGTGTTAGGTAGGCGGCTATCTCAACTTCCATATTATCAGAAATTGATTCATAATTAATAATACGCTTCTGCATTTTATTAAACTGTTTGTGGTTTGTTTCGACAATAAGCTGGCGGGTTATGGCAAACATTTTTGTAACCCTGTGGGCATAGACTGAAATTTCTTTCTTGGCCTGTAAAATTGATAATTCGGAGGTTGACACCAGACCAGATTCAATATGTCGAAGCCTGAACAATTCTTTTTTGGCGTCATTTCGTTTGCTGACAAGGTTTTTGGAAAGGCGTGCAATAAATGGGATAAAGTTCATCCATATCAATGCATTAATTACATTATACCCGGTGTGGAATATCGCCAGTCCAAGCGGAATGGCAGCTACATTTACCATAGGTGAAGTTCCGTTGAGCAGTACAACAAGTTTATCTATACCCAGTAAAAATGGCTGTATCATGGGTATAACCCACAGGAGCCCCAGAAGATTGAATACAAAATGGGCCCGGGCCGCAACTTTCCCGGATCGGTTAGCCACCAGTGCAGCGATGTTTGCTGTAGCTGTAGTACCCATATTTTCACCTAAAATCATTGCTGTAGCCAGGTCAAATTCTATCCACCCTTTATAGCACATTACCATGGTAAGAGCAAATGCGGCTGATGATGACTGAATAAATGTGGTGACAATTGCACCAATTAAAATAAAGATAAAATAGGAAACAAAACCCAGGTTTGAAAATGAACCAAGGAATTGAAGTACTTCCGGATATTGACTGATATCGGGAATGGTGGTTTTTAAATATTCCAGACCTAAAAATATAAAAGCAAATCCTAAAAAAAACTCTCCCCAGTATTTTCTTTTGGGCTGGGATGAAAACAACAGTGGAAAACTTAGACCAATGAGCGGTATTGAAATGGTGCTGATATGAATTTTGAACCCCAGTAAAACCACCAACCACGATGTAACCGTAGTGCCAATGTTAGCCCCAATGGTAAGACCAATAGATTCGGTAACGGAAAGCAATCCGGCACTTACAAAACTTACTATCGTTACGGTAGTAGCCGAAGAGGTTTGAATAATACCTGTGATGGTAAGTCCGGCAAGAATACTCTTGTATTTATTTGCGGTGATAGCAGCTAAAATAGAACGCATGCCCATCCCTCCAACTTTTTGAAGCGACTCACTCATTAACTTCATTCCAAAAAGAAACAAACCTATAGAACCCAGGAGTGTTAAAACCTGCACAATGATCTCAAACATATACTCTAACTTCAATAAATTGAATCTGAGAACCAAAGGTAACTAATTTCTAATTGCAGCAGGATACTCCGGCAAATGAAAATTTTAACTAAAATACCAAATTAAATATTTTTACACTTTATTCTTCTTTATGGAGTTCATTTAAATATTATCTTTAGCAGGGAAAAACAAACAACTAAATATGATCGACCTCAACAAAGCACGGGATTTAATAGAGAAAAAAATTGAAGCAATTCAATTTTCAGAATCGCCTTATCAATTATATGAACCAGTTGCATATATTATGTCGCTGGGAGGTAAAAGGCTTCGTCCGGCCATGGTATTAATGGGCTACAATTTATTCAGCCAGGATTATGAGAAGGCTATTGAACCCGCACTTGGAATTGAACTTTTCCATAATTTCACCCTTTTGCATGATGACATTATGGATAAAGCTGACATGAGAAGAGGTAAGTTGACGGTGCATAAAAAATGGAATGAGAATACTGCCATTTTATCCGGCGATGCCATGTGCATTATGGCCTATAAGTACATTTGCAAAAGTGAACCACAATATTTAGCCAACGTGCTGCAGCTTTTTAATAAAACAGCCCTTGAAGTGTGCGAAGGGCAGCAGTACGATATGAACTTCGAGTCCTATGCTGATGTTTCTACCAGCGAATATTTAAAAATGATTGAACTAAAGACATCGGTACTTCTTGCAGCAAGTCTGAATATGGGAGCTATCCTGGCAGGGGCCGGTGAAGATGACTGCAAAAACCTGTATGAATTTGGCAGGCTCTCTGGCATTGCCTTTCAGCTGCGAGATGACTACCTGGATGTGTTTGGTGACCCGAATGTGTTTGGCAAGAAAAGAGGTGGCGATATTCTTGCCAATAAAAAAACATACCTTCTCATCCGTGCATTCGAAAAAGCTGATGAAGAAGACAGAGAAAAACTACATTCTTTATTAGAAGAGAAAAATGAAAACACCAAAATAAACAGCATCATTAATCTGTATGAAAAATTAAATATAGCCGCATTAACAGAGGAAAAAACACTGGAATTTATGGAGGCGAGCTTTAATGCTTTAAACCAGACAAATGTGGATGAGGCAAAAAAGGATGTCCTGAAAGAGCTGGTAGAAGTTTTTGTAAAGCGCACCCATTAGACAAATATATCCATTTTAAAAGTTAGCTGATTATGCACATCAACCAGGATCTTTTTGCCAGCATTGTAAAACATACCCCCCTGATTTCAATAGATCTTATTGTATACAATTCCAATAAAAAAGTGTTGTTGGGCTACCGCAATAACCTGCCCGCCCGTGATACCTGGTTTGTCCCGGGCGGAAGGATACGCAAAAATGAGAGATTTGCTGAAGCTTTTAACAGAATTACCTTTGAGGAGTTGGGAGTCAGTTTTTCTATGGATAAAGCTGAATTTAAAGGTGTATTTGAGCATCATTATCCGGGAGAAAATTTTGCCGGACTTCCGGATTTTGGAACTCATTATGTGGTACTCGCTTTTGCCTTGAAAATGAGCGGACAAACAATGAATCTACCAAACTCACAGCACTGCGAATACAAGTGGTCAAAGCCTGATGAAATACTCTTCGCAAATGACATTCATCAAAATGTAAAAAATTATTTTAACGGATACACTTTGTTTAGTTAAAATGCCTGCCGTATATTCGCAGTATATTCAATTAAGCATAAAAATTCATAATATATGGCAAAGAAACATACTTATGCCACAAAGATAACCTGGACGGGAAACACCGGGAGGGGAACAGAAACCTACATGGCATACGATCGTGATTTTACCATGTCGGCACCATTAAAACAGGATTTTATGGGCTCTGCTGATCCTGTTTTCAGAGGAGATCCGGAAAAATATAATCCCGAGGAACTTTTTATTGCATCGCTTTCATCCTGTCATATGCTCTGGTACCTGCACCTTTGCGCAGACAATGATATTCTCGTGCACGATTATCAGGATAACGTTACAAGTGAAATGGATGAATTTGAAGATGGAAGCGGAAAGTTCAAATTTATTACCCTTCACCCTGTCATTACTATTGAGGATGCTGATGATATTGAAAAAGCCAAATCCCTGCATAAAGATGCTCACCAAAAATGCTTTATCGCCAACACCATTAATTGTAAGGTAAATATAGAACCTGAAGTAGTAACCCGGTAACTAAAGTGGGGGCTTCAAAAAGGAATAAAGCGACAAATCCTGTAGGATTTTTCTTTGGTTTAAACACCATAGACCTTCAGTTTCAAACAGGCACCTACCCGTCAGCAAATACAAAAACCAGGGCAGCAGCCACCGCCTTGCATGTGGGTGGTCCGGCAACAAATGCTGCCATTTGCTTTCAATGGCTGGGCGGAATTGCCACGCTCTGCACACCGGTAGGCTTTCACTCTTTCAGCAACTTTATCTCCGGAGAATTAAAAAAATTGAAAGTTTCCCTGATAGATGCAGCAGCAGGAAAAAATAATGACCCAACCATAGCAAGCATTGTATCTGAATTAGAAAATGGCACACGCACCATTGTTGTTTCCCCTCCTTCACCCATCCGTTTAACGGAAACCGAAACCTTACCAACCTTAGAATTAAAAGATAAGCCCAGGGTATTGCTTCTCGATGGCTTTTTTATGGAACAGGCAATAAGGCTGGCGAAAAAATACCAAAGCCAGAAGGTTCCGGTAATTCTTGATGGGGGAAGCTGGAAAAACGATATGGATAAGCTTCTTCCCTTTGTGGATATTGCCATTTGCTCCGCTTCCTTTCGCCCACCCAATGTTAAAACAAAAGATGAGATATTTGAATATCTTGCAGCTAAAGAAATTTCTAAGGCAGCCATTACGCACGATGCAAATCCTGTTTTATTAATGGAAGACAAACAAAAAAGTGAAGTCGCAACAATAGCTGTTGACACCGTTGACAGCCTTGCCGCAGGAGATTTTTTTCACGGAGCCTTTTGTTATTACTATGCACTAAATTATTCTTTTACAGAAAGTATTAAGGGAGCCACAATTATTGCAGGAAATTCCTGTAAATATTTTGGCACAAGGGAATGGATGAAAAAAATAAACCCTCAACACTATCAACAAATTCAAGCCTGAAAAGCAAAGGGAAAGAAATTAAATCTGATTTTAGGAAACAACTTTTAACAAATACCAGTATAAAGCCAAACAATAAAAAAGAGTTCCGGTTTTTTATGATAAAAGCTTTTTCCTTTTTAATTTTATTGATAATTACTCATTTATCTGCCATTGGCCAAACGTTTTTTGAGGTAGACCTCCCGGAACAGGCTGATGTAAAGCTCTATTTTGTAGATGATGAAAACACCTGCGATTTAAAGGTGTGGTTTGTTTATGATACAGCATCCATTACCGGCCCCGGACTGTGGATGGAAATTTACGAGGAGGAAAAAGCCGATATAAAAATCCTTTTTATGGATGATCCGGCACTTGCAGATATGACCATTTGCATGGGAATGGGAGCAAATGAAGCAGGCTGGCTGAATGAAGATAGAAAAGTGTTACTTGAAAAACCAAATGAATAATCTCCTTATTTGATATCCTTTAGCTCTTCGAGTGAAACGGTTCCCGGCATATTATAGACAGCATTCACTTCTTCAGGTGTATTTTCCTTTGTAAGCCAATTTGACCAGACCATAAACCAGCACCATTGTGGCAGATCTCTTAGTTGTTGCGGAGTGGGTAATCATCCACTCCCCTTTCATGTATAAAGAAAAAGCAAAAGAAATTACCGGCCACTCACCTGCCATCTGGGGATGTGATTTTAGCTAAGCCACAGATAGTGCCAGGGGATCAATGATCCAGGCAGCACAGGAAATGCATTCACTTGGTGCCATTGTAACCCTGATGTGGCATTCCTGCTTTCCTGAAGATGCTATGCTATGCAGTCCGGCAAAGATATGGCACCGGCAAATTTCGGATTCGCCATGGAACGAGTTAATTACCCCAGGTACTAAGCTACATAAAAAATGGCTTGATCAGTTGGATTATGTAGCAGGGTTTTTAAAAGTCCTTCAAGATAATAATATACCCGTTAATTGTGTTGTCCGCTCAATCGCTGCTCTACGCTGATTTTCATCAAAAATTCCAGTAAATTATGTGCTTCCGGTGAGGCATTTTTGTTTACAGTAACTGGCGTGTTGTCGCTGCATTGCACGAGCATAAACCCCAGCATCAGGATATAAAAATTTTTCATATTTGTGTGTTTATTTTCTGATTTACTGCGTTAAAAATAGATGGAATTTTCCTGCCTTATAGAGTTTTAAAGCATAAATCTATGAGAAACTTCTGGCTAATCCCGTTTTTTTCTTCCAAATATGTCCCTGATAATATCACGCAGAGAGCGTTCGTTACGGAAAAGTTCATCAAACATATTCTCCTCTTCTTCCCGGAAATCCTCACAATCGAGCAAATTCCAGAGACTATCGGCAGGAACCGAAAAAGCAGCCCGAGTGTAACGATTATATTCACTGGTTTGTTTAAGTGAACGAAAAAAACCGGCCCAAATTGGCAAAGCAGTATGGCTGCCTTGTCCCAGGCTTAAAGTACGAAAATGAACAGAGGGAATTTCAGCGCCCACCCAGGCACCCGCCACAAGTGTTGGTGTGTATCCTATGAACCATCCGTCGGACTGGTTCTGGGTAGTGCCGGTTTTGCCGGCTATTTGCTGGCTTAATCCGTACCGGCTTCGCAAGGTGCTTCCGGTGCCAACATTTACAACATGCTGCAACATCTCGTTCATCAAAACGGCTGTTCTTTCTTCAATAATCCTGTTGGCGGATCGCTGAGGTGTATAAGATTCCAATACATTTCCATCGCTGTCTTCAATTCGTTCCACATAATAGGGGGTTACTGAAAAACCACCATTGGCAAATACGCTGTAAGCTGTCAGTAATTCAAGTAAGGAAACTTCCGCGGTGCCCAAAGCAATGGAAGGTTCATGTGGTATATCAGCCTGTATTCCCAGATTTTCGGCCATTTGCTTTACCGCGGGTATGCCGCTTTCAAATAAAAGTTTAACTGCCACAGTGTTCACAGAATTTGCAAGGGCGCCTTTCATACTGTATTCTCCGCCATATGCATAATCCGCATTGGCAGGAGTCCAGTTATCATACTCCTCATACACAACACTGTCGTTGGCATAAAAATTACAGGGATTTTTACCTTTCTCAAGTGCTGTGGCATATACTACAGGTTTAAAAACCGAGCCTGGCTGGCGCTTAGAGGTAACATGGTCATACTGAAAATATTTATGGTCAATACCTCCAACCCAGGATTTAATTATGCCCGTTTTGGTTTCCATGGCAGCAAATCCGGCGTGCAGGATTTTAAGATAATATTCAAGTGAATCCATCGCCGTCGTGGAGGTATCAGTGTAATGATCATAGGTAAATAGCGCAAAAGAAGAGCTGTCTTTGAAATTATCTATTATGACCTCCTCATCCATTCCGGCCTCTGACAATTTCTGGTACCGGGATGTTTGTTTAATGGCATATGAAAGGATGGACGGGTTTCTGTCCCACGGCTCGAGGCTACGCCAGTGGCGGAAAAACATTTTTTGAAGCTTTTGCATATGATTGTTTACGGCTTCTTCAGCGAGCACCTGCATTTTCAAATCAATGGTGGTATAAATTTTTAATCCGTCAGTATACAGGTTGTAAGGCTCTCCTGCCTCATTGGTATTATTTTTACACCAATCAAGCATGAACTGCCGCAATTCTTCACGAAAATATGGAGCCGGGCCTTCATTATGTGTCAGTCTGCTGTAATTAAGTTCCAGTGGAAGGTCTACAAGCGAATCAAGGACATTTTCAGAAATATAATCATATTTATTCATTTGAATCAACACGGTATTTCTGCGGGCGGTTGCCTTATCCTTGTTATCGCGGGGATTATAGGCAGAGGTAGCTTTTAGCATACCCACCAGCATGGCAGCCTCTTCCATGGTAAGTTGTGATGGGTAAGTGCTAAAAAATCTGCGTGCAGCCTTGCCAATACCGAAGGTATTCTCCCCAAAGGAAACAGTGTTAAGGTATAATTCAAGGATCTTCTCCTTTGGATAAACCCGTTCCAGCCGACGGGCAATAATAACCTCCTTAAATTTGGCTATCAAAATTCCGGACATTGTAGTATTTTCTCGGGGATATAAATTTTTTGCCAGTTGCTGGGTTATCGTGCTGCCGCCCCCCGCAGATCTATCAGCCATCAGAAGGGTTTTAACAAATACCCTTCCCCACGCTTTGTAATCGATACCCTTATGCTGGTAATATCTGGCATCTTCTGTAGCTACAAGGGCATTAATCAAATAGGAAGGTATATTTGAAAGAGGAACGTTGGTTCTGTTTTCAAAATAGTAACTGCCAAGATATTCCCCTTCGGCAGCATAAATATCTGAAGCCTGGTTATTCTCTATACCGGAGAGTGTCTCTTCAGTGGGCAGGCCACCAAAAAATCCCAGTCTGACCATAAGAAAAACAGCAACAATTGAGATTATTCCTATGGCAAAAAACATAAGAATCCAGGAAATAAAGGATGCAACCGGATGTTTCCTAAACAATAAAAAGCACTTTATATTTAATAATATATGGTTGAAATTTTTATGCATTTTTTCTAATTAACTTCAAATAATTATAATAGGTAAAAATGAAAAATGCAAAGGTAATGCGTTTTAGGGTAGTTGGTTTATTTTTTGTGCCATTTATAAATGAAGAAAATCAGAAGGAGATTAAATGGTAATCAATACAGACGTTTTAAGGACTCTATACACAAAGAGCACTCCATCTGGATTAATAAAATCGATATTCAAAATGTGTTAGTTATTTAAATTACATTTCTTATGTGTATTTAATTAGGGCCTAATTATAGTGCTTGCGCGAAAACTACTGTGTTTGATGAGAAAAGTTTAGGTTCGAGGTTTGCGAAGTTAGAAAAAACGCAGTTTACTTATGTGAATGAGTGTTTTTCTGACAAGCAGAACAGCCTGTCCCGAAAATCGGGAAAGAAATTGAGGTTTTCGCGCAAACACTAAAGAGAAAAAGAGTGGAAGCGAGCATTGGTGTCCAAACAACAAAAGAAAATTTTTATCAATCCTTTCATTTTCGTGTATATTGTAAAAGCCAGTCGTATACAGATATGTTATAGCTATCATATTTCTCATTGCCGGTTCCAATCCCGGACTCATCATACGTACGTGTCCAGGAATTGTGCCCTACACCATTATAAATGGTGAGTCTGGGTAAAACAGGAGGTTCCTCAGCCACGATGGCATCATACATTCTAATGGATTGGTTGACATTAACCGTATTATCAGCATCGCCATGAAAAATCCATAAAGGTGTATGGGTTAGATTTCCTGCTTTGCCAGGATTTCCACCCCCACAAATGGGAACGGCTGCAGCAATACCGGCACTATCCCCATAAGTTTGCAGATAATTAAAGGTTCCGAACCCACCCATGCTTAACCCGGTAAGGTAAATTCTGCTTTCATTTACCCGGTATATATGGGAAATATACTGTATAAAATCATAAATTTTCCCGGCATTCCAGCCACCTTCATGGCATTGGGGCGAAACTACAATCATCGGGTATTGCGGAGACCACTGATTTTTCTGAATTAATTTGGGAGGTCCGTTTTTTAAGACCCTGTCCAGTATCGCAGGATTTGATTCGCTATTGCCTTTTTCACCGCTGCCATGTAAAAACACAAGTAGGGGATATTGATGCTCGCCACCTTTATATGCCGATGGCAGGTAAAGATAGTATCCGTAATATGAATTTGTTGCTCCAAGATGGAAGGGCGTATGAACGCCTCCGGTATCTGCAGGAAGATCTATAAGGGAGGCTGTGGCAGTTGTTTCTTTCCTGCAACTGCAAAAAAACATCAAAATGAAACTACCAAAGGCAAATAGAAAAATCGTTTTTATCATCACTAAGGGTTTGATATTTTAATTCGTTTTTTCAAAGATATCGTAAAAATCTGCATTTTTATTTTGTTTATTACTTAGAATTAATCTGTATTAAGATAACAAATTTCATGATAACGATGTTGTTCCCTTCCTTTATGCTCATTCGGGAAACAAGGTTAAACTGTTATTCCACTAACAGTTAGAAATTGTTTCTTCCAGACACAAGAAAATGTTATCGACTTATTCCAGTTTATTAAACGACATATATCGTTATTAATTTCCGGATATCTCGCTGCCGCATGCTCTAAATATCTTCATATAAAGCAATAGTTTTATATATCTAAATTCTATTTTTACCCGTAGAATACAAGAGTTCTGCTATCAATTACATTAAAAAACAAATTCAAAAGTTATGAAGAAGACACTATCGATTTTAAGTTTTTCCAGCATCTCGCTACTGATAGCGTTATTCGTTGGAAGCTTCACGAGTTGTGAAGGGCCCGCGGGACCTGCCGGGGCAGATGCAAATGCACATTGTTTAGATTGCCATAGTGCAGAAAAATGGGAAGCCATTACAGCTTCTTATGAAGAACATGCACATGCTACAGGATCATCCTGGGCAAGGGGTTCAAGTTCAAGTTGCCAGATGTGCCACTCAGCACAAGGATTTACTGCCCACCTTAATGGTGTAGATGTAGATGTTACAAATCCTATGGCTGTTGATTGCGAAGCCTGCCATGGTGACCACGGCAGTCTGGAAGAACCTGTAGGACCAGCATTGGCCACAACATCAGCACCCATCTCTCTGGCTGACGGTGAAACCTTGCTGAATGTAGGTGATAATTCTAACATGTGTGCAGTATGCCATCAATCAAGAAGAGGCTATGCATACTATGAAGCCATTGACTCAGTAGAAATTAATGACGTTAACACGCCTGTTCCTGATGGATCTGTTGCGATTAATAGTTCTCATGCAGGGCCACACCATAGTAACCAGTCCAACTTTTTACTGGGTAAAGGGTCTTACCTTGCTATAGAAAGCACACACTCTTCACAAGGTTGTACAGACTGTCATATGGGTGAACCATCCGATGGCATGGGCGGACATACCTGGGTACCCACTGAAGAAAGCTGTACTACCTGTCATTCAGATGGCGTTCCTGAAGGAATTGATAATTTCGATACCGACTTAAAAGCTATTGCTGATGCATTGGTTGTTGCAGGCGCACTGAGTGAAGATGGTGGTGAATATCACCCACATGTAGGCATTTTTTCAGAAGATGAATTTGAAGCATTCTGGGCTTACATGTATCTTTATGAAGATCAAAGCCATGGAGTTCATAACCCTCCTCTTGCCAAAGCCCTTATTAATGATGCAAAATCCAAATTAGGAATATAGAAACCTCCTGAATAATATAATAAAGAGGCTGTCCAATGTATATTTGGATGGCCTTTTTTTATATAAACCTGTTCCTCCCTTTTCAAAGTAGCCTTAAAAAGGTTTTATATGGTGCATAACAGCCGTGAATAATGCCCACCTGTATATTAATTCAACCCACCTATATGGCAATGTTAATTTACTGATGGAAACTTTCCGTTCATTCTATTTTTTGTACGGTTTATACGTTTATATGCATAAAGAAATAAAATCCTGAATTGAATCGTGGCTATAAATGATTATGCCCTAAAGTGAATATTACAATTTTCCAACCATTTTATGTGAGGTAAATAACAGAACTGTACTATCTTCGTCACATAAAACTATTAAACCATTACTGTGACAAATAACCAATCCACAAAACGCCGTAAACTCTGGGAAAGACCCTGGAAATACAAAGAAAGTTTCATCGTAGCACTGGAACTGCTCATATTAGGTTTTATTATTGAAGTACTTGACCAGGGAGCAGGTATTGAACCCTTACAAATGCCTTACAACATCTATGTTGCAGTAGGTTTTGTCTTTGTTCTTATATTCGTTTATACCTTTTATAAAAACAACTTTATTGTTCAATGGCTTAGCAGGGTTCCTGCAGCCATGAGTGCCATAACTTTATTTACGGTAATTACCCTTATGCTTGGATTTATAAAGCAGAATGATCCGGAAGCGCCACGCATAATACAAATTCTGGGACTTACACACGTTAAAACAAGCTGGCCCCTGGCGGTTGCTACCATTTACTTTTTAACCACGCTTGGATTTGTAACCATGCGCCGTGCCATTCCTTTAAAAGGCAAAAATATTGGATTCTTAATGAATCACCTTGGCCTCTGGATAGTAATCACTACGGCAACATTAGGTTCCGGCGATTTAAAACGTCTTACTTTAAATCTATATGAAGATAAAGGATATAACAATTTTGCTTTTGACAAAGAGAGAAAGGTATACCGCATGCCGGTATCAATGAATTTGCTCGATTTTGATGTCACCTATTATCCACCTAAAATGGCCATGGTTGATGCCCGTACCAACAAAATTATTTATGGTGATGATGCCGGTTTAATTATGATTAACGACAGCCTGGTAGCCAATATGCAGGACTGGAAAATTGGGGTGGTTGACTATCTTCCCTTTGCCAAATGGAATGGAGAAACTTTTGTGGCCGACACTTCTGAAGGTGCCAGTCCGGCAGCCCTTGTCGTTGCCATGAATCAGGAAAAGCCCGATACGGTAGCAGGATGGCTCGCTTCAGGCGGTTCCCGGACCGAACAAAAATATCTACCGCTTTCACCAGAACGCATTCTTTTTCTTACGAAGCCGGAACCAAAAAAATACAGTTCTGAAATAATGGTGAAAAAAGAAGATGGCTCTGAAGAAAAAATACTGCTCGAGGTTAACAAACCCTATAAGGCAGCCGGATGGAAATTTTACCAGATGAGTTATAATCAACAACGCGGAAAGTGGTCAGAGCTTAGTGTGATTGAAGCCATTAGCGACCCCTGGTTGCCGGTGGTCTATGTTGGCTTTTTTCTGATGATAGGGGGTGCTTTATACCTCTTCTGGATAGGACGTGGTACCAAAACCATAGATGAAGATTTACAAACCAAAAACGACTAAAACCATGAGCGACTGGATACAATTCCCCACATATGCACTGGTAACCAGTATTCTTTGGGTACTGGGAGCCATTTTGATCTCTATTGACAAAAACAAAACATTAAACATAGCAGGTAATGCCATGGTCATTTTGGGTACAGGTGTACTCATTTATTTTATTACCATGTTATGGGTACATCTGGAGCGTCCGCCAATGCGTACATTGGGCGAAACAAGGCTATGGTATTCTGCTTTTCTACCCTTTGTGGGTTATATTACCTGGCTACGCTGGCGTTATAAATGGTTTCTGGGATACAGCCTTGGAATGGCCATATTATTCCTTTTCATTAATGTAATGCACCCTGAAAATTACAGCAAAACCCTTATGCCTGCCCTGCAGAGTCCCTGGTTTGTGCCCCATGTAATTGTATATATCTTTTCATATGCCCTTCTGGCAGCCTCCTCACTTGTCTCCGTTTATGGCCTTTATCATTACTACTATAAAACATTTGAGAGAAAAACACTCTTGCTTGCGGATAACCTGGTATATATCGGTTTTGCATTTCTTACCCTGGGATTACTTTTTGGCGCACTTTGGGCAAAAGAAGCATGGGGGCATTACTGGACCTGGGATCCGAAAGAAACATGGGCTTTTCTTACGTGGTTGGGTTACCTGCTCTATATGCACTTTAGGTATTTCCAACCCAAAAAAGTGAAAACTCCACTGTGGACACTTAGCGTTGCATTTATAATATTGCTGATCTGCTGGTTTGGTGTAAATTACCTCCCTTCTGCCCAGAATAGCGTGCATGTGTATGGAAATTAATTTTTGAAATCCTAAATAAGCACCTTTCAGGAGTATTTAAAAAGGGTGTTTATGTTTTTTTTGTTGAAGTGCACAAAGTCAGCATGTATGACCTATGAGGACTTCCATTGGCAGATATAATGAATGCCCTTAAGCCCAGGTTATTTTTATGTTAACTAAAGCTTAATTTTTTCATACTTTTGCCCCGTTTACATACATAGTGGATTAAAATGAAAAAAAGATTGAGTTACCTGCTAAGGTTGGGTATTTTTTGGGTACTGTTTTTTCTTTTTATCAAATTTCTTTTTTTAATATATCATTATTCCGCAACCGCTAATCTGCCGGGAGATATAATAATCAAGATTTTTGTCTACGGGCTTAGGCTCGATCTGAGCATGACGGGTTATTTGCTTTTATTACCGATAATTTTCCTTTGGGTTACCAGCTACACGAGTAATATCTGGCAAAAATATGTGCTTGATGGTATCTTTTACCTGTTTTTGTTCCTTATCGTATTGATTAATATAGTAGATTTTGAAATTTATAAATACTGGGGGTTTCATATGGACAAAACGCCCCTGCTATACCTGCGCAATCCAAGAGAGGCATTTGCTTCCGTTTCTGCCGGCAGAACAGTTTTACAGATCCTGTTAGGAATTGTGATTTTTGGTGGTGCCACCTTTGTTTATAAAAAGTTAATCAGTAAAAAGTTAATAGGCGCAGAAAAAGTAAAATGGTATAAACCAGCCATTTATTTATTAATATTGGCGTTTATGTTTATCCCCATTCGTGGCAGCTTTGGTGTTTCCGCTGTGAATATCAGCAGCGCCTATTTTTGCGAATATCCCTTTGCCAATCATGCTGCCATAAATGAAACATGGAATTTTGCCTTCTCTCTTACGGAAAAAGAAGCAGATAAGAATCCTTATCAATTTTATTCCCAGGAAGAGGAAGCAAAAATGATACAATCTCTCCTACCGGCAAACGGACATACAACCCCTTTACTGAATGCCAAAAGGCCAAATATATTGCTGATTATTGTAGAAGGACTTGCAGCAAAAAACCTTTCATTTACAGGGGGATGGGAAGGCGTAACACCAAACCTGAACAGCCTGGCACAGGAAAACATCTATTTTGAAAATTTTTATGCAAATGGAGACCGTACTGATAAAGGACTGGTAGCCATTCTGGGTTCTTTCCCTGCGCAACCTCAGGGATCCATCATCAAATTCCCGCATAAAACTGCCAAACTGCCGCAAATGAGTAAGGTACTGGCTGATAATGGTTACCATAATCATTTTTACTATGGTGGTGATGTAAATTTTGCCAATATGCGTGCATTTTTAAATACCGGAGGTTTTTACCAGATTACAGATAAGTATAATTTTCCGGCATCAGCATATAACTCTAAATGGGGGGTCCACGATCATGTGCTTTTAGACACTGCGCTGCAGCAGTTAAAAAGATTACCCGAACCCTTTTTTACCACGTTACTTACCCTCAGCAGTCATGAACCTTTTGATGTGCCACATACCTCTGTTTTTAGTGGGGATGATGAATTTTCAAAGTACAGGAATTCCGTTCATTATACAGATAGTTGCCTTGGTGCTTTTCTCAATGAGGCACGCAAATCACCCTGGTGGAATTCTACCCTTATCATTATTACTGCTGATCATGGTACCCGGCATCCAAGGGAAAATCCGCTGTTCTTTCCAGGAAATTTCAAAATTCCAATGATTTGGTCTGGAGGTGCTGTTGGAGATCGGCAAGAGGTAATATCAACCTATGGTTCACAAACGGATATTGCTGCCACAGTGCTGAAGCAATTACAACTACCTGCCGGAGATTTTATCTACAGCAGGGACCTGCTTTCAGAAACACCGGAATCTTATGCTTTTTATGCTTTTCATGAAGGTTTTGGCATGATGACGGACACAGTGAAAGTAAC
>Ga0207419_1000234_pt1 | contig 46405 bp, 43 predicted proteins | sample ElkSloMetagenome_4_FD_184723 | JGI IMG/M metagenome (GOLD analysis project Ga0207419, IMG submission 184723) | Hot spring microbial communities from Elkhorn Slough, Monterey Bay, USA - MD2A (version 2) | ecosystem: Environmental > Aquatic > Marine > Intertidal zone > Estuary: Microbial mat ...
ACCGTTTTCGGCAATACAAAAAAAGAAATTCGAACCTGATTGGGTTGTTTTTTCGTTAACTTTAATGATTAATATAAATGTACAGGGAATCAAATGGAATAGACATTGCTGAAAAGACTGTAAGCCTTTTTATTATCTCCAATAGGTTTTGCAACACTAGCGATGTAAATGTCAGCACCTTTATTCTACAACCCCTATCCAGTTTTCATTCTCTTTTTCCATCATAAGCACGTTGTTTTTATCGCGCCATTCCTGTAATTTATTCAATAGTTTTTCCCTGATCTCAGGCAATTCTTCAGCCAAATTATTGGTTTCACCTATGTCCGCGCTCAGGTCATATAGTTCTATTGCTCCGGTTTCAAAATCGTCGATCAGTTTGTAATTGCCCAGTCGTATGGCACTACCGGGATTGGCTCCTTGGTTGGAGTAATGCGGGTAATGCCAGAAAAGTGGTCTTTCAGTTGGTGTATCCAAAGTCTGCAATATGTTTTCTCCATCAATTGCATTAGACGGTTGATATTCTTCATCTACCGTTTGCATGATTATGGGTAAAATATCTGCTCCCGTTACAGGCACTTCAGATGTAAGCCCTGATTGCAAATTGCCAGGTAGCTTTACCATGAAAGGCACGCGAATGCCGCCTTCGTATAGCCATCCTTTACCTGCTCTCAAAGGTAAATTAGAGGTTGGCGAGCCTTCAGAGGTTGACAATCCACCATTGTCGGAAGTAAAGATTACCAGGGTATTTTCCAACATGCCATTTTCTTCCAGTTCATCCAGCACGCTACCTACATTTTCATCTAGTGCTTTTACCATGGCTGCATAGGTTACGTGGGCTTGCTTTTGTCTAACTTTATAGGAATTGCTGGTAGTAGCATTTTTCATCCAATTGGTTTCGTAAAGCAATTCATTAAGAGTATCCACACTTTGTCTTTTTTTCTTGTAAATGGCTTTCAATTCTTTTTTGGCTTGCAAGGGAGTGTGTACCAAATAAAAAGACAGATTAATAAAAAATGGTTGGGTAATATCTCGCTGCACAAATTCCCGGGTTTCTTTTGCTAGCCGTTCCGGTAAATACTCGCCGGTAGGTCCATCTTCTAATTGAGGGTTGCAGAAGGGTGCAAAATATCCATCACAATCCTCACCACCATGTTTGGGAGCTCCCCGGTTGTAACCTCCGGCATTTACCTGGTAACCTTGATCTTGAGGCAGGTGCCCATCACCACCTAAATGCCACTTGCCACTAAACATGGTGCGGTAGCCCCGCTCACGAAGTAACTCAGCGATGGTTTTTTCTTGCAGGTCAAGTTCAAATTCATTATCTGCAGCTATCCATCGGTCTAATGAATCACCTGCCGCATAATTTTTTCTTCCTGGTATCCAGTCTGTTATGCCGGTTTTTACGGGATATTTCCCGGTTTGTATACTTGCTCTCGAGGGCGAACATACCGGGCAAGTGGCGTAGCCATTCGTGAACTTTATGCCACTTTCACTTAATTTATTTAAATTGGGGGTGTCATAGAAAGTACTACCATAGCTTTCAAGGTCTGTCCAGCCTAGGTCATCAGCTACAATTAATAATACATTGGGAGGGCTGGCATTTTTTTTCTCCTGGTTACAGCTGTAGGTGGTCGTCAGTATTATACTGGCTATTAATATTTTTTTCATAATTGTTGGGTTTTTATTCGGGCTAATTGAATGATTAAATATAGCCAATTTTAAAATTCTTGAGAAATTAATTTTTCTCTTGCTTGCTTACTCAGCCGTAAATGCCTGAATACCCGGTACATGTTAGGATTGTTAAGGCTAATTAAAAACATGTATCCAATAAAAAATGAGGCAAAATAGGTGTTGTAAGTAAGCCAGTAAGCCAGGGTAACTACTACTACCCCCGCTAAAAATATATAATATCTAACCATACTTATTTTAAAATAAGCATCTAATTGTTGCTTGCATTCAGATAGCTCTCTTACATTTTTTATTTGCTGATGAAAATAGTAATAAGCGGCAAAAACAGTGCTGGCAAATGCAGCTACCAGCATTGCAGACGTAAGCGCATCGAAGTTAAGGCTTTCTGGCTTTTTGCCGCTTAGGCCTCGGGAAAATTCAAGATATAGAAACCCAAAGACTATTATGGGTAAGGCTATTAAAAGATATAGCCTGGTTCTTAATTTATTGATATATTCAAAAATATTATTATATTTAGGTATTTGCATAATTTCTAAATTTAAAAAAAACAAAGTTAGCTTTTAAAATGTAAAGTTTGTGTTATGAAAAAGATTGGATTTTTATTTTTAGCTGGAATTACATCTGCATTAATAATCAATTGTGGAGGTAAAAAAGAAGAGCAGTTGTCAGCGGAACAACTGGACTCCCTAACAGCCACCTATTATGCCCTTAATGATAGTTTGGAAAATGCATGGCAGCAACTGGTGGAAGATGATGAAAAAAAGCTGGCTTACTTGCGTAGGTTGGTAGAAGAAGTAGCCAATACAAACAACTACAGTGAAGAGGAATATCAGACCTATATGAATATGATAGATGGTTTGGCTAACATGCAATATACGCAGGAAACCATGGTCAATTCTGAGGTTATTGATGCATATGATTCTGCCAGTAGTGTAGTTATAAGCCGGATCACAAAATATGCCTATGATCATCCAAATTTTGAAAATTACCCACTTATGCAGGAATTGATTGATGATCTAAATCAAGCCCAAAGCATGTTATTGATTTATCGTTCCCGATATGATATTATAGCTAAAAATCTCAATAATTTTATTGATGACAATGAGCATAGATTGATTGACAGGGACAACACGATAGTACAATTTAAAAAGAAACCATTGTTTGAGTATCCGAGTGAGGTAGGAGATCCGTATGAAATTGGTGATACTTTAAATATGTAATAAGCTGAAGGTTAATGCTTTTGCTTATTATATATTATACCTAGAATTACCGCTGCTATTGATGCTAATGTTATGACACCTAACACTACAAAAGATATGAAGTAAATTGTATTCATAATTAGAGTACACGAAAAATTTTTGAAATTAGTTGTGTTACTTTAACTATTTTTTTTAAATTTTTTAAAAAATTATCGATAAATTCAAAAACATGATAAAAGTCATGCAATAGTCATAGCCATTACTATATTTTTTTAAAGAAAATGGCAGCCTGATCACCTTTTTCTTCAAGATTTAATTGTTTTGCCATTTTTATGTGCTTTTTCTTTCTTATTTTTCTATTAACCAAATGTTTAAATCCTTTAGGCCGCGGAGATCTAAGAGAGATATTTTGTGCGTATTTTCACCCATTTCTTTTGCTTTATAGAATTTATTATCTTTTTTATTATCGCATATTCTACAGATATAATTCATTGGTTTTCGGTTAGAATAGTAATAGCTGGAGCTAATCTAGTACAAAATTATTGGATAGTAAAAAACTAAAATAAGGGAGAAGCAATGATTAAGATATTTTTTAATTTAATAAAAGAAAAGCCTCTCGAAAGAGGCTTTTATAATGACCAAACAATTTAAATAGACAGACTAGCAACTCAAAAATTTCTCACCAAATTAAAGTCACTAAGTTTTTATAGTTACTGACTAATTGCTAAGGGCCATTCATTTATTAATCATTAACAACAAGACATATTTAAAACGAGATAGCTCTAGCTTTTGTTACAGATTTATCTTCTTAAATTTTTGAGAGCCATACCGGCAATTTTTTTGCCTATAGCTAAAGAAGAAGTAGCAGCCGGTGAGGGTGCATTTATCACATTTATCACCGATTTACTTTCTAAAATACTAAAGTCATCTAGCAAACCACCATTTTTATCGCAAGCTTGCGCTCTCACACCTGCACCACCAGGGGTTAAATCATCTTCTTTAATTGCTGGCATTAATTTTTGTAATGCTTTAGTAAATGCTTTCTTTGAAAAAGATCTGTACATTTCTCCCATACCTGTGCGCCAATATTTTTTAGCCACTTTTTGAAAACCCGGCCAAAGTAATGAATCTATAAGTTCAGCGGGTTTAATAATTGACTTTGTGTAGCCTTCTCTGGCAAAAGCCAGCACTGCATTAGGCCCTGCTTCTACATTTCCATCTATCATGCGTGTGAAATGAACTCCTAAAAAGGGAAAATTAGGATCTGGTACAGGGTAAATTAAATTTTTAACCAGGTGTTTTTTATTAGCTGTTAGTTTATAATATTCGCCTCTAAATGGAATAATTTTAATATCAAGATCGGGATGTGTTTGTCTGGCAATTTTATCAGAATACAATCCGGCACAATTGATCATCATCCGGGTCTTAATCTCTTTTTTGTCAGTGATCACTATCGTCTCCTGATCATTGAGGTGAATATTTTCAACTTCATGTTGGAGTAATATTCTGCAATTACCCTTAGATACTACCTGTGCCAGCCGGTTACATACCATCTTGTAGTCTATTATGCCTGTTTGGGGTACATGTATGGCAGCCACGCCATTCACGTAAGGCTCTTTTTCTTTCAACTCTTGGTGATAGATTTTTTTAATTCTTTCGAGACCATTGGCTTGTCCTCGTTCAAAAAGTTGCTCCAGATAGGGTATCTCTTCCTTATTAGTTGCCACTACTACTTTGCCGGTTATCTGGTAAGGTACGTTGTATTGGTCACAAAAATTTAGCAACATATGGTACCCTTCTATGCAGTTGAGCGCTTTTAAAGAACCTGGCTTATAATATAGCCCGGAATGTATTACGCCGCTATTATGGCCTGTTTGATGGGCAGATACTTTTTTTTCTTTGTCTACTACAACTATGGATAATTTAGGAGCTTTTTTCTGTATTTGATAAGCTGTAGCTAAACCTACTATTCCTGCCCCGATTACAACAATGTCGCTTTTCAACTTTTATTAATTTAATGAGTTCCGTAATTTCGGCCCCAAAACTACTGTTTTATTGTGTATGTTAGAAAGAATTTGAAGTGATAAATAAGTTAGATTTGCTCATCTTTAATAAAAAATTTTTATGAAAACCGTTTCTGCCCAACAGGCATTGCAAGCATTAGCATCAAATCATCGTGTTTATATACATACTGCAGCAGCTGCACCCCAGCATTTAGTAGATGCTATGGTGGCCAGGGCTCCCCAAGTTAAAAATGTTGAAATTGTACATTTACATACTGAAAATAGAGCGGTGTATGTTGAACCACAATATAAAGACAACTTTCATTTATTGAGTTTTTTCGTGGGTCCTAATGTAAGAAAAGCAACACAAGCCGGGCGTGCCGATTATATTCCTGTTTTCTTGAGTGAAGTACCCTTGCTTTTGCGAAAGCGGATTTTGCCAATCAATGTAGCCTTAATAAGTGTATCGCCGCCAGATAGTCATGGATATGTTTCTATGGGTGTTTCTGTAGATGCTTCATTGGCTGCGGTAGAAGTGGCTGATGTAGTGATTGCCCAGGTAAATAGATACATGCCCAGGGCACTGGGCGATGGCCTCATTCCACTTTCTAAAATTGATTACCTGGTAGAGCATGAGCAACCATTGCACCAGGTAAAACCTGCAAATATAACGCCTGAAGAGGAAAAAATCGGGGAAAATGTAGCCTCGTTAATAGAAGATGGAGCCACCCTGCAAATGGGAATTGGCGCCATTCCTAATGCAGTGCTTAGTCAATTGCACAATCATAAAAGACTTGGTGTTCATACCGAAATGTTTACTGACGGCTTAATTCCATTGGTAGAACAAGGGGTAGTAACTAATGAAGAAAAGGTGTTGGATAAAGATCATATTGTATCTGCATTTGTGATGGGTACTGATATCACCTACAATTTTATACATGATAATCCTCGGGTACTGCTAAAAGACGTGGCTTATGTTAATGATGTAGCAGTTATACGACAGCAGCCTAAATTGACAGCTATTAATAGTGCCATAGAGGTAGACTTAACCGGTCAAATATGTGCCGACTCTATTGGTACCAGACATTATTCAGGTGTGGGTGGTCAAATGGACTTTATCCGGGGAGCTAGCTATTCTGATGGAGGCAAGCCTATAATTGCCATACCTTCAGTTACTGCTAAGGGAGTATCTAAAATTTCTCCAATGTTAAAAGAGGGAGCTGGCGTGGTAACTACCCGAGCCAATGTGCATTATGTAGTTACAGAACACGGTATAGCCAATTTATTTGGCAAAAGCCTCAAGCAAAGAGCCAGAGCCTTAATAGCTATTGCCCATCCTGATCATCGCGAAAGCCTGGAGAAAGCAGCATACGATCGCTGGAGCGGCCATTTTTAATACGAGATCTTATCTTCAGGTCTTAACTTGTCAACATTGCAGCGCCAAATACTCCGGCACTATCTCCCAGTGCTGGCTTTAAGATACGGGTGTCAAAACGGGTATTGAAAATATGGGGTTTGGCGGCTTCTTTTCCTTGTGTGTACAGCTGGTTAATGTTGCCTACACCACCGCCAATAACCACCGCGTCAGGGTCCAGGATATTGATTACATTGGCAATGGCTTTGCCAAAAAATTCCGTAAGGCGTTCTATGGTGATACTGGCATTTTGATCACTCTTTTCCTGGTGTTTGATCAGGATTTCCTTGAGCGTAAGCTCATGACTGGTAAGGGAGGAGTAGTACCTTTGCAGTGCAGGACCACTGATTACCCTCTCAACGCAGCCCACCTTGCCACAGTAACATTTTCCTCCCGATTCATCCAGAAAATTGTGGCCCCACTCCCCGGCTATCCCTTGTCTGCCATTAATTACCCTGCCATTAACCACAATGCCACCACCCACTCCAGTGCCCAATATCACACCAAAAACTACTTCTGCTTCAGGCATTTCTTTGGCTACAATTCCAAGTTGTGATTCTGCCAGGGCGAAGCAGTTGGCATCGTTGGCCATAGCCAAAGGCAAACCCAAAGCAGCTTCCAAGTCCTTTTTTAGTGGTTGTCCATTAAGGCAGGTAGTGTTGCTGTTTTTCATGGTACCGGTAACCGGATCGAGACTGCCGGGGGTGCCAATACCGATGGTTTCAGGAGCGAGGTTACTCTCTGCCGATACCTGGTCCACCAGTTTTCTTATTTGATTGATAATGTGTGAATAGCCCTTATCCGCTTCAGTGGGTATTCTTTTGCGAATCAAAGGTTCAGGATTTGTAATGGATTCCAGGATTACGGCTTCTATTTTGGTGCCGCCCAGATCAATTCCCCAATATGGTGCTGCCATTGTGTTAAAAGATGTTTGAATGAAAAAAATATACCAGATAAATGTAAAAATAGGTTAATTAAACAAATTTCTTAATTTCTGAAGGTTCAACTGGGTAAAGTCATCTACAGTTAAGTCGGTGGGGGGCAATTCATCCCTTCGATGGGTAGTAGCCATAGCTATTACTTTGCCTCCAGTGCGTTTGCCAGCTTCTATTCCTGCTTGTGAATCTTCAATTACAATGCATTGTTGTGGTGGTTTATGAATCAGTTGTGCAGCCTGTAAAAATACATCAGGATCAGGCTTTCCCACTTTAGCCATACTATCATCAATAATACCAACAAAATATTTTTTACAGCCGGTTTTTTCCAAAACAAAATCTACATTGGATCGCGGGGCCGAGGTGCCTACCGACATTGGTACGTCATTACTTGAAAGTTCCTGCAAAAACGGCAACAAGCCGGCTATTGGTTTTATATGAGGAGCATATAGTTGTCGATAAATAGCTTCTTTTTCTTCTGCTAAAAACGCTATTTCATCCTCAGTCATTGGCTTATCAAATAAAGCAGGCATCCATACCCTGTTTTGTCGGCCGAAGTATTTGAACATTATTTCTTTTTCATCAAGCTGAAAGCCATGCTTTTCGGCAAAAACTTTGATGGATTGCAGATGGTAATAATAGCTATTAATAATTACCCCATCCATATCGAAAATAACTCCAAAATCATTCATGGTTATAAAAGCTCATTGGCAATGTTAGCTAATTCAGAGCGCTCCCCTTTCTCTAATGTAATGTGCGCGTATAAGGGATGTCCTTTAATTCTATCAATTAGATAAGAAAGTCCATTGCTTTGTGAATCCAGGTAAGGAGTGTCAATTTGAAAAATATCACCAGTAAAAATTATTTTACTATTTTCTCCTGCGCGGGTAATGATGGTTTTAACTTCATGAGGTGTGAGGTTTTGTGCTTCATCTACTATAAAGCAAATGTTTGATAAACTACGCCCGCGAATATAAGCCAGTGGAGTAATTAACAACTTTTCTTTATTGAGCATTTCTGTAATTCTGACGTACTCCTTATCTGTTTCTTTATATTGGTTTTGTATAAATTTAAGATTATCCCAAAGTGGCTCCATATAAGGATTAAGTTTGGATTTAATATCGCCTGGCAAAAATCCAATATCTTTATTGCTTAGCGGCACAATAGGTCTGGCTAAATATATTTGCTTAAAATCGCGCCTTTGTTCCAGTGCACCAGCCAAGGCTAATAAGGTTTTGCCGGTGCCTGCCACCCCATTAATTGATACCAAGCGTATATTGGGATTTAGTATGGCACTTATGGCAAATGTTTGTTCCGCATTTTTCGGCTTTATGCCATAAACTGGCTTCTTTTCAATTTTTTCAATACTTTTAGTTAATGGGTTATAAAAACTCAAGCCGGATTTTCTTATGCTTTTTAATATAAAAAAGCTGTTGTTGCTGGGTTTTTCTTTACCTAAAATATCTTGGGCGGCACATTCACCTTCTTCGTAAAGCTTGTTTATCTGGTCAGGATTTACGTCTTCCAATTCTATTTTACCAGTATGTAAATCGCTAACATTTTTAATTTTACCCGTTTCGTAATCCTCCGCGGGCAGATCGAGAGATTTTGCTTTTAATCTCAGATTTATATCCTTGGTTACTAATATTACCTTTTTATCTTTTATTTCTTGCTGTAATTTCAAAGCCGCGTTTAATATTTTATGATCAGCTTTATGGTCATTAAATATCTTTTCCGCATCTGTTTTGCTATCAGTAGCCATCAATACTTTAAAATTACCCTTGCTTTTACCGTTAAGCGGTATCCACTTTTGCAGCATATGGTTTTCTGAAAGGTTATCTAATAAGCGAATAAATTGACGTGCCTCAAAATTTTTAGAGTCATTTCCTTTTTTAAAATTATCTAACTCTTCTAAAACTGTAATAGGGATACCAACGTCATGCTCGGCAAAATTCATAATTGCATCGTGTGCGTAAATAATAACAGATGTATCTAGAACAAATACCTTTTTCTCTTTTTTGCGGTTGCCGCCTTCACTTTTTTTCACCATATTATCAATCAGGATCGATCTATTCAAAACAATATGGCAATAAAATTAAAATATTTTTGTGGCAAAGCTACAGGTTATCAATATTAAATTTAAGTTAATAAATTTTGGGGTATTCAAATTAGCTTTTGGTAAAACTCTTAATCTCATTTTTACGCATTCGTCTATTTGTCATAAATTTGCAGCCGCATCCCATTACAAATCTTTTACAAACAAATAATTATGAAGCAATATCACAATTTGATGCAACATATTTTAGAGCATGGAACCAGCAAAGGCGATCGCACGGGAACGGGTACCATGAGTGTATTTGGTCACCAGATGCGATTTAACTTGAGCGAGGGCTTTCCATGTATCACTACTAAAAGATTGCACCTAAAATCAATTATTCATGAGTTGCTTTGGTTTTTGAAAGGAGAGAGTAACATCAGTTATCTACGGGAGAATAAGGTAAGCATTTGGGATGAGTGGGCCGATGAAAATGGAGAATTAGGACCAGTATATGGCGTGCAATGGCGTAGCTGGCCTGATTATGATGGAGGACACATTGATCAAATTGTTAATTTAATTGATCAAATTAAAAATAATCCCGACTCCAGACGTTTGCTGGTAAGCGCGTGGAATGTGGCATTAGTGGATAAAATGGCATTACCACCTTGTCACACTTTTTTTCAATTTTATGTCGCTGATGGTAAGCTTAGTTGTCAATTGTATCAACGTAGCGCTGATGTTTTTCTGGGGGTGCCCTTCAACATTGCTTCCTATGCTCTGCTTACCATGATGGTAGCTCAGGTTTGTAATCTAGAGGCTCACGAGTTTATCCATACCTTTGGTGATGCTCATTTGTACCTCAATCATTTGGAGCAAGCCAGATTGCAACTTTCGAGGCAGCCAAGACCGTTGCCTACCATGAAAATTAACCCGCTGGTAAAAGATATTTTTGAATTTAAATTTGAAGATTTTCAATTAGAAAATTATGATCCTCATCCTCATATAAAAGCGGCAGTTGCCGTTTAGCTCTTGTTTTATGGTTGGTAATTTCAAGGCTATTTATCGATGAAAGCTTTGGCTAATAAACTTAAGTCCGGCATAAATTCCAGTGCGCCAATACTCCCAATTATGGCTACCATCTCTTACTCTGTACTCATGGTTTACACCACGCTCGCGCAAAGTGATGTGAAATACCGAATTGCCTTTGTAAAGAAAATCATCGTCACCACAGTCGATATACCATCGAACATTATTTAGAGTCTCTACTGACATATTTTTTGCTTGGTAAATTACATTATATTTTTTCCATTGATCGCTTAAGCGTTCTTCCCCTTGAAGCCCTTTCCCCAACAAATCACCATACAATCTGTCAAAATTTTCTTGCGACATATGCATTATTTCTTCTTCGCTGCGATAAGCACTGCTAAATGCAGCACACGCTCCAAATAAATCCGGATGACGCATGGCCAATATAGTGGAGCCATAGCCTCCCATTGATAAACCTGAAATACCTCGAAATTCTTTTTTTGATCGTATTCTATATTTTTTTTCTATTTCCGGTATAAATTCCTGGATAAACATGTCCTCCCAACGCATCTTTCCCGCGTAATCATTTATGTAAAATGTTACGCCGCCATCGGGCATCACGATAATTGAGGGTGCTATATCACCATTTTTAATACCATGATCAGCGGAAGTATTTACCTCGCCAAACTGTACCCACGCTGTTTCATTATCAGTGTAGCCATGCAATAAATACACAACCGGGTAGCTACGATCACTTGTTTTGTAATCCGGAGGCAAATAAATTGAATAGTTAACTTGCTTGTCTATTATTTTGCTATCTATAGATAAACCTTCCATTACTTGCCCTTGAAAAGGTGATTGAGCAGAAGCAGAAAAAATAGTTATGAAAACAATGATAAAGTTGCTTAAGAATATTTTTTTCATAATTCGTTAATGTATTTGTTTAAGTTGTTGATTGATCTATACCCTGTTTAAATAATATAAAAATGAAAGTTAATGATTTCACTGTAAAGAAGTTAGCAGGAGGCCTGTAAATATTTATAGACAGCAAATATACATTTTCAACAAATTGTTTTCACAAATCATTTTTGTCAATAACCTAATTATTGCTACTTTTAAATCGAATTAAAAAATAGATAATGAATAAACAAATATTTTTCACCTTGCTAGTATTTTATTTAATAGGATGCACCGAGGTGATGAAAGATCAACAGAAACCTGATAATTATAATTGGTCGTCGTATCTGGGTGGAGACGATAGAAATCATTTCGCGCCATTGGATCAAATAAACGTTGATAATGTAGACCAACTTGAATTAGCCTGGCATTATCAATCTGAGAATGGCGACAGTGCTCGTATGGGACAAATTCAATGTAACTCCTTAATAATCGATGGTATACTATATGGTACTTCTCCCACGCTAAAAATATTTGCCCTAGATGCCACCAATGGTAAAAAAATCTGGGAATTTGATCATCAATCAGCGGGGATAAATTATGGCATGAATGTAAATCGGGGGATTACTTTTCATCATCAGAAGCAGCGAATATTTTTTTCTGCCGGCCCATATTTATACGCTTTAAATGCAGCTGATGGCAGCCTGGTAACTTCATTTGGAAATGAAGGTAAAGTAAATATGCGAGAAGGGCTTACAAGTGGAAACCACGATGATTTATATGTTGTGGCTACATCTCCGGGAGCCATTTTCAACAATAAACTGATTATGGGCTTTCGTACATTAGAAGGCATGGGGGCTGCTCCAGGGCATATAAGAGCATACAATGTAGATTCCGGTGAAATAGAATGGACTTTTTATACTGTGCCACAGCCAGGGCAGTTTGGTTATCATACATGGCCTGAAGATGCTTATACATATTCAGGTGGAGCAAACTCATGGGCAGGGGTTAGTTTGGATAGTGAAAGAGGAATTGTTTATGTGCCCACGGGTTCAGCTGTTTATGATTTTTATGGTGCCAATCGAAAGGGCGCCAACCTTTTCGCCAATAGTCTTTTAGCTTTAAATGCTGAAACGGGTCAGAGAGAATGGCATTACCAATTAGTTCATCATGATATTTGGGATAGAGATGCACCGGCACCACCCAATTTAATAACAGTGATGCATAATGGAAAACCTACGCCGGCAGTAGCTCAAATAACCAAACACGCCTATGTTTTTTTATTTAATCGAATCACTGGCGAGCCTTTATTTCCAATAAATGAAGTGCCCGTACCTACTGAAACAGATTTGGCCGGTGAAGAGCCCTGGCCTACTCAACCTATACCTTCTAAACCACCTCCATTTGCTCCACAAGTATTTAAGCGTGACATGATATCAACAATTGATTCATCTTCTTATCCAAAGCTTCTAAAGAAATGGGAAGAGACCAATTCATTTGCCCAATTTACCCCTCCAAGTTTGGAAGGAACCATGATTTTTCCGGGCTTTGATGGCGGTGGTGAATGGGGAGGTGCCGCGGTAGATGAAAATGGAATTATGTATGTGAATGGTAGCGTCATGCCGTGGATTCTTACCATGGTAGAAACTGGTGCTGCTTTTCTAAAAGATGAACAACCCAAAACCATTCATGAATTAGGACAACAAGTGTATGACTTACAGTGCGCTGTTTGTCATGGAGATGATATGAAAGGTGATGGCGGGGGTTCGTATCCTTCATTAGTGGGGGTGGATCAAAAATTTGACAAAGACTCTATGATGACCTTGTTAAATCAGGGAAAGGGTATGATGCCCGCTTTTAATCATATAGATCAAAAGCAAAAGTTGGCGGTTATTGATTTTCTGCTAAAAGAAGAAGTAGAAGTTGAGATTGATAATGTACATGAACTGGGTATGGATAAAAATGTATTAGCTTATCGATCTACAGGTTATAATAAGTTTGTGGATCAAAACGGATATCCAGCAGTGAAGCCACCATGGGGTACACTTAATGCTATTGATTTAAATGAAGGTAAAATTTTATGGCAAGTGCCTCTGGGAGAGTTTTCGGAACTTAGCGCCAAAGGTATCCCTAAAACCGGTACTGAAAATTACGGCGGACCAACGGTTACCACAGGAGATATCATTTTTATTGCTGCTAGTAAAGATGAGCATATTCGAGCTTTTGATAGAAAAAATGGCCGGGAATTGTGGAAATATAAACTACCCGCTGGTGGGTATGCCACTCCAAGTACTTACATGGTAAATGGTGTACAATACATAGTAATTGCTAGTGGAGGCGACAAAATGGGTACAGCCAAAGGAGATAGTTACCTGGCTTTTAAATTGAAGAATTAGTTTGCAAGGAATCTAATGAGGAGATTTTAAATTTATAGTTTTTTAATTTCCTCAATAGTTAATCCTGTATAGTTTGCGATTTTTTCTAAAGGCTCACCGGCATTTTTCATTGCTAAAGCAATTTGAAGACTCCCTTCTCTTCTCCCTTCTCTTTTGCCCTCTCTTTTACCTTCTCTTTTACCTTCTCTTTTGCCCTCTTTTATGGCAAATTCTTTTATGGAATAATTGTCCCACATATTTTTCAAGCTTTCGTCATAAGTTCTCATCTCTTCTTTATTTAATTGAGCTATGTTTGCTAAATTAATGAATAATTCAAAAGTTTTACCTTCCAGCCATTCAGGTTCTTTTTTTAAATTTGGAAGATTATTTAATAAATACATCCAACAATCAAATTTAGTTTCAAGCTCACTTTCTTTTTTATTAAATTTAGGCATCTCAAGATATACCAGGTTAAGCTTTTCATAAAATATATTACCGGTTACTTTATCAATTAAAGCAACTTGTCTTACCATTGACTTTTGCAAATCGAATGTAAAATTTAGAATTCCTACAAAAAAGACATGATTTAATTGATAGTTCCAACCGGAAATTTGAGGTGATTGCTCCTGTATAGGAAACGTACTATAAAAAAGTGACCGATCTTTAAAAAATTCCTGAGGTAAATTTTGAAGTTCAATAATGAAACTTTTACCCGACTCATCAGTACAGAATAAATCAAAGATAGCTCCTCTGTCTTGCTTTCCTTTACCCGTTTTTACAGGGTCAGAATAAGTTAAATCACTAATTTTTACAAACTTACTATTTTCATAACTTAATACCGAGTTGAGAAAATCAATGGCGATTTCCTTCCTCGTTCCAAAAAGTTTTTTAAATCCGAAATCCGTAAAAGGATTAATGTATTTTCCTTTCATTTGCATATTAGTAAATTGGTGAGTTTTACAAGAATACAAAAAATTATAATTTGCATGGGTTTAGGTTTATATATTTATATTTATATTTATCTTTTGTTTTTGCCAGCTCAGGAAATAATACGGATCAAGCATGAAAATCTTACAATAGGAGTAGCTACACAAATAGGTGGAAGAATTGCATCATTTCAATACAATGGTAAAGAAGTATTGCAAATTGATCGAGATGATGAACATTTTATGTGGGGTAGTACTTTATGGCCGGCGCCTCAGCATGCCTGGAGCTGGCCGCCTCCTCCAGCAATGGATAAAATGCCATACAAAATAGTGGAGCACTCTCGACAAAAGATCAAAGTTTGTAGTAAAAGATATGCCTATCAAGGATTGCAATTGTGTAAAACAATAACTACTGTAGTAGGAACTTCGGCTTTTAATATTACTTATACTTTTATTAATCATGGCAGTAAAAACGTAGCTGCCGGTTTATGGGAAAACACTCGTGTGCCTTTTGATGGTGAAGCCTATTGGCTTAATGATAGCACAGGTGATTTGTCTACTCTTACATTTAAAGAAGAACTGTCCGAATCTAATAAAATTTTTATAGACTTTGCTAAACCTGTATTAGCTTATACCAACCACGGGTTGCTATTTATTAAAGTTTTTCATAAAGTAAACAGCACTGATGTTGCTCCTAAGCAAAGCCTAATAGAAATTTATTACGATCCTAAAAATAAATTTGTAGAATTGGAAAATCATTCGAAATATACTAATATAGCCCCTGGAGCAGAAGTTAATTACAAGGTGACCTGGCATTTGATGCCGTTAAAATCGCACGATGCTGTAAAAAAGGTTATTGCAGAAATGATACAGCAATAATTAAAATTATACGGTTTACAAAAACTATAGTCTTTCCTTAGTTTACTACTTTTCCATCAAATAAAACAAATCAAGACTTGTTTCCGGTGACTCACTTACCAGGTAGTCCTTGTGAGTAATCGACTTTACCAACTCGTTATCTGTAGTTTTTAGCTTGTTGCGATTCATACGATTGAGCAATTCATAAGGAAGGCGCAGCACGAAATTAGGAAGCTTGTATTGCAGGTTTAACACGTCGAAGCGGGTAATGCGATGTACCGATGCTTTATTCATGTGGTAATACTCCATCACTTTTTCATTACCTGCAATTCCCAAAGTTGTAACCTTGGCAAAAATGCGTGTAGCCAATGTATTCAGTTCATTAGCTGTATATTCACGAATATGCCATGGGTTTCGTGTAAGCGTCATCTTGATGTTGGGGGTACTGATAATGGCTTTACCACCAGGTTTTAGCACGCGGTGAATTTCCTGTAAAAACTCTTGGTCTTTTTTGATGTGCTCAATTACCTGAAAGGCAATTACTACATCAAATTCGTTGTCGGAGATTCCGCTAAAAGGAGGCACTATTTTTTGTAAAAATTTTACATCCGGATAATCATTTTTTAATTGATCCACCACTGCTTGATGGCGATCCAGTGCTACATAATCACTGGTTTTATCTTTAAGCAATTTTACTCCTCTGCCTTCACCGCATCCTACTTCCAGCATTTTGCCATGAATATAAGGCATAGCAGCATAATATGCTTTAAGTAAGCGTTGATGTATTGGATTATCGGAGGTGATAGTTTCAGAAGTAATTTCTGTAGTATAAATTGCCATTTTTTCTTTTATTTAATTAACCAGTATTCTGCTTTATTCGTTATAAATACGCTTGTTTGTTGTAGTTTTGTTAAAATTAAGGCTTAGCAAGTGTAAATAAACAATGTAATTTATCTGGTGGCGTTTTAACAAAACCAATCTTATAAATAATTTGCAAAAATGAAAATAAAATTCGTAATCTCCTATTGCTGCTTTTTATTTGCTCTTAGTTTATCGGCCCCGTTGCAAGCGCAAGATGCCTATTCTAAAATAAACTTATCCTATCATTACAATCCGAATGCAGAGGTAAGGCTTCAATCAAAAATAGCTAAGAGCAATGATTCTCTTCTGGTATTTTTAAAGATAAAAACCCTTATTGGTGTAGGGCTACCCGATAATTATACCATTACCTACAGCACGATATCCGATTTCAGCCTGATACCAAGCTTTCAAGATACCATTAGTTATCCTAAGCATTTGAAAACCATCTTTAGAAATGACTATTTTCTTAAACTACCTTTGTTATACGATTTTGATGAAGATTACCTGGTGTTAAAGATCAGAAATAATAATACCCAAAATGAGTATTTTTTTGATATAAAAGTGAGTAAAAATGAAGATTTCCCTGTGCCGGATTATTTATTCTTTAACAGTGCAACTAATGAGCCGGTATGGAACAGGTTCGTCAATCGTAATGATACCATAGAAATCAGGAGCTTTTCTAAAAATGATAATTACGCGGGATTTATCTATGGTAAAGATTTTAGCGCTGCCGAACCGCCAATGGCTGTAATTTCACAAAATGTGCAGGAGAAAATTTCTATAGATTCAACATTTAACATTGCAGAGGATAATAGTTTTAGTTTAAAAGATAGTAAATTGCTATTCTTACAAGCTGATACTAATTCATTTGCCGGTATTTCTGTACGTATTGAAGATCTGTTTTACCCCAAGTTGGCGAGGGTAGAAGATGTAATTGATCCATTACTTTATATTACTACCAAAGGAGAAAAGCAAGCTTTGGTGGAGGCCCCTCAAAAGAAAAAAGCATTAGATAAGTTTTGGTTGCAAGTTGCACGTACGCCTCAGCGAGCAAAGACAATTATAAAAATGTATTTTAATAGAATAGAGGAGGCCAATTTATTATTTACTAACTACAAGCAAGGGTGGAAGACTGATCAAGGAATGATATATAGTATTTATGGTGCCCCGGATGTGGTGCATCGTGAAGGCGAACAAGAACAATGGATTTATAACAAAACAGAAGACCTACCCAAAATATCTTTTAGGTTTTTGCGAGTTAAAAATATGCTTACCGACCATCACTATTCTTTGATAAAAGATGAAGAGTATCGCCTTTATTGGCACAGAGCTATTGATTTACTGCGCAAGGGAAGGCAAAATACATAAATGAAAAAAGAAATAGTATTTGGCTTGCACCCTGTGATAGAAGCTATTAAGTCGGGTCAGGAAATAGACAAAATTTTAGTGCAAAAGCAATTAAACGATCAGCTGAAAGAGCTACTTCAATTGGCGCACAGTTATAATGTGCCCATACAAAAAGTTCCGCCTGAAAAGTTGAAGCGAATTACGGGTAAAAATCATCAAGGAGTTATTGCTCTTATGTCGGCCATAACTTTTGCCTCACTCGATAATGTTATTCAGTCAGCTTATCAGCAAGGTCGTGACCCTTTTTTGCTGATGTGTGATCACATAACCGATGTGCGCAATCTGGGTGCTATAGCTCGCACCGCAGAATGTGCTGGCGTAGATGCCTTGGTTTTGCCGGCTACCGGAAGCGCTCAAATTAACAGTGATACTATAAAAACATCTGCAGGAGCTCTTAATCACCTGCCCGTTTGCCGTGATAGAACATTGCCCATGGCGGCCAAATTTATTAACAACAATGGCATACCGCTGGTAGCTATTACCGAAAAAGCTGATCAATCTATATTTGATGCAGACTTGAAAGGACCGGTTTGCCTGGTAGTAGGGAGTGAAGAAAAAGGCATTACGAAAGATTTACTAAAAGTGTCTGAGCAAAAATTGTACATACCTATGCAAGGGCATATAGCATCATTAAATGTTTCTGTGGCATCAGCTATTGTGCTCTATCAGGTTGTAAAACAGAGGCTTTCGTAACTGGCAAAGGGGGGTATATCAAAGGCCTTTTAAAGAAACTCCAAACGAACCACCGGCGGTAGAGCCCGGAGCTAACATCCAATGCCCTTCACCACTATTAAAAGCATCTATACCACATGTCATTGGTTCGATGGCCAATGACATGCGGTGCTTAGGAATGTATACTTGAAGGTAATCGTATTTGTCTTTCCCGGTTTCTTGCCAGCATTCAATGGCTAGTTTTCGTTCAGGTTCAATTAATCTGGTTGTTACCCTCCCGGTATTTTCTAATAGGCGAAAAGAACTATCAAATTTTGTACGTTCTATCGTAGTTGGCTGATTAAATTCATGGTAATCTACTATATTCCCGGTAGGAATAAATTTTTTACCTAATTCGAATGCTTTTACAGCAGGCATTTCAAGCTGATATTGATCTACTGTTTCACCAAATTGAAAATAAGGATGCCAGCCTATCCCTACAGGTATATTTTCTTGATCAGTATTCTCTATGGTGATTTTTATTTCAAGGCCCTGGTTAATATCAAGTTTAAATTCAATAAAAGTGTTAAAGCAAAAAGGATACCCAGGAAAGTTTCCTCTATACTCATTTTTTAATTTAAAAATAGCTTCATTTTCCTGTAGGCTTTCTTCAAAAATGGTAAAAGGATAGCGATACAAAAATCCATGTATAGCATGATTGCGAGGAACTTCATTGATAGGCAAAGAAAATGGCTGGCCGTTCAATTGATACTTGCCATTATTAACACGGTTAGGCCAGGGCAATAATAATGCACTTTTAAAAGCACTATCAGTTATTAATTCATGGTAAGATTTTACGCCATCGATGCAATTAATGGATTGGTGTTCGTGAGTTAAAACCAATGCACGTAAATTAGATCCAAATGCTGGTATTATAGTGGCCGCACAGCGATGACTTTCATGATAGTAGGTAACTTGCTCTAGCGGCCCAAACTTTTCGATGGCTTTTTTAAACATATTCTTCCTTATTTTAATTTCGAAGGTAGTGAATTTGCAGAATAGGGTAAAAGTTATCTTCTATTTTATCTACAATGATTATATTTGTCGCCTACAAAATATTTACAATAGTTTTTTGTTTTGTAAAATAGATATTCAAGAGTAAAACATGACTTGGTTTAGATCTTTAGGTACGGTAGAATTACTTTTTATAACGGCTTTCCTATTATTTTACGCGCTTTACATTTATAGAATTGTAAGGGTGGCTCGTCAGTTTAAGACAAATGGTAGCCCGGTAATTGTAAAACTTATTACCCGCACTATTTACGTGTCATTAATAATTGCTGCTTTGCTGGGCCCCTCATTTGGCGAAAGCCAGCGTGAAGTTTCTTCCATAGGCAAAGATGTATACCTACTGGTGGACCTTTCGGAATCGATGAACGCCAATGATATACAACCTACCCGTTTGGAAAAGGTGAAGTTTGAACTTAAAAATATCGTGGAAGCATTTAGTTCCGACAGGCTAGGCTTAATCATTTTCTCTTCAGAAGCCTTTGTACAATCACCACTCACCTACGATCAAAATGCGCTTAATCTTTTTATAGAAACTTTGCATACTGACCTGGTGCCCAATTCTGGAACCGATTTTGCCCCGCCGTTGCGTATGGCTTACCAAAAGTTGACGTCTGAGGAATCTACGATTGCCCAGCCAAAGTCAAAGATTATAATTTTGATAAGTGATGGTGAAGATTTTGGTGAAAAGACAGAAGAAATTGCCGAAATGATAGAAGAAGCGGGTATAAAATTATTTACCCTTGGGGTAGGTACTGCAACGGGAAGCCGCATTCCCGAATCTGCTGGCTTTAAAAGAGATCGCAGTGGTGATGAAATAGTGACTCGCTTAGATGATAGACAATTGAAGTCGCTAGCCGTAGAAACGGATGGTAAATATTTCGAGATTAACGATCAATTGAATGATGTGGAGCGTTTGATCAACAATATCAATCAGATAGCAGGTGAACTACGCGATACCCGCTTGATGGATGTTTCTACCAATAAATACTTTTATTTTCTTTGGCTGGCTTTGATTTTTATGGCTTTTGATTTTTTAGTAAGTATAAAAACCATTAGAATATGAAGTATATTTTCTATGCATTGTTGGCCATAGGTTTTTTTGATGGCTTTACCAGAATAGCCAAGACTAACCAATATAAAAAAGAAGGTAAAGAGGCTTTTATTTCTGAAAAATACGATGTAGCTGTTGCTAGATTCGCATACCTTGCAGATACTCTGGAAGCAAATGATGAAACAATTGTAATAAACCTGGCTAATGCTCTTTACAGAAATGACTCTATTAAGAAAGCAAATGAACGATATAAGCAAGTAATAGCTTCAGGTAAAAATGGCACTTTTGTTTCCATTGCCTACAATCAAGCAGGTATAATTTTTGCCAACGATCAAAAGTATCAAGAGGCAATAAATTATTTTAAAGACGCGTTGAGGTCTGACCCGGAGAATGAGCAGGCTCGGTATAATTATGAATTGCTGATGAAAATGATGCAAAAGAATCAACAGCAACAAAATCAACAGCAGGATCAGCCGGAACCTTCCGACTTTGCAAAAAGGTTGAAAAAAGCAGCCGAACAATTAGCGCAGGAAGGACGTTTTAACGAGGCATACAATTTAATGCAGCAAGGTTTGAAAACGGATGTAACTGTAGGTGTTTATCAAAACTTTATAAATAAACTTGGAGATGTGGCAACTATCGATGAAAAGTATTAAAATTCTTTTAATAATAAGCTTTCTTAGCCTTCCGGCTATTGGGCAAGATATGGAAGTATATTTTAATAATGGTGCTAATCAATATATCGCTGGCAATACAGAGCAAGCAAAAAGTACCTTGATCAATGGCTTACGTCGTTATCCTAATAACCAGAAACTAAAAGCACTATTGGATAAAATAAGTAACCAAGAAGAACAACAGCAGCAGGAGCAACAACAGCAAAATCAAGAGGAGCAACAAGACCAGCAGCAACAAAATCAAGATCAGCAACAACAAGACCAGGACCAGCAGCAAGATCAAGACCAGCAGCAAGGAGAGCAAAACGAACAAAAGCAGCAGCAAAATGAGGAGCAACAAGCCGATGAATCTGATGAGCAGGATTCGATGAGTGAGCAACAACGCGAGATGCAACAAGAAAATGAATCAAAAGCAGCTCAGGATAGTCTTTTTCAAATGCAACAACAAGAAGAAATGCAAATTAGTCCTGAAAAAGCTCGTATGATTTTAGAGGCTTTACGCAATAACGAAATTCAGTATTACCAACAACGACTCCGCAAGTCAAAACAAAGGCCAGACCGATCTAAGCCAGATTGGTAGTCTATTCTTATTTATTCGCAAGTTTTACAGTACAGATTTCTAATAGGTGCATGATTAAAAACCTGAAAACTAATGGGAGATAAACCGTTGAAAAGATTACACCATGCTTTTTTGCCAAGCCCGGGTTGATAAAATTTTAAAAGTTGGTAATGCATTTCGGGTGGAAGCAGTATTGCTAACTTAAGAAAAAAAGACAGTGTTTTTTTATCATACCTCCCTTTTTCAATTATTGGTTGTATCAAGAAATAGGCTTTTTGCTCAACACCAAAATTTGCATACATGTAAGCAGCAGCAATAGAATCTTTTTGATTTCGCAGAGGAAAATTATCTACTGTCCGTTGAAAAGCCTCCCCCATTTCTTCATAATCCTCTATGTCACTACTGTATAGCAAAGTAAGCAAACGATACAGATTGAAGGCTATTTTTCTTTTTTCTTCCTTTTCAATATAACTCCAATCGATTCTATCAAAATGGTAATCCAATTTTTCCAACACCCTTCTTTTGACATTTTGATTGGATAAGTGATAAATGAGAAAATTGTATTTACCTATGTCACTTTCCTCAAAATATTCGGCGCAGTACGCGATATCTTCCGGGTCTATTTGATATTGCGTATTATCTATTTTTGACAAAAACCAGTTTCGATTATTAATCAGTTGTGCAAACACAGGTTTTCTAGGAAAAGGCTGATTTACTATTGTTTCAATTGCCCCTTTGCTACTTTGTAGGTAGCTGTTATACAAAAACTTTTGCAGTACTTCCAGTTTACGCTTCAATAATTTTATATGCCGTTGGGGTATTTTCTGATAGGTCAAATTGATCAGGCTATCCCATTCCTTACTTACAATTTGTAAAGTGTCGTATTTGCCTGAAGTATCTAAAAATGAAACAGTGGCAATGGCTCTTCTTTGTTTTTGCAGTAGTGTCTTAATGGTATCATCAGTACTGCTCCGCAAAAAATTCTTAACTTCCGATTTGTCTCGTTTTAGCAAATATGAATAAGGAGAGCGCCTTATCTGCCGGGCAAATTCTTGCCAGTTTTCTCCGGTTTTTAAGCTATAGCTAATCATGGTATCAGGCAATTTTTTTTGCAAATGACTCTTTATAAAGCCTGCTCTTTTTTGATGCAATTCCCGGTTTATGGTAAAATCACCTTCTACAGATGCAAATGCTTCTATATCTATTTTTATAATTTTCAATTTTTTGAGCGAATCGATCATTAAACGCTTATCCACTTCATAGGTGGGTATGCTCCATTGATTGAGAGCAAAAGGTATTTCTAATGTAATCTTTGTAGTACCTGGTGAAAAGCTGAAGTGCCCCGGCAGCCAATAGGGGCGCATGGGTGGTAATGGCCCCGCGGATAATATTTTTCCCGGTACGTAGTGAAATTCATTTACAGCTACTAATTTTTTCTTTTGTATCAGCATCAGATTATATGCAGCATGCTCGTCTGTAGTTTCGCCTAATTTGACCAACCAGTAAGGCACTTTTTTTTGCTGCCGATAAAATGTTTTTTTTAATTTTCTCACTTTTTTTTCTGTGGACTTGCGGTAGCGAGAAGCGTAAACCTCTGCCACTTGTCTATAAAGTTGATTTCGATATACCGGTTGGAGTAAGTCGCCATTTAAAAAATAATTGCCATTGTGCCGGCTGGGCTGCTCTTCGTAAGCTTTATTTCCACACCGGTAAGCATCGTATAGTACTTTCTCAATTACCAGTCCATCGCTTTTTTTTCGAATCATTTTTTGCAAATCCCGGGCTTCCTTTCTATCCATTACTACCATTACTAGTTGACCATCAATCTGCATCAAGCTAAGGCTTTTAAAGTTTTGAAATGTTGCAGCAATTTCCTTTCTTTTTTCTTTTGGCATTAATTTGAGGTTGTGTGGGTACTTTTTGGGTATCGACGCGTAAGCAGCCTGAGAATAAATGTCTTCTTGGGTAAAAGCAAATACCTGCACTGCATGCAATGCTTGTTTTTCGTAATCATAGCTGATTGCTACCGCGGTAATGGAATAATTTGGGGTAATCATATTTTGAAAATGCCCTGGCGAACTTACCCACCCGGCAGCTAGCGCTTGGGCAAGTTGCTGATAAGTCGACGCTTTTTGACCAAATACGTCGTAGTTGGCCCTAATGGTTGTCATCAATACATTTTCACCCGCGTACAGGTTTTTACCGCCATAATAATCCACTCTTAACTGAGGTGTTTCCAGCACAGGGTTTTCTGGTTGAAAGTGACCAACTTTATGCGATTGAACATACAGCGCATGGTTTTTTGCTGCCAGGTACAGAATTTCATTAAATGACAAGGCTTCACAACTGTGCTTTTTTCGCACGTTATTTACTTCTTCCAGGGTCAACCTTTCTAGTAGTAAAATGTCAGGATTATTGTAATCTATGGGAGTATTGCCAGATGCAGGCATCTGTAAAACCAAAAATGAAATACATAAACACACCCTTAACATAATGCTAATATATACATTTTTATAAAATGAAAAAACAAAAATTCATTGCAACCTGGATTACGAAATAAATTTTCTATTGCATATTTCAGGTTCAAGTTCACTTTGAATTCTTTATAAAAAAGTAATAGGGAATTAATAAAAATGATTACTTGTGTCAGCTTATGTTATGAAATTGTTACGCTTTTTTTTATATAATTAATTATTCCTATTTTTGACAGAAATTAACAATGACAAACCAAAACAAATATGAGTAGCAAGCAGCAATATAAAGTGCTTGTGGTAGATGACGAAGAGGACATTCTTGAGCTATTAAAATACAATTTAGCCAAGGAAGGCTTCGATGTAAAAACAGTAAATAGTGGCCAAAAAGCTGTTGAAATTGCCAAAAATTTTCTACCTGACTTAGTATTGCTTGACATTATGATGCCTCAACAGGATGGTGTAGAAACTTGCCGGCAGATGCGGGACATGCCAGAACTTGCCAGTACTTTTATTTTGTTTCTTACTGCTCGGTCAGAAGAATATAGCGAAGTAGCTGCTTTTGACGTGGGGGCAGATGATTATATCACCAAGCCAATTAAGCCCAGGGCATTAATGAGCCGTATCAATGCTTTTTTTCGCAGAGAATCGAAAAAGAAAAAGGAAAAGTCAAAAATTAGTATTGGCAAATTGATCATAGATAAATCAAGCTATACAGTAGCCGTAGATGGGCGTGAAATCAGCTTGCCTAAAAAGGAATTTGAATTACTTTATTTTTTAGCTCAAAACCCCAATAAAGTTTTTAGTCGGGATGATTTGTTGCAAAATATTTGGGGTTCTGATGTTTATGTATTGGCGCGTACCGTAGATGTTCATATTAGAAAAGTAAGAGAAAAAATAGGGGAAGGATTTATATCTACCATCAAGGGGGTAGGATATAAGTTTGATTTGTCGTAGTATTAAGCTTTCTAAATTATTAACTTGTGAATTCAAGAGGGGTCGCATTTCTTTTAGCTGTATCAATAGCTGGCGTAACTACTGCTTTTTTAACTTTGATTGAAGGGGTGCCTACCACTGCTCTGGTTGTTGCTTTTTTACTTTCCTTTTCTTCCGCTTATATCCTAATAAATGTAGCACTGGAGTTCTTCATTTTCAAAGAAATCAACAAAATTTACGAGATGTTGGAAAATTTTAAAACTGATGACTTCTCGTTCATAGCTTCCGGCAAAAAGAAATCAAATAATCCATTTAAGCGGATTAATGAAGAGATATATTCTTATGCTGCAATTAAGCAAAGAGAAATAGATGAATTGAAAAAGCTTGAAGCTTTTCGCCGCGAATTTTTGGCCGACGTATCTCATGAATTAAAAACACCTATTTTTTCTGCACAGGGCTATGTACTTACTCTTTTGGATGGCGCGGTTAAAGATAAAAGTGTAAGAAATAAGTTTCTTAAAAAAGCAGCTAAAAGTCTGGAGGGCCTGGAGACACTGCTGGAGGATTTACTCACCATCAGTCAAATGGAGACCGGCGAAATTAAAATGAACTTCGAGTATTTTGATATTTCGGAAATAGCCCATGAAGTAATTGAGCAATTTGAAAGCCGTGCCGATAAGCATGATTTAAAGTTAGAACTTGTTGATGAAGAGCCAATTATGGTATATGGTGATTCGCAGCGTATCTTTCAAGTAATGATAAACCTGGTGAGTAATGCCATCAAATACACCCCTAGCAAAGGAAAAATCAAAGTTTACTTTGAAAGCCATAAAAATGATTTGACAATTTATGTAAATGATACCGGTATTGGTATTCCTCCTGATGATTTAAAGCGTATCTTTGAAAGGTTTTACAGGGTTGAAAAGAGTCGATCAAAAGCCAGTGGGGGAACAGGCTTGGGCCTTGCAATTGTAAAGCACATTTTAGAAGCTCATGATACAAAAGTAAGTGTAACAAGCACCGTGGGAAAGGGCTCCACTTTTAGTTTTAAGTTAAAGAAAGCCGATGAACTAAATACAACATCTGCTATTGAGTTATGATTTTTTTAAAATAACTTACTACACCAAGCAAGCAGTAAATAAAAAATATGGCCTTATATAATTTTAAAGATTTCATTATTTACGAAGACGAAAATTATTTAGTTATAAATAAGCCAAGTGGCATTGCATCATTAGAGGATAGAAATGATCGATACAACCTATTAAATTTGAGCAAAGAATATGCTCCATCTGCTCAGCTCTGTCATCGACTTGATAAAGAAACCTCAGGAACACTAGCAATTGCCAAGAATGAGGAGGCATACCGTCACTTATCCATTCAATTTGAGAACAGGAAAGTAGATAAAATTTATCATACTGTTGTAGCTGGCATTCACGATTTTAGTAACAAAAAAATAGATTTACCAATTTGTGTTGTTGGTAGTGGCAAAGTAAGTGTGGATAAAAAGAAAGGCAAAGAATCTATAACAATAGCCGATAAACTAAAGGCTTTTCGCTGGCATACCTTAGTCAAATGTAAAATATTAACAGGTCGGATGCATCAGATACGAGTTCACATGGCAGCTTTGGGAGCGCCCATCGCTGGCGACGATCAGTATGGTGGAAAGCCGGTATATTTATCAAGTTTTAAAAAGCATTTTAATTTGGGTAAATATGAAGACGAACGACCAATCATGCAAAGAGTAGCCCTGCATGCGTTTCAACTGAAATTTACTTCAATCGATGATAAAATAATTGAGGTAGAAGCTCCTTATCCAAAAGATTTCGCCGTATTGATAAAACAATTGAACCGATATTGTTAAAATCGGGGAAATTATTTAGAATTTAATTTGATTTAGCTAAAATAACTTCTATCTTTGTGCTCCTTTTTGAGGGAGTAGTATAGTATCAAAGACAAAAATAAAAGATAAAAGTGGATAGTTTAAGTTATAAAACACTTTCTGTAAGTAAAACCTCAGTTGACAAAGACTGGTATATTGTTGATGCTGAATCAATGATACTGGGAAGAATGGCTTCTAAAATTGCCATGGTGATAAGGGGTAAGCACAAGCCTAGTTACACTCCTCATGTCGACTGCGGTGATAATGTAATAATAATTAACGCTGATAAGATTCGCTTAACAGGAAATAAGTGGACTGATAAAGAATATGTTTATCACACTGGATATCCTGGCGGCCAGCGATTTTTGTCTCCTCGTCAAATGATGCAAAAAGGTGGCCATAGAATGGTAGAAAAAGCTATAAAAGGAATGTTGCCAAAGAATAAACTGGGCAGACAAATGTTTAAAAACCTATATGTATATGCAGGTACAGAACATCCACATGAAGCTCAACAACCTAAAGAATTAAAATTTTAAGCATAAATTGAATGGAACCGAATAAAGGAAGTCTAAAAAATATAGGAAGACGAAAAACATCAATAGCCAGAATTTATATGAAATCCGGGAATGGCACCCTTATAATAAATGACAAAGATATAGCAGATTATTTCCCTTCCGAAATTTTACAAACTATAGTAAAGCAACCCCTGGCTACTGTTAATGTAGAATCAGAATATGATTTTTATATTAATGTTACCGGTGGAGGTTTTAAAGGACAGGCAGAAGCTATTCGTTTGGCTATTGCCCGGGGCTTAAGTAAAGAAAATCCTGATTTCCGACCTCCACTTAAAAAGGAAGGGTTTCTTACCAGAGATCCTAGAATGGTAGAGCGTAAAAAATACGGAAAAAGGAAAGCGAGAAGAAGATTCCAATTCAGTAAACGATAATTTAGAGCAGGAAAAAGTAATTTGTTGATGGACAAACTTGAATATAAAGATTTATTAGACGCAGGTGTACATTTTGGTCACCTTACCCGAAAGTGGAATCCTAAAATGGCTCCCTATATTTTTATGGAGCGTAATGGAATTCATGTTATTGACCTTAATAAAACCCTTGCATTGTTGGGAGATGCTCAGCAAGCAATTAAAAACATTATTAGGTCAGGTAGAAAAGTAATGTTTGTAGCTACTAAAAAACAAGCGAAAGACATAGTAGCTGAAGAAGCACGCAGGCTTAATATGCCTTACGTGACTGAAAGATGGTTAGGTGGTATGCTCACCAACTTTTCTACTATAAGGAAATCCCTGAAAAAAATGTCCGGCATTGAAAAAATGATGAAGGATGAAGCTTATGCTAACCTGGCGAAGCGAGAAAGGTTAATGGTAAGTAGGGAAAAAGATAAATTAAGTAAGGTGCTTGGAGGTATTTCTGATCTTACCAGATTACCTGCCGCTATGTTTATAGTAGATATTAAAAGAGAGCACATTGCAGTAAATGAAGCTATAAAATTAAACATACCTGTATTTGCTATTGTAGATACAAACTCTGACCCTAATTTGGTTGATTATCCTGTACCTGCAAATGATGATGCATTCAAATCAATATCAATAATAACCAAGGCAGTAGGACAAGCAATAGAGGAAGCTTTGATGGAAAGAAAGCAGGATAAAGAAGAAGCAAAGCTTAAAGAGGAAGAGAAGAGTAAGAAAAGTGTAGATGAAGGTAAAGAGCAAGAAAAAGCTGAGGTAGAAGAGGGAAAGAGCTCAGAAAAATAACGAATATAATTTATCCTGGTATGAGAAATTGAACATTGAGGTAAACATACATCGATGTTCAATTTTTTTTGTATAAAGCATTTTTAAAAATTTAAAAATAGATAATTATGGCAATTTCCGCACAAGACGTAAATAAACTAAGAAAAATGACCGGGGCTGGCATGATGGATTGCAAGAAAGCCCTGACTGAAGCTGACGGTGATTTTGACAAAGCAGTTGAAATATTACGAAAAAAAGGTCAGAAAGTATCAGCTTCTAGATCAGATCGTGAAACGAATGAAGGTACTGTTTTTGTAAAAACTAACAGTGATAGCTCTGAAGGAATGATTATTTCTTTGGAATGTGAAACTGATTTTGTGGCAAAGAATGAAGAGTTTCAGAAAACAGGTGAGCAAATATTGGATATTGCATTTAAAACTAAGCCTGCCGATATAGAAGCGTTGAAAAAAGAAAAATTTGATGACATTACCGTTGGTGAAAAAATAATCGAGATGGTTGGTAAAATAGGTGAGAAGATTGAAATTGGAACCTACGAAGTACTCAGTGGAGAGCAGGTAGTTGCTTATATTCACGCAGGTAGCCGGCTAGGAGTGTTGGTAGCACTTGATAACACTGATGGCAAAGATGTAAGCGAAGCGGGTAAAGATGTAGCCATGCAAATTGCTGCAATGAATCCTGTTGCTTTAGATAAAGACGGTGTAGATCAATCGGTGATAGAAAGAGAAATTGAAATAGGTAAAGAGCAAGCAAGAGCTGAGGGCAAACCTGAAGCAATGTTGGAAAAAATTGCTACCGGTAAATTAAACAAGTTTTTTAAAGAAAACACGCTGCTTAATCAACCGTTTGTAAAAGATAATTCGCAGACTATAACTACCTATTTAAAATCAATTGCTCCTAATATGACTGTGAGTGGTTTTAAGAGAGTTTCAGTAACTGCATAAAATAAAGTTGAATGTTAATAGAAGAGAATAGTGAGTATCAGTAGATACTTCTGTTCTCTTTTTTTATTTTTGTAACAAGTCATTTTTTTTTGCTTATGTTACATTTATTATTGCTAAGTAATTCCACTAATCCTGGTCAATCATACTTTCAATGGGCACTCCCGCACGTTGCCGATTTTTTACCGGATTCTGCTAAAAATATAATTTTCATTCCTTATGCTGTAGTAGCTTTTGATTACAATAATTATGAAGATAAAGTAAATAAGGCCTGGCAGCAAGTAAATAAAAAAGTTCGCAGCATCCATAGCTTTCAAAATCAACGAGAGGCAATTGAAAATGCAGATGCCATTGTAGTAGGTGGTGGTAACACCTGGCAGTTAATTAGCATGCTTTATAAGAATGATTTGCTGGCTTCGATTAGAAATAAAATAATCCGCGGAACACCTTATATCGGATGGAGTGCCGGGAGCAATATTGCCTGTCCATCAATTAAAACTACCAATGACATGCCAGTGGTTGCCCCCGCATCTTTTCAAGCTTTACAAGTAGTCCCGTTTCAAATAAATCCCCATTATACAGAAGATGTTATACCCAATCATGGGGGTGAAACTAGAGCTCAGCGAATAGAAGAATACATTCAACTTAATCCACAGACTTATGTGGTAGGATTACCAGAAGGTTGCTTACTTAGAATTGACAATGAAAATGTTTCCTGGATCGGAGATAAAAGAGGTAAGTTATTTTTAAAAGATGAGCCTGCAAAAACTATTTCCGGAAAAGATAATTTACAATTTTTATTAAACCCACTGCAATGAAATTCTGGAAATTACTTTTATGGATTGCCGGCGCATTTGCATTAACTATTGTTTTAAATTTACTTTTAGTGCAATTTGAAACTACAGCCGACGGATCAATAACCTCCTTTAGTAATGCAGTATGGTTTATGATTGTTACTCTTACCACAGTAGGATATGGTGATTATTTTCCAGTGTCAGCTGCAGGAAGAATTATTGGCTATATTTATGTATTGGCTAGTTTAGGTATTATTGGTTTTTTATTCAGTACTATTTCTAATAAAATTATATCAATGAAAGAAGAGAAGAAGATGGGGTTTCATGGAACCAGCTATGAAAACCATATTATCATTGTTGGCTGGGGCGAGTTTTCCAAGCTGGTAGCAGATGAGATAAGTCATACTCAAAAAAAAATGGCTATTATTACCGATAAAAAGGATGATATAGACTTGATTTATGAAAAATATGGTAAAACAAACATCTTTGTTCTGTTTTCTGAATTGCAAAATTTTGAAGCTTTAAGTAAAGTGAATACAGCTGAAGCTTCAGTGGCTTTTATAGGTCTGCCCGATGATTCTGATGCGCTACTTTATGTGCTTGATTTTAAAAAGAATTATCCCAAGCCCGACATTGTAGTTTCATTGCAAAAGCCTCAATTGAAAGACACTTTTAGAACAGCAGGAGTAACTTATGTAATTGCCCGCAATGAAATTGCTTCAAAGCTCGTTGCCAGCTATATTTTTGAACCAGATGTGGCTGATCTTAATATTGATTTGATAAGTACCTCGCGTAGCGAAACGGAGTATGATATTCAAGAATACTGTGTTCTCGAAAAGAATCCCTATAATGGCAGTAAATATTTAGACGCTTTTTATGGGATTAAAAAAGAATATGACTGCGTACTCATCGGCTTAGCAAAATTTGAAAATGGAAACAGAAGGATTCTAACTAATCCTGATGGAGATACGCTAATAAAAGCGGGAGATTACTTGATGCTAATGGGCAATGGCATTGCGAAAGCAAAAATTAAATCTGCTTTTGCAGTTGAGGAAGGCCGGCAGAAGTAAAACACCAAATGTTTACTCCTCCACTTTACTTACCTTCACCCCCAAACTTACTACCCCGGGTAAAGAGTCTAACCGCATGTACTGCTGAATTTGCAATTGGAAGGGTCCTCGATGAGGAAACTCATAGCCAGTAAGCAAAGCAAATTGATGAGAAAATATGCCTCCTATGCCATCACCAAGAGGCTCTCCTGTTTTTTCCGCGAATAAATTTTTATTTACAAGTTCCTCGGCTATCACATTTCCACTCGAATCAGCTAGATTATAGTTAATGTACATATTATGAAATGGATAATTTGTGGTGTTACGAATGTTAAAGTAAAGATTGTAAGTAGCGGTAGAGTCTTCTACTCGAAAAACGAATTCACCTAAAGAATCAGCTTGCCAAATACGATTTTTGAAATCAACATTCTCTTCATAAATCCTATTGCCTCCACAAGATATCAGTATTATGCCTGATAGGAAGAGTACGAGAGCATTATTTTTTATCATTTGTTTTGTTATTGGGGTTGTTGTTTTGGTATCTATTTCGGTTTTTGTTTTTTCTTTTCTTGCGCCTCTTTTTACTTTGTCCTTTGCTGAATTTCTTATCTAGTTTTTCCAGGTCTGCATTTATAGAAGAGCTCTCTGATGTACTTACTTCAGATTCATTAGATTGTAAATTGGCAGGCTTTTTACCATTGCTGTTGAGTGCTATAATTTCTTTTACTCTACTCACAGATACAGGCTGCCAATTATTTTCAATGTCGTAGCTAAACCACATTGTTTTGCGAAATATATCAGTTTTTTGTAAAGTGGCTTCTCCTTTTTCGGTGAGTAAGGGAGTTTCTAATAAGGGGATTTCTTCTAGTGCATCCATATAGGTTTCTAATTCATAATTAAGACAGCACTTCAAACGGCCACATTGTCCAGAAAGCTTGCTCGGGTTTAACGAAAGGTTTTGATACCGGGCAGCATTGGTAGAAACACTTTTAAAATCTGTAAGCCAGGTGCTACAGCAAAGTTCTCTACCACAGGAGCCAATCCCTCCTAAACGACCTGCTTCTTGTCGAAGGCTTATTTGTCGCATTTCTACTCTTATTTTAAATTCTGCAGCCAATAACTTTATCAATTCTCTAAAATCTACCCGGTCATCTGCAGAGTAATAAAAAGTTGCTTTTGTATTATCAGCTTGATACTCAATATCTGATAATTTCATCTCCAACTTAAGGTCATGAATGATGCGGCGGGTTCTGTACAAGGTGGGCAACTCTCTTTGCTTAATTTGCTCCCACTTTTCCAAATCTTTACTTGATGCTAAGCGGTAAATTTTTCTAATATCATCATTGTCTACCACTTTCTTTTTTTGCATTTGCAAACGCACGAGCTCTCCGGTAAGGGAGACATGGCCCAAATGATGTCCATTGGGTACATCTACCACGATAGCATCACCTATCACTAATTCAAGTTTATCCGTATTTCTAAAAAACTCTTTTCGACCGCCTTTGAATTTTACCTCAACAATATCAAATAAATCATTTAGAGGAACCTCCATGTTTGATAACCAGTCAAACGCATTCATTTGATTGCAACCGTCAGTTCCACAAGAGCCGTTATTTTTACAACCAGGGGCTGTTTTACTTCCTGATGTGGTATCACATGAACTACAACCTGACATATATTTTAAATATTTTAAATCATCACTTTATCATCGCCAGCACATCTTTACCTATGTCTTTGCGATAGTATATTTCATTCCAATTAATTTTCTGGGCAGAGCGGTAGCTTAATGTAATAGCATCATCCATGTTATCAGCTAAGCTGCTGATTGCCAGAACTCTTCCACCATTGGTCAGCACCTGATCGTCCATTAATTTAGTGCCTGCATGAAAAACAATACTTTCAGTTACATTCTGCAAGCCATTTATTGTTTTTCCTTTGGCATATTTATCCGGATAACCACCGGCAACTTGCACTACCGTAGCAGCTGATTTGGCAGATATTTTCAAATCTTTTTTATGCAGTTTCTGTGCCTTTAGGGATGATAATATATCTACTAAATCAGACTCGACGCGTGGTATTACTACCTGTGTTTCGGGGTCGCCCATTCGCACATTGTATTCTATAACAAATGGATCGCCTTTTACATTCATCAACCCAATGAAGATAAATCCCCGATAATCAATTTTTTCGTTGATCAATCCTTCAATGGTAGGTTTGATAATCCGTTTTTCTACTTTTCGCATAAATGCCTTATCGGCAAATGGTACTGGTGACACTGACCCCATGCCCCCAGTATTGGGTCCGGTATCTTTTTCGCCAATCCTCTTGTAATCTTTTGCCTCCGGAAGTATTTTATAATGCTTCCCATCAGTCAACACAAAAACCGAAAGCTCAATGCCCTGTAAGAATTCTTCTATTACTACTTTATCAGAAGCAATGCCAAATTTAGCTTCCAGAAGCATAGATTTTAATTCTTTTTTTGCTTCTTTCAGGTCTTCCAGTATTAATACTCCTTTTCCTGCTGCTAATCCGTCTGCCTTTAGTACGTAAGGTGAAGTGAGTCTTTCTAAAAACTCATAGCCTTGCTCCAAGTCATTTTTAGAAAAAGTAGCAAACTTTGCAGTAGGAATTTTGTACTGCCGCATGAATTTTTTGGCAAAGTCTTTACTTCCCTCCAGTATGGCCCCAAATTTTGATGGCCCTACCAATATTAAATCTTTATAGGTTTCTTTTTCCTGAAAATAATCAATAATACCATCAACTAGCGGAGCTTCAGGGCCCACAACCAGCATATTAATATTATTGTCTTCTATAAATGTACCTACATCTTCAAATCGTCCAATGTTAATAACCACATTAGTAGCAATTGATGCCGTGCCGGCATTGCCAGGTGCTACAAATAAATTTTCGCAGAGTTTGCTTTGTGTCATCTTCCAGGCCAATGCATGCTCTCTCCCCCCTGATCCTATTAATAATATATTCATAACTACTAAAAAAATTATATTAATAACAATTATACGTCATTAAATATTGAATGCTAAAAATTTAATTGGCGTATTCCGAAAGGAACTTAATTCTCATCAATCTCACTTCATCTTCAGAAAAATCTTCTTCACCCAGTTCGGCCATTGCATCTGAAATGTTGTCTGTTTTGGCATTCATGAAGTAATCATATATATCATCTTGGCGATCATCGTCCAAAATTTGATCTATGTAATAGCTAAGGTTAAGTTTAGTGCCCGAATAGCATATATGTTCAATTTCTTCAAGCAAATCGCTAAATGATAAGTTTTTAGATTCCGCAATTTCTTCCAGATCTATTTTTCTATCTATTTGCTGGATGATGAATATCTTAACTTTCGACTTATTTACAGAAGATTTTACTACAACATCAGAAGCTGTAATAATATCATTTTCTTCTACATATTTAGTAATTAACTCTATAAATGGTTTGCCAAATTTGCTTACCTTGCCTAGCCCAACACCGTTTATTTGTGCCATTTCATCGCGGCTGGTTGGGTAAGTAGTGGCCATTTCCTCCATAGAAGGATCCTGGAATATAACATAAGGAGGTAAGTTTTTTTCACGCGCCACCTTTTTACGCAAATTTTTCAGCAATTCAAATAAAGCTTCATCATAAGCCTTAGTCTGGATAGTGTCTCTTTCGGCTTTTTCCTGTTCTACCATATGCTCGAAGTCATGGTCTTTAGAAAAAGTAACCGGATAAGGGGCATCCATGAAGTTTTTTCCTTTTTTACTTAGTTTTAGAACCCCAACTGTTTCTATGTCTTTATCTAAAAATTCATAAAGCATGGCCTGCCTTACAATTGAACTCCAGAAGGAAATATCCTTTTCTCTGCCTTTTCCAAAAATATCAAGCTTATCATGTTCATAGCTTTTCACATAAGGGTTGGCATGCCCACGAATTACATCTACTAAATGGCTTAATCCAAATTTTTCTTCGGTGGCTTGAGCTACATTTAAAACAGTCATCAGATACTCTTCCCCTTCAAATTTTTCTTTAGGCTTTCTGCAATTGTCACAAAAACCACAATCTTCATTATAAATTTCGCCAAAATAATGCAGGAGTTGTCGGCGGCGACAAACTGAAGATTCAGCATAAGCAGCCATTTCATGCAAGAGTAATTTGGCATTATCTCTTTCGGTAACTGTTTTATCCTTATTAAATTTCTCCAGCTTGATTATGTCATTATAACTGTAGAACATGATGCAATTGCCCTCAAGGCCATCCCTGCCAGCTCTTCCCGTTTCCTGATAATATCCTTCCAAAGACTTAGGTGTATCGAAATGAATTACAAATCGAACATCAGGCTTATCTATACCCATGCCAAAAGCAATGGTGGCTACTATTACATCTACTTCTTCATTGAGAAAATCGTCTTGATTTTTAATCCTTTTAGGACTTTCCATGCCAGCGTGATAGGGTGCTGCTTTGATATCGTTTACCTGTAAGAGTTCTGCTACTTCTTCTACTTTTTTACGGCTTAGGCAGTATACAATTCCCGATTTTCCCTTGTTTTCTTTTATGAATCGAACCAGTTGAGTCTTTGCATTTTGCTTAGGCCTTATTTCATAATAAAGATTTTTTCTATTAAAGGATGAAAGGAAAATATCCGCATCCTCCATTTGTAAATTTTTCTGGATATCAAGCTGTACCTTTGGTGTTGCGGTAGCGGTTAAGGCTATTACGGGTATATCTGCTATTTGAGCCAATATAGATCGAATACGACGATATTCAGGTCTAAAATCATGCCCCCATTCTGATATACAATGCGCCTCATCAATGGCAGCAAAAGAAATATTAGCTTTTTTCAAAAACGCAACATACTCATCTTTTGTGAGTGACTCAGGAGCAACATAAAGCAGCTTTATTTCCCCTTTTAAAGTTTGGTCTATTACTTGATTGACTTCTGCTCTTGATAGGGTAGAATTAAGCACTTGTGCATTTACTCCCACAGCATTTAATTGGTCTACCTGATTTTTCATCAAGGCAATTAAAGGGGAAATCACTATGGTTGTGCCAGATGCAAGGATGGCTGGTAATTGATAACAGAGGGATTTACCAGCGCCGGTAGGCATAATCACAAAGGTGTTTTTACCACCCATTATGTTGTTAATGATTATTTCCTGATTTCCTCTGAAATTTCCATAGCCAAATACTTCCTTCAGTTTTTCCTTAAGATGTTCAACTTTTTCCATTCTTATCTCTTCCATTTGACTATTCTGTAGTATTACTATTTGATATAAATTCAAATTTAATCAATTAGTTAATATATTCTTAATTTATTTAATGTAATTACTTCAATCGAATAGAACTAAATGAGGGTTTAAAAAGTATAATTATGAAGGCTAAAAAAGCTGAGAATAGTGAATTATTCAATCTTGCTAAAATATTAATTTATAATAACGTATTTTTAACTGATTTTTAAATCGCCAACATTATATTAAGAAAAAATACAACGGCATGGAAAGCAATAATTATGTAGTAATAATGGCGGGAGGCATAGGAAGTCGTTTTTGGCCTTACAGTAGAAATAATCACCCGAAACAATTTCACGATGTATTAGGCACGGGAAAGTCGCTATTGCAGATGACCTATGAAAGATTTAAGTCAATTGTGCCTGCAGAAAATATTTACATAGTATCAAATGAACTGTATCAAGGTTTAATACGATCACAACTTCCCGAATTGCAAGATTATCAAATATTATTGGAGCCTAACAGAAGAAATACTGCTCCTTGCATTGCCTATGCTTGTTACAAAATTTTGCAGCGCGATAAAGAAGCCTGCATAGTTGTAACTCCCTCTGACCATGCCATTTTCAATGAGGAAGCTTTTCACTTTTCAATCGATAAAGCTATAGAGCATGCGCAAGGTAGCGAAAAGTTAATTACGATAGGTATACAACCCCATCGGCCAGAAACAGGCTATGGTTATATTCAATATCATGATAATGACATGAATGAGGTAAAAAAAGTGAAAACTTTTACTGAAAAACCTCAATTAGATCTGGCAAAAACATTCCTGGAAAGTGGTGATTTTGTCTGGAATGCGGGAATATTTATATGGCGAGCCGATAGTGTAATCAAGGCTTATGAACAACATTTGCCCGATATTGCAGAATTATTTGATAATATTAAGGATGAATACTACAAGCCTGGCGAAATAGATGCTATCAGAGATGCCTATTCCCACTGTAAAATAATATCAATTGATTATGGATTAATGGAAAAAGCCAGTAATGTGTATGTTGTGTTAGGAGACTTTGATTGGTCAGACTTAGGTAGCTGGAATTCTTTACACGATATAAAAGAAAAAGATAATAACGAAAACGTGGTAGATGCTAATGCCCTGGTTTACGATAGTAGAAATTGTATGGTAAAAGGTGAAAAGGATAAACTTATTGTGGTGCAAGGATTAAATGGATATCTGGTGGTTGATTACAAGGATGTGATGTTAGTGTGTGAAAAAGATCAGGAACACCTGTTTCGCCAATTTGTAAGTGATGTAAAAGCCAAAAAAGGTGCCGATTACGCCTAGTATTTATCTTTTATGCCTAAGATTCGGGAAAGATAATAGTTGTAGAGTCAGAGGGTAATTGGTATTTTATAATAATTTTTTTGCCTGAAATATTTTCCAAAATTGGCTTTAGGATTAGATCCGCATTTGATCTGGTTTGTTCTATTATGTTAGATTGCAAAGCGGCTTCCTTTATTTGCCTTTCAGCTTGCTGATAGGCCTCTTCTACAAATTTTGATTCTTCTGTAAAGAAGCCTGTTTGCAACGAATACAATTTAGTGTTTTCCAGGTCTACCTTATAATAGCAAAGTTCGGGTTGCGGTAATGTAATTAGCAAGGTGTCGCCTTGTGGCACTATATCCTTACTGGAAATTTCTGAAAGGTCAATACATCCTACTGCCTCTCCACTGGTAATCAAAACCGCCTTGCTATCAGGCCCAAGCTTAAAAATACTCAGGAACTCGGGAGTCTTTTTAGTCATCTCCAACACTTCCTTAAAATTATATTTTACCAGCTCTATTTTTCCAATTGTCTCTATTTTTTCCAGAATAGTAGTTGACTCAACATTCGTTTCTCCATTGCCGGTTATCAATTTCAATTGATCTTGATAGAACACGATTGCAATGAGAAGAATCAGGATGATACCGTAAGGAAGTAGACGTAAAATATTTTTCAAGGATTTTAATTAAAGGTTAAAAATTGCATCTATCAGGTCCATATTTTCATTTTTATCCTTTACAATCAGCAAAGGAGTTTCTTTGTGAAGGGAAATCACTTTTTCGGCTACACTGCCGAGTATCAGAGAAGCCATCGCGGTTCGTCCTCTGGAGCCGATTACTATTAATCCAGCATTTTTATTAAAAGCAAACCCTGAAATTTTATCAGCATGATTCTGGTCATCGTCCAAAGAATACTCATCTTTGATAGATACCCCTTGGGTATCAAATTTTTCAATAAAATTTTTAAATTCTTCCCGGGAATTCTGCTCCATTATTTGAGCAAACTCCTCGTAGCTTTTACCTGTTTTGTGATACCCTGAAGGCACATGATAAACGTGATGAGCTATGATTTCCACCTGGTTTAATTTGGCTATTTCAATTGCTTGTTCCAAGGCTCTTACACTATTTTTGCTAAAGTCAATAGGAACCACGATGGGTTGTAGGGTTTGTTCTTTTTCGGGGATCATCAGCAGAGAAATATGCGAAAGTTTGGCTAACTTACGTTGAATTACATCGGAGGTACCTTTACCGCTTTTATGACCCATTATCAATAAATCTACTCTTTTGCGTTTTGAAAATTTTAATATTTCCCTTGTAATGTCACCTTCTAACACATCAAGCTGATAGCTATCTTTTTCAAAATAATTATTAATTCTAAATGCAAAATTTCGCTTTACTGCCTCATCTACAGGGGCTATTAAATCCGGATATTTTTTAGCAACTTCGTCGGGAATATCCAATGATTTTGCCACATGGATAAAATAAATCACCTCCACTTCTGCTTTTTTAAAAAGATTATGGCTGAAGCGAAGAATATATTCATCGGTTTCGGAGTTGTCAAGGCAAATTAAAATCCTTTTTAATGGGTTCATAGCATATATATTTATGTCGAACCAAATTTAAAGAAATTAGACTACACAAAATATAACAACTAATAGTAATTTTGAAGTTTGGTAATCTTTTAGGCTAATAAAGATGTTAGCCGGTAAATCAAAATTGAATTCATAAGCATAATGGCTAAATATAAACGCGAGGTAAGTGAAGATTCGGAAAAAAAACCATTGAACAAACAGAATATCAAAAAGCTGTCCGGGATTTTTCATTATTTACTTCCTTATAAATTTTATTTCATATCCGGGCTGGTAGTTTTACTCATCAGCAATTTGCTATTGTTAAGTTTCCCGTTCTTTATGGGTAAATTGGTAGATGCTGCTAATGGAAAAGACAATTGGATAATAAAAGGTGTAGATACTATAGCACTTACCTTGGTAGCCATTCTTTTTTTACAGGCTATCATGTCTTTTTTTAGAGTATACTTTTTTGCGCAGGTGAGTGAGAAATCGATGGCCGATATTCGGTACAAGGTTTATCACAACATGTTGCAGTTGCCTATTACCTTTTTCGATAAAAGCCGAACAGGGGAATTGATAAGCCGAATAACTACTGATGTAGCAATGCTACAAGAGACTTTTTCCATCAGCCTGGCTGAATTAATTCGTCAAGTCACTACTTTATTAATCGGTATTGCTATTATTTTTATTCGTATGCCACAGCTTAGCATTTTTATGCTTTCTATATTGCCTGTAGTTATAATTGTGGCTTACTTTTTTGGAAAATACATTCGCAAGTTATCCGGTAAAACACAGGACAAACTAGCAGATGCTAACATAGTAGTAGAAGAAACATTGCAGGCAATAAATACAGTAAAAGCATTTACAAGCGAGTTTTTTGAATCGAAACGATATAGAGGCTCTATGGATCAGGTGGTTAAAATAGCCTTAAAGGCAGCATTTGCTCGTGGCAGCTTTATTTCATTTGTCATTTTTGTACTTTTCGGGGCTTTCGTGGCTGTAATTTGGTATGGAGCCAATCTGGTACAGCAAGGAGTTTTAGATATTGGCGATCTATTCGAATTTGTTCTTTATACCACCTTTATCGGTGGTTCCATCGCTGGTTTAGGCAATCTTTACGGGCAAGTTCAAAAAGCTATAGGTGCATCAGACAGAGTTATGGAAATTATAAAACATGATCCTGAAGATGCATACGAACCGAGCGCTGGCGAAAAGCTAAAACTGGAGGGTGAGATAACCTTTAATAAAGTGATTTTTCAATATCCTACTCGTGCCGATGTAAAAGTGTTGAAAGAGGTGAATTTACAAATAGATCCCGGACAAAAGGTGGCTTTAGTAGGTCATAGCGGTGCTGGAAAGTCAACTATCATTCAATTATTAATGCGCTTTTATCCGGTAAGCGAAGGTTCTATTGCTGTGGATGGATTGAATATTAACCAATATCAATTGCATCAATACAGAAAGCAAATAGGAATTGTACCTCAAGAAGTTATTCTTTTTGGCGGCAGCATAAAAGAAAACATTGCTTACGGTAAATTATCAGCCACTGAGGATGAAATTATAGAAGCAGCTAAACGGGCCAATGCATATGACTTTATTCAAAACTTTCCGGAAGATTTTGATACTAAAGTGGGGGAGAGGGGAGTGAAGTTATCCGGAGGCCAACGACAAAGAATTGCGATTGCTCGGGCGATACTAAAAAATCCTAAAATATTAATTCTAGATGAAGCCACCAGTTCATTAGATGCCGAATCGGAAAGCCTCGTACAGGACGCTTTGGATGAATTGATGAAAGACCGAACCACCATTATCATTGCTCACCGTTTAGGCACCATAAGAAAAGTAGACAATATTTATGTATTGAATGAAGGGGAAATAATAGAATCAGGAACCCATGAAGAGCTCCTGAGCCGAAAAGGAGACTATAGCAACCTGGTTAAGTTGCAATTGGAAATGTAAAAAACAAATTGATCAATTCAATTCTCTGCAAAATACTAATCCTTTATAACCCGGAAAATAAGAAAATTTAAAAAATCAAATACTTCTGAAGAATTGCCTTTATCCAGTTCTGTAAGTGATGGTAAATGTTGGGCAAAAAACTTTTGTTGATGAGATGCCTCAATGGCAGTACTTATTACAGCATGAGGATATTTGAAATCAGGGTTTACTTCTTTTACTATTTCAGCAATTACTTCGCATAAGCTTTTATAGCTACGGTAAAACCCTTCTTTATTAGCATCATCTACCTCTTTGGTCAGATAAGTCTTGTCTGATTCATTTACCACTATCTTGTGTAAAAGAACTTCGTTGATATGAGAAAACTGAGGATCGTAAGTAATGTCATCGGCCAGCACTTTAAGAGCAATTTTTAGGCGCTGCTCAGCATCATTGATGTTGTGGGTTTGATAATTTATTTGGTATTCCAGCCAACTCCAATACCATGAAACCAGGTAAGTAAGTAGCTTGTGTTTATTCTCAAAATATCTGTAAATAGAGGCTTCCGTAGAGTCAATTTTAAAAGCTAATTTCTTAAATGTGAAACTTTCAAATCCTATTTCTTCAATTAATTCAATGGCCGCAGAGAGAATTTTTCTTCCCAGTTCTGTTTTTTCCGGGTCCCGGATGTATAATTTCTCATTTAAAATAATATTTATTGCAGCTTTTATTGCCATTTGATTTTACTCTTTTTAATATTGAATTAATAATTTGTGTAGTTTGCTTCTGCCGGCTCAAAAATAATGTTTTTATAGATAGTATTACTAATTTTTATTTATTTTTCCTTTATCAGTAAATTTTAAAAAGAATATAGCTTCCTGAACGTTTATTATTGACAAATTCACTATTACATGATGCAAAAGAACCGAATCGATCAAGCCTTGAAAAAATATAATTTAAGAAATACTAATTGCCGGGTAGAAATTCTATCCCTGTTTATTAGTAAAGATGAAGCTATGTCGCATGCCGATGTGGAGGATTTTCTTAGTAAGGACTTTGATCGTGTTACTTTGTATAGAACCTTGAAAACATTTCTGGATAAAGGGTTGCTACATAAGGTGCTGGATGACTCCGGAGGCTTGAAGTATGCACTTTGCAAAGAATGTACAGAAGAAAACCACCATCACGACCATGTGCATTTCAAGTGTGTAAAATGCAATAAAACTACCTGTATCGATCATGTTGAGGTGCCTCATTTCCAATTGCCCAAAGGCTACCAATCACACGAGCTTAACTTATTAGTTCAGGGGGTTTGTCCTGAATGCAGCAAAATTTACTAATAAAAGGAAGCTTTTCATCTAATCATTTTAATCCTATATTTGCCACTTATACTTTTTCTTATAAACTTACTTTAAGTCATGAAATACCTAGTATTTATTTATTTATTCACTGCTATACCTTTTATTTCCTTTGCCCAAACAGAAAGACTAAGTCCTGAAAAACTATGGCAATTGGAGCGCCTGAGTGATGAACAAGTTTCGCCTAATGGGGCTCTTGTATTATATGGTATTACTAAATATGAGTTGGAAGCCAATGCCGGAGAACGTGATTTGTATGTGCAACCAATAGATGGCGGTGAAGCGGTAAATATTACTGATAACTTAAGCAGTAGTGCCGGAAATGCGCGCTGGAGACCCGATGGTAAAAAAATTGGATTCTTGTGCAGCCGAAGTGGCAGGAGCCAACTATGGGAGGTAAACCCCGATGGTACTGACTTGAAACAAGTAACTGATTTTGATTATAGTATTGCCAATTTTGCATACGCACCTACTCAGGGTTATATTAGCTTTACCAGCGAGGTAACCTTGGATGAAACCCTGAATGATAAATATCCTGACTTACCCCAGGCCGATGCCAGGTTAATTGATGATTTGATGTATCGTCATTGGGATAGCTGGCACAATTACTCCTATTCACACTTATTTTTTGTGCCTTATCAAGATGGTAAAATTACCGGTGAAGCGATAGACATAATGAAAGGTGAAAAATATGATGTGCCCCTGCAGCCATTTGGTGGAGCCAACCACATTGTATGGAGCCCCGATGCCCGACACTTGCTTTATGTTTGTAAAAAAAGTGAAGGAAAAGAATACGCCACCAGTACTAATTCTGACTTATATCTTTATAGGCTAAGTAGTGGTGAAACAACTAACCTGACAGAGGGAATGTCTGGTTATGACACGGATCCGGTTTTTTCACCCGATGGTAGCAAGATAGCCTGGCTTAGTATGGAAAGACCGGGCTTTGAAGCAGACCGTAACGTGGTGTACCTGTACAACATGGCCACAGGTAACAAAAAAGCACTGAGTGAAAATTTCGATGCCAGTGCCTCTGGTCTGGTTTGGGGAAAAGAAGGTAAATCGTTGTTTTTTATTGTGGGAAAAGAAGCTACTTATCAGGTCTATAAAATGAAGCTGAAGTCGACTGATTTTGATAAAATAAATGTGAAAGCCAATGATATAGAACAATTGACCCAAGGCTGGCACAATTATTATTCGCTGGCCTTTGCGGGTGATCAATTACTGGGCAGTAAAGCTAGCATGAGCATGCCTACACAGCTTTTTCTGATTGATCCAAAAACCGGTAAGGAAACACAATTTACAGCAGCAAACCAGGAAATGCTTAACCGGCTAAACCTGGGAAAAGTAAAAAAACGCATGGTAGAAACTTCCGATGGTTTGGAGATGCTGGTTTGGGTTATATATCCGCCGGATTTTGATCCCGCCAAGAAGTATCCAGCTCTGCTCTATTGTCAGGGCGGCCCCCAAAGTGCGGTGAGCCAATTTTTCTCCTACCGCTGGAATTTTCAATTAATGGCAGCCAATGACTATATCATTGTGGCACCCAATCGACGTGGCCTGCCTGGTTTTGGGCAAGCCTGGAATGATGAAATCAGTGGTGACTGGGGTGGCCAATCCATTAAAGACTACCTGTCGGCGATAGACGATGTAGCCAAAGAACCATATGTAGACCAGGAACGCCTGGGTGCAGTAGGTGCCAGCTACGGAGGTTACTCGGTATACTTTCTGGCAGGAATGCATGAAGGCCGTTTTAAAACTTTCATTTCTCACTGTGGTGTTTTCAATTTAGAGAGCTGGTATGGTAGTACAGAAGAGATGTTTTTTGCTAATTGGGATCTTGGTGGTGCATATTGGCTTAGGCCGGAGCCGGCTAGTTATGAAAAGTTTTCTCCACATAAATTTGTACAAGACTGGGATACCCCCATATTAGTAATTCATGGGCAGAAAGATTTTCGTGTACCGGTAAGTCAGGGGATGGAAGCCTTTTCTGCCGCGCAGCTTCAAGATATACCCAGCAAATTCTTGTATTTTCCGGGAGAAGGTCACTGGGTGCTCACCCCTCAAAACGGTGTGCTTTGGCACCGGGTATTTTTTGATTGGCTTGATGATTATTTGAAATAAAATGAATAAATAACTATCACTTTGGTACAAGGCTGCGTAATAAAATCAATTTATATTTAGTACGCAGCCTTTGTGATTTCTATCAAAATTCCCCTTTTTTCCCCACCATTATTCATGGCTTATAATTATTAAACGCTTATATTTGTTACTAATGGCGCTTTTATTATGCTTATTAAAAGCATTTAACTTTAATGATCCGGATTACATACCATGGCCTGGGTACGGGCCAGTTCCAAGTTTTTAAGTACAATTCTCGTCCGTACCGATTGTAATCGATATACAAACCGGATACATAAAACCACTGCATTAGCAATGCAGTAATGTTGCAAATGTTATTATCTTTTTATTTTTTTGGTAATCCAAAAATACCCAATTACAAATGACTATAAGATACCCTATAAATTATAATGCTGCATATCTGCTTCTTTTTGTAACATTTACCGCTTGCAGCACATCTACTCAGCCCTCCAATGACGTAGCGGAAAAGCGGGAATACCTGGAACAGGTAAACGAAGTGGATTATAAGATAATGATGCTGGAAGATTTTGAACAGGAGTTTATCAGCAATGGTAAACTGGAAGCCGCCGAGCGTGTAGTAATTAAATTTAAAGTAGGAGGGCAGGTGGCAGCCCTGAAAGTAAAAAATGGCGATTATGTAACTAAGGGTGCTGTATTGGCCACGCTCCACCAGCAAGAATACCAGCGGGCCATAGAAGATGCCTCCATTGCATTGAAGAAAGCAAAAGTAGACATGCTGGATTTTTTGCTGGGGCAGGGCTACCAGGTAAAAGACAGCCTGAAAGTACCAGCAGACCTACGAGAGATTGCTGCCGTGCGCTCCGGATTCAGTACTGCTGAAAACCAGATGAAGAAAGCACAATACGAACTAGCCCAAACCATTATCAGGGCACCCTTCAGTGGTAAAGTGGCTAATTTACAGTGGCCAACTTACAAGTTTCCCTGCACGACCAGGTGGGAGCCGGCGAAGAGATATGACCATCATCAACGATCGCCAATTGACAGTGGTATTTCACCTGGTAGAGACAGAAATCCACCACATCAAACTTCAGGACAAAGTAAGTGTAATACCTTTCGCCACTACCGATACCATTACCGGGGCAGTAACAGAAATAAACCCGGTGGTAGATGAGAATGGCATGGTAGAAGTAAAAGCCAGGATAAGCAACAAGGGCAACCTGCTGGATGGCATGCAGGTAAAGGTAAGTGTAAAAAAATCAGTACCCGGCCAGCTGGTTGTACCCAAGGAAGCCGTGGTGCTGCGGCAAAACCAGGAAGTATTGTTCCGCTCAATGGCAATAATTTAGACTCAGTGATTTATTCTTTTGAAAAAATTAAAAATATTGCTAAACTTGAGTTATCAAAAGAAAATACTCAACTCGTT
>Ga0207419_1000236_pt1 | contig 46373 bp, 36 predicted proteins | sample ElkSloMetagenome_4_FD_184723 | JGI IMG/M metagenome (GOLD analysis project Ga0207419, IMG submission 184723) | Hot spring microbial communities from Elkhorn Slough, Monterey Bay, USA - MD2A (version 2) | ecosystem: Environmental > Aquatic > Marine > Intertidal zone > Estuary: Microbial mat ...
AGGGGTAGGTTGCTGATGGTCACAAACAGTTCGTTTGGTTATATAGCCAGCACCACTGCAGGTAGGACAAGGATGCTCTTCGCTACCGTCGCCATTACATCGCGGACATTGTTCATAACCTTTGCCATCGCACCTGGGGCAAGTATTATATTCACGTGCACCAAATACATTTACTGAAATAACTACGCCATTGCCCGCGCAAAGTGTACAGCTAACTTTACTCTTACCAAAACAAATACCACAACGTTCTGATAAACTCCCATCTCCCTGGCAAGTAGAACAAGTGCCTTTTATATATCCGTGTTCGTCACATAAATTGCAATTTCGCGCATTGCTTGTTTGTGCTTTAAGCATTGCTTCCAGGGCCTTTACCTCATTAATGTAAGATCCAGACCGCTCAGTCAATTCATAATATTTATCGATAAAGTTCTGACTGTTTTTATATTCACCTATTTGAAAAAGGGTTTCCGCGAAGTAATAGCAAAACTCTGCGGGAATTTCTACATTGAGGGTAAGCACCTGACGAAAAATTACATTAGCCTGATTATAATTTTTCTCTGCCATAAAATTTTTGCCTTTAGCCATTAATTCATAGTATTCATCGGATTGGGCCTGAATACTTGATAAAGCTGCAAAAGCAAGAATAATAGCTAAAGTAATTTTTTTGCGCATAGTACTCAATTAATTTGACTTTATATAACGTGCAAAGTAAATTAAATTGTTCAAAAACTATGCCTTAAACTGGGGCAAATTTCATATTTTATTTTCAGCTGGCTTTTCTTTTAATATAAATCCTTTACTGTGTACATTCACAATTTCAATTGAATCATCATTTTTTAACAGTTTGCGCAAATGACTGATGTGCACATCCATACTTCGCCGGTTGAAATAATCATTCTTACCCCAAATTTCTTTTAAAGTGAGATTTCTGTCCAGCAATTGATTTCTATTTTTAAGTAAAGCTACTAATAGTTTGGCTTCCTTTTCCGTAATAGTAAATGATTCACCATGTACTTTTAAAGCTCGTTGTTGGGTAAGATAACTTGAATTTCCAAATTCATAAGTCTGTAACGAGCTTTCCCTTTCCAACTTTATACTTCGTCTTAATACAGCTTTTATCCGCGCCAGTAATTCTTCTTCATCAATCGGTTTTGTGATGTAATCATCAGCGCCCAGGTAAAAACCTTTCAATTTATCGATCTTCAGTGATTTGGCAGTCAAAAAAATAATGGGCTGAATAGTATCTATATTTTTTATTTCTTTTGCAACGGTAAATCCATCTTTTTCCGGCATCATTACATCAAGTATACAAAGATCAATACTTTGCTGTTGAAAAGTCAATACGCCTTGCTTACCATCTTTGGCCCAAAAAACGGCATAGTCGTTCATCTCCAGATATTCTTTCAAAATATACCCTAAGGTTTCATCATCTTCAACTAGTAATATTTTTGGTTTCATCTTTATCTGAATTTGGCATTTCAATGATGAATTCGCTTCCCTGCATGTACTTGCTTTGAATCCAAATTTTTCCATGGTGGGCTTCCAACATCATTTTAACGTAACTTAATCCCAGCCCCAGGCCTTTTACCTTATGTAAATCCCCTGTGGGTACCCGGTAAAATTTATCAAATATTTTTTCAATTTGTGATTTTTCAATACCTATCCCATTGTCTCTAACACCAATTATTATTTTCTGATCCTGATTTTTACTGTAAATCTCGATTTGTGCAGGTTCTGGAGTATATTTTCTGGCATTATCTACTAAATTATGAATTATACCTTTATAATGCACTTTATCTACCAGGCAATAGCTGTTACTCGCTTGAAAATCATATTTTATTGTTCCATTCTGTTGTTCGAGTAAAAATTCAATAAGCTGGCATGCTTCCCTGATCAATTGATGCACATCTGTTTTTTCAAAATCCAATGGTAGGCTTTCGTTTTCCATCAGAGTTATATCAAGAACCTTCTCCACTCTTTCTTTTAATTTTTGATTTTCATTTTGTAACAGCCTAAGATATTTTTTTACTTTGGCCGGTGTTTCTCCATTCATTTTGTCAATTACATTGTGAAGCAACGAAACAGAAAAAATGGGAGTTTTAAGTTCATGGGTCAAATTATTGATAAAATCGTTCTTCAGTTCGGCTAATTGCTTTTGTCTTCGCCAGCTTGATATTACCACATAGAATGAAAAGGAAAGTAGTGAAATAAGTATAATGCTGATCACCAGGATAAATTTTGTTTGCTGTAGAAAGTAGAGAAACTCATTTTTAAAATTAATACCTATCCTGTATTTGCCCTCGCCCAGGGTTCCTTTAATTCTCCATCCGGCTTTTATACTCTGTTTGTAATATTTTTCAGGCTCCTTGATCTTATCAATGGATGAGAGCACAAATTCTCCTCCAGTAGTATGAAATATTGCATAGTTAAATGGAAGATCAACACCAAATTCTAGGCTGACCGAATCAATTTTATGTTGTAACAATTTCAGCGCATTGTCTCTCAATTTATCATCAATATCCTTACCCTTCTCTTTATGCCATAAATAATTGATTAAGATAGCACTGGCTAACGAATCATCTTCAACTGAATGGTGTATTTCCAATAGAATATCATTGGTTTTAAATTGAAAGGCTTTTTTTTGCACGTTGATCTGAACATAGAGAAGATATCCCTGAATAACTGTAAGGCTAAACAAAGCAAAAATTACCAATAAAATAATACTGGATAATGGAATTCTCACAAGGTGCTTCAAAAACTTCATAATACTGTAAATCTAAATGAGAATTAGGAATTTAAACTTATAATTAACTTTTGTTTAACTCATTTAACCTTTAATTGATAAGGTTTAACTAAATCTTATCCCCCTCTTAACAATTTAACGGTTTGTTTTGCAAGTAAAAAAAATATGAAATCTATAGTTATTTTTTTTCTCGCCTTTTCATATGCATCAGTGGCAACAGCCTATGAAGATCCGCTTAAGGTTTTTATTGATTGCGATGATTGTGATATGACTTACTTAAAATCTAATCTTAATGATATAGATTACGTGCGTGATCCTAAGCAAGCACAAATATACCTATTAGTTACGGATCAAAGCACGGGATCTGGAGGTAGAAACTATGAAATGCAATTCATTGGTTATCAAGACCTTAAGGATATAAGCTTCAAGCTAAACTTAAATACCGACCCTACTTTAACTCATGCAGAAAGGCGTAAAGAATTATTCGACTTAATTAAATCAGGACTTGAACCCTATAAAGCAATGAAAGCTGATATAAAAAGAGAAGTTTCTTCAAAAGATAATAGGGCCAAAATTAATCCCTGGAACTGGTGGATTTTTGATATAGAAGGAAGCCTGGATTATGCAAAGGAGGTGCAAACTGAAGAATATGAAATAGAAGGTGAAATTGACATTGAAAGAATAACAGAAGAATGGCGGATAAGAACAAGCGTGGATTACGAATACCAGGAAAATCATGTTACTCGCAATGAAGACAAATTTATCAGCACGCTCAATCGTACCAATGCCAGTGGTTCCATTGTGAAAAGCTTAGGGAGTAATTTCTCGGCGGGAATATTTGCCAGTGGCTGGAGCAATAGCGTAGATAATATTGATGAAGGCTATCGACTCAATGCTGCCTTAGAATACAACTTCTATCCCTATTCGGATGTATACTTTCGTGAATTTACTGTGGCTTATTTTGTCGGCCCCCGATATTTAAATTATGTAGAAGAAACTATTTTTAGCCAAACCCAGGAAACGCTTTTCAGTCAATCTTTATCTGTAAAGTACCAGATTATTAAACCCTGGGGTGGCACTGAGTTAAACATAGAAGGGTTTCATTATTTTCACGATTTTAGTAAAAACAGGCTTGAACTAGAAGGCGATCTTTCGATACGGCTTTACAAAGGTTTATTTGTCAGGGTGTCTGCCGAAGCACGATTGATTCATGATCAATTGTATTTGCCAAAAGGTGATGCTAGTTTGGAAGAAATTTTACTGGAGCGAAGAGCCTTGGCTACTGATTTTGAGTTTGAATTTAATGTAGGGCTGGCTTATACTTTTGGAGCATTGGCCAATAACGTGGTAAATACCCGACTTTAAATATTAATATAATATATTTTAGCAGTTTACAGAATATTTCAGCCTAAGCAGAAGTTTAAAAAATAATTTTTATATATTTAGGAGGCAAAATGTACTCCTCATGCAATTAACACACGAGCAGCAAAAAATAATTAGTGCTAAAGGTAACCTGAAGATTAATGCAGTGGCCGGATCAGGTAAAACAACTACCATCATTGAATTTGCTCGTTCTCTTCCTTCTACTGCCAAAATTATATACCTGGCGTTCAATCGATCGGTAAAGCTGGAAGCCCGGGAAAAGTTTTCAAATCAAGGACTGCGTAATGTCTCCGTAGAAACTGCTCATTCATTGGCCTTCAGGCATGTAATGCCCAAGCACAATTACCGGTTGAAAAACCATGGTTACAAAACCCATGAAATAGCCGAATTGCTGGGACTGCAAGGGGGTGGAGAAAAGCATGGTGAATTTATTGTTGCCAGGCATATCAATCAATTTGTCAGTTATTTTTGTAATAGCAACAAAGCCAAAGTAAACGAGCTAAAGTATTATGAAACGTTATCAGACCCCAAAGCCAGGGCTTTTGTAAAAACAAATTACTCCTATATTTTGCGGCAAACTCGCTTGTTGTTGGCCCGAATGGATAAAGGAGTAATTGAAATCATCCATGATTTTTATTTAAAAAAATTTCAATTAGGTAATCCTGTCTTGCCTTATGATTATATTCTTTTTGATGAAGGGCAAGATGCCTCTGCAGCCATGCTTGATGTTTTTCGTAATCAAAAAGCAAGAAAAGTAATAGTGGGTGATACCCACCAGCAAATTTATGGCTGGCGATACGCCGTTAATTCTCTTGAACAGCTTGATTATAAAAACCACTATTTAACCTATAGCTTCCGTTTCCCCCAGGAAATAGCAGACCTTGGAATAGCGGTTTTGAACATAAAAAAACTGCTGGGAAATGAGCCGGAAATCAAAATAACCGGCAAAGGAAAAAGTAATACTATAAAAAGCAGGGCTATATTAGCCAGGACCAACCTTGGTTTGCTACTACGAGCAATTGACTATATAAATAACCTTCTACAACCAACCACGATCTATTTCGAGGGGAATATTACCAGCTACACCTATGCTGATGATGGTACTTCACTTTATGATGTACTTAACCTTTACAATAAAAAACATCATCTGATTCGTGATCAGTTGGTAAAAAGTATGAAAGACATGGAGGAACTGGAAGAATATGTGAAAAATGCTGAAGATGTACAACTGGGCATGATGGTAGAAATAGTAAAAAAATATGGCAATGAAATCCCTGATATTATCCAGGACCTGAAATCTTATCATATTGATGATGGCAAGAAAGACAAGGCTGATATGGTATTTTCCACTGTGCATCGATGTAAAGGCATGGAGTATGATGAAGTAACGCTGGTGAATGACTTTATTAATAAATCTAAAATTGAAAAATTGCTGGATGATCAAAAGAAAAAGAAAAAGAAAAACAATCAGCTCTTGCAAAAGCTGAATGAAGAAGTTAACTTACTGTATGTAGCGGTAACCAGGGCTCGAAATAAGGTGCTAATTCCAAGTACATTATTGCCGGAAGGATTTCATGCTACTCAGCATGTGGAAATAATTGATGTAAAGGATGAAGAAGATTATGATGAAGAAATGGAATTAACTGATGAGTGGGATGAAAATATAAAAGACTATTACCACAATGAAAAAAGAACCCTGGAAGATGTAATCAACAATGCACGAAAAAGGCAGAATGAGCAACCCCGAAATGCCTATAATCCCTGGACGGCTGAGGATGACGAAGTTTTGACTGTTATGTATTGCGAAGGTAAATCCGCAAAAGAAATGGCTGAAAAATTTGACCGAACCCCAAATGCCATTCGTAAAAGAATTAAAAAGCTTGAACTGGAGGATTTGTATGGGTGATTTTACTTAACTTATTATTTAAATTATGAACGCTTTTATTTTAATTGTATTACTAATACAGACAATCATTAATCAGAGTTTTGATAAAAAGATGGAAATAACATTTGAGGGATATTATGTGACAGGTCGAGGCCCATGCCAGGTATTGCACGATGGTACCAGACGATGGCCAAGAACTACGGGTTTCAAGGTAATAAGAAGCGAATTAGATTTTTCTTATGTTGAAATCGAGTATCAGATGATACAAAAAAGGAATTTTGAGCTCAACCAGATTTACCTTATAACAATACACCTCAGTGAAGAAAGATTTAAAGAGTTAAAGCTTGATCAGCCAAATACCCGCTTAAGTTACAGAAATCCCATTAAGGTTGATGAAATTATTAAAGTAGAAAAAATTAAGTAATGATTACTTAATTAAAAATTCGCACCCCTTTTAAAGGCTGTGGAGCCGAGAAAAAATATAAAAAAAGCAACACGAAAATTTAATTAAAATACTGATAATCAGTATTTTAAGTTGTCCAAAAAACCAAATTAATCAAGTTGCATAACAAAGATATAAATAAGATTTCAGATTAAAAAGCGGATTTATCCATGGGTGGTTAGAACCGGATTTTCCGGTAAGTTCTTTGAAATGTTTTTCATTGTCATCGCTCTGTCAGAGTTTCTTTGGCTTTAATCTGGATATAGCTTCCACTTCCTTTTTCCGATTTTAATGAGTATGCCTTTTTTTTGGTTTACCCACAGTAAACCCAATTTATACCAGTTCATTTTTTCAATATATTCAAGCCAGCAAGGTTATATTTTATCGGTTAAAGGTTAAAGAATGAAAGTTCAATAGGGAAGCCCAATATAAAGATAAAGTTGGTCCCATACGTTAGAAACACGCTCAATTGCTTTGCGCGTCTTTGTTAGTATACGATCATCTAAAATTAAATATCAAGGCGTGGTTAATTAAAAGTGATATTGGAAATAGGATTCGTTAATTATTCAAATATCCAATTGATTTCATTGACTAATAAGGTATCTCCCTGATCTAAATATTGATAAATTTCTTGGTTTAGTTCATTTGTTGTTGTGGCGGAAAATGTGCTACCATTAGGAAAAAAAGAGTTGTAATAAAAGAAAAACAATCGTGGCAATATTAATTGATTTGCATTTGAGCTAAAAATGTATTCATAAGTATAAGTTACTTTCTCTCCAAAACCTGAGTATAACGGGATTGCTTCTTGATCTATAATATTTAATGAGTTTTTACCAATTTTATTTGCAAATTGATTTTCATCATAAGTGCCTGGAACTATAAACTGCAAAGTATCACTTTCCAATACAACGATTCTATTTGCTTGCCTGATTTTGAGTGTATCCAATTTATTATTCTGATTAATTACTGCAGTTTGAGCAAAAAAAGTAATAGTAAAATCATAATTATAAACCGTGGAATCTTTGGGAAATTCCAATTGTGAAAAATTGCTTTCAGCTTTGGAAAATATAGAGGCGATTTGACTAGGATCATGTATTTCTCCATCTGCTGTAAATAAACGGTGTGTTTTAACTTCCTGCTTGGTGAGGGTGTATGAATAATTTCTTTTTATTTCAAATTCACTGTCGGAGTTACAGCTGAAAAGCACAGTAAGCATCAATAGAGGCAAGAGAAGATTTTTCATAATGATCTGGTTTTAGACTTATATTGAACAGCGTGCAGCATTTTTCCCAATTCGTCTTTTATTTCAAAAGTTATATTAGGCGTAGGCATTGGCGTTACAGTTACTTGCACAAACCCTCCGGTGGGCTCTCTTTGTATAAATATTTGTTCTATTTTTCCTTCCGGATCAGTAGATTTTGGATCACCTGGCTTTCGACCGGTACGGGCATTTTGATCTACCAAAGCTCCTGAACCAAATTCTTCAAATCCTAAAGGGTGACGTGAATGATATTGCCAGTGACGATCGCCACACATGAAGTACAGGTTTTTATTTTGAAAGTCATTGGCTACCAGCCAATCAAAAATCTGCTGTTGCTCATATTGAAAGCCTCCGGGATTGGTATGATTATCTTTTTTATAGGCATCATCAGGTCCTACTAAAGGTGTTGGAGAAATAATTATTTTAAAAGGAGCGTCACTTTCAAGCAGGGTTTTTTGCAGCCAGGTAATTTGCTTTTTTCCCCACAAAGTTTTTCCTGCGGTATCCGGCATGTTGTTAGGACTGCGGTAATCCCTGCCTTCCATCATCCAGATTTGCAGCAGCTGGTTCACCCGATAGGTACGATAAGTTGGCTCCTCCGGATCATTAGGGTCAGTGATAGGCACAACATTCTTAATAGTGGCGACACCTACTTCATGAGAGGGTTCGGCAAATTTTCTATTGGTAGTATCGGCATCATTAAATCTGTAATCATGATCATCTTTGAGCCAATAGCTGGGTATCCGGCACATCAAGTCTCTGATGCGGGGCATTGAAAACTGGCGGTGCCACTTGGCCAAAAGTTCTGCTCTGGTTTCGGCAGGAAGGCTGTAAGGATGGTCGTAGTAAACGTTATCACCATTAGCCACCCAGAATAGTGGATCAAGGGAGGCAATCGTTTCAAAACCAATAAAACCCTGCTGCCAATCTTCTCCGGAAACCAATTCTGGTACTCTTTCTCCCACACCGCTATCGCCTATGTTATAGTACTTTTCGTAATTCATACAGGAACTGTGGATGAAACTAATTTCTGAATTATCAGAGGCAGGTGGTAGAGTATTAAAATAGCAGGTTTTCCCATACCGTAGATCAGTGCTGTCGCTACCTACCAGTATCCTGTAAAAATAGGTTGTGCCCGGGTTGAGGTTGTTTACTTTTGTTTTCAGAGTAAAATCATTTTCACTATTGGCCTCTAACATGGTGGTGCGTATTGATTTCAGAAACAGTGTATCAGTAGAAACCTGAAAGTAGCCATAGGCGGGAACTCCTTTTACATCTTCAAATAAACTGGTCACCACAGTATCTGATTTTACCAGCCGTGATTGCAAAATAATACTATTTTGGGTAGGCTCACCTGACACGTTTACGTGTAAAATATCAGTTGGAAGAGGTTCTTTATTGTTGCAGGCCATGGTAAAAAAACCGCTAATAAGTATAAGGGCAAATATGTTCTTCATAAGTTATAAATGGTATTAAATTTTAAAGGTGCGAAAATTCAGTTACTTATCTCAGAAATTCAAAACGAAGATACTTGATTTTCACTCCTTGTGCCAAAAACTTTTTTTCATATCGCGTAGTAATGCCATGATGGTCATCCTTAAATTTGGAGGAATACAAATCTTCGGTAAATAGGAGTTGGCTGATATCCTTTCGTTGATTAAGCACCTCCATTGTATAATCAAAAAACAAATCACTGTCTGTTTTCAGATGAAAAATACCCTGGGGAGCCAATAAGTTTTTGTAAATATCCAGCCTGACAGGATGCGTAAGCCTTCTTCTAGCATCTCTACTCTTGGGTCGCGGATCAGGAAAAGTAAGCCAGATTTCGTCTATCTCGTTTGGTTCAAAAAAACGATCGATCATTTGAATCTGAGTACGCAAAAAGGCTACATTCAAATGGTTTTCTTGCTGGGCTGTTTGACTTCCTTTCCATATTCTGGCCCCTTTAATGTCCACACCTATGAAGTTTTTATCAGCAAATTCACGAGCAAGACCTATTGTATATTCACCATATCCACAAGCCAGCTCTACCACGATTGGATGATCGTTTTTAAAATAGGATTGTCGCCAATGTCCTTTAATTTTTTCGTAAATAGATTTTCCCGGTTCTATAACATTTTCACTATTGACGTTATCTTCAAAACGTGCAAGTTTGCTTCTACTCATTTTATAAATTCTCTATTTCTGCTACTACAAATGAACTTCCACCAACAAAAACAACATCCTGATCAGTGGCTGAATTTTTTGCCAATGCCATAGCTTCATTTACATTTTTTATAATTTTATAACTTAAATCAAATTTTTCTGCTAATACCATCAACTCTTCCACAGGCTTTGCTCTGGGCAATTTGGCTTGACAAAAATAATAATTAGCCTCTTTGGGCAATAATTTAAATATATCTTCTGCATTCTTATCTTTAACCATGCCCAATACCAAGTGTAGCTTTTCAAAAGGTAAATGATTTAATTGGTCCAATACCAATTTTAATCCCTCAACATTATGAGCCACATCACACACGGTATAAGGTTTAGTAGATAAAATTTGCCACCTTCCTTTCAAGCCGGTTGTTTTGATCACATTCGTAAATCCTGAAAAAATTTGTTCGTCGGCAATGCGATAATTTTGATCGCGAAGCTTATCGACAGCTGCTAAAATTCCCGGAATATTACGAGCTTGGTAGTGGCCCAACAAAGATGATAGCAAAGTTGGGAATATTATTTTTTTTCCATTTTTAATCTGGAAAGTAGCTCCGGAATAATCAGTGCTTAAATGCTTCACTTGATAATGTTTTGCTGCAAAAATGATTTCCGCGTTATATTCCTTGGCTCTAAGGTTAAATGTATTTTCTATTTCAGATTGCCACTCACTAATGACCACAGGCCGGTTTCTTTTTATTATTCCTGCTTTTTCACCAGCTATTTGAGGAAGTGTATCCCCCAATAATTCCATATGATCATAGCCGATATTAGTAATCAAGGATAGAATCGGATCAATTACATTCGTTGAATCGAGCCTCCCTCCCAGCCCTACTTCTATTATTGCTACATCCACGTTACTCTTATAAAAAAAATCAAAAGCCATGGCAACTGTAATTTCAAAGAATGAAGGCTTTATAACTTCAATTTCAGGCTTAATTTTTTGTACGAAATCAACTACAAATTCTTGATCTATTTCTTTACCATTTACTTTAATTCTTTCAGTAAAACTTTTTAAATGTGGCGAGGTATAAAGTCCGATTTTATATCCACATTCCTGCAAAATAGCGGCTAAAACGTGAGATGTGCTACCTTTTCCGTTTGTACCTGCTATATGTATAGATTTAAATTTTTCTTGAGGATTATTGATCGCCCGGCAAAGGGCTAGAGTATTCGTTAAGTCTTTCTTAAATGCAGTTTTACCTATCTGCTGATACATAGGTAAAGCATTATACAAGAAATCCAGCGTTTCCTGATAAGTCATAAAGTTTAATGAAATAAGTAATTTTTAACGTGCACGAAGCACAAAGGTAATGGTTCCTGTAGAAAATGGTGGTACGGAAGCATTGTCTGTTTTACTAAAAGTTATTTTTCGTACTGCATCATTATATATTCGCTCAACGGAGGGGCTCACTGTAGATTCTTTTGTCTGCACATTTACCACGTATCCTTGATCATCGACTTTTATTTGAAAAACAATTCTACCAGTTTCACTGCTGGTATCTGGTGGACGTGGCACTTGATCCCATGACCAGCCAGCCATACTTAGTGAAGCTCCACCACCACCTCCCTGAGCACCATAAAGCGCTTGTGCATCTACAGAACCTTCCCTGCTGCCTTGATCGCCAGATGCATTTTGCTGGTCTCCCTGGCTTTGATTGCCACCGTATAGTGCCCTGGAATCTGTTTTAGGTTTAGAGGATGTTTCTTTAGGCTTTTCAGCTGGCTTGGTTACTTCTTTTGGCTTAGTCTCAGTAGGTTTTTCATTCACCAAACCTTCATCAGGCTGCGTGACTGACTCTTGTGCTGATGACTCTGTTACTTGTTCTTGTGTTTCAGGATTATCTTCTACCGGTTGTGATTGATTTTCTTCAGGTTGTTCTTCAGGTGTTGGGCTAGGTTGCGAAGTAGGTTGCACATCTCCACTTCCCATTTGCTCCAGGCCAAAATTTAACTCGATGCCATAAGTAGGTTTTGGAGGGTTGGGCGCACGCCACGCCATAATAAAGAAAAACAAAATCAGCAAGGCCAAGTGAACTCCAGCTGAGATCATTAGGGCTCTGTGATTATAATCTTTCTTCTCTCTCATTGTAAAAAATATTTATTCCGGTATTGTGGCGATTGAAACTTTTGCATTCATTGATTTTGCTATGCCCGCTATTCTCACCAAATGCTCAGTAGGCACTGATTTGTCAATGTTTAAAACTACCACTCCTTCACTACCCTCAAACACCTGTCGCAAATCATTCTCTATCCTATTTTCTGAAGTCAATTTGCCATTTACATAATAGTTCAGGTCTTCAGTAACAGTTACTCTCACCTGCTCCATGGTTTTGCTAGATGCTTTACTACTGGGTAAATTAACGGTAAGGCCAGAAGGCACGAATGAAGAGGTAAGTAAAAAGAAAATCAACAATAGAAAAACAACATCTGTCATTGATGACATACTAAATGCGGCTTCAATTTTATGTTTCGACCTTAAGTTCATATTTTCAAAACGAAAAATTAATGTGGTTCTTGCAATAAATCAATAAAATCAATTGAGGTGTACTCCATTCTGTGAATTAACTTTTGTACACGAGCTACCAAAAAGTTATAGCCTAAGTAGGCAATAATACCCACCATCAGACCTGAGGCAGTGGTTATCATAGCTTCATAAATACCGCTTGAGAGCAATTTTGGGCTTATTTGACCTTCTTCGTTGGCCATGGCCATAAATGCCTGTATCATACCGGTTACTGTACCTAAAAACCCTATCATGGGAGCAGCACCTGAAATCGTTGCCAGATAGCTAAGATTTTTCTCAAGGTTATATACTTCAATTTTGCCTTGGTTTTCAATGGATACTTCAATGTTTTTTAACGGACTACCAATTCGTGATATTCCTTTTTCTATCATTTTAGCAATAGGCGTATCTTCCTGAGCACATAATAAGCGTGCACCTTTAATATCACCATCAGAAACAAGCCGTTTTACTTTATTCATAAAAGCATCCGGTGTCCGCGCTGCTTTTTTTATGCTTAAATATCTTTCGAAGAAAATATATACAGCTAAAAATGAAAGTAAAATGATGGGGATCATCATAAATCCCCCTTTGAACAATAATTCGATAAAAGAAATTGAAGCCTCTCCTTCAGACACGCTTACAGTGTCGAGGGGAGTTGTTTGAGTCACCTGTAATAAAATCATTTTAATATTTCAAAATCCAAACGTCGTTTCCGTATCTTGACCGATAAGTACTTAATTGATTTTCAGCTGCACCCCAGGAACCAGCTTTATCTATTGCCAAACGATAATATTTAACATCACCGTATGGATATATTAAAAAAGTACCTTTGCCGCCATTTGCCAGTTTCTTGCCAAAGTCGATTGCCATATCATCATCTACAAAACTACCGATTACTATCCAATAGTTGCCTGTACGCGATTGTATTGTTGATATGTTTCCTTGTCCGGCACTGGAAGAGCTTCCGGATGAATAAGATGGAGTTGTAGTCGACGGTGTAGATGTTTGGGTATCAGCAGTGCTTGTGCCTTCGTCAGCCTCTTGAGTTTCCAAAGCTTCATCAGGTACAGCATTAGTTTCTTCTTCAAATCCACCATCAGCAGCAGTTTCATCTACAACTTCAGTGTCGATTACTTCTTCCTCGGGAGGATTTAAAATATCTTTCAACCAAAACCAATATCCGGCAAACAAGCCTCCGGCTACTATTAAGATGGTAAGAATAATTAATAAAACTTTGCCTGTATTGTCAGAGCCTTCGTCTTCATCGTCGTCATAATAAGGATCATCATCGTCATAGTTGTAGTCATCCTCATATGTATCTTCTTTATATTCATCTTGATAAGAATCACTGTAGCTATCGGTGGGTTGATCTTCTTCTTTGTTTCCGCTGTCATAAGTAGAGCCATAATCCGACTGGCTACTATATTCGGATGATAAACCGGAATCGCTTGTTTGACCATAATCAGTAGATTGACCATAATCACTTGACTGTCCATAGTCATTTGACTGTCCATAATCATTAGATGATTGACCATAGTCATAGCTCTGCTCCTGATCTTTTTTATAAGGATCATAAGAAACATCTGGCAAACCAAAATCGTCGGAATCGTCCTCCTTTTTTTGGTTATAATCAGGGCTCCATTCGTTTTCTTGATCTGAGTTATAGTTCTTTTCGTCCATAATATTTATGGTTAATTTTTTACATAGTTAGCATTATAAAACATATAATTCGCTGAATTTCACGTAAATGTAAGAGTTTTTTTTTGCAGGTTCAAAATTTAACTCTTCATTTTTATAGCAACTTCATGCTATTTATTACAACAATAAAGAATATTTGTTTTTTGTAATATTTTTAGAATGAGTAGGTCAATCCTCCCATTACCAACAATCCTCTACTCGGATAGTTGAGATAACGCTGATAGTTATTGCCAAACATATTCTCAAATGATAAAAATATGGAGAATCGAGGACTGAATAAATAATCTATTTTCAAGTTGAAGTCAACGATGTCTTCTAAATCAAATTCGCTGTCATTATGCAGCATATAACCTCTTAAACCGCCTAAATAATATAATTCAGCAGTGAAATTAATTTTATCATAAAGGTTGTAAAGGCCATTGACAGCAATTTTATAATTTGGCATATGCCAAGCCTCCTCCACTTCATCAGTGTCGTAACTAAATAAATCACCTCTAAATCCTAACCTAAAATTTTCCTTATGCAGAAAATTAAGCTCACCGAAAAAATTAAATATTGTGGATATGCCTGTATCATAAAGAGCTGAAAATCGTGTAGTGTCAGAAGCACTATTCACAAAAAAGTGCATGTTTTTGTACGTTCCTATAGAAAACCCTGCATCATATGCCAAATTATTTACCAATGTTCCCTTCAATCCACCGTACAATTCGAAGGTTTTATTGGTATGTAAAAGCGGAATTTGCTGCTCTATCCATGGGTTATCATTTACCATACTTTGTAAAGTAACGGGCTCGATGTCACCGTCAATCCCTGCATAGATAGATGCTTCATCCAATAAGCGATAAGATGCTTTGGCCATAGGATAAAAATTAAGCTCACTACTATTGGAAAGTGAATCATTGTTAAATACAACATTAAATCCTGCTTCTATTGAAAACTGATCGGTATGGAAGTTGAAGCTAGGTTTGAGTTTAAATAAATTACGGCTAATGGAAGTACCATCTTTACGATTAGCCAACATCAGGTCAGCATTGATAATGGCACTTAATTCTTTACTGATTTCATAATTGACAAAACCATCTAAATCAAATATCACCTCCCTGGCATCAAACCTATCGTTTAGCAGATTAAAACGTGTATTTAGTTTAAAGGAGCCTAAAGCATCTTCAAAATTATCTTCCAGCCCCGCGCTGATCTCAAAATTATTGAATACTTGTTTAATCGTGTCTCTTACTACTTCTACCTCTGGATTATAGCCATAAAAATAAACTTTGTTGCGCTGGTATTTTGCTTTTCCACTGAAAGTAATCAAATCTGTAAAATACTTTCCGGAAAAAGCCAGCAAGTTGTCACTCACTCCACTATTTCGTTTATCTACCGGACCATGAATTGATGATAAATGGCGAATATGAGTACCAAATGAAAATTCATCGCTACGTTTATTATAACTATAAGCTTCCAGGTAAGATGTTAAATAATTCCCAATTCCTGCCTTCACAAAGTTGCCATAGAGCTTATCAAGGGGATCTTCTTTTATGGTAAAAACTCTTATACGGGGCTCTACCACGCCAGGATTAAGATGAAAATTTTGAAAATTATAGGTAATTACTTCATCACCATCAGACTGAGGTAGTGGAGGTATTTTCTCAAAGTTTCTAGCGGCTTGCGGCAATTCCAATTTGCGATCTTTTTCAATTACGACTTTGGCATTTTCAATTTGCCCTCCTTCTTCCCATTTATTGTCCTGCTGAGCAAAGGATTTCAATAATAAACCGGAAAACAAGCAAGTAAATACAAAAAATCTATTCATAATCCTGTACATTACACATTTATTCATTAAGCGGTTTCATAAAAGAAGTATCCTGCGGCATGTTTGCCTTTTCTTCGGCTTCTATCTCGCTCAGGCGCTTTTTGGCTTTGTCACGAGCTTCAACCACCGGACTTTTTTCAGCTATCGATTTTAAAGTTGCTTTTGCTTGGAATATTTCATCCAGCGCGATATAATTTTCTGCAATTAATAAAAAGGATTTGCTGATCCACTCTTCGTATGTCCCAAAGTTGCTATTTAAATTAAATAAAGTTTCTAAAGATTGATTGTAATCACCTTGTAGGTGAAAAATTTCGGCCATTAGATACTGTGCTTCAGCACCATTTATATCTTTTGCCGTGTTTAGTGTTTTGATAAATTGATCAATTGCTTGTTCGTAATTTCGTTGCCGGTAAGCTGCTTTCCCCAGGTATAGGTTTGCCCGATTTTGTGCATTCGCAGATACACTAGCCCTTTCCACTATTTGATTGGCAAAATATATAACAGAATCATAAGCTTGCTGCTCGTAATAAGCTTCCATAAGCCCCGACCAGGCAAAGTATTGCTCCTTCTTATTTTGAGCTGCGTTGGAGAGCTTGCGATAATTATTAATAGCTGCAACAAAATTTTCTTTACCAACTTCTATATCGGCAATTCTTTGAATTATCCGATTGTAGTATTCGCCGGCATTATTGTTGGCCAGCTTACGGTACTGCTGAAGTGCCTGTTCATATTGATCGGCACGATAATAAGCTTCAGCTAAATAATATCTTGCCTCGTAGTTGCTGGCACTTTGCGGATAGCTTTGCAGATATGCATTTAAGCCATTAATAGCTGCTTGGTACTTCTGGCTAAAATATAAATTCTTAGCGGATTCAAATTCGATATTCTGCAGATTGTTATTATCCGGATTGGCTTGCTTATACTTGGCCAGATATTGATCAAATTGTTCGGACCTGCCCTGGCGATTCAAAATTTCTTGCAGACCTAATAATGCACTATTGCTTACTTCATGATTGATATACTGGTTCAATATTCGCTTATAATCGGCTTCAGACTGTTCATAATTTTTCACATTAGAACTAGCTAATGCTCTTCGCATGTGAGCAAAAGGCACGTATGCACTTTGTGGATGCCTGTTAATTAAATTACTAAAGGTAGCTATTGCTTCCTGATATTTACCCTCCTCAAATGAAATCTGTGCTTTTTCAAATAACGCGTCATCATGGTATGGAGAATTAGGATAATCATTAATAACTCTATTTAAGCTACTACGTGCATCATTTGTTTTGTCTGTGAGTCCTTGCACCACTCCCACTTGGTACCAGGCATAATCTTTATCCGGGTGATTGGCTTCAATAGCTTGACGATAGACTTGTAAAGCACTTTGATAAGTTTTATTGACATAATAGCAATCAGCAAGACGAATTAAAGCGTCATTGTAAAATTCCTTTTGTCTATTGTTGCGCATTTCTTTTACATATGCTTTAAAATGAGGCAATGCTTTATCATATTGTTTACTATTGAAATAAGCATAACCAATGCCGTATCTGGCTCTGGTGTAATAAGGATTATTAACATTACTATTTCTAAATACCGCCGCATATTGGTTGATGGATTCGTTGTAGCGGTTGCCTATGGAATAAGCTTCACCTGCCCAATAATGCGCCTGTACCAAAATATCCCGATCGTAATTCATTGCTGCTGCTTTTTTAAACATATCTATAGCCAGAGGATACCTGCCTTGATTAAATAGCTCTGTTCCTTTATAAAAAGTAACCTTTTGGTAAACGCGTCTTATTTTTTCCGACTTTACATTCAATGATTCAATATGCTCAATAGCCAAATCGTAATTTGTGGTGCGCAAATAGGCTTCTCCCAACAGTTCATTTGCATCTTGAAGATGATCTCCATTTTTGAATTGCTCAGTATAGTTTTGCAAGAGAGCAATTGCTTCGGCATACCTATTTAAGTCAAAATTAACCTTGGCATACTGGTAAGTAGCTTCTTGTTTTATCTTAGGTACATGATTATCCAGCATCGCCCGCTCAAAGGCATTTACAGCATATTGCTTTTGGTCAATTTTTAAATATAAAATACCCAGGTAATAAGAAGCATACTGAGCTAATGAATCAGGTAAAAGTGCTACTTTCTGAAAGTTTTTAATTGCAGCTTCATTTTTATCTGTTTGATACTGGGCATAAGCTAATTTATAGAATATCTTCGGATCAGTCTGTAAAGATTTGCCTTCTGCTGCTTCTTGCAAATAAAGTATAGCTTGTGCATAATTTCGCTTTTGATAATATGCATCACCTATTAAAATACTGATTCCCTCCCTATCTTTTACAGCATCTATCTCTAGGGCTTGCTTGCCATAATCGATCAACTCGTCGTACCTACCTTGATTATAATAAATATTGGCAATTAGATAAGGAACAACTGTTTCATAAGATTCATTTTCAGCTGCTTTGTTAAAATCAAAAAGTGCCTGATCATAAGCCTTGTTTTGATAAGCAATATATCCAGCGTAATAACTTGCCGCGTGGGTGTAATGGTTATCCTGCCTTTTTATAATGTCAAAATATTGTTTTGCTTGATCAAATTCGCGAAAGCTAAAATGTGCATATCCTGACTTAAATCTTGCTTCTAATTGCTGAGTAGTAGTTAATTTAGGTAGCTCTACCTTTTCAAAATATTCAATTGCTTTTCGGTACTTTTTATCCCGAAAATAAAAAGTGCCTAATTCATAGTAGGCAAGCAATGCTTTTGGGTGATTGGGGTTATCTATTACAAAATCATTTATCAGTTTTTCTCCATCAGCATTGTAAAGCCTTAAAGATGCATATGCCTGATAATATTCAGCATTAAGCTTGTTCAGAGCTTCGGGGTTTGTTTGCAGGTAGTCATCAAAAATTTTTCTGGCAGCGCCATATTGTTCTTTCATGATCAGTTCCACACCCTGCCGATAAAGTGCATCCTGATCTGTTCTTAACAACGTTTCTTGGGCTGGCAAAATATGATAAAGAAAAAGAAGAAAAAATAGGGTGATGTTGCGCATCATATTTGCTGAAAGTTTTGTTGATTTGATACTATAACTTTTCATCGTTGCTTATTATTGTCTGCTAGTGCAGCAACTTAAATATCAGTTCTTTTAAAATAGCTGTATCGTCCAGATTTGCATGCACGCCTTTCGATTGCAAATCAGCCTGACGTAAATAATGAATATTATTAATTACCTTGGCTAGAGGGAAATTTTTACCGGCTTGTATATATTCTTTAATAAAAAATTTATTAACCGAGAGTGCTTGAGATAGTCCGGTATCTGATTTGTCTTTGCTATGGTGCAACAGCAATAATTTACTAAAATAAGTGAACAGGCTCGAAATAGTTAATATTAAAGGATGCTCTTTGGGATTAGCAGCAAAATAAGTTACAATTTGATTGGCTTTAAAAACATTTCTGTAACTGATGGCCTTCTGAAGTTCAAAAATATTATAATCTTTACTGATTCCTATATATTTTTGAATTAAATGTTCATTAATGGTTACCTTATCTTTCAAATTGATAAGCATCTTATCGATTTCATTACTCAACCTTTCCAGGTTATTACCAATGTTTTCAGCCAACATATGTCGGGCCTTTTGATCAATAGTAAAACCTTTGCTTTCTATGTAGCTTTGAATCCACTCGGGCAGTTGGTTATCATACAGTTTTTTACTGTTAACCATCACCGCGAATTGATCGATAGTTTTGCCCAAAGTTTTATTGCGCCCAATTGATTTATACTTGTGCGCAAAAACCAATATGGTGGAAGGTAAAGGGTTTTTGAGATAAGCATCCAGTAATTTTTGTCCTTGCTCTTTACCCAAATCCTGAATATCTTGCGCTTCTTTTACAATTACTACCTGCTTGTCCGACATCATTGGGTAACGTTTGGCATTGGCCATTACCATGTCCATACTCACATCTTTACCATACATCACCACCTGGTTAAATCCCTTTTCGCCAGCAGTAAGCACATTTTCTTCAATGTACGCGGTGATTTTATCAATATGAAAGGGCTCATCTCCCTGCAAAAAATAGACAGGAGCATATTTTTTCTGTTTTAAATCTTTTAGTACCGCTTCTGGAGATTGTGCCATAGGATCACAAAGTTATGGGTATTTATAAATTTGTAGCAAGTAAATTAAGGGAAATCAAAATGTAAAAGACAACAAAAGAATTATTTGCTTTGTAAAGGTTTCTCTACTCAACTAACTTTGTGTTTTTTTAAAAATGAAATATGGTGATAAACATAATTTTTCTTGTTGTTGGTTTGGCATTATTGGTAAAGAGTGCCGACTGGCTGGTGGCAGGAGCTTCGAGCATTGCCAAGAGCAAAAATATGTCAGATATGGTTATCGGGCTCACCATTGTTTCCTTTGGAACTTCATTGCCGGAGTTGGTAATTAACCTTTACAGCAGCTTTCAAGGCAGTAGTGAAATAGCCATTGGCAACGTGTTTGGCAGCAATATTGCCAATATTTTATTGATTCTCGGTGTAGCTGCTATGGTTCACCCTTTAAAAATACATAAGCCTACCATCGTTTCAGAAATTCCTTTTTCAATTATTGCCGCTTTATTAGTGGGCTTTTTGGCCAATGCTTTTTTATTTGATGTTGATCCCAGTCTAAAGCTCAGCAGGTTAGATGGCGGAATACTAATATTCTTTTTTTTACTTTTTCTTATTTACATTTTTAAGGTAAGTCAGGAAAATTTGGCTGAGGAAGAGTACAAGGCTAAATATACATTTAAAAAATCTACATTCTTTATTGCCTTGGGTTTAATTGGATTATTTTTTGGAGGTAAGCTCACGGTAGATGGTGCCGTGGCAATAGCCCGAACATTGGGCATGAGTGAAGCTTTTATTGGACTTACTATTGTAGCAGTAGGCACCTCTCTGCCAGAGTTGGTTACTTCGGCTGTAGCAGCTTATCGGAAGCAAGTTGATATAGCCGTAGGTAACGTAATTGGCAGTAATATTTTCAACATTTTTTGGATATTAGGATTGAGTGCATTGATAAAACCACTACCCTTCGAAGTAACCGGAAATATTGATATTGTAATGATTATTATATCAAGCATTTTAATCATACTGGTATTGCCTTTGAGCAAAAGAAGAAGTATTGAGAAATGGCATGGCGTTTTATTTGTACTGATTTATGCCGCCTATATTTATTATCTAATTCAAAGAGGATAACAAAAGTTTATGAAAGAATTGATGAATAAATTAGGCGCTCAGCAAATTCCATTTTTGTTTGTACTGGATTATGAATTGAATAATACTTTCGTGGTTCCTATCAACGAACTTGATGACTCTATTTTATTTTCATTCCCTAGCAAACCTTTCTTAAAAACTTTTGATAAATTGGCCAATGAAGAAATATATTTTGAAAAATTTCCGATTGCATTAGACACTTATGCCCGTGGTTTTGCTAAAGTTGTTGAACAACAGAAAAAAGGAAATTCTTATTTAGCCAACTTAACTTACCCTACTCCCATCAAAACAAATTTGTCATTAAAAGATATTTTTTTAAAAAGTAATGCTCCTTACAAATTGCTCTTTAAAGATAATTTCACTGTTTTCTCACCGGAGTCTTTCGTGAAAATACGCGATGGAATAATTTCATCTTACCCAATGAAAGGTACTATTGAGGCAGATTTGCCAAATGCCAGGGAAAAAATACTTAGTGATTATAAAGAAGCGGCTGAACATGCCACCATTGTAGACTTAATCAGGAACGACTTAAGTAAGATTGCTAAAAAGGTAGAAGTAACAAAATATCGATATTTAGATTTGGTAGATAACTTCGATAAAAGGTTGTTTCAGGTTAGTTCTGAAATAGTAGGCAACTTAGCGGCTAATTATTCTGCAAATATTGGTGATATCATATATTCATTGTTGCCGGCCGGCTCCATTTCAGGGGCTCCTAAAGATAAAACAATAGAAATTATTCGTAATGCTGAAATAGATTCCAGAGGTTACTACACCGGCGTATTTGGTGTATTTGATGGCGTAAATCTGGATAGTGCAGTAATGATACGATTTATTGAGAATAAAGCAGGACGATTGATGTACCGAAGTGGTGGAGGCATTACCGCCAATAGTGAACTGATAACAGAATACCAGGAAATGATTGATAAGATATACCTGCCTTTTATCAAGGAAAAAGTAATTAGGGAAGGTTGATCTTTAGCTGCTACTTTATTCCCGCTAACAAGTATTTTATGCGAGCCATATTGAAAATGCAAATATTGGAAAGCGGTAATAAATGGTTACTGTAGCCATCTAAATTAAAATCCAACATCCTAATAATCCCAAAAAAAGATATTTGCTTTATATAGATTCTTAAGTATCAATGGTTAAATTTAAAAGTTAGGCGCGCATAGTATTTAGCTTCAATTCTTACCTCTGCGGCAATGATTAAAAATATCAAAAAATAAATGTATAATATACACATGTTCATTAGTTTTACGAACTGCACGATTAAAACTAAATAATTATGAAAAAATTTAAAAGCGCACCCTGGCTTTTACTGGTGATAATTTTCGCCATAAGTTTTACAAGTAAAGCCCAAACGAATGATTGGGAAAATCCAAGAATATTTGAAATTAATCAAACCATACAACATACCCCACTCGTTCCATTTGAAACGAGTGAAAAAGCCCTGAGTAACAATCCTGAAGCTACTAACTTTTATCACAGCCTCAATGGTGATTGGAAGTTCAAATTGGTTGACTCACCCAATAATGTACCGCAAAACTTTTTCTCTCCTGGTTACAATACTAAATCGTGGTCTGAACTACCAGTGCCCAGTAATTGGCAAATGCATGGCTACGATTACCCCAAGTTTAGAAACATATCTCAGACTTTTTCAGGTAAGCCCCCCTATCCGCCTGAGCATAATCCCACGGGGCTATATGTACGCGAGTTTACCATTCCCGCCAGCTGGCAGTCGCGTCAGGTATTTTTGCATTTTGAAGGGGTTAAATCGGCTTCCTATGTGTGGGTTAATGGAGAAAATGTAGGCTACAACCAGGGTGGCATGGAGCCTGCAGAATTTGACATTACCCAATTTTTACAAAAAGGTAAAAACCATATAGCTGTGCAAGTAATGCGATATAGCGATGGCACCTACCTGGAAAATCAAGATATGTGGCGGTTATCCGGAATTTATCGACCGGTTTACCTTTTTGCTGCTCCCAAGGTACACATGCGGGATTATTACGTGATTACTGATCTGGATGATGACTACCGGGATGCCAACCTGATCACGGAAATAGATGTAGCTACCTATCAAAACAGCAAAATTAACGGTGAAACTTTAAGGGTCACGCTGCTGGACAAAGAGCAGGAGATAATGAGCAAGACCCAGGAAATCCCAACGCGTGCAGGACTGGTTAAAATTAATCAAACTATTAATAATCCAAAGAAGTGGTCGGCTGAGAAGCCATACCTTTATACTTTGCTGATTGAATTGCTTAACGCGAAAAACGAAGTAATTGAAGCCTACAGTCAAAAAACAGGATTCAGGGAAGTAAAAGTTAAAGATAGAGTGTTTCTGGTAAATGGTAAACCGATAAAGTTGAATGGTGTGAACAGCCACGTGCAACATCCGGTCCATGGCAAGGCTATGCCAGTTGCTACCATGCGCGAGGATTTGATCATTTTGAAGCAATTCAACGTCAACTGTGTCCGCACTTCACATTATCCTCCCAATAAGGAATATTTACAATTGGCAGATGAACTGGGTATGTACATTGTAGATGAAGCAGGCACCGAGTGTCACAACAACATTTATTTAAGCAAGCTACCGGAATGGCGCAACCAATTTGTAGATAGGGGTGTAAAAATGGTATTACGAGACAGAAATCATCCAAGTATCATCATGTGGAGTGCAGGCAATGAAGCTGGCGTAGGCAGTAGCTTAGAAGATTTGATCGATACCTGTAAAATAATCGATCCAAGCCGCCCCGCCTGGATGTATGGTGGGAACACTTTTAAAATTCCTTTTGAAGATATAATTGGCCCCAGGTATTGGTTTCCATGGGAATTACAACAACTGGCAGAACAACCCATTAGCGAAGACCCACGCCCTTCATTTATGGATGAATATTTATCCGTTACCGGCAATGCCCTGGGAGGATTAGATGAATACTGGGAATTAATTGAAAAATACCCCAGGCTCAGCGGTGGTGCCATCTGGGACTTTGTGAGCCCGGGATTGGAATGGCCATTAAAACTGATAAAGGATACATCTGGAAATAATAATCACGGTGCAATTATGGGCCGGGATCATTTGGTTAAGGGCAAATCAGGCCAGGCAATTTACCTTAGCGGCCATGATGAGTGGATTGAATTTTACCAATCCGAAAGCTTGGATATTACCAGTGACCAATTGACCATCGCATTTGATGTAAAACCGTCTGATTGGATGGATATAAATAACTTTGTGACCAAGGGTAGTCACCAATTTGGCGTAAGCCAGTTTACACCCGACTCACTTACCTTTTATCTCACCACTACTGATAAAACAAAACTAACCGTACCCGTGCCGGAAAACTGGTTTAATCAGTGGCATCAGGTAATGGCTGTTTATAACGGCAGTGAACTACAACTTTATGTGGATAACAAGCTTTTGGGTAGTAAAATCCATTCTGGTAAGCTTACCAATACGCCTTTTCCTGTAAATGTAGGTAGAAATATGGAACAACAACAGCAAGGCGAATGGAACGGGTACCTGGCGCACATTACCATGGATAATTTGCTCATATTTGACCAGGCAGTTCAACCCAATGGTGAAATTGATTTTTCGCAATTAGCAGGTGATGCTTTGCTTGCACTAGATTTTGACGAACTGGAAGACGCGGGTAATTTTTACTACATGGGCCTGGGAGCTCGTAACTACGGCCTGATCTGGCCTGATAGAAGCATACAGCCAGAAATGTATCAATTGAAGAAAGTTGGCCAACCGGTAGACATGAAAATGATCGATGGTCATCAGGGATTATTTGCCATTGAAAACAGGTACGACTTTACCAATTTGAACGACCTGGAACAAACCTGGCAACTCACGTCCAATGGAAAAATAATTAGCAGTGGTGCCATGAACTGGAATCTGGCACCTGGCATGAAGCAGCAAGTAAATATCGACTGGGGTAAGCTAGAGCAAACTAATCAGGAAGTTATTCTCACGTTATCTTTTCAACTAAAAGAAGATAAGAACTGGGCCAAAAAAGGACATGAAGTAGCTTTCGCCCAATTTATAATTAAAGAGGCCGGGGATCAATTGAAATCACAACGCAAGGCCGGTGAAATTGAGTTGGCTGATAATGCTAATGAATACATTATCAGTGGTGAAAATTTTGAATATAAATTTTCCAAAGCAAGCGGCGCCCTTCAAAGCATTACCATCAACGGTAAACAGTTGTTGGAAAGCAGTCTCAAGCTTAATATGTGGCATGCCCCTACCAGCAACGAAACCGACAGCTGGAACGAATGGCGGATAAAGCCCATAGAGCTAACTACCGGCCAGGGAAATAGTATTAGTAATCACTGGCGCACCTATGGTATCGATCAAGCGAAAGAAAAATTGGAAAAGCTGGAAGTATATGACCTGGAAGACATAGTGACAATAGAAGTAGCCACCACAGCAGTATTTAATGGCAACGCGGGTGCATTAAAAAACACCTATACATACGCAATTGATGGTAGCGGACAAATAATACTGAACCACAAAATAATGCCCGTGGGAAGGCAACCCGATTTTTTCCCAAAACTAGGATTGTCATTTGATGTAAAACATGAATTTAACCAAACCAACTATTATGGCCGGGGCCCATTTGAAAATTACCCCGACAGGAAGACGGCAGCCAAAATTGGTAAGTATCAACTACCGGCATCAGATTATTACGTGCCTTACTTAACTCCACAAGAAAATGGCAATCGGTCCGATGTGCGATGGGCTACTATAACTGATAATGCAGGAAACGGAGTAAAAATTACAGGGCAAACGCCATTTCATTGGTCAGTAAGCGAGTATGAGTTAGATCATTTAACCCGGGCCTTGTATCCTTTTCAGCTACAAAAGCAAAAAGCGGTAACCGTAAATGTGGACTACGAGATATCTGGCGTGGGCGAAACTTCTACATTAGTATTACCAGCTTATCGGGTAGCGCCGCAAAATATGGAAAGGACTATCAGTATATTGCCGATATGGGGTAATTGATTTAAGATTAAGTATACACGATAAAGTAAAAACTTTTAGGCAGGTAATGGGGTGAATTGCAAAACTTGACCTAAAACATAATAAAAATTATAAAAATCAAGGATGCACTTTATTTCATTACTATTAAATGATATCAAGCATTCTTAAAAATTCAGCTTTTTGTTCATTAGTGTCAAAGGCTCTTTCAGGAATGATTATGGCTGCAGCTTTATTGGTAAACAAGTAAAGGCAATTGTTTGATTGCTCCAACTTGTTGAAGCTAGACTTATCGTAAAGCTTTTCTCCTTGATCAAAATAGTAGATTACCTGATGGTCAGTCACTTCAAGCGCGCGCTGCCCGGTCAAACTTGGGTTTTTTTTCACCAATCGCTTAATATTAAAATCCAGTAATCGATTACTTCCCCACATAATAAAATAAAAAAATATGCCTGTGATGAGCACAATTATCAGCGTACTGGGATTAAAGTTTCCCCAGGATTTATAAACAATGTAGCTAAGAAAAAATGCAAAAATCACCAAAGGAAAAACTTTACGGCTTATTTTAGCTGTACGATTGATCATATGCTTGTTAAAATCTACAAGATCTCTTTCGGTAAGTTCAAAACTAATTTTCATAAATACGGGATTGACTACTAAATTAATATACCAGTTTATCTGTTTATATAACTAATAATATAAAATTTTTGAATTCCTTTAAATTAATATTTTTGAATTTTGAAGTTGTTTATTGTTGCCAAAAAATCAAATTTATCTACTTGTAAGCAATAATTTATATCTTTTTCAAATCCTAAATTCCGGAGCCGTTGAGCATGCGCACCTTTATTTAAAAAACTCAATAAATCCTGTTTGTTTTCCTGGTAAAGATAATCGGATAAAAAACACTCGTCACTGTTACAATGAAAATTTTCTAAACCAGACAACATTGCTCCTGCAAAAACTGTATCTTCCAAGCTTAGCATACCATGGGAACCCGAGCACAACAGCAAAATATCATCTGCTTGTTGATTGAGGTAATTGAGCATTGATGATTTATTAAGAAAACAAGCAGTAAAAATAGCCTTAGCACCCTGGGCTGCGGCAATGGCACGTGTACCATTACTGGTAGTGATTACTACTTGTTTTCCATCCACCATTTGTGGCCTATATTCATAAGGGGAATTGCCTAAATCAAAACCCGGTAGCTGTTCTCCTCTTCTTTCACCGGCTGCCAGATAATTATTGCCTTGATGTTCTTTGGCTTCTTTCGGGTCGGTAACTGCCAAAAAGTGCTCCACTCCATTGGCCAGTCCGGTAATTATTGCTGATGAAGCCCGAAAAACATCAATTACCACCACAGTTTTATTTTTTACCATTTCCGGCTTCATAAGTTCCGGAAGTAAGCAAATATCTACTTTTTTCACTGATTAACCTTTGTAAATGGGCAATTTTACCAATTCTGCTTTAATCATTTTATTCCGAACCTTGATATAAATAGTAGTACCGGATTTTGCTACCTCTTTTTTTACATACCCAAGCCCAATTCCCTTATTCATCATAGGAGATTGAGAACCACTGGTAACTTCGCCAATTTTATTCTCAGCTTCATCATAAATTTCATAGCCTTGCCGGGGAATGCCTCTATCGATCATTTCAAATCCCACCAATTTTCGAGCAATGCCTGCTTCTTTTTGCTTACGAATGATCTCTGCCCCTACAAATTCGGTGTCTAGTTTGGTAATCCAACCTAATCCTGCTTCCAATGGCGAGGTTTCGTCGGAAATATCATTACCATACAAACAAAGACCTTTTTCCAAACGAAGCGTGTCTCTCGCTCCTAAACCCACAGGTAAAATTTCTTCTTCCTTACCTGCTTCCAATATTTTATTCCACACTTTCTCTGCAGATTCATTGGGGACATAAAGCTCAAATCCGCCTGAACCTGTGTAACCGGTGGCTGAAATTAAAACTTCCGGTGCGTCTGCAAATACATTTTGACGAAAATGGTAGTATTCAATGGTACTTAAATCTTCCGGCGTTAATTTTTGGCAAACCTGCTGAGCCTTTGGACCTTGCACGGCAAATAAAGAAGTACGATCGGATATGTTTTCCAGTTGAGCATTGAATTTATTTTGGCTGTTAATCCAATTCCAGTCTTTTTCGATGTTACTCGCGTTTACCACCAGCATAAAATAATCTTTCCTGAATTGATAAATAAGGAAATCGTCTACTATCCCTCCCTTATCGTTGGGTAAACATGAATATTGGGCTTTTCCATCATAAAGTTTAGTAGCATCGTTGGAGCTGATCCATTGTATAAGCTCTGCTGCTTCGGACCCGCTTACTAAAAATTCACCCATATGAGACACATCAAAAATACCTACGTTGGTACGCACTGCTTTATGTTCTTCTATTAAAGAAGAATACTTCAAGGGCATATTGTATCCGGCAAAAGGAACCATCTGCGCACCCAATGATTCATGAATATTATTAAGTGCAATTTGTTTAAGAGACATAAATGTAGTTCTTGTTCAATGAAAAAATCAACAGATGCAAAACTATATAATTATTGCTTTTTGATTAGCATTAATAGAAATATTCATCTTGCAAACTTAATTATTTACTCAATTGTAAATGGTTTTCTTCTTTAGCAATTAGACTACAGGCCAACATTACGGCATTAATATCCAGATGATCCGTCCAGGTATTACTTTTTCTATTTTCCGAATGGCTCCAGAAATCATCTATCCGGTCAGATATATGATAATAATTGTCTAATAAATTTACTTCGGTCCATCCGGCCCGGAAGAAAAAAGCGGTCGTGACGATCGTTGTTTGCAATTGGTTTCTTATCAAAATACTATTTGTTATTCAATTAAAAGCCAGAAAATGTTAAGTCGGTGCGGACGCTTTTTATAACTCCCGTACCGACCGGATTAGCTTAATTAGTTGGTTTGGTTTTGGAGTCTTCAGATGTTTATTATGTGGTATTGCTTATATTGTCCGTTCGGCCCGGAAGAAAAAAGCGGTCGTGACGATCATTGTTTGCAATTGGTTTCTTATCAAAATACTATTTGTTATTCAATTAAAAGCCAGAAAATGTTAAGTCGGTGCGGACGCTTTTTATAACTTCCGTACCGACCGGATTTGTTTAATTAGTTGGTTTGGTTTTGGAGACCGCAGATGCTTATCATGTGGTATTGCTTTTATTGTCCGTTCGGCCCGAAAGAAAAAAGCGGTCGTGACGATCATTGTTTGCAATTGGTTTTGGTAGGCTGGTTGGTGGAGACACCAGCCCGGTAAAAGATTCAAAAATTAATTTGATAAATTAAACCCATTGCCTACCATTTACTCATTGATGATTAAATAGATTACCAATGCATTAATAATTTTTTTTGAATATAAAATAATAGTATTCATTGTTATTTGAATACAGGCTTTAAAAAAGTATCTTTATTGTCTGTTGAATAATTATTATCTCAATTTAGTATTTCCATAGCATGAAAATAACCAGCAAATCACATATAAGCTATGCAATAAAATTAAGTCTGTATTATTTTTTCTTGGCTTCTGCCTGGATAATCCTATCTGACTATCTTGTTAATCAAACTTCGCCTGATCATGAAATAGCCGTTTTACAAAGTTTTAAAGGTTTGATTTTTGTTCTGTTATCATCCATACTTTTATTTATTTTATTAGTTCGCCATGAAAAAGATAGGGAAAATAAGCGAAAAGAACTAGTAAATAATGATGAAAGATACAAAAACTTTATTGATCAGGTAAATGAAATTATTTACCGGATAGACTTGAACGCAGTTGTGGACAACAGCATTTCAATTAAGGAGCAAATTGATAATATTATAAAACATGGATACATTGCCCTTTGCAACCAATCTTTTATTAAACATTATAATTTATCAAGTAAAAAAAAGATCGAGGGAATTAAAATAAGTGAGCATCAAGAACTAATTAATGCTGAACTATTGCATAAATTTATTCAATCCGATTATCAATTAAATAATGAAGAAGTATCGGTATGGGATGATACTGGTGAGCAAAAGCATTTTGTGTACAGCATTTCAGGATATTCAAATCAAAAGAATTATCTTTCATGCTTATGGATTGTAATAAATGATATTACCCGGATTCGGAGCTCTGAAGAGCGGTTGGAAATGGCAGTACATGGAGCAGGATTAGGTACATGGGATTTGCACATTCCTTCCGGAAAAGCAATATATGATGAGCAATTTGCCAACATGCTAGGATATGACATTAACGAAATGGGCAATACGATAGAATTCTGGAAGAACATCATTCATCCTGATGATTTTCCGAGAATAATAAAGAAGTTGAAAGAACATACAACCGGCCATAACAGTAAATTTCGTGATGAATTCAGAATAAAATTTAAGGGTAGTGATTTTAAGTGGATTTTAAGTGTAGGTAAAGTAATGCAGCGAAATAATATGAATGAGCCGATACGAGTTACCGGTATTCACATGGATATTTCCGAAAGGAAAATAACAGAGAAGAAATTAATTGATAGCAATCATTTTATTACTTCTATTATCAATAATCTGCAAGAAGGATTAATAGCTTATGACCTCGATCATAAAATTATATTGTGGAATTATAAAATGGAAGCAATTTCTGGTTACAGCCAAGAGCAAACAAAAGGCAAAACACCGGATGAAGTATTCGAACCTGTAATAAATTCGAATTATGAAACCTATATAAATGAAGCAAAGTTGGGGGAAATTCAATATTCTCCTGATATTTTTTTCAAGAATAAAAAAGGAAGAGGAATTTGGTGCAATTCTATTTTCAGTCCTTACCACTCAGCTGATGGGAAAATTGTCGGTGTTATAGAAGTATTACGTGACATCACGGCCAGGAAAAAAGGTGAATCGAAAATACAGGAGAGGAACGAGCAACTAGTAAAAGCCAATGAAGAGCTGGATAATTTTGTGTATCGGGTATCCCATGATTTAAGAGCACCAATTACATCTTCTCTGGGACTGGCTCGATTAATAAAACAGGAAAAAGAAATAGACTTGCTTCAACAATATGCAGAAATGCAAGAACAAAGCCTGGTGAAACTGGACAAATTCATATTAGATATACTGGATTACAGTAGAAACTCAAGAATGGAAATGCAATGCTATCCAGTTGATTTTGATCAGCTAATTCAGGAGGTTTTGCAAAATCACCATCGCTATACTGATGAGAATCAGGTAAAAGTTTACCTTAAAATAAAACAAGATCAGGTTTTCAATTCTGATATTTTAAGGCTTAAAATTATTCTCAATAACCTGGTGTCTAATGCGCTTAAATTTCAAAACCCGTACAGAAAAAACCCAAGCCTTCATATTAATATCTCCTCAAATAAGAATAATTGCCAAATGATTATTAAAGATAATGGAATTGGCATAGGCAAGGAGCATATTGAAAAGCTATTTAATATGTTTTATCGAGCCACAGATAAAAAGCCTGGCTCAGGAATTGGATTATACATAGTAAAAGATTGTTTACAAAAATTAAAAGGCACTATTGATGTACATAGCGAAATTGATAAAGGCACTAAATTTTGTGTCAATATTCCTAATTATGAAGTAACATGATATAGGTAAATTTGAATAAATTCAAACAGTTGGGTTTAACTTGTTGTATTTGATAATTATTATTAATTTTTAAGTAACGTGGAGATGGTAAGAAAAGGACTTTTCACCTTTATATAATCTAATATTGGAAATTTTATTGAATATACTTATATTTGACATGTCAAGCATTTATATACTTTTGATAAACCTTGCTTTTTAATGAAATCATATCCCCAACAAGTAACGGATAGCATACCTGAATTTTTCTTTGTTTGGAGTACATCAGAAAAAAAAATGATTTACTTGTCTGAAAGTAATAATTTACCCCGTCAGAAATTATCAAATAATTCACCACTCGAAAGCGTGAGAAACTTAATTGCTCAGGAAAGTAGAATGGCTTTTGATAAAATGTTTGATCAAATAAATCAAGGGAACTTTTTTCAGGATATGGACTTTGCAACTAGTCAAACCAACCAGGCCAAATACTTTAATATTAAAACCTATCCTATCAGGGACAATGTAAAAACAACTAAAGTTGCAGGTCAGGTATTAGATATCAGTAAGCGGCTGGAAAAAGAAAGAAGAATAATAGGACAGAGCCAAAAAATGGAAGATATTATGCACATTTTGGCCCATGACTTACGTGGCCCATTGGGCAATATTATTAATTTGGCTCATATGCAATTAGAGAATGGTGAATTAAATGAAATTAAATCATTTTCAGAGGTAATTGTACGTTTGGGAAATGAAACCAATCGTTTGATTGCCAGCATGATAGAAATGGCTGAGCTTGAATCGGGCAATTTTCAATTAGCAGTAAATGATTGTGATTTGCAAGAATATCTCTATTCAATCGTATCACCCTATAAAAGCGAACTGCAAGAAAAGAAAATCAAGTTAATTACTGATTTTCCTAAGAAAACCATAAATATTAATATTGATATGGTAAAGTTTCGGCTGGTAATTCAAAACCTAATAAGCAATGCAGTGAAATTTACCAGGGAAAATGGAAGCATACTTTTAAAAATAGAAGAAAAGGATAGTGATTTAAAAATTATATTGCATGATGACGGGATAGGTATACCTGAAGAAAAAATAGGACAACTATTTGAGAAATTTTCATCAGCAAGGCGTAAGGGCATTAGAGGAGAAAAATCAACCGGCTTAGGCCTATCCATTACAAAAAAGATAGTGGAACTGCACGGTGGATCCATAGAAGTGAATAGTATAGTAGATGATGGTACCGAATTTATTATTTCTCTAAAAAGATCAATAAAAGATCCTGCCTATTACAAGAAAACCCAAAGTTTGAACACTAGCGGTTGAAGGAATACCGGATTTATTTATTAATTGAAAACCGCATACAGATACAGTCCTTACATTATATATCTTTTAATTTTTGGCGAAGCTCTTGTAGATCAAAAGGTTTTGATAAAAAAGATACATTTAATTCCTCAGCGATTTTATGCAGCCGTGGATAAGCTGAAAAAAGTATTACAGGGATTGATTTGGTTTCATCATCATGTCTTAGCATATTTATTGCCTCATCTCCTTCTACACCTGGCATCCAAAGATCTAATAGTATAACATCAGGTTCAGCTTTCTTTACTTCATTTACTATATTGTTTGAATCTTGCAATGTAATTACATTATGACCATCTTTTTTTAAGATAAGTGAGGTCATATCTAAAAGATCCAAATCATCATCAACTACAAGAATTTTCTTTTCCATAATTCATAATTTATTCTTTTGGCAAAGTAACTTTAAATTGAGATCCATTACCATCTTCACTTTTCACTGAAATATTTCCTCCATGCGCTTTTATAATTTGCTGGCTAATGTAAAGCCCCAGCCCTAACCCACTGGCATTCATTTTATTCTTTACCCGGTAATAGCGTTCAAATAAAAGTGATAATTCATCTTTGCTAATACCAATGCCATAATCTATAAGGGTTATATGTACTTTGTCATTTTGCTCTTCCAGCACAATTTTTATCACTTGATCGCTAGGCGAATATTTTACAGCATTGGAAAATAAATTTTCTATAACTTGCAATATTCGGTCATAATCAAATGAGATTTCACTGGAAATACTACCTGTAAGCTGTACTCTTTGTTTTTCCCCATCAAAATGATCAATAACCTCATTAACTAATTCATTCAGATTATTGTTCTTTTTGTCCAAAGTAAAATTACCTGATTCTATGCGACTTATACTTAATAAATCGTTTACTAGTTTATTGATTCTGTTTATCGATTTATCAAATTTTTGCAGGTACAATTGTGACATTTCCAGATCAGTCGGAAAACTTTCTTCAATTAGTTGATAGTACCCTTTAAGTGCAGTAAGAGGAGTTTTTAACTCGTGACTGGCAACACCCAGAAACTCATCTTTTTTTAATTCAATTTCCTTTTGCTCATGAATGTCAAATGCAGTTCCTATCCAGTATTTCAGCACCCCATTCACTTTGATGGGTACCGCCCTATTTAGGTGCCATCGGTAGGCATTGTCGCTGGCACGCAAATACCTGACTTCCAGTTCAAAAGACTTTTGTTCGTTCAGCACCTGACCTAAAGTCTCATTTACCATTTGTAAATCTTCCGGGTGCTGAACTTTTTGCCATCCTTCACCTTGAGATGATCCCCAGGTTAAACCAGTATAATCATACCATTTTTTATTAAAATAATCAATTTCACCATTAGGTTTGGCGGTCCAGGCCATCATCGGTAGTGATTCCAATATTCCACGAAATCTTTCTACATCTTCCCGCATTTTAGTTTTGGCTAAATATTGGTCGGTTACATCATTTCCATAAAATATTATGCCATCGATTTCTCCATGATTATTGTAAAGCGGTTGATAAATGAAGGTGAAATATGCCTGCACTTTTTTACCATTACCTTCCCTGTCATATTCAATAGCTACTTCATGGCCAGTAAATGGTTCTCCTGTTTCCATTACCTTTCGCATATTCTCTTCTGTGGCGCTACCTTTAAGTTCTGGCAAAGCCTCCAGCATGGCTTTTCCTACCAAAGCTCTTTCACCTAGCAATCTTTTAGCAATAGGATTAATAAATTCATAAATCCAATCTTTACCACGTATGATGCATATGGCTGCCGGAGCATTCATGAAAATATGGTGTAATAGTCTTTCCTGATTAGTAACTTGTTGATGGGCCTGTTTTTCTCTTTTTAATAAGGCCTCATTTTCCTCTAAGCTTTTTTGCAACGATTTTTGCAAATTTATTTGATTAGATATATTCTGAGTAACAAAAAGTACATCGAAATCTTTATTACCGTCTTTATCAAGTGGAATTACGCTCGCGCTGTAACTATTGTGCTGATATTCAATTATTGTTTGACTGAAATCTCCCTTAAAAGCCATATCGAGGGCTTCTTTTAGTTTTGTAGCTTCTGTTGCTTCATACAAGCTCAATACATTTCTACCCAATAAAGCATCGGAATTCATACCCAAGCTTAAAAGTTCGGCACCATCTACAAACTTAAGAGTATAATTCCGGGCAACTATATTAATGGTACCATTAGGGTAATTACGTGCCAGTGAACGGTACAAGTTTTCACTTTCAGCCAATTCTTCTTTTGATTGTGTAAGCTCTTCTTCCTTATCAATCAATTCTTCATTAGAATTTCGCAGTTCCTGATTAGAGGATTGCAGCTCCTCGTTAGTACTTTGCAACTCCTCGTTACTGGTTTCCAGTTCCTCGTTTGATGACTTTAGTTCTTCATTGGTACTTTGCAGCTCCTCATTCAACGACTGTAATTCTTCATTGCTGGATTCCAGTTCTTCGGTAAATAACTGCAAGTGCTCTTTGGAAGCTGCCAATTCATGCTGAAGTGCTATTACTTTTTGCTGATTGGCCGAATCGCTTTCTGCCACATTTTCTCCTACAAGAGTTTGCAATGTATCGGGGGCTATGGTTTCAAAAACAATTAATTGGCAGGCTTTTCTGGATTGGCGATAATCAACCGGGTACACGTAAAATCTGACAAAATGCTCTTTATCAAATACGTGAAACCTGATAAAGCGACCCACCTCCACCTGATTGCTTTTTTCATTTTTAGCCAGGAGCGCCCTTAATTCCAAACTAAGCTCCGGGTTAATCATTTTCAGGATATTAACGGTTAGTTCACCCTCCTTTAATTCAGCAAAAAGACGAATACTTCCTTTTACTTCCAATATCTCCTTTTCACTATTAACAATTACAAACGGGTAAGGCAGATTTTTAAAAAAAGCATCTTTGGCTTGTTCTAAAATCGGCTTTTCCTTCAATGATGTTTTTTCTTCTATTTTTATATCATCTTTATTTACTTTCTTTGGCCTTAGGCGGCCTGATAAATAAGAGTGCACATAGTTGCCAGGTATTTTTTGGAATATTTTATTTTTACTATCCACCTTTTCGTAAAGCTCATCACGAGGTGTTACATTTTCAGATTTACCCAGGAAAAGGTAGCCGTCATCAATAAGTGAATAATGAAAAATTGGTAGTACCTCTTTTTGTAAAGCATTGCCAAAATAAATCAATACATTGCGGCAGATGATCAAATCCAGTCTAATAAAAGGCGGATCAGTAGTAACGTCATGCTTTGAAAAAAGTACTATTTGCCTGATTGATTTTATTACTTCATAGTGGGAATCTGTTCGCCTGAAATACTTATTTACTATTGCTCGCGGCAACTTTTCTACGGAAGACAAGGAGTAATTGCCCTTACGTGCTTTGGCCAGAGCTTTTTCATCAATATCAGTTGCAAATATTTGCACGTTATATTTATTGATATTGTCACCTAATATTTCTGAAAGAAGAATTGCCACGGTAAAAGTTTCTTCACCTGTGGCTGTACCTACTGACCAAATTCTTATTTCTTTATCATTTGACTTATGATCAATTATTTTTTGCAAATAATTTTTAAGGCTATTAAAAGCTTCCTTATCTCTAAAAAACTCAGTTACACCAATTAAAACTGTCTTAAATAACTCATCGAGCTCTTTTGGTTTTTTATGAATATATTCAAGATACTTCTTTTTACTTTTCACTTCCAAAATATGCATTCGCTTCTCAATGCGCCTCATTAAAGTGGAAGGCTTATACTTGCTAAAGTCGGTTCCCGTTCGATTTTCAAGTAATTCAAATATTTGCTCATCTACATTGGTTTCCGTTTTACTTCTATTCTTTATAATACTATAGTTGTCAATATAATGCTCAATTTCGTTGGGCATTTCCTGAGCCAGCAGTATCCGGTCATAGGCTTTATTCTCAATAATGGCTTTCGGCATACCCGAATGGCTAGCATTACCCGGTTGTTGCACCAGGGCATATCCCCCATTTTCCTTTATTTGTTGCATCCCATGCATTCCATCTTTACCAGTACCTGACAATATGATACCAATGGCTTTACTCGATTTTTGCTGAGCCAATGATTCTAAAAATCGATCAACTGATGGTACCGGTTTATCTTCTTTGTAGTCCATGAGGTGAAGTATATCTCCTTCTATCTCCAAATGTTTATTGGGCGGAGTGACATAAATAATGCCTGACTTTAATTTTACAGCTTCCTCAATTTCATTCACCGGCCACTTGCTGCTGTTTTGTAATATTTGAGTAAGTTGTGAATGATGATTCGGGCTTATATGTTGCGTTATAACAATTGCATAAGGATAATCCGACCTTTTTAATTGTTTGCAAAAGTGGCTCAGCGCATCTAGTCCTCCGGCAGATGCTCCAATACCAACTATAAAAAGGCTATCATTAGAATTTGACTTACCCATAAATAATAAATTAAAAATTTGATAATTGCTTTATAATAATGCGGCTAAATATCTTTTTCCCCATTTGCATTGATCAATTGATATTTTTTGGCAAAAAATTTCGGTAATATGCCAAATTTTTCTTTGAATCTACGCGTAAAATTACTTGGATTTTTATAACCTACCTTGTGTGCAATTTCTTTTAAACTGTAATTGCCATCAGCTAATAGTAATTTGGCCTGATTCATCCTGATCTCTGCAATTGTATCGTTAACCGTTTTATTTAATATTTTTCTGAAGCCTTTCATCAATTTGTTATCGTTGGTACCCAGCATCTTGGCCAATTCTTTGATGGTAGGCGGATTCTCATAATTTTTCTCCAATATCTTCCTTGCATCCACAATTAATTTCACATCTTCCTTTCGCAAAATTTGCCGCTGGCTTGGCTCCTTTAAATCATCCTGGTATTGTTTTATTTTCATGCTTAGCAGCTCCAGTGCCTTTGATTCAAGATATACCTTTCGCACAAATCCCTGGTAATTATTGGTGATTATATCATTCAATATTTCTGCAATAATCAGACTGTATTCGCCTTGATAAAGAAAATTCACCTTGTTTTCAGTATCTTTAAAAACATTGGCAAAGTTATCTGGAACGGTATCGAGCTCGTGTTTTATTTTAGGATAAAAAAACTTTCGGTCTATTTCCAGGGAAATAAAACTTGTTTTAGTCTGGGCCGGTAACATGATGGATTGAGCATGACTATCAGTAGAAGCGGCAATAGCTCCTTCAAAAGATTTTAGATTGTAACGAAAATGGTCAGGCTCCATTACGTGCACTAATTTCCCATTCAGGGTGAAAATAATTCTAAGCGGTTGTTGCTGTGAAGCATATTGCAGCATCAAATCCGACTTTAAATTGGCATCATAAACAAATAACCTGATACCCTCCACAAAATCAATACCTCGAACAAAACCGCTGCCAAAATTCGGTGGGATTTCCAGGTTTGTCTCCCCACCAATATTCACGAATTGGGTATTAAATATCTCTGCTATTTGCTCAACTACCTTACTCGGTTTTAATTGATCAATTGTAACTTTCATATGCTCAGCATTTTCACAATGGCAAATATAATCAGCCTATTACAATCAGGTCAATTGACATGGTAAAAAAAATAACCTGTTTGCACTTAATAATACTCAAAATAACACTATTCTATACATTATTTTATTTTCCAATTGATATAACCTAAAACTGCTTTAAATTGGATTGATATAATATAAGTTTTAGCATCAGCTGATTACTTTTAATTTGTTAGTTTATCCAGGTAATCCTTGATTATTTTCTTGATAATAATAAATAACTTTTATCAAAACATTAGTCAATAATATTGATTAAAATTTATAATGCATATTTACTTAAAAGAATGTGTACATGATTATTTAATATATCACATAAAAACATGATTTATATCATATTTTTAACATTGAAAAAGAAATGTATTTTTTTACCTGGTCATTGCCATTGCATTAAAATAATCTATTTCCACTTTAAAATAATCGGAGGCCAACTAAATATTATAAATTATTTTACTCGTTTGATAGACCTGGCTATATTTGTTTTACATTCAAAGTTTATACTGAGTTATTTGAAGGTGTAAATGAATTTTAAGCAGGAGGTAAAATATCCTTAAATTAATTCGTTCTATAACATTGAATAATGTCAGCTTTAATTTTTTCTATTTTTTCTAATTTATCTAATCTATTATGAAATCTAGTGAATCTCCTCACAAACTGCATAAAGCATCTACCGGTATTGTTGGATTTGATGATATTACCCTTGGCGGTTTGCCCCAAGGCAGAACTACATTATTGAGTGGGTATGCCGGCTGTGGAAAAACAGTTTTTAGTATGTATTTTATTGTTAACGGGATCCTTCAACAAAATGAACCAGGCGTATTCCTTTCTATGGAAGAGAATGCTGACGATTTAAGAAAAAACTTCGCCTCCTTTGGTTTTAACATTGATGAGCTTGAAAAAGATGGACAATTAATTCTTGAAAATATTAACCTTAACAAACCTGAGCTTCATAGCGCCGGCACTTTTGATCTTACCGCGCTATTTGTGAGAATAGAAGAAGCTTTGGCAAAAACCAATGCCAAAAGGCTGGTAATAGACACTTTTGAGTTGCTTTTCAATGAAATTAATAATCCACAGATTTTTAGAAGAGAATTATTACGACTCATCAACTGGCTGAAGGAAAAGAACATAACATCAATATTTACATCCGAAGTGAGAGACGATGGCGTAACGGAATTTGGCCTGGAAGAATATATTGCTGATTGTGTGGTTGTGTTAAAAAATATGAAAGAAGATAATATTTATACCCGCAGGCTACACATACTTAAATACAGGGGCAGTTTTCATGGCACTAATGAATATCCATTTTTGATTGACAGCACGGGAATTACATTGATGCCTATCACTAATGTGAAAATGCCTGACAGCGTGTCTTCGGAAGTTGTAAGCTGTGGTATTCCTTCTTTGGATGAAAAACTGGAGAAAAAAGGGTTGTATATTGGCACCAGTACCCTTGTAATCGGCACTTCAGGAGTTGGAAAAACCAGCCTTGCCATGTCTTTTTGCTTCCACAGTTTAAAAAACGGTAAAAAGTGTCTGTTTTATGCATTTGAAGAATCAGCGGCTCAATTGCGTAGAAATATTGGGAATTTGGGTATGGACCTGGGCCATTACCAAAGTCAAGGGCTTCTTGAAATTGTGTCGGATAGACCTTCCATTACCGGCATAGAAATGCATTTGGTTACTATTTTAAAAAAGGTACAGGAATTTGAACCCGATGTAATCGTATTTGATCCGGTTACTACTTTGATAGAAGCGGGTACACCATTGGAAGTACGCAACTTGTTGCTGCGGTTGATGGATTATCTGAAATCTCATAATAAAACCATCATGGTTACCAGTTTGGTTAGCAAATGGTCGGGAAATAATAACGACCTGGGTATTTCTTCATTGGTTGACAATATAATTAACCTGGAAAATCTGGCTGAAAATAATCATATAAATCATGCCATTCATGTAGAAAAAATACGAGGGATGTCTTATGAAAGAAAAAATTACGTGCTTAATTTTACTAAAAGTGGCATAGAGATTCAAGAAATGAACAAGCATTGATTAAGAATCGACGATACAAATTAGAAGCTATTATGTATATTGATAAATAAAATATAATGAGGTATCAACTAAAGCTATTCATCGCGGGCATGTCTCATAATTCAATCAAAGCCATTGAAAATATAAATGCTATTTGCCACCAATACTTAGCTGACAATTATGATTTAGAAGTGATTGACATCTATCAGCAACCACAATATGCCAAAGAATTTGATCTGATTGGCATTCCTACCCTGGTAAGGCAAACTCCCGGCCCGGAAAAACATATCATGGGCAGCTTATCCGAAACTCAAAAAGTGGTGGATTTACTGGAGATTGATACTAATGAACATAATGCTAGCAGCCATGAGCAGTGAAAATATGAATAAAATATTAGAAGAAAATAAGAAGCTTAAAACAGAATTGGCCAATGCAAAAAAAACGATATCCTCTTTTGGTTTTGAAAATGTAGACCTATTGCTAAATGCTAATAAGGAGGTTGCAACAGTAGAACCTAACGCTACTGATTCAAGTATGTATCGTCTGCTAATCGAAAAAATGAATGAGGGTGCAGCAGTAGTAAATGAAAATTACACCATATTATACGCCAATACACAATTTGCCGATTATACGGGAAATAATTTGCAAAATGTGATTGGCGCTAAAGTAGAGCAAATACTTCCATCGCCGGGAAAGAATGACTGGTCAGCCATTTTACAAAGTGCAGGCGAACAAAATATTCAATCGGAGCTAAGCATAAATTTTAAATCCAATGGCACTTTAATGCACTCTTATAATTGTTCCATTGCTTCTTTCAGGCAGGGCCAAAATATTTACTATAGTATAGTATTGTCAGATTTAAGCAAACAAAAAATGGCTGAAGAAGCCATCCGTAATTCAGAAAATAAATGGAGAACATTGATTGAAAACATACCATTTATTATCTCCAGGTATAACACCCTTCAGCAATACATTTATGTAAATCAACCTTTTTTAACCATAGCAAATAAAAACGAAAAGCATGTTTTGGGCCAAACACCGGAAGAGCTTTTTGGGAAGTCGGAGGCAATACAACAATGGCAGGAAAATATTGCTGAGGTGATCAATACTAAAGCTGCCTTAAATTTTTACTATGACTACAAGGTAGATGGGCAGGATCTTTCTTTTTCAACTGCTATGGTGCCTGAATATGATACAAAGGGTAATTTAGTTACCGTACTGGCCATTACCAAAGACATAACGGATGATATTAAAAAAGATAACCAGCTGATTGAATCTGCGATTAAACTTGATACCGTTCAGCAGGAGAGAAAAAAGTTGTATAATATTTTAATGGATGCACCTGGCATGATAGGATTAGTGAAAGGTCCTGAATTTAAATTGGAATTTGCCAATAATGCTTTACAAAAAGCATTTAGTAAAAAACAATTGGTGGGAAAAACGCTGGAGGAAGTGTTTCCTGAATTACAGCACCATAAAGCCAGTAAATTGTTATACGATACATTTGAAAATGGTATTTTAAATTCAGGAAATGAATTTAAAGTTGTGTTAAATACTACTGAAGGTGGTAACATGATTCGTTATTTTGACTTTGTGTATCAGCCAGAATTTAATCAAAACAATGAAGCAGAGGGGGTTTTCATGTTTGCATACGATGTATCAGAAAAAGTAATGGCCAGGGCAAAAATTGAGCAAAAAAATAATGAGCTTTTCATGACTAATAAGTATTTGGATAATTTTGTACATACAATAGCTCATGATCTTCGATCACCAGTTACTAACTTGCAAATGTTATTTTACATGTTTAAAGATGGAGATGAAATTGAGAAAGATGAATATATTCGTATGATGAAGACGGGTATTGATAAACTGGAAAGTACCTTACAGGGTTTGATATCTATAATTGACATACAAGGTAATAAGCAAGCAAATGAACCGAACATATCCTTAAATAACATCATATCAGAAGTACTGCAAGAAGAAAAAGAAAGGATTAAAGAAAAAGATGCTGAAATAATTAACACTATTTCTGATAATTTCAAAATTAATTATGTAAAAGCTTACCTGCAAAGTATACTTAAAAATTTGATTAGCAACTCATTGAAGTATTCTGACCCCTCAAGAAAGCCTTTAATAGAAATATCTGCTGAAAAACAAGACAGTTATACCGTGCTTACGGTTACAGACAATGGTATTGGTGTAGACATGGAAAAGTATGGAAAAAACCTTTTTCAACCTTTTAAGAGATTTTCTAAAAATACGGAAGGATTAGGCATTGGCTTGCACAACATAAAAACCATGGTAGAAAAAAATAGCGGTATGATAGAAGTAGAAAGTGAGCCTGGAAAAGGTACCAGCTTTGTAGTTTATCTCAATGAATATGTTTAATTACAATTAGGAGCTAAAAAAATTAAGGCCTTAAAATATTAATAGCATACCGAAAATAAATCCGGTATGCCAACATTTAAATTTAATAAACAGGTAGATTAGCTAAACACTCCGTGCGGCTCTCAAAATAACCATTACAACAATTACCACCAGGAAAATGTAAAATAAAATTTTAGCTATGCCAGCAAAACTGGCTGCTATTCCACCAAAACCCAACAATGCTGCAATAAGCGCAAATACTAAAAATATTAAAATCCATCGTAACATATCTGAAAAAATTTGTTTGAAAATTAATAAAAATAATTTAATATTATTATAATTGATTCACGAATAAACAACTCAGGCTGCAAATGCAGCACCTTCCGTTAATCCTTGCTGAAGCAACTTACGAGCCACATGTATTCGGTTCTTTACAGTACCAATAGGCACCTTCAGGTTTTTAGCTATTTCAACGTACTTAAAACCTCGAAAATACATCATGAAAGGTGTCTTGTACACATCTTGTAGTTGGTTTATCAACCGATTGATGTTATCAATAGACAACTTCATTGGACCAAAATTTTCACTCTGAGCATTTTTTATTTGTTCAGGCAGGTATGAATTGTTAATAGAACAATCAAAGTCGGTCTTTCGTCGCTTCATGGTTTGATATTTACTTATATAGGTGTTTTTCATAATTACATAAAGCCATGCTGTCAAATTAGTGTCTGGTTTAAATCTGTGCTTACTTTTTAATGCCTTGTAAATTGTTTCCTGAAAAAGGTCCTGAGCATCAGGCTCATTTTTTGTAAATTTTCTAGCTACTACTGTTAGATAATTGAAATCTTTTTGAATAAGATTAAAAAAGTGATCCGTTTCCATAATGATAAGTGTTTAGTTAAAAAAATAAATAGTAAATATCAATAACCGGCAAGTAACCGGTTATTGATACAATAAATGTTATCCCTGACTTTCTTCTTTTACTTCCTGGCCATTTTCATCGTAGTTGATGTCTTTACTATCATTGCCATCTGTAACAGAAAGTTTAAACCAGGTTTTGTTATCCTTCTGCATTTTGTATACTTTATCTACACGCCATTGTGCATATTCACCTTCATTAAATGAATCTTGTACAGCTTTAGGCAAAGCGGTAAATTCTATTTCTTTACCTTCTTCATCAATCATAACTGTTGAAACATTTGATACTGGTTGCAGGGCGGAAATTGCAGGAGTGATACAAAAACCAAAAAATGCAAGTGCTACTACCATCGAAACTTTTCTTAATCTTTTCATAATAAAAAAATTTAAATTGTTAATATTTAAAAAATTATTAGATTGTTGTTACATTATAAAATATTATGCCAATGATATAAAATACATTCCGCAGCTATCCTGAGGCTATTATTAAAAAATATAAAAAATATACTGAGGATAAATTCCACATAAAATGGACATATATTACTCATTAATAGGGTATTAATACAATATTACCTTGGACTGACGAATAATTCATTCGCATATTAAATTATATATACAATATATATATATTAAATTAAAGAATATAAAAAACAATTAATCAATATATGTACAATAATATCAGTAATATTATTTAGGTGAAATAATTTTTAGTGAGTTTTCAATTTTATATCAAAATTTCATTAGATGTAAAATAACTTTTGCCGCACTTAAGGGTTTTAATTAAATGACTACAGAGATTAAAAAACCAGATACAAATATCAGGTCTTTTAGCAATGACAAAAATCTTAATCGGATAGTATTGATTGGCGGATCTGCTGGATCATTTCAATCGATAAGTCAGATCGTATCTGAATTAGATGCCCAGCTTCCCATTGCTATTATCGTGGTAATACACATGGGCACCCATTCTTTCGATAGCCTGCTAGCAAATTTACAGAAAGTCACCAATTTTTCTTTAGGATATGCTGAACAAGAACAATCTATAGAAGCCGGTTATGTATATGTTGTGCCTCCCAATCATCACTGCATGGTACAAAATGGCAAACTTTACCTGCATAGAGGCCCAAGGGTAAATACATTCAGACCGTCTATTGACATTGCATTCCGATCAGCAGCGGTAAATTATGCTGCAAGAGCAGTAGGGGTGATTTTAAGTGGATTAAGAGACGACGGGGCTATAGGAATGCAAGCGATCAAAAGTTGCGGCGGAACCACTATTGTACAATCTCCCGATGAGGCTGAATATGAAGATATGCCCCAACAAGTTATGGAAGCAGTTGATGTAGATCACGTTTCCGCAGTTAGGAACATCATTAATCTAATTGAGAATAATAGCAAGGAAAAATTAGAGAGTATAGTAACGATACCTGATAATATAAAGATAGAGTATGATCTTGATATGTTTGGAGGGAATAAAATTGAGAAACTTAATAAAATAGGTGATCAAACTTCTGTCTCTTGCCCTGCTTGTGGCGGACCTCTTTGGCAAATAAAAAATGAAAAAAGTATTCACTTCAGATGTCATATCGGACATAGTTTAACACCAAAAGTATTGATTAATGGCCAGGACGAACAGATTCAGCAATCATTATGGCTAGCCTACCGGATACTTGATGAAAAGTACAGGATGCAAAAAAAATTGGCAGAAAAAATAGTAAGTGAAGAAAACAAGATTTATAAATCTTTATATGAGGATAAAATTAATGAAACCAGGGAAAACCTTGACATACTGAGAAATACCCTAAGTAACATTATAAAAGAAGATGTTGGTTAATGAGAGACGCTGAATTATCTGAAAATCCAGTGTAATGGTAGCCAAATTAAATAAACAGCTTCTTTTAGCATCCAGCTACGTTGCTCTTTGGAGATTTCTCCCTGAGGTCGAAATGACGCACTTTTGGTGGCTTTTCTGCATTATTTATTAGCTCTTTTTTTGTTGATAGTAATGATTACATGTAATTAACTTATTATATTTTAGCATAAAACCACTCATTGCTAATGACGGTTTTTGTTAATCGTGTTAAAAAAACTTGAGTTTAATGATCCGGATTAAAAATCCGCACCAGTTCCAAGTTTCAAAGCACGATACTCGTCCGGGTTTGTAACCCGGATGCATAAAACCACTGCATTTGCAATGCTGTAATCGTCATCCGCCTGAGTCGGACACGTTGTCATTTACTTTATAGGCCCAAACATCACCGTTTATCAATGACATTTTAAAAGTAGCTTCTTTTAGCAACCAGCTACGTTGCTCTTGGAAATTTCTCCCTGAGGTCGAAATGACGCACTTTTGGTGGCTTTTCTGCATTATTTATCAGCTCTTATTTT